>Ga0187784_10000582_pt1 | contig 27122 bp, 25 predicted proteins | sample 1015_SJ02_MP15_2_FD_132964 | JGI IMG/M metagenome (GOLD analysis project Ga0187784, IMG submission 132964) | Tropical peat soil microbial communities from peatlands in Department of Meta, Colombia - 1015_SJ02_MP15_20_MG | ecosystem: Environmental > Terrestrial > Soil > Wetlands > Peat | place... | reverse complement strand
TCCCTGTTGAGCAGGTTCATGAAGTGCCGAAAGGCCTGTCTGCATGGATAGTCGCTGATCTTTACCCACGCACCGCTGTCTGACTGCCGGCCTTGCTTTAGGGTTAGGGTGACGTCGCAAAATGGACCCCAGCTGACCGTATCGAAAAAGTGTGATTTGGCAGATTCGAAAGGATCGGATCCAACCTCCATCGAATAGTTATTCGCGGGCATTGCTGGGAAGTGACCTCACGAAGCCGCGAAACGATAGCGAACTTTTCGACCCCGGATCCTGTCGGACCGATGACTATGCGTTGGGCGTAAACAAGCCACGGCGTACGCAGATAACGCAGCGGCCAAATTCGTCAAGCGTGAGAGGAATGTTGCCGGCATGTCCGGCGAGATGCCTTAGATGATCACCAAACGTCCAAATGCCGGCGCCGGCAGGCACCAGGATCGGTCTGGTATCATCCGCCAACCGAGGGTTGGAGGTTTTGTTCTCATCGTCGCTCACGACACCACTCCGACCGACGTCGTCGTTGCGTTTCGGGAATGCCACCGGGTTAGCCGGCGCTCACCACTTCGTCTTCGTGCAGGTTACACGTGCGGTGTTGAGTTGGAGGCGTTTCTCGCACGGAGATGCCAGGCCCTCGCACGCTGCTGAGCGACTCTAGCCTTGGTTTGAAACTCCAGGGCCGAGTTCGCGGCGCCCTCGTCAGCCCGCTCCTGAGCATCGACCAGGTGTTTGGCTGCACGTTGCTCGAACAAGCGAGCAGTCTCAAGACACACGGCGCGTGTGTAGGGATGAGTCCTGAAGTTCTCAATCATGGCATGACCAGCGGCATTCCCGACGCAAGTTGGATTTGTGGATTTTCGAGCTGCGATCGGGACGACGGTCGAGCATTGGGTCAACCGACATTCTTCTTTCCGGTGCTTGGCCGTCCCGCGGACTTTGCCGTGGCCAGTGTCTTAGCTTTGCCCGTGATCGGCAGCAGCATCTCGCCCTGTCCGTCGATACGCTTGGGTGACTTCTTCGGCGGTCCAGATGCTGCCTTCTCGTCAGCAATGCTTTGGCGCAGCGCGTCTATAATATTGACGACGTTCTGCGGCTGTGGCGCCGTGCGCTCGCGGGAGACCGCGATGCCAGCCCGTTTCTTCTTGAGAAGCTCGACAACGGCCTCCTCGTAGTGATCCACAAACTGCGATGGATCGAAGTCGGTAGCCTTGCTCTTGAGGATCTGCTCGGCCAGCTTGAGCATCTCAGGCTCGAGCGCTACTTCCGGGATGTCGTCGAAGTAATCCTTCGCATCCCGAATCTCGTAGGGGTAGCGCAGCGTGGTGCCGATTAGGCCTTTGTCCCAGGGCTCAAGGATGATGACCCGCTCGCGCTTCGACAGCACGACCCGACCTATGGCCACCAGGCCCTTGGGCACGATGCTGACGAAGGGATTGAACCTCAATCGACCTTCCCCGAATGGCGAGATTGACGGCGGCGACGAGCCATCCGATCTTTTTGCGGCGGGAGAGGGGGCCCCCGTACACTCGCCCAAAGGCCGCACCCTCACCGGGCGCCCACTGAAAAAACCAACTGAATGCCTGAAAATGGCTCTGCTAAGTCATTGATTCATAAATGTTTGGCGGAGAGGGAGGGATTCGAACCCCCGATACGGTTGCCCGTATGCCGCATTTCGAGTGCGGTGCATTCAACCACTCTGCCACCTCTCCAGCGCTCTTGAGAAATAATACCATTCTCCGCCGGCCGCCATCGGCGACCCGCGGGCTGCCTCTTGCTTTGGCGGCGTCGATTTATCGCGCCTCGCAGTACCTGGTCAACGCGATTTGCGGCTTCGCTCTGCATGCCCGGGAGGACGTAGCTGTAGAATGCCGATTCCAAGCGCGTGGTGCTGAGGGTCGAGCAGGGCAAGAGCCGCAAGGATCGCCACGCGATGCTGCTCGACCTATTGCGCGACCGGTATCGTGTCGCCCGGCCGTAGGGCTCGCTGTTTCCCGGTCATGATCCCATCCAGCCAATGACGACGTGTCGGCTCACGCGCGCCTGCCGCGCCGCGGCCGGCATGGCCGCAAGTGATCGAAGGTTGCGAAGGGCGCCAACGACAGGGGCACGTCATGTTGCAAACGGTCCAAGCTGCGATTGCCGTTCCCGGCATCGATAGTCGGCAAGAACTAAAAAATGACACCTGACCAAGTCACCAAAAATAGACGCAGTAACGATCCGGCGAAGTGTAGCCCTATGTTTGGTAGTAGTTATAATAGGTATATGGATGGGCACGATAATACCCGTAGCGTTCGTAGTATCCCCAGTACGGGTGCGGTCGATAATATTCGTAAGGCCAGTAGGGGTAATATTGAATTTTTTGTTCGACGGGAGGACCTGACGGCGTGGTTTTGAGCGTGACCGGTGCAGACAGCGGCAGTGGATAAGAGAGCGCAGGGCCAACTGCCGTCAGCACCGTCGTGGCTGTGATCATCAAAATTGACCTCATTTTTCCTCCGAATGTTTTTAGCTGTTGGACCGGAGGCCGCGCGTAGCAGCATCCGCCTCCTCCGATCGTTTAAATCATTGCCCCACATGGACGATCATCAGTTTGTTGCACGAGAATGCTAGAGTGACCGATCTTAAGCTTGCTCGCGTCCCAGGAAAAGGACGCCTCCGGCAGGCATGTCAGGCCCGTACTGCCTTCGATCGGAGCGAGCTGATAACCAATGCTGATGGTGCCGCACACACCCACTGACTTTACCTGTCGTAGTCCCGCTGTTAAGCTGGAAATAGGTCATGCAAACGAGTGGTGGCGCCATGAAGCGCAGCAAACGCAGGTGGATTTTAACTCTCATGGTGATTGCTTTCGTTGGCGCCACTATCCCATCCGTGGGCCGGGCGCAGATGATGATCGACATGTCGCGGATCACCTGCGCGCAATATCTCGCTTTGCCGGCGGACCAGTCTCGCGTCATCTCGGCGTGGATGAGCGGATGGTTCAATCAGAAGACCGGCTATGTGTGGATAAACCTCAATGCCTATGCAAAAAACGTGGAGAACGTGAAGGCGTGGTGCGCCGCAAACTCCGAAGAGCTGCTGATGACCGCGCTTGAACGCGCCACCGGTACAAAATGAGTGAATGCCATGATCCGTCGAATGAAGCTCATATGTTGCTTGACGATTGCTGCGGCTTTTTTCGCCGCGGACGTCTGCCGACCTGCGAACGCGCAGCTGATACTCGATATGTCGCTGCTCAGATGCGATGATTATCTCAATGCCGATCCGGATCGGCAGGAACTCATCGCGGCATGGATGAGCGGCTATTACAACGCGGCCAAAAACCAGCCGATGGTCGATTTAAAACGATTTTCGAACAACAAAAAGCGGGTATCCAATTATTGCAGGAAACACAAGACGGACAATCTCATGAATGCAATTCAAAAGGTGGCTTACTGAGGCAGCAAATCGGCTTGACGGCGACGTAGGCTCGGCTTGCGGAAGGCCTGTTGACTTAAGAGGCCGCGCGGCCTCCACGCGGTCCAGGGCCGACCTCGCCCTTGACCATGTTCGCCATGTGCGTGTGCGCGCTATTGATAATCTCATTTGCTCGTCAAAAACTGCTAAATGCGTTGCTATTCTTTTAACAAGCCGTTCGCGGCGACTACGCTAACTTGTCCGGATGGGCGTCAACGGTTTGTAGCTGTCTAGCGCGGAGTCGTGCGATGAGTTTCATCGAGAGACGAGCTAGCGAACGGCGGCCAACGGCCACTGTCGCAACGATACGTGCGGCGGATTCGTCCTTCATCGCCTCTTGCGAGGTCTGCAACCTATCGGAAGGCGGCGCCAAGCTCTTGCTCGAGGAGGAGGCGGATTTGCCGGAGGAGTTCATGTTGTTCTTGCGGACGAACGGAGCGCTCGGCCGCCGGTGCCGGACGATGTGGCGCATCGGGCGCAAGGTCGGCGTTCGCTTCTTGTCGACGACCGGCGATGCACCGCGCCACAAGGGTTCCGGGGTCTGGGCTGCGAAGTAGAGACTGCGCCGGCGGTGCGCTCAGTCGCGAGTCTGTCCGAGGCACTGATCAATCGTTTGATGCGCGGTAAGTGGACCGAGATCTTGTTCAGCCCCGACAGCTTTCAGATTCTCAAGAACATCGTCGCGCAGCTCAGCTAGCGCGAGCGTCACTTCGCGAGCCTTGAGCGACCGCGCCAGCGCGCGAAGTGTTGCTCCGGCGGTCGTGTCGATCGCCGGAACGATCGAACAATCGATCACGACCATTTTGGTCTCAGCCGGTGCACCGCCAACCAGATCAATAATCCGCCGCCGGATGTATTCGGCGTTGAAGTAGAGCCATGCCCCCGCGCTGCGTATCACCAGGGCACCAGGCGTATCGCCCGCAATGGGATATCGCGCCCGATTAACGTAGCTTCCCGTCGCCGGTTCGCGCCCGAGGACGACGACGTTGGGTCGCGCCGCCTGCGCGATCAGCATGACCAGCGACCCGACCGCAGCGAGCAGAAGACCATCAAGCAATCCCAAGAAAAGCACGCCGCCGAACGCCACCAAGGAAACTCTAAATTCGGCACGTGAGGCGGCGCGCAGTTGACGCAAATCTTCGACGCGCACGAGGTGCGATGCGGCCATCAGGACTATGGCGGCGAGCAAAGGCTCCGGCGGATTGTGGAAGAACCGTGCAAAGAACATGAGCGTTAGCGCAATGGCGCCGGAGGTCACGACCAGAGCGAGCGGTGAAGTTGCTCCCCCCATGTCGTTGACGGCGGTTTGCGACATTCCACCGGCAACGGGAAATCCATGGGCGAGGCCTGTTGCGATGTTGGCCGCGCCGAGCGCAGTGAGTTCCTGTTCCGGATTGATGTCGTAGCCGTGCTTTTGCGCGAAACTTCGCGCGACCGAGATCGACTCGCCATAGGCGAGCATGAAACAGGCGAAAGCTACGGGTATCAACGTCGAGATGTCGGATGCATGGATATCGGGAACGCCAATTTCAGGCAGACCAGTCGGCAGATCGCCGACGATCCTGATGCCTCGCTCGGCCAGCCCAAAAACGGTCATCACGACTATCGCCGCGACAACGACGAGGAGCATCGTCGGACGGCCGGGAAGCGTCCGTTGAAAGATTATGAACAGAACGATTGCCGCCAAACCGACGACAAGCGACGGAATATGGGTCGCGGGAAGCTGCCAAATGACATAACCGACGCGTTCAAAAAAATTGCCGGTCACGCCCTCGATACCGAATAATTTCGGTAGTTGTGTCGATGCGATATAAAGGCCGGCGCCAGCCTTGAAGCCCGTCAAAATGGCGTCGGAAATGAAATAAGCGGCGTTGGCAAGCCCGACAAATCGGCCGGCCACGCCGACAACCCCAACGATCATGGCTATCGCGGACGCGAGCGCGACGGCCTTGGCAGGATCGTCTACCCCCATCGCGGCGACGCTCGACGCGATGACGATCGCCAACGCGGAGGTGGGGCCGACCGCGAGCTGGCGGCTGGTGCCGAATAGGAAATAGGCGATTCCAGCGACAAGATAACAATACAGACCGGTGACGGGCGGCAGTTGCGCCAGTGATGCGTAAGCGAGCGATTCCGGAATGACGAACGCGGCAAGCGAAAGGCCGGCCACCACATCGATCCGAAGGCCTCCCGCCGTGCAGTTTCGCATCCAGCGCAAGACCGGCAGCCAAGCGATGTCCGTTCCCTTGCCGTTCATGAGCCTGCGTCCGAGCCTCACAAACATACCGCCGTGCGGTTTTCAGCCAACGCTGTTGACCGTCAACGATTGAACCGACCCTGCGCCACAGCCGGAAACGGCGCCGTGCTCCGTTGCTGTGCCGCCCCGCGTCAAAAAGTGACACGCAATAATATCGCCAGAGCACCGGTGTTCGGCAGGGAAACAGCATCCTTCCCCGCGCTGTGCGCCCCAAACATCCTATAGTATAGTTCGCGACGCCGAGCACCTCTCTTTTGAGAATGACCATTGTTGTGTGAACAAATAGGCCGTTCGTATGAACGATATCCTCGAAAATCCGTTCATTGTTTTTGCGGTTTCTCTTGTTGCGCAATGGCTTGCAGCCTACATCGGGGATTTTGCCCGCCGGCGCGCGCGACCCTTGCGCGAAAGCGAGCAGAAAGATCTAGATACGGTGAAAACGGCTATTCTGACGCTCCTCGCGCTCATCATCGGATTCAGCTTTTCCATGGCGGTTACCCGGTACGATCAACGCAAGAATTTTGAGGAAGCAGAGGCCAATGCGATTGGAACCGAATACGCACGTGCCGATTTGTTGCCCACTGAGAACGCAGCGCACGTCCATGAATTGTTGAGAAGATATGTAGATCGGCGCATTGCTTTCTACCTGATCCGTGATCCGCCTCAGCTCAGCGAGGTGGATGCTGAGACCGCGAAATTGCAGGCGGATCTTTGGTCCGCCGTCCTTTCGGCAACAAACACGCAACCGACGCCGGCAATGGCCCTTGTCATCTCGGGCATGAATGATGTGTTGAACTCGCAAGGGTACACTCGAGCGTCGTGGTGGAACCGTATCCCGGGCGCCGCGTGGGGCATGATGGGATTGATCGCAATCTGCTGCAATCTGTTGCTCGGCTTCGGCGAGCGTGGAAAAAGCGCACTCATGCCTTTAGTCTTGCCGGTAATCGTATCAATTTCATTTTTTCTCATCGCTGATATCGATAGCCCGCGCGGAGGCGTTATTCTGGTGTATCCGCAGAATTTGACCGCTCTGTCTCATTCCATAGAAGCACCGTAGCAAACATCACCGGCGATCATTCGCCCGATTGAAGGCGCGCGACAATGTCGAGTGAAACTCTGATCAGAGCACGGCTGAAAACCCCGAGCGCTGCCGCCATAGCCGGCTTGCTGTTTGTCTTCCTTCTGATCGCAGCGTTCTGGCTTCTTCGAATCTCGGTGCCGGCGGATCCCCAGGAGCCGGGCGCATGGTTGCGCACCAATTCGGGCACGGTCGCGTTGGCGATGAATCTGGTGCCGTTCGCAGGAATCGCGTTTCTCTGGTTTATCGGCGTGATGCGCGACCGCCTCGGTCAATTGGAAGATCGCTTCTTTGCCACGGTGTTTTTCGGCAGCGGTCTCCTGTTTCTCGGGACGTTGTTTCTCGCTTCGGCAATCGTAGGCGGAGTGCTGATGGCTTTTGTCAGTCAGCCCGAGGAGTTGATTGGCTCGGCGACCTTTCATTTCGCGCGCGCCACCGTCTACGCCCTGATGAATGTCTATGTGATCAAAATGGCCAGCGTGTTCATGTTCACAACATCGACGATCGCCCTTTATACCGCCATTGCGCCGCGGTGGCTGGCGATTCTCGGATTTGCGCTGGCGCTTACGCTGCTGTTCGGCAGTTATTATATCAGCTGGAGTTTTCTGATTTTCCCGCTGTGGGTGTTTTTGATCAGTATCTCAATTCTGGTCGACAACTTTCAGCGGCCCGAGATTGCAAATGATATCAGTGAATGAACGCAGATGCCGATGCTTCGCGGCTGAAGTCTTTACCGGGCGGCTCTGCTGACCGACTTTACGCGGTCCGACAGCAGCGAAACCGTGTGTCGGGCGATTGCCAGCTCTTCGTCGGTGCGCACGACGTAAATCCTTATCGTGCTGCCGGCTTGCGATATCAGCAATTTGCTCGCTGCATTGGCGGACGGATCGAGCCGGGCGCCGAGCCAACCGAGCTTTTCCACGACCCGTGCGCGGATCGTCGCCGAGTTTTCACCAATTCCCGCGGTGAATACCAAAGCATCGAGTCCGCCGAGTGCGGCCGTCAACATGCCGGCATAAAGCCCGATGCGATATACGAAGTACTCGACGGCGAGCGCCGCCGATGGTTCGGCGCTGGACTCAAGATCCCGCATGTCGTTGCTGAGTCCGGACAGTCCCTTCAGGCCGCTTTCGCGATACAACAGGTCCTGAACGGCCGCCGGATCCATGCCGCGCTGCATGATGAGATAGAGCAAGACGCCGGGATCGATCTGACCCGGCCTGGTGCCCATCGGCAACCCATCGAGGGCAGTGAAGCCCATCGTGCTTTCGACGCTTCGTCCATTGGATAGGGCGCACATCGACGCACCGCTGCCGAGGTGGGCAATAATGACCCGACCGGTCGCTGCCTCAGGGGCGATCTCCCGCAAACGCCTGGCCACGTATTCGTACGATAGGCCGTGAAAACCGTAACGCCGCACGCCCTCGGCGTAGAAATGCTCAGGCAGAGCGAAATGGTCTGCTACCGCACTATGGCCGCGATGAAAAGCGGTATCGAAGCAGGCGACCTGCGGTAGTTCCGGCCGGCGCGCGAGCAACAAGCGGATCGGCGCGAGATTATTGGGTTGATGTAATGGCGCAAGCGAAACGTAACCTTGCAGACGTTCGACAATGTCGTGGTCAACAATCACCGGCTTCTCGAATATGGGGCCTCCATGCACGACCCGGTGGCCGACTGCGACAAGAGCAAAGTGCTGCGTCTCCCGCAGCCAATCGGCCACCGCCGTCATTGCCGCGGGAACATCCGCGATTTCATTCGCCCCGAATGCCTTATCGATCACCGACGATCCGTCATTGGCCTCGGCACGCAGCCTCGGTCGTGCGCCGATGCCGTCCATTTGCCCCTTGATCAGACGCTGCGGCCCGTCCGCCTCGCCAATCGCAAAGATCTGGAATTTGACGCTCGAGGAGCCAGCATTGACGACGAGGATCGTATCCATGGCGGCTCACGCTGCCGGCACGGCGGCCGCGTTTCTGCGCGCGGCCGCGTAAAGCACGGCGGCAGCGCACGATGCCAGCCGACTGCGGACGCTATCCGCGCGCGAGGTAAGAATGACCGGAACGCGAGCGCCGAGAACGATTCCCGCCGAATCCGCCTTGGCGAGATAGACGAGATTCTTGGCGAGCATGTTGCCGGCTTCGAGATCGGGAACCACAAGAATCTGCGCCTTGCCGGCCACAGCCGACTGGATACCCTTAATTCTCGCTGCCTCGGGATCGATCGCATTGTCGAAAGCAAGCGGCCCGTCCAGCACGCCACCGGTGATCTGTCCGCGGTCGGCCATCTTGCAGAGCGCAGCCGCATCGATCGTCGACGGAATCTTCGGAGTCACGGTTTCGACGGCGGAAAGGATCGCCACCCGCGGCGTCCCGAGGCCAACCTGGGTGAAGAGATCGATGGCGTTCTGAACGATGTCGCGTTTCGCCTCAAGGTCCGGGAAAATGTTGATCGCGGCGTCCGTTATGAACAGCGTTTCGGCGTGGGTCGGAACATCCATCACGAAGACGTGGCTTATGCGGCGCGCCGTGCGCAGGCCGGTGCTTGTCGCGGTCACGGCCCGCATGAGTTCATCGGTGTGAAGGCTGCCCTTCATCAGCAGTTCGCCCTTGGCCTCGTGAATAAGTTCCACCGCCTTGGCGGCGGCCGCCTCGCTGTGGGCGGCGTCGATCAGCTCGAATGCCTCGATGGCGAGTTTGTTATCGCGGGCGACGGTTTTGATCTTGGCCGCAGGCCCAACCAGAATCGGAACGATGATCCCAGCCTCGGCCGCCTCGATCGCTCCGCGCAGCGAAGTTTCATCGCATGGGTGCACCACGACGGTCTTGGTAGGGGGAACGTCCTTCGCTCTCGCAATCAAACGTTCATATTTGGACCCAGGCGGTTGGCCGAGCGGCCCAATTGCCTGAATGGCGCCGATTTCACTAGCCTGTTCCAGGGGCATGGAGCCCGCCTTTCAGTTGGTCGGTCAAGCCGTATCTTGACAACCGACACGCCGCGGCCGGCAATCTTCAATATTCTGCCTTCGATTTTCTCGATTCGATCTAGGTCCAGTTGCAGCAGAATCAAGCAGGAGCCATGACGGTGTCGCAGGCCTGCTTCGCGAAGACGAAGAAATCAATATTTTTCCGCAACGAAGCGCCGACCCTTTAGCGACGCCTCGTCATCATACTTGTTCTTGGTCGAGCGCTTGGGCAGTTTTACGGTTTCTTGCGCAACCTTCTTGTAGGGAATGAGCTTGAGGATGTGCGAAATGCAGTTCAGCCGACCGCGGCGCTTATCGTTGGTGCGCACAATGTGCCAAGGTGCATATTTACTGTCAGTTGCCTTCAGCATGAGGTCGCGCGCCCGGGAATAGTCATACCATTTTTCGTACGACTGCAGATCCATCGGACTCAATTTCCACTGACGCAACGGATCATTAATTCGCGCCAAGAACCGTCCTTGCTGTTCCTCTTGCCCGACTTCGAGCCAAATCTTGATCAAGGTAATGCCGCCTTCGACGATATACCTTTCAATTTCCGGGCAAAGGTGCAGAAACCGCTTGTATTGCTCGCGGTCCACAAATCCCATCACATACTCGACGCCGGCGCGGTTGTACCAGCTGCGGTCGAAGATAATGATCTCGCCCGCAGCGGGGAATCTTTCGACATAGCGCTGCATGTACATTTGCGTTTTTTCGCGATCGGACGGAGCCGGGAGCGCAACCACGCGAAAAACGCGCGGGCTGACCCGCTCCGTGATCGCTTTGATCGTTCCGCCTTTCCCGGCCGCGTCGCGTCCTTCGAACACGATGATGATTCGCAATCCCTGGCTTTTGACCCACGCCTGCAGGTGGCACAGCTCCACCTGAAGCTTGCGCAACTCTTTTTCGTAGGCTTTGCGCTTCATTCTTTTGACGGGGGACGCTTTGGTGCGCTGCTTCTTGGGCATGGTGATTTCAGGTGCTGCCGCACCCAACTACTCGGCTGCCACTCCCGTTTTTGTCAGCGGCGATGGTTGGTCGGTGACGGGCTCTTTCTTGTCGCCGGCCGATGCGCCCGGCGCTTGCGGGCGCGAAGACGGCCGGAGCCTTTCGCGGATCCCTTGGAAGGTCACGTAAAGGGGCGGGATCGCGAAAATACCAATGAAGGAGGCGAGTATCATGCCGCCGAACACGGGCGTGCCGACGTCGCGTCGGGCGAGTTGCGATGCTCCCACCGCGACGACCAGGGGCAGCAGGCCGAGGATGAACGCAAACGACGTCATCATCACCGGCCGGAAACGCAGTCGCGAACCTTCGATCGCCGCTTCCGGTAGCGGCACGCCCTTCTCCCGTTGTTCCTTGGCAAACTCCACGATCAGAATTCCGTTTTTCGCCGCCAGGCCGATCAGCACCACCATGCCGATCTGCGCATAGAGATCGAGAGTGAGGCGGCCGATGACGATCGCCACAAACGAGCCCAAAATTCCGACCGATACCGACAACAGGACGGGGACCGGTATCGTCCAGCTTTCGTACAGGCCGACGAGGAACAAATATGCGAACAGGATGGCAAAGCCGAGAATGACGGCGGTCTTGCCCTCGGCGCGTTTTTCCTGGAAGGCGGTATCGGTCCACTCGCCGGCATAAGCTTGAGGCAGCGTCTTCGCCGCAACCGATTCCATCGCCTGCAAAGCCTGGCCGGACGATACCCCGGCCGCCGGGCTGCCCTGGATAGTCAAGGCGCGAAGATTGTTGTACCGGATCAGGGCCGGCGGCCCAACAACAACGCGGATCTCCGCGAGACTCCTGAGTGGAATCATCTTTCCTTCATTGCTGCGCACATTGATGCGATAAATGTCGTCGATGCTGGATCGATCGGCAGCTTCGGCCTGCACCTGAACCTGCCAGGTGCGGCCAAAGAGATTCATATTGTTGACGAAGTACCCGCCGAGCGAAGCCTGCAACGCCTGAAAGACATTACTCAGGGGCACACCCAGGATCTGTGCCTTGTCGCGGTCGATGTTGAGATAAATCGACGGATTTGTCGCTGAGAACGTGCTGAACACGCGGTTGAGTTTCGGGTCCTGGTTGGCTGCGACGGTAAGCCCGCGTAATACCTGGGCCAGGGCCTTCGGATCGCCCCCACGAAGATCCTCCAGCACATAGGTGAAGCCGCCTCCGGTGCCGAGACCAAGAATCGGCGGCGGCGCCAGCGGCAGGACGGTCCCGCCGGGAATTTGGCGGAACTTTTGCCCCAGTCTCGCGATGAGTGCGGCTGCACCGAGACTTGGATCTTTCCGCTCCTCAAAAGGCTTGAGCGTGACGACCAGGAAGGCGGCATTCGACTGCGAATAATTGTCGATGAAATTCAGTCCGATGACCGCGGTGACGTCGTCGACCGCTTCCTCCTCCTTCAGAATCGCCTCGGCTTGCTGGGCGACGTCCGTGGTTCGCGCAACCGACGATCCGCCGGGCAGTTGCACCACGACGAAAAAGGCGCCCTGATCGTCTTCGGGAAGGAAGCCGGTTGGCGTCACTTTGGCCAGGCCGACGGTTCCGGCCATTGCCACCGCCACCATCGCCAGTCCGATGATCGAGAAGCGCACGATGCGTGCAACTGCCGCTCCATACGCATCGCGGACGTGATCGATGGAGCGCATCACGTATCCCATGACGCCGCGCCGCGGTCCGTGATGCGGTCGCAACAGCACGCCGCATAGCGCCGGCGAGAGAGTGAGTGCGTTGATCGCGGAGAGGAACATCGACACCGCGACGGTCACGGCGAATTGCCGAAACAATTCGCCGGAAATGCCGGGGATGAAGGCCACGGGCACGAAGACGGACAATAGCACCAGCGTAATCGCGATGATCGGTGCGGTAATTTCCGTCATCGCCAGTTTGGTGGCCTCAGCCGGGGTCAGCTCCGGGTGCTCTTCCATCACGCGTTCGACGTTCTCGACCACGACGATGGCGTCGTCGACCACGATGCCGATCGCGAGAACCACGGCCAGGAGCGACACCGTATTTGCCGAATAACCGACAACGAGAAGCGCGACGAACGTCCCGATCAGGCTGACCGGCACCGCCAAGGTCGGTATCAAGGTCGCGCGCAGGCTTCCGAGGAAGAGGTAAACGACGATCACCACCAGAACGAACGCCTCGGCCAGTGTCTTTTGCACCTCATGCATCGTGTCTTTGACGAACACCGTCGGGTCGTAGGTGATCTTCCAGGTCAAATCCTCGGGGAACCTCTTCTGTGCCTCTTCAATTCGCTCACGCACCGCCTTCAGAGTATTGATCGCATTGGCTCCCGGGGACTGATAAATCGCGATCGCCGCCGCAGGTCCGCCGTTCAGCCGGGTGTCGCGATCGAGATTCGCGGCACCGAGCTCCACCCTGGCAACGTCGCGAATTCGCAGCACTGAACCATCGGGATTGGTCCGAACCACGATATTTCCAAACTCCTCGACCGTGGTGAGACGGCCTTTTGTTTGGATGTTGAGCTGCAGTTGTTGGTCGTCGGAGATCGGCCGCGCGCCGATCCGCCCGACGGCGGCTTGGATATTCTGGGTCTGGATCGCGTTGATGATATCGCCGGTCGTGAGATCGAGGCCGGTCAGCCGGTCGGTGCGCACCCAGGCACGCATGGCGTAGTCCTGGGGGCCCCAAAGCGTCGCATCGCCGACGCCCGGCGTACTCTTGATCCGGTCGAGAAGATTGATGGTTACGTAGTTGGAAAGGAACAAGGGATCGTAGGTGTGCTTGGGCGAGTAAACAGCGATCACGCCAAGCAGGGCCGACGATTTCTTTTTGACCGTAACGCCCTGCCGTTGCACGTCCGAGGGCAGGGTCGCCATCGCCACCTGGACGCGGTTGTTGACGTTGACGGTGTTGATGTCCGGGTTGGTGCCCAGCTCGAACGAGGCGGTGAGAGCATAGCTGCCGTCATCGCCGCTCGTGCTCTTCATGTAGATCATCTTGTCGACGCCGACCACCTGCGCTTCGATGACCTGCGCGACAGTCGACTCGACGACCGCGGAATTCGCTCCCGGATAAGTCGTGGTGACCGATACTTGCGGCGGCACGATATCCGGATATTGCGCGATGGGGATGGCGTAGAGGGCGAGCAGGCCGGCGATCGTCGTAACGATGGCGATGACGATCGCAAGCCGGGGACGATCGACGAAGATGGCTGAGAGCATCGGCTCAGTCCTGATTGATGGCCTTCAGCAGCGGGCTCGCCTGCACCGGCTGTCCCGGGCGAACGCTCTGGATCCCTTCGACGATCACCTGCTCGCCGCCCTTCAATCCTCCGTTGACGACGACGTTCGTTCCGCTTTCACCACCCGGCTTGATCCGCTTGACGACGGCTTTGCCGTCCTCGACCACAAGGACATAGATGCCTTCCTGATCGGCAATGAGCGCCGCCTGCGGGACGACCACTTTCTCTTCAGGTTGCCCGGCCTCGAGCGCAACCGTGACGAATTGCCCGTCGATCAACACGCCGGAGGGATTCGCCATCTTGGCCCGTGCCAAAACCGTGTCGGTGGCGCGGTTGACCGAGACGTCGACAAAGTTGATCGAGCCCACGGCGTTGTAGGATGTACCGTCCGCGAAGCGGATGCGCACTTTGATGTTCTTGATGTCGTCCACACGTCCGTTGAGTTGAGCCTGCAGAAGATCGCGCTGGCTCACCGGAAACGTCACATACATCGGGTCCTGGCTTACGATCAGCGTCAGCGCACCGCTGTCTGGTCCGACGACGTTTCCCACCGTGACATTGGTCTTGCTGACCTTGCCGACAATCGGGGAGGTGATGTCGGTATAGCCTAGATTGATGTTGGCATCATCGAGACTTGCCTGGTCGGACAGGATTTGTCCTTGTGCCCGTACATCCGCCGCGCGATTTTGATCGACGACTTGCGCCGCAATGGAGTTTTGCGTCAGTAGCTTCTCCGCCCGCTGCAGTTCGATTTCAGCGAGGATCTTCGCCGCCTTGCTTCGCTCCAAGGCGCCCTGGGCCTGTTCGACCGCGGCCTGGTATGGGCCCTGCTCGATTCGATATAAAGGATCGCCTTTTTTGACGTAATCTCCTTCCTTGAAAAGAACCGCCTCAAGGTAACCCTTGACGCGAGCCCGAATGGTAACGCTGTCGATCGCTTCAACGCGTCCGACAAACTCGAGAGTCTTCGAGATCGGCTTGCGTTCCGCATACACCGTTCCGACCGAGACCGTGGTTTGTTGGGCGCCGGCGGGAACCGCGATCGCGGACATCAACAAGGCAGCGCCGCAAACTACCCGCCGGCCGGTGCGCACATGCGCCGCAAGGTTGCAACCGAAGTCCCGGTGCTGGCTGTTAAATGGCACGGACATGACCTATCTTCGGATGGCGGTCCTTGAACTATCGCACCATTTCATACTGGCGCATAGGGCTATTGCGGTAGATCAAGACGCAACCGATACGCGTAAGTTAGAGAGACAAGTCCAATTCGAATTGGAGCACGAACATGGCCACACAGGCGAAGAGCGCTGATCCGTTGGGCGCGCTGCCGAGCGCAAAGGATCTCATGAAGCAGATCGCGCTGAAAGAAGCGGAGAAGGCCTCCGAGGCTGCGCGCGCACAGGCGGCCGCCGAGGCTGAAAAGAAAGCGCTGCTGGATAGGTTCACCAAGGCATCCGGTGTTTCCGACGAAGAGCGGCTTGCCCGCGCCGTCGCCATCATCAGGCGAGCGGTGAGCAACGGCTTGACCGAGGTCGAGGTTGGACGCTTCCCCAACCAGCTGTTCACGGATCGCGGGCGCGCGATAAACCAGATGGAACCGGGCTGGGAAGAAACGCTCACCGGATTGCCAAAGGAGTTGCTCGAGTTCTGGCGGAAATTCCTGAAGCCGCAGGGTTACAAGATGAAGGTTCAGGTCGTCGACTTTCCCGGTGGCATACCGGGTGACATTGGCATGATCCTGAGTTGGGGTTGAAGGCGCCACGCGAAGGTCATGCCGTTTCGGCTCCTCGTCTTGTGGATGGCCCGCAATCAGCGTGGCGAGGCCGCAGACGCATTGTCTCGTCAGGTCCCTACCCTCTCCCGTCGGATCGAAAGCAGATGGATGCGGCCGCCGCCGCGACGGATGTTCAACGCCGCTGTCATAAAAGTGAAATCTGCGGGTCTTACGCGCCGCTCGGCCAAACTCAATCGATGATGTGGTAGCCGCCATCGACGTAGAGAGTTTCGCCGGTAATGAGGCGCGCCGCGTCGTGCGCGAGAAAAGCGGTGGCCACTCCGACGTCGTCAATGCTGACCAGGCTCCGCGCCGGAGCTTTCGCCCTCGCTTTGTCGAGCAACTCGTCGAATTCCGGAATTCCCGAGGCCGCGCGCGTCGCCAGCGGACCGGGTGAGATCGCATGAACGCGGATCCCCTTCGGGCCGAGTTCGGCGGCGATGTAGCGTACCGCACTTTCCAGGGCGGCCTTGGCGACACCCATGATGTTGTAGTTCTTAACGACCATCTGGCTGCCGCAATAGGTCATGGTGAAAAGCGTTCCGCCTTTGCGCATCAGCGGCTCGGCAAGATGCGCCATGCGAATGAAGGTCCAGCACGACACCTCCATCGTGGTGAGAAAGCCGTCGCGCGCCACGTCGACCACGCGACCCTGCAGCGCCTCCTTCGGCGAAAACGCGATGGAGTGCACGACAAAATCGAGCTTTCCCCAGTCCTTGGCGATCCGTGCAAATACCGCCTCCATTTGGCCCGGCGTGCGCGCGTCGAGCGGCATCACGATCGGCGCTTCGAGTTCGCGGGCGAGCGGTGCAACGTATTTTTTCGCCTTGTCGTTGAGATAGGTCACGGCGAGCTCGGCGCCGAACGCCCGGAATGCCTTCGCGCAGCCCCATGCGATCGACTGATCATTGGCAATGCCGACGATGAGACCTCTCTTGCCTTCGAGCAGTTTAGCTTTCACGACGGGTATCATGTTGGAGGCCTCCTTATTCCGTCGGTCCTGGTTGCTGCGTCTGCTTCTATGCCTTTGACGATGGCACGCTTCAGCTCGAAAGGTTCAGAGCCGCATTTCCGGCACCTCGCTCGGGATCACGAGTGTCGCTTCCGTCGCCGCCACGACCTGGTCGGCGGATGTTCCGGGGGCAGTCTCGAGAAGAGTTGCACGGCCGCTGCGAAAAGCGATCACCGCCAGTTCGGTGACGACCAAGTCCACCGGACGCGTTGCAGTAATGGGCAGCGAGCATTTTTTTACGATCTTCGAAGCCCCCTTGGCGGTATGCTGCATGGCAACGATGACGCGCTTGGCGCCGCACACCAAATCCATCGCGCCACCCATGCCCGGCACCATCTTCTTTGGGATCATCCAGTTGGCCAAAAGGCCGGTCTGATCAACCTGCAGGCCGCCGAGTACCGTAAGGTCGAGATGACCGCCGCGAATGAGGCCAAATGACATGGCGCTGTCGAAGGTGCTGGCGCCAGGCAAAGCCGTAACCGGACGACCGGCCGCATCCGTGAGCATGGGATGGGCCATACCCTCCTCAGGAGGCGCGCCGGTACCGATCAATCCGTTCTCGGACTGGAAGAAGACGTGGATATTTTGCGGCAGGTGGTTCGCAACCAGCGTCGGAATTCCAATGCCAAGATTGGCGAGCATGCCCGGCGAAAGCTCCCGGGCGATCCGTCGTGCGATTATCGTTTGCGGTTCCATCTTTCTCTCATGGATTGGCGATCAGATAATCGACGACCGGCGCAGGCGTGACGACATGATCGGGGGCAAGAACCCCGACCGGAACGATGTGCTCAGCACTTGCGATGACGGTGTCAGCAGCCATCGCGATCACCGGATTGAAATTGCGAGAGGTGAGCGCATAGCTCAAATTGCCCATGTAGTCGGAAAGGAAGGCCTGAACGAGGGCAAAATCTGCACGAAGAGCGACTTCGAGCAGATAAACCTTGCCGGAAACTTCGACACGTCGCTTCCCTTGCTCGACCGGGGTGCCGATACCGGTTTGCGTCAGAATTCCGCCGAGTCCGTATCCGCCGGCGCGGATGCGTTCGATCAAAGTGCCTTGAGGAACCAGCTCGACTTCCAATTCGCCGGCCATCATCTACCTTTGCGTTTCGGGATTGAGGCCGATGTGACTGACGATGACTTTGCGCAGCAGCTTAGCATCGACGAGCTTGCCGATGCCTCGACCCGGCATCGCGGTATCATTTGCGATCAGTGTCAGACCGTTCTTCTTCTGGCGGACGATCTCGTCAATTGTGCGCTCCGGCGTGCCCACGGCCATGAAGCCGCCAATCATGAGACTTGCGCCGTCGGGAATGAGCGCGACCGCCTGATCGATGGGCACTGTTTGCATGTGTCACCCTCACGATTGCCTCGGCAGCGCATCGATCGACGTGAGGGTCTGGCAAGCTGCGCTGAACCCTCGCACCCTCGAATGGGCCGCTGGCGCTCTTGGCGTTGGTGCAGCGGGCGAGCAGGTTCAACCCGGTTCCCACCGCGCGGTGGGGCGCGGTGGGCTGTTGAAGCGGCCGGGCGTTCATACCAGTGCTGAATCTGCACCGCGGGTGGAATTCGCGCCCCCGATCCGACCCACCGATCATAGCTCTCAAACTTCAGACCGAGCTTCTCGTAGTACACCCGCAGATAACCGTCCGGGCCGCGCTCGACCGCCTGCGGCATGACCTGCTGCACCTCCTGCGCCAACACGCCGACATAGACCTTGTCGCTGCCATTGTAGCTGAACCGATAGACACCGAGTCCGTTGTTGAGGCGGCCGAGGAAAATGATGTCGTGCTTGAGCGTGATGTCGGATCGCCGTCCGCGGCCGCCGCCGCGATGACCGCCGCCGCCGTGGTGACCGCCGCCGGCGCGGAGTGCGCCGCCGCCGCGACCGCCGCCGCGTAGTCCATGCAAGCCACCGCCCCCGCCACGATGGATGCCTCCGCGACCGCCGAGACTTGCCCTTCCGCCACCGGGCCGCACGGCTGCACGATGTGACGGCCTGGCACCGGCATTGAGCCGTCCGCCACGATTGCCATGGCTTGGACGCGTCGATACGCGATTGCGCTCAGCAAGGCCACCGCGACCGCCGCCCGGTCTCAGCACCTGTTGCCCACCGCGACCGCGAAAGTTCAGGCCCTGCTGACGTCCGCCGCGACCGCCAAGCCGGTGCTCAACATGCGCGCCGCGGTTCCAGTTGCCGCCGAGGTTGCCGCCGCCCGGCCGATTGATTGTGATGTTGTTGTTGTTCCAGTTGACGCCGCCACCCCAATATCCGCCCCAATTCCCGAGCGCGTAGCCGATGCCGAAGGCAATGCCGGTCGCAATGATGCCGGCGCCAATATAGCCGGGCCACGGAAAGTAGTATGGCGGATAATCGGGATAGGGCCAGCCGCCGTACACGACGGAGGGGTCGTAGTAAGGCACATACATCGTATCGGGGTTGGTCGGCGCAATGGCAATTACCCGCCTGCCGTGATCCTGCGTGACGGTGACGGTCTGCTGTTCAGTCGACTTCAACTTGTTGTTCGCCTCGGCCTTCGCGCGCAGGCGCTGAATGGCATCCATCACATCGGCCTGCTGGGCAATGACTGCGTCGCCGAGCTTTTGCGTCCAATCGACCTTCGTGCTCAACATTTCCAGGACCGCCGGCGTCGCCGCCAGTGACTTGATGCTGTCATCCCAAGGCTGTTTGGCGACGGCCTCCTTCAGCGCGTCCCCCTTGAGACCCTTGTTAGCAGTCACCCAACGTTCGGCCTGTACGATTTCCACCGGATAGGTCGACGCCATCAGCACTTCGGCCAGCAGCTGATCCGGATACAGCGCAATCGGCGCCACCAGCTGGTCGAGTTCTGCGGGTTTCAGGAGATGCGAATCCGATACGCCGGCGGCCGGCGTCTGCGCCATCGCCGTCGCACAGATCGATGCAAGGACGGTCATGGCCAACGCTATCGCTCGTATCGCGCGCGATGCCATTTGCGCCTCCTGCTCTGAACGCACTCCTACAACCTAACGTAAATCCATCTTATAAAGCTGCTTTGATCGAGATCAAATCGGAACGACGGGCGCCGCCAGAGAATTCGATACAAACGCGAGCTCACAAACGAATTGGAGCTCGACTTCGGCTCATTCGATTTCATTCGTCGCCTTTCACCAAATATTGAAGTACCAGCCCATTGATATTGCATCAACGAAAAGCATAAAAAGCTGCAGTAAACCCTGGCACTCCCAATGTGCCAGGCATCATTGGCCGTCGCAGCCTGTTGATGACGGGTCGAACAGCTATCGTTGTTCGATCATGCGCATTCTGTCGCTGTATTTGCGCGCAAAACAATATCAGCATCTCGTATCGCATCTTTGATGCAGATCAATGGTTGATTGATTTTACCGGGTAAACTTTGCCGTGCCTGGATCAGCATGCGGACCCGCGTTCCGGCTGCTGCTTGATCTCCGACTGCCCGAGCGGTGCGGATCGCCAACGCGGATCGTGCTTAGAATTGCAAGCTTGCAAGAAGGAGGCAGGATCATGCCGTCGAGCCATAACCTTCCAGGGCCGGCTTCATTCGGCGCCTCGATGCCGTGGCTTGGTCTATTCGCTCCCGCGATGGAGTACGTCGTCGATGCCGCGCAGCGCAGCGTCTTGTTTTGGGATGTCCTGCGTCAGCGCGGCGACCAGTATCGCGAACACTTGGCGGAAACCGTGCCGCATGTCCTAAACTATGAGGTCGAGCTCGTCGTTGACGGCCGCAAGCTCGATCGCCCGGTTAATTACGCCCTGGCGAGGGTCATTCCGCCATCAGGCGCGGAGATCGATCAAACACGCCGGCCATTCGTCGTGGTCGATCCGCGAGCAGGGCATGGTCCCGGCATTGGCGGATTCAAGGCCGACAGCGAGATCGGCGTCGCCTTCAAGGCGGGGCATCCGTGCTACTTCATCGGTTTTCTTCCTGAACCCGTGCCCGGCCAAACGATCGAGGATATCGCGCGTGCCGAAGCGGTGTTCCTTGAAAAAGTCATCGCCTTGCATCCACAGGCGGATGGCAAGCCGTGCGTCATCGGCAATTGCCAGGCAGGCTGGGCGGTGATGATACTCGCGGCTCTGCGGCCGGAATTGTTCGGCCCGATCATCATCGCCGGGACGCCGCTGGCATATTGGCAGGGGGTGCATGGAAAATATCCGATGCGTTACTCCGGCGGCTTGCTCGGCGGCAGCTGGCTGACGGCGCTTACCAGCGACTTGGGCCACGGCAAATTCGACGGCGCTTGGCTGGTGCAGAATTTCGAGAATCAGAACCCGGCAAACACTCTTTGGACCAAACAATACAATCTTTATTCGGAAATCGACACTGAAGCCCCGCGTTACCTCGACTTCGAGCGCTGGTGGGGCGGGCATGTCAATTTGAATGCCGAGGAGATTCAATTCATCGTCGACGAGCTATTCGTCGGCAACAATCTGGCGGCGGGAAAAATTCAGACCGCGGACGGCACGGCGATCGATCTCCGGGAGATCCGCTCTCCGATCGTGGTCTTCTGCTCCAAAGGCGACAACATTACGCCGCCCCAGCAGGCGCTGGGTTGGATCCTAGATCTTTATCAGGACACCGACGAAATTCGCGCCTACGGGCAAACGATCGTCTACACTATTCACGAGACGGTCGGTCATTTGGGCATCTTCGTATCCGCCGGCGTGGCGCGCAAGGAACACGGCCAACTCTCGAGCAATATCGACCTGATCGACACGCTGCCGCCCGGCCTCTATGAGGCTGTTTTCGAGGCAAAGACGGCAGACACGGCGAGCCCCGATCTCGTCAGCGGCGATTGGGTGATGCGCTGCGAAATGCGGACCCTCGACGATATTCGCGCGCTCCGGGGTAACGATGCGACCGACGAGCGCTGTTTCGCGGCGGTCGACCGTCTGTCGCAGACCAACCTCGCCCTTTACCGCACGTTTGTGCAGCCCTTTGTTCGTGCCGCCGTTACCTCGCCTTGGGCCGATTGGATGCGACAGCTCCATCCACTGCGCCTGCAGTATGAGCTGTTCTCCAGTGCAAATCCGCTGATGGCCCCGGTCGCCACGCTCGCCGCGCAGGTCCGCAATGATCGCCGGCCGGCGGCCGCCGACAATCCGTTCTCGGCAATGCAGGAAAATGTGTCGCGGCAGATCGTCGCCGCCCTCGACGCATGGCGCGACGCAAACGAGGCTATCAGCGAGCGAATGTTTTTCTCGGTGTTTGGCTCGCCGACATTCCAGGCAGCTGTCGGTGTTGACCCGCGCGCGACGCAATCGCCGCGACGGGCGGCCAAGAGCCCGCTGCATCGGGAACTGATCGACAAACGCATCGCCGAACTCAAGGCGCGCATCCCGACCGGCGGGCTGCGCGAAGCCGTCATCCGCGGACTGCTGTTTGCCGGCATGGGACGCGCGGCGGTCGACGAGCGGGGGTTCGAAGCGGTACGCCGCATCCGCGCGGCGCAAAGCGACGTGCCGTTGTCGGCGTTCAAGGCCACGGTTCGCGAGCAGTTCTATATGTTGTTGCTCGACACGGAAGGCGCGCTGGCCGCCATCCCGTCGATGCTGCCTGCGGAAAAGGAGACCAGGCGTAAGGCATTCGACCTCATCAACCAGGTCTTGCGTGCGCGCGGCAAATTGACTGTCGAGGACCGCGAGCGCATCCAGCGCGTCAGCCGGCTGTTCGGCGTTGATGACCGGTGGAATCCGGAGGAAAAACTCGCCGTTGCCTCCTAGGCCACCGGGTTCAAATCATTCTGTTGTTCTTGGTGAACCCAGGCCATCAGCAGCTCCCAGGCTATGGCCAGCACGATTGGGCCGACGAACAGGCCGATGACCCCATGTGCCAGAATGCCACCGATCACGCCAATTAAGATGACCAACATCGGCGTCTTCAGTCCGTGCGCCATGACAAACGGCCGCAGCACATTATCCAACAAGGTTACCGGCACCATATAGGCTGTAAATATCAGCGCCGCCGTCGTATCCATTGTTATCCAGCTCCAGACGACGAGCGGCCCGATGACGATCAATGGGCCGATCTGAACCACTCCAAGAAGCAGGATCAAGAAGCTGAACAAGCCGGCTGCCGGAACGCCGGCGATCATAAGACCAAAACCCGCGAGCAATGCTTGCAAAATTGCGACGCCGATCACGCCTCGCGCCAAATTGCGAATGGTTGCGCCGGTCAACTCCAAAAATTCGTCGCCGCGCCTTGTGGCAATGCGGCGTACCATCGTTCTCGCTGAATTGACCAGCGAGGGCCCCGGCAAGAGCAAGAATCCCGATATCACCACCGCGATAACGAACTTGGCCATGCTGATGCCCGCGCTGCCGGCGAATCCGAGCAGGGTGGTGCTGAAGGGCTTGAGTTGTGGGCCGATTTGAACCAGCGCAGCCTTCAGATTTGTTGAAGCGAGCATCCAGGTCTTGAAAATTTCGTCTCCCACCAACGGCCAGGTTTTGATCGATTCGAAAGGTGGTGGAATCGCTACATCGCCGCTCGCGAGGCGCTCCGCAATTGAACGAATGCTGCCGATCAGACTTAAGCCAAGCCAGGTTGCCGGGCCCAGAAGAATGACCAGGCTTAATACTGTGATGAAGAACGCAGCCAGCCGGCGCGGCACACGAAGTCTCGTCACCATAAAATCAAGAATGGGATACAGAACCACCGCAAGAATGATGCTCCAGATGATGATCGTCAAAAACGGTTGGACCAGCACCATGGTCCAATAGGCAAGAACAGCCAGGCAGGCGATCTGCACCGCCAAATCGATAATTTGAGTATTCAGCGTCCTCGGCCAGGCAACCTTTCCGGATTCATCAATCACGTCGCCAGCCTTCCAATCTTCACGCCCCTGGCCGGCCGCGTTGGCTCAATTGGATTGCGTCGTAACATCCACCTTCTGCCAGGCGCTGTCGGGACTGAACGATTTCATATGTTCGGCGATCTCGGATGTTTGCTTGCCGAGGTCCGCTTGAAAAATCACGCCATAGACAACGGAGGGGTTATAATAAGCTACATAAACCGTATTCGGTTGCGTCGGTTCGATGACGATGACCTCTTTGTTCTCCACCTGCTTGACGGTGACGTTCTGCTCCCTGGTGGATTTGAGCTTGTCGTTCGCCTGAGCCTTCGCGCGCAGGCGCTGAATGGCGTCCATCACGTCGGCCTGCTGAGCGAGTGCCGCGTCGCCGAGTTTCTGCGTCCAGTCGAGCTTGGTGCTCATCATCGTCAGGACATCCGGCGTTGCCACCAGCGATTTGACGCTGTCGTCCCAACTCTGCTTCTCGGCTGCCGCCTTCAACTCGTCTCCCTTGAGATTTTTGTTCTGATTCACCCAGCGTTCGGCCTGAACGACTTCAAGTGGATAGGTCGACGCCATCAGAATCAACGACAGGAGGGTGTCCGGATAGAGGGCGATCGGGGCGAGGAGGGCGTCAAGCTCGTCGGATTTGAGGAGCGTTTGGTCGGAAGCGGCGGCCGGCGCACTTGTACTCTGCGCCATCGCAGCGACCGGGATGAAAACGAGAATTGCGAGCAGCACGGGCCTTATCATCCAGGAAAGCATGCAATCGCTCCTACAAGCTCGGGTCACGTTTGCGTTTATCCGCCGCTGCAGACCTTGGTCGTGTCGGACAAGGAAATTTCCCATTGCGACGCACTAAAACGGTGCACTAGGCGGTCAGTCATTTCCTGACATTTCCTGAGCAGATGGTCAGGATCAAATATCACAGTCTGAAAGAGAACGTAAGCGGAGATTCGCGCTGTAAGCGCAGCGGCAGCACTTGCACATCGCATGGCGAGCCGTTTGGGATGCGCGTGCTCGCCTTGGCGGTCACCGTCATCGAATTTTGCTTGTCACTATAGCCGTGTAATGGCTGCTAAATCTTGCTGCGCGAACTGGAGCCGCGGACAAGCGGATGGCTGAAACCAATGGCAAGACCGATCTTTTTGGTGGGGTCGCGCTCGGCGGCGCTACGCTCGCTGCGCTTGCAGTCGCAAATTCAAGCCTTGCTGCAGATTACAGCGCGCTGCTCAACGTCACTGCCGAGGTGCGTATCGGCTCGATGTCCCTGGCGAAGAGCCTTGAGCATTGGATCAATGACGGTTTGATGGCGATTTTCTTTCTGCTGGTTGGGCTCGAAATCAAGCGTGAAGTGATTTCCGGCGCTCTTGCCAGCCAACAGAAGGCGGCGCTACCGGTCGTCGCCGCACTGGGCGGCTTCTTTGTACCGGCGGCAATCTATGGCGCGCTGAACTGGGGAGACGCCCAAGCTCTGCCGGGCTTTGCAATTCCCAACGGCGACCGATATCGCATTCGCTGTGGGCATTTGCGCCTTGCTTGGCTCCATTGTGTCCAACACCCTGGAGACCTTTCTGCTTGCCCTGGCGATCATCGACGATTTGCTGGCGATCATTGTCATCGCGATATTTTACACCGATGAGCTTTCAACGATATCGCTGTTGCTGGCGGCAATCGGCGTCATTGGCCTCGCTGCGTTGAACTTACTCGATGTACGTAAACTCTCTCCCTACGTTTTGCTCGGTGTGTTCACATGGGTTTGCGTACTCAAATCGGGCGTTCACGCAACGCTTGCTGGAGTGGCGGTCGGCCTAGCGATGCCACTCGGCCGCCACGGAGAAGAAAGCCTGCTGGAAAAAACCGAGCACGCACTGAAGCCGTGGGTCAGCTACGCCATCGTGCCCGTGTTTGCTTTTGCCAATGCCGGCGTACCACTCGCCGGGATGTCGCTTGCAATCCTCGTCGCGCCACTCCCACTTGGCATCATTGCGGGTCTGTTCCTTGGCAAGCAACTCGGCGTCTTCGCCGCCGCGATCACTGCCATCAGACTCGGAGTGGCGGAATCGCCGCAAGGCACTTCGAATGCGCAGCTCTACGGCATCGCGATCCTTACCGGAGTGGGTTTCACCATGAGTCTCTTCATCGGCACGCTCGCATTCGAGGGCGAAGTCATCATGGCGCAAGTCCGGCTTAGCGTTCTCGTGGCGTCGGCTTTGTCTGGCCTTCTTGCGACCATTAGACTGATCGTCTCGACGCGCCCAATCCGGCGCGCCGGCGTTGTTAAGGTATCGTAGTTCAGTCTTGCGAAAGCGAACGGGAGAGCGCACGCCATTTGAGGGTGGCTTTAGTTTCACGAATTTTCTTGCCGATGTGGTGACTATTTTCGCGTTCGTCTTTTGGTTCTGTTGCTCATCATCATCTTCGCGGAGATCACTGACGCCGAATTTGTCGGTCTTCGGGCGAGGTTCGTTCGGTAATCACGATGAAAGCTCAATTGCGATCTATTGTCGATCGAGGACCAACTGTTCAGTTGGGCGAATGATGAATTAAGGCGCTTGCCATGAATAACATTCCGTGATTGTCTTCCGGCCAATTGCTACTGCGGTACTTGGCACAAGGACTTAAGATGGGGAACAGGAGAACGGCGATGTTCAGTTTCATCCGGGTGATCAAATTCGTTGCGGTCGTTCTTGCAGCTGGGACGATCCTTGCAGCGGCGTCGACGCAGTCGCTTGCGCAAACCGGCCACGTTCGCCTTAAGATCGTCAAGGCCGGATTCATTGTCGGCATCGGCGGCGGCGAGGGCACATTGACCTACCACGGCAGGACTTATCGGCTGAGCGTCGGCGGCATTGGCGTTGGCTCTCTCGGCGTCGCAGCCGTGGAGCTGGTGGGCACCGCGGCTAACTTGCACGCCGCCTCGGACATTGCTGGCACTTACGGAGCGGCCGGCGCCGGCGGCGCATTTGTCGGCGGCGCGCAGGTTGCGACTTTGCAGAACGAAAAAGGCGTCGTCCTTACGCTTCAGGGAGTGCAGGTCGGTTTCCAGATTTCGCTCGGTCTGGCCGGCATGACCATAGCCCTGAAATAGGGCAACCCATATGGGCCGTCGTGCGGCCTAGCGCGACCGGTCGCGGCGGAGTTTGGGACCCGACGCAGTCGGTGGCAGACAAGCAAAGCGCAATCGCGTCAAGGCGAGTCGATTGCGCTCTTAGGTTTCCGCGGAAAACCGCCGTTCTACTTTTCCGCATGATATCTAATAACGTGGACAATCGTATCCGGTACCAGACGCTTCTGCGATCGAATTTAGGCGTCATCCCACGGCGAGCCTGGCGCGTGGCGCAAGATGAGTGTGCCCGCCTAGATCAATAGTTTGTGGACCAGAGGCGATTCGTCTCCCCGCGGCCGGCCCGTGCGGATCATTGGCGCGTGTTAGAGCTGCGGCAGGAAAGAGAAGCCGTTTACCAAGTCTTTTTGCGCCGGCAGCAGGTTGGTGTCCCAACCGCCGCCGAGATCCTCGATCAGGGTGACGCTGGCGAGGAAGAGGTTCTGGC
>Ga0187784_10000579_pt1 | contig 27144 bp, 23 predicted proteins | sample 1015_SJ02_MP15_2_FD_132964 | JGI IMG/M metagenome (GOLD analysis project Ga0187784, IMG submission 132964) | Tropical peat soil microbial communities from peatlands in Department of Meta, Colombia - 1015_SJ02_MP15_20_MG | ecosystem: Environmental > Terrestrial > Soil > Wetlands > Peat | place... | reverse complement strand
GATCGCTTTATCGTCCTGGTGGTGGCGATCGGGCACCGCCGGGAGGCGTACCGCTGATCGAGCGATGCGAAACTGGTGCTGCCGGACAGGATTGAACTGTCGACCTCTCCCTTACCAAGGGAGTGCTCTACCACTGAGCTACGGCAGCGGCCTCGCCGGATCAAAGCGCCAGTCAACGCGTGGTGGTGCGGCGGTTGCTTGAAAAAAGGTCGCGGCGATCCTTGCCACAGCAACGGAATCCGCGCAAGCGCAGCCGCCGGCATGAACGCCCGCTCGCGGTCCGATCACAGCTCGGAGGCAAGCCGGTCCAGTCCCATGACGTGAGCGAGGCTGCGCACCTCGTTCTTCTGCTCGTCAGAGAAGCTCATGATCAGCGGGATGGCCGCCGATTTGAGCCCGCGCACCTCGACGCTGTCGGGATCGAGCGAGGCGACTTGCGCGTTGCCGTCCATGTCGCGCCGGTAACCGCCGCGCGCTTTGGCATAGGCCATGTTGCGCAACGCGGCCTCGACTGCGGGCCACATGCGTTCCTGATCGACGGTCAAATGCAGGCGCCGCTTGATACTGGCGATCTGCGCGTCGTTGAGCAGAAAGCCCGGCCGGCCGGCCTGGCGGGGCGCGCCGGACGCAAGCCTCGGCTCGGCTGCCGGCTGCATCGCCGCCACCGGCTGCGCCATGGTTCGCGGCCGCGCTGCGGTCGGCACGGCAGGCACGGCGCGATGCGTCGGCGCGGTTTCCGCCGACGGCGAAACAGCCGCCACTTGCGGCGCCGGTCGCGGAACCATCGGTTCCGGGCTCAGCAATGCAACCCGTACGTCGCCGAGCACCATGGCGTTCGTTGTACCCGCCGGCATGTCTGCAGCATCCGCGATCGCCGCATCGGAACTCATTTCGGGGAAACGCAGCGCCACATTTTGCGACGGCGACAGATCGAGGGAACGGACGGCGGCCGCGTGCCAATCGCCGAGCAGATAGCCGACGACGCCCGCCGCCAGAAGTGAAAGCCAACGGCCACGCTTTAACGCCCGCCCACGCCGCATGCGCAACGTCCCCTCGTCCCTTGCGCCATTCCGCCGTCTATGTCCTTTCAAATGAAGCTTAATTTATGACTAACGCGAGGATTTTTGTCGGCGGACCAATAACTCACTGCAAGCGCGGAAATAACAAAAAGGCCCGGCATTACTGCCGGGCCTTTTGCGTTTTGCGTCCGCTCAATTGGTCAGGCCGCCTCTTCCTCGACGGCGGTATCCTCTTCCGCGGCTTCGGGCTTGGGACCGCGATGCGGCCCCTTGGCGAGCGCCGCCTCGATCTCCTTGATCGCTTCGGTCTCGGTAAGCCGCTGCACGGCGGCAACCTCACGCGACAGCCGATCGAGGGCCGCTTCGTAAAGCTGCCGCTCGGAATAGGACTGCTCGGGCTGCGACTCCGACCGGTAGAGATCGCGCACGACCTCGGCGATGGCGACGATGTCGCCGGAATTGATCTTGGCCTCGTATTCCTGCGCGCGGCGCGACCACATGGTGCGCTTGATGCGCGCGCGCCCCTTGAGCGTCTCAAGCGCGCGCTTGACCATCGGCGTTTCGGCAAGCTTGCGCATGCCGACAGAGGCAATCTTCGAGGTAGGTACTCGCAGCGTCATCTTGTCCTTGACGAAATTGATGACGAAAAGTTCAAGCCGAGCACCGGCGACTTCCTGCTCCTCGATGGCAACGATCTGACCCACGCCATGGGCCGGATAAACGATGAATTCGTTGGTCTTGAAGCCTTGTCGCTGTGTAGTCTTCTTCGCGTTCATTCCCAAACTTGCTCCTTCCGCCTCCGGTTTGCGCCGGGGGACGGGTTTTTCCACGCTGACCCTTCCCCGGGTCGTTCGCCGCGTGGAATGTGATGGCCTGCGGCTTGCGCCGGAGGTGGGTTTTCTTGTCTTCCGGCTCATGCCGGCCGCGCTTTTCTTCGCACGATGACGACGAGTTTTCTCAGCCACAGCTCTCGCGTGGGTCTCACGCCTCTTTATGACGGTTCCTCGAAACGCCCCGGAAAAATAAGCTCCCCACGAGAGGGAGCGGCATATCGGGGGTGTTCTTCATTATGGAAGGCCTTTATATCACATTTTCGGCCAAAATCAAAGCCTTATGGCGCCGCGAAGGCGCCGGACCGGACGAACGGTTAAAAACAATGATTAACGGGGGGCGCGTCAGTCGCCCGTACCCGGATTTGGCGAAAAATACTGCTCAAACTTGCCGGTTACGCCCTCAAACTCCTTGGCATCGGCCGGCGGCTCCTTCTTGGCCGTGATATTGGGCCAAACCTTCGCGAATTCGGCGTTGACCCCGAGCCATTTCTCGACCCCGGGCTCGGTGTCGGGCTTGATCGCTTCCACCGGGCATTCCGGCTCGCATACGCCGCAATCGATGCACTCGTCCGGATGGATGACCAGCATGTTCTCACCCTCGTAGAAGCAATCCACGGGGCAAACCTCGACGCAGTCCATGTATTTGCATTTAATGCAATTATCGTTGACGATATAAGTCATCTGCTCACTCTGAAAGCTCGGCCTTTAGCGAGCATTGCTCCTACCGCATGGGCCTATGGAGGCGCAAGGTTGCGGCCGGCTGCCCGCAACGGCGCCCCTTCACGTCAATTCTTCATATAAGCCCGCGTCGGCGTCGGCGGGGCCCCGCCGATCGACAAATCCCCTCACCTTCACGATGCGCACCGTGCGCTCCATCGCCACAGTGATCACGTCGCCGGTTCGCACCATGCGGCTTGGCGCGCGGATGCGCGCGCCGTTGACCCGGACATACCCGGAACTCGCCAGCGCGGCCGCAGCAGCGCGTGTGCGCACGAGACGCGCATGCCACAGCCAGCGGTCGATGCGCTGACGATCGCTCGTCGCCGGCACCTTCAAACCGCCGTCGCTATGAACCGAATCGGTATTCGCCATGTGGGTCGGAGGAAACCCGGCTTCCGGTCGTCCACATCATGCCCTAACGGCGCTCCTTGGCGTCAGCCTCGAGCTGTGCCTTCAGCGCCGCGAGTTTGGCAAAGGGCGAATTCGGATCGGGCATCTTTTCGCGCCGCTCGTGTCGGTCATGCCGTTCATGCCGCGCCACGTGCGCGGGCGGCCGTTCCCGCTCGCGGCGCGGGCGATCGAAGCGCTGATCCCCGCCGTGCCGGCGCCGATGCCGCGGATGACGTTCCGTCTTGGCCCGGTCGGCCGGCTCTGCCGGCGCAGGTTGATCCGCCGGCGGCGCGCCTGCCGCCGCTTCGGCGGCGATCGCCGGCGCACCTGCCTCTTGCGGCTGTTCGCTTACGAAATGTGCCGCTTTCCGCCCGCTCTGGCGATGGCGGCCGCGCGGATGATGCCTGCCTTCAGGGCGCCCTGCGCGCCCCGGCCGCCATACTTCGATCAGAGGGGGTTCGCCGCCAAAAGCCGCCGCGCCGTCGCTGGTTTGATCTTGCGCTTCGGTGGCGACGGCAGGCGGCGAAGGCGCGAGGGGTTGCGCTTGCATCGAGGAGCTCTCGCCGGCGGGTTGCACTTGCGGCTGCTGCGCCGCGAACGGCGCTGACGGCGGCGCCGCTATGGCGGCCTCGGCCGCCGGATCCGCGTCATGGTCTACGGCCAGCGCCTCGGGCGCTTCGGCAGTGGGTGGCGGCGCAACCGGCGCGGCCGGCTCAGCCCGCTCAACGGGCTTCGGCCGCCGTTCCATGCGGTAGCCGAGCGAGCGCAGGATCGAGGCGAAATCCTCGCCCGACGCTCCGGTGAGCGAGGTCATGGTATTGACCACGATGAAGCCGCCGCCGGCGATGGCGCCGGGCGGTTTGGCGCCGGCGGCGCCTTCGCGCCAAGCGAGCGCAGGACGGATCAGATCGGCAAGCCGTTCGAGAATGTCGACGCGCACCGCGCGCTCGCCGCAGACACGATAGCCGGCGGCACGATAGAGCGCGGGATCGATGTCGCGGTTGACCGGGATCGACGTGCGACCGCCGGCGGCCAAATGCAGCAAATCGTCCAGCCCCTTGCTCTGCGGGCCGTCATGGGCCAGCGCCCAGAGCTGCGCCGCGAGTGCGCGCGGCACCGGTTTGAGCAAAAGCGGCAGGTAGATGTGATAGGCGCCAAAGCGCACGCCGTATTTGCGCAAGGTCGCGCGCTCCGGCTGCTCAAGACCCTTGACCTCATCGGCGACGCGCTGCCGTTCGAGTACACCCAACGCCTCGACGAGCTGAAAGGCGACGCCGCGGGCGATGCCGGTGACATCGGCGGCCGCACCCAGCGCGAACAAGGGGCCGAGCAGCTTTTCGATGTGGGACTTCAGCCAGGCGTCGAGCCGCGCCTGGACGCCTTCGCGCGGCGCACCGGAAAGATGCTCGTCGGCGACCACGCGCACGTGCGGACGCAAGACTTCCTCGCCCGCCGTGAGCTTGCCGACGGCGGCGCCGGTCCAACGGATGGTGCCGTCGGCGGCGAGCACGAATTGCTCGTCGGGCGCCCCGGCGAGCCGCGCGGCGCGCGCGGCGATCTCGCCGGCGAGCGCCTTCTGCGCGGCGTTCTGCAACGCCTTCGCCTCCGAGCCGCCCGAAGACGCGTCCGCCACGAAAACGAAGCCGTCGAGGCGGCCGATGGCATGGCCTTCGACGATGACCTCGCCGGTCTTGCTCATTTCCGGCTCGAGCTCGGCGTTCTCGCGCAAGCGCCGCATCAGCACGCTGGTGCGGCGATCGACGAAACGCTCGGTCAGCCGCTCGTGGAGCGCATCGGAAAGCTTGTCCTCGACGGCGCGCGTGACGCCCTGCCAGTGCTCGGGATCCGCAAGCCAGTCCGGACGGTTCGCCGCGAAGGTCCAGGTCCTGATGTGGGCGATGCGGTTGGACAGCGTGTCGATATCGCCGTCGACGCGATCGGCCTGCGCCACCTGGCGCGCGAACCAGTCGGTAGGGATGGTTCCCGCGCGCTGGAGATAGCCATAGAGGCTGACCACGAGCTCCGCATGGGTCGCCGGCGCGATCTTGCGATAGTCGGGAATTTGGCACACCTCCCATAGGCGCTCGACGTCGGCCTGCGTCCTCGTCAACGCGCGCACCTCGTCGTCGCGCGCGGCATGGTCGAGCACGAGGATATCCTCGGCGACCGGCGCGCGCGTCAGCATATTTTCCGTCGGCGCCGCCGCCAGCGTCGCCTGCAATGCGCCGACCGAGGAGAAGTCGAGGTCGGTGTTGCGCCACTGCACGATCTTCACCGGCTCGAAGGCATGCGATTCAAGCGCCTGCGCGAGCTCGTGGTCGAACGGCGGACAGCGCCCGGTGGTGCCGAAGGTGCCGTCGCGGGTGGCGCGGCCGGCGCGGCCGGCGACCTGCGCGAGCTCCGCGGGGCTGAGCTTGCGGAACTGGTAGCCGTCGAACTTGCGGTCGGCCGCAAAGGCGATGTGATCGACGTCGAGGTTGAGCCCCATGCCGATGGCGTCGGTCGCTACCATGTAGTCGACCTCGCCGGCCTGATAGAGCGCGACCTGCGCGTTGCGCGTACGCGGCGACAGCGCGCCGAGCACGACGGCGGCGCCGCCGCGCTGGCGGCGAATGAGTTCGGCGATCGCGTAGACCTCCTCGGCCGAGAAGGCGACGATGGCCGAACGGCGCGGCAGCCGCGTGAGCTTCTTCTCGCCGGCGAAAGTAAGTTGCGACAATCGCGGCCGGCTCACCACGGAAACGCCGGGCAACAGCCGTTCGACGATCGAGCGCATGGTGGCGGCGCCGAGCACCAGCGTTTCCTCGCGCCCGCGCCGGCGCAGCACGCGGTCGGTGAAGACGTGGCCGCGCTCGAAATCGGCGGCGAGCTGGATTTCATCGACGGCGAGGAAGGCGACGTCGAGGTCACGCGGCATGGCCTCGACGGTGGCAACCCAGAAGCGCGGATTGGGTGGCTTGATCTTCTCTTCGCCGGTGACGAGCGCCACCGCCTCCGCGCCGACCCGCTCCACCGCGCGGTTGTAGACCTCGCGCGCCAAGAGCCGCAGCGGCAGGCCGATCATGCCGGACGAATGCGCCAGCATCCGCTCGATCGCCAAATGCGTCTTGCCGGTATTGGTCGGCCCGAGCACGGCGGTGACGCCGGCGCCGCGGGCGCGAACATCACGGTTGGTGGACGGCGAGAAGGAAATCGGCATCGAAAGCCTTAGACCGCCGCGCGGGACAGCGGCTGCATCTGTATCACAACAACACGCTGGATAGCCCTGTGCTTAACATGTGGAACGAGTCTGGAACGAATCGCGGCCGAATCGGCGACTCGGCGAATGTTCGGCTTCGTTCACCGCGACATATGGCGCCGCTGCCGCGGCGCAACACCAGATCGGGTGTGCGCACCGGTTTTTCGCGGCAGCGCGCGGACCGCAAAGATTAACGCGTGCGGCGAGGGGATTTTCGCCGTGAGTCAAGGCCCGGCTCCCTGTGGATTGCGGGATTACGGGGACGCAAAAGCGCGGCATTTGTCCTTGGCAGCGCAGCGGACCGCGCCGCAGCCGCCGGGTTTTGCCGGCAAGAGCGAACGACATCACTGCGTCTTCACGTTCGCGGCGGCGTGCGGCGGTTTGGCGACGGAGACGAACTGCGTCGCTTGCAGGACCCCCGTTCCCACCGGCGTCGGTAGCGAAAAGCGGAACGGCACCAGCACCCGCGTGCCGGCGATCGGCGCCAGCCAGACCTCGGCGTCACGCAGCGCCGCGAGATATTTGATCGCGTAACGATCCGGGACATAGCCGGAAATGGGGACGAAATAGATCGCGCAGACCACGACCGGCCCTTGGTAGCCCTTCTCAGCCTTGACGATCTCCATGCGCTTGAACTCGCTCTGCAGGTCATAGCGCATGCGGCCGTCGAACACGGAAACCTTGCGGGCGCAGGCCTGCGGCGATACCGGGTCGCCGTTGCCGCTCACCAGATTGAGCGTGGACGTCATCGGGTCGAGCACGTTGCGGCGATCCGCGTCGGTCACCGGAATGCGGTCGGGATGCGGCCCGACCGGAGGCTCGACCGTAAAGTCTTTGACGCTGCCGCCGGCAAACACCATGCGCACATCGTCGACTTTTTTGTCGCTGGCAATGGTAGCGGTGTAGCTCGTCGGCACCGGCTGTCCGGCGTTGATGGCGCCCTGCGCGCCGCTGGTGCCGTGCCCGGAACTGAACAGCCGCAGCAGCCCGGTCGTGGCGCCGCTCGCCGCTGCGGTGAACTGGTCCTCGCTGATTTCGATGACCCAGTTGCCGCGACCGATCGGAATCCCGGCAAGGCTTGCGGTATATTCGGCCTCAAGTCGCCCCTGCGCGGCGGCCACATGGCCAGCATCGGCCGCCCATGCCGTCATGGCGGCGAAAACCGCCGCAACAAAGGCGGCGGGTCGCGTCGTCCCGGGCGGCCGTTTTGACGCAATAGGCACGGCGACGATGATCCCTCGTGACCGCGGAAAAGAAGCCGCGCGGCCACAACGACAGAAAACGCCGTACCGGCCGCCGCAAGCGATAGCGCAAAATCGCTGCATTGTCTCGTCGGAGAATGCGACGTTTGTGTGATTTTACGCCGGTTCTCGGCTTGCCGATCGCTCTGTAACCGCTGTCTGCGACAGGCGCTTGACGCTTTCCGGCATGCTCACTATAGGTCCGCAACCTTCCCGACCCCATGAACCTTCTTGGCCCATGGTTCGCTGCTCGGCGCCGGAAGCGCAGAAGCTTTAGAGGAATTGCAGTCAAAGGAATTGCAGCCATGTCACGGCGTTGCGAGCTGACCGGCAAGACCCGCCAGATCGGGCACAAGGTCAGCCACTCGAACCGCAAGACCAAACGGCGGTTCCTGCCCAACCTGCTCAACGTCACGCTCCTGTCCGAATCGCTTGGCCGCTCGGTGCGGCTTCGCATTTCGGCGAACGCGCTCAAGACCATCGACCACCGCGGCGGGCTCGACGCTTTTCTCCTTGCGGCCAAGGACAGCGAGCTGTCGCCGCGTGCGCTCGAGATCAAGCGCCAGGTCGCCAAGAAGCGCGCCGCCGCGGCCTAAGCTCCTTTTATTATTCGGTCGTTGCCTGCCCGTCGCCGCGTGAAGCTACGCACGCGGCAGCGGCTTTTTCGCGCGCCGCATTCCGGCCGACGGCGTTGCCTCAGAGCGCCCGGACGACCGTGCGTTCGACAATGACGCGCAGCTCCGGCACGCAGGAGCCGCAATTGGTGCCGGCGCGCAGCATGCGGCCGACATCGGCGACGCTGACGGCGCCGCCCGCGATAACTGCTGCACGGATGGCCGCAAGCCCGACACCGAAACAGGCGCAGATGGTCGGGCCGGTTTCGGCCATTGCCTCGCCGCTGCGTCCGGAGAGCAGAATGCGCCGCTCGCGCTCGCCAAGCGCAGCCGCACCGAACAGCACGCGCACCACGTCCCATTGCGGCGGCGCATCCGCCGGTCCGACGAAGATGACGCCTTCGAGGCGGTCGGCGCAAAAGGCGGCGATGCGGGCGAGCCCGCGCGAGGGATCGGCGTATTCGGCAAGCTCTGCATCCTCAGGCATCAGCGCGCGGGCAAGTTCGCGCCAGACCGCCGGCGGCTCGTTGGTCGCAAACAGAAGCCCGGCGCCGCCGGCGACCGCGAGCCGCGCGAACCACGTTCCGCGCGGCAACTCGATCGGGTGGCGCGTGAGCGCAAAGCCGCGATAGGCGTAGTTCACCGGCTCGACCCGCGCGGGCGTCGCTTTGGCTTCGGGCTGGCCGGAAAACGGATCGCACGCCGCCGCCACCAAGTTACCGACGCGCGCTTGCGCGGCCGTGGCGTCGCTCCAATGGATCGGCGCGAAGAGCAAACCCTGCCGTTGTCCCGCTTGCAACGAAACCTTGAGGACGGCACTGCCGTAGGGCGTCGTCACTTCGGCGAAGCCGCCGTCGGCGAGCCCCGCTGTTTCGGCGTCGGCCGGATGGATTTCGACGAACGGCTCCGGCACATGGGCGCATAGGCGCGGTGACGCGCCGGTCCGCGTCATCGTGTGCCAGTGGTCGCGCACGCGGCCGGTATTGAGGCGGAGCGGAAAAGCCTCGTTCGTCGCGGCGCGAAGCTGCGGACGCTCAGGCGCGATGAAGCGTGCACGGCCGTCGCCGGTGAAGAAGCCACCGCCGGCGAAGAATCGCTGCTCGCTCGGCGCCTCGCCCGCACGCGTCGGCCACATCACCGGATCGAGCGCGGCATAAGCGGCATCCGAGAGCGCCGCAAGTGCGCCGATGTCGAAATCGCGCCGTCCGTCATTCTCGAAGGCCGACAGTGCCGCGTGTTCGCGGAAAATATCCGCCGGCCCGCGATAGTCGAAGGCGGCGCCGAAGCCGAGCCGCCGCGCTACGGCGCTGATGATCCACCAGTCCGGCCGCGCCTCGCCCGGCAGCGGCAAGAACGCGCGCTGGCGCGAGATGCGCCGCTCCGAATTGGTGACGGTGCCGTCCTTCTCGCCCCAGGCCGCAGCGGGCAGCAAAACTTGCGCGCCGGCGGCGATGGTGTCGTTGCCGAGCACGTTGTCGGAGACGACGAAAAGTTCGAGCTTTTGCAGCGCCGCGCGCATGGCACCGGCCCGCGGCAGAGAGACGGCCGGATTGGTTGCCATCACCCACAGCGCCTTGATGGTTCCGCGCTCGATCGCCTCGAACATATCCACGGCCTTAAGTCCTTCGCCGGTCGCGAGCTGCGGTGCGTTCCAGAACCGGCGGACGCGATCCGTGTCCGCGGGCGAGAAGCCCATGTGCGCGGCGAGTTGGTTGGCGAGCCCGCCGACTTCGCGTCCGCCCATGGCGTTGGGTTGGCCGGTGAGCGAAAACGGCCCCATGCCGGGCCGGCCGATGCGCGCAGTCGCCAGATGAACATTGATGATCGCGTTCACCTTGTCGGTACCCTGCGCGGATTGGTTGACGCCCTGTGAGAAGCAGGTGACGACGCGCTCACGGCAACGGAACAGATCAAAGAAGCGCGCCACGTCGGCCGCGTCCAGCGCGGTGGCACGCGCAGTCGTCGTCGTATCCGCCGCGATGCCGCGGGCGCGGGAGAGCGCCTCGACGAATCCCGTCGTGTGCCGGTCGATATAATCGCGATCGATCGCGCGCGTGTCGGCAAGATGCGCGAGCAGGCCGCAGAACAGCGCCGTGTCCGTGCCGGGCGCGATCGGCAGAAACAGGTCGGCGTCCTCGGCGGTGGCGGTGCGGCGCGGATCGATGACGACCAGCTTGGTGTTGCGCACGCGCTTGGCGGCCATCATGCGCTGGTAGAGCACTGGATGGCACCACGCCGCGTTCGAGCCGACGAGGACGATCAGATCGGCCTGATCAAGGTCGCGGTAAATGCCGGGCACAGTGTCGGCGCCGAAGGCGCGGCGGTGACCGGCAACGGAAGACGCCATGCACAGGCGCGAATTGGTGTCGACATTGGCCGAGCCGAGGAAGCCCTTCATCAGCTTGTTGGCGACGTAATAATCTTCGGTGAGCAACTGGCCGGAGAGATAGAAGGCGATCGCGTCCGGTCCGTCGCGCTCGACGATGGCGCGCAACCCATGGGCAACAGTGTCGAGCGCGGCATCCCAATCGACACGGGCAAGCGAACCGTCCGCCCGGCGCAACATCGGATGCAAGAGACGGTGGTCGAGCGACAGCGTCTCGGCGAGCGCGGCGCCCTTCGAGCACAGCCGTCCGCCATTCGCCGGGTGCTCCGGATCACCGGAGATGGCGATGCCGCCGTCGCGCTCCGGCGCCGCCAGCACCCCGCAACCGACCCCGCAATAGGGACAGGTGGTGCGCACGGCCTGCGGCGGTGGCGGCAAGGCGTTCATGTCGGCGCTCGCACGCTCCGCGGCGCTCCGATCAGCAGCGGCCTCATGCCGCTTGCCGCTCTGCGAGCGCACGGCCGAAGATCAAATCCTCGCGGAACGAACCGATCGCGACGCCAGAACGCATGAGATCGAGATACCAGCGCGCGTCCGCCGTATCGCCGTAGAGCACGGCGCCGACGAGACGCCCCTCGCCCACGACGAGCTTTCGGTAAGTACCGAGCCCGGGATCGGCGAAGACGATCGACTCCGTGCCGGGCGCGCCGAGAAAATCGCCGGCGGAAAAGACGTGCACACCCGAGACCTTGAGGTTGGTGGCGTTGATGCTGCCGTCATAACGCGCTTCACGCCCGCAAAGCCGCGCGGCCAGAACCTGCGCCTGCTCGTTGGCGGGCTCGACCAATCCGTAACAGACGCCGCGATGCTCGGCGCATTCGCCGATCGCGAAGACGTCCGCTGCATCGGTCGCGAGGCGATCGTCGACGACAATGCCGCGGTTTACGGCAAGGCCAGCCGCGGCGGCGATTTCCGCATTCGGCTTGACGCCGACGGCAACGACCACGATGTCTGCCGTCAAACAGCGGCCCTCCTTGAGTTCGACTGCCTCGACGCGCTCCTTGCCGACGAAGCGCGCCGTCGCCGTCTCGAGCAGCACGTCGATGCCTTTGGCTTCCACCGCGCGCTTGAGCATCGCGGCGGCACGCGCATCGAGCTGGCGCTCCATCAGGCGGTCCATCAAATGAACGAGCGTGACCTTGGCGCCGGTCTTGGCGAGGCCGTAAGCCGCCTCGATGCCGAGAAGGCCGCCGCCGACCACGACGGCGCGCGTGCCGGCGCGCGCCGTCCGCGCGATCAGGGCCGCGTCGGCCACGTCGCGGAACGTGAGCACGCCCGGCAGATCGGCACCGGCGACGGGCAGCCGAGCCGCGCGCGAGCCGGTGGCGAATACGAGCTTGGCGAACGGCAGCGCCTTGCCGTCGGAGAGCGTCACGGTGCGCGCCTCCACATCGACCGCGGTCGCCGCCGCGCCGTAGCGTAACGTCATTCCGCGATCGCGCCACCAGCTTGCCGGCTTGAGCACGATGTCGCTTGCCGGCACGTCGCCCGCGAGCACCGACGAAAGCAGAACACGGTTATAGGCGAGCTGCGGCTCGGTGCCGACCACGGCGATGGCGTAACGGCCGAGCGCATGCTGCGCGAGCTCTTCGCAGAGCCGCGCCGCGGCCATGCCGTTGCCGATGATGACGAGCGGCTCGCTCACGTGCGCCGCTCACTCGGCCGCGACGCTTCGGCCGTAAGCCTCGCCGATCATGAAGTCGGAGAGGACCGTGTAAGCGGCGCCCCAGGCGGCGGCGAGTTCTGGCGTCCATTGCGCGCCGAGACCCTGTTGCAGCGTCCACAACAGCGCCTCGCCGACCGGCTTGTAGTCGGCGGCTTTGACGCCGTAATCGACGTGACGCTTGGCGAGCGCGCTTGCGGTCGGCAAGACCGATTTAAGCTCGCTCAGGCCGTTGACGACGACGGCGAGCGTCGCCATGAGCTTGCGGCCCTGCTCTTTCAGGTCACCGGCAAACAGCGGTTTGACCGCGGGCGCGATCTCGAACAATCGGCCGTAGAATAGTGCGGCCGCCTGCTCGGAGATCGGCGCGACCTTGGTGAAGCTCTCTTGGATCGCTTTGATCTGGTCCGGAGTCATCGGTTTTCTCCCCTCGCTTCTCCGGCTGTGAACCTGGCTCGACGGCCGCCGGCGGCGGCTGTTTCATGCCCGCTCATACGCGCACTTGCGCAAGGCTTGCCGCACTCGGCGCCAGAACGCTCCTGCGCAGGTAGTACCACCAAGTGAGCGCCAGGCAGGCCGCGTAGAAGGCGAGGAAAATCTCCAGCGCCAGATGCGGACCGCCGGTAGCGGCAATCGAAGCGCCGAAACCGCGCGGGATGAGATAGCCGCCGCAGGCGCCGATCGCGCCGATGAATCCGAGCGCGGCGGCGCTCTCGATGCTCGCCGCCTTCAGCGCCGCGACGCGGCCGGCTTCGCCCATGCCTTTCGCCCGCCGCAGCTTTTCCTCGCGGAAGATCGAGGGGATCATGCGATAGGTCGAGCCGTTGCCGACGCCGGTGGTGACGAACAGCACCAGGAACATGGCGAGGAAGCCGGCGAAGTCTTTGATGTCCACAAAGTAGATGACGCCGATGGTCGCCGCGCCCATGGCGATGAAATTCCAGAACGTGACGATGGCGCCGCCGACCCTGTCGGCCAGCAGACCGCCGAACGGGCGCGACAGCGAACCCACAAGCGGTCCGAGGAACGCGATGCTGACGCTGACCGCCGGGAACTGCGTCTTAAGCAGCAGCGGGAACGCCGCCGAATAGCCGATGAAGGAGCCGAACGTGCCGATATAGATGAAAGACATCACCCAGGTGTGCTTGCGCCCGATGATGGCGAGCTGATCCTTGAACGTCGAGCGCGCCGAGGTGAGGTTGTTCATGAAGAAGACGGCGCCGAGAACCGCAATGACGAGCGGCAGGAGCCACATCAGTCCGGCGTTCGGCAGATAAATGCCGCCGGGGCCGGGCGTGAGCTGATAGAGATTGATCAACCCGACGCCAAGCAGGATCGGCGTGAGCAACTGCACGCCGCTGACGCCAATGTTGCCGCCGGCCGCATTCAACCCGAGCGCCCAGCCCTTCATGCGGTCCGGATAGAAGAAGGAAATGTTCGCCATGCTGGAGGCGAAGTTGCCGCCGCCGAGACCGGCGGTCGCCGACACCGCAAGCATCAGCCAGAACGGCGTGTCTGGCCGCGTCACGAAATAGGCGAGCGCGAGCGTGGGGATGAACAGCACCGAGGCGCTGAAGATGGTCCAGTTGCGGCCGCCGAACATCGTCACCGCGAACGTGTAGGGAAAGCGCATGAGCGAGCCGATCAGGCCCGGCAACGCCACGAGCTGAAACAGTTCGTCGGTCGAATAATGAAACCCGGCCTGCGGCAACTTCGTTGCCACGATGCTCCAGATCAGCCAGATCGAAAAACCAAGATGCTCGGCGACGATCGACCAGATGAGATTGCGCCGCGCGATGAACTTGCCGCGGGATTCCCAGAACGTCTTGTCCTCCGGATTCCAGTCTGCAATCCACGTCGTGCTCGGTTTCGTCATCGGCGATGCTTCCCTTCCTCGAGCGGCGTTGGACCGTGCGGCCACGGCCGTCGGAGAGAAGCCTTCGCAAGGCATGTGCCAACGTTATGTGACTGGAGAATCTTAGGATTTTGAAAGCCACCGCGGCGATGCTGCACCCTTTGTGTGCGCTGCGGCGCAAATTTATGCGGTGCAATATTTTTGAGCAGCGCCGGACCAAAAAACGGTCGAGCCATCGTGGGCGATTTTTGGCGTCCGAAGAGGAAAGTGCGCGCTAGGCGTCCAGGCGCCGGCGCCGCGCGGGCAGCGGCCGCGCTTCCTCGCCGTCCTCTGCGAACAATTCGGCGAGCTTTTCGGTCATGACGCCGCCCAGTTCCTCGGCGTCGACGATGGTCACCGCGCGGCGATAATAGCGCGTGACGTCATGGCCGATGCCGATGGCGATCAGCTCGACCGGCGAGCGCGTCTCGATATCCTCGATCACCCAGCGCAGGTGGCGCTCGAGGTAGTTGCCGGGATTGACCGACAGCGTGGAGTCGTCGACCGGCGCGCCGTCGGAAATCATCATCAGGATCTTGCGCGACTCAGGCCGCCCGAGCAGGCGCCGGTGCGCCCAGTCGAGCGCCTCGCCGTCGATGTTCTCCTTGAGCAGGCCCTCGCGCATCATCAGACCGAGATTCTTGCGTGCGCGCCGCCACGGCGCGTCGGCCGCCTTGTAGACGATATGGCGCAGATCGTTGAGCCGGCCCGGATTGGCCGGCTTGCCCTGGGCGAGCCAGGCTTCGCGCGACTGTCCGCCTTTCCAGGCGCGCGTGGTAAAGCCCAGGATCTCCACCTTGACGCCGCAGCGCTCCAGCGTACGGGCGAGAATGTCCGCGCAGGTCGCCGCCACCGTAATGGGGCGGCCGCGCATCGAGCCGGAATTGTCGAGCAGCAGCGTCACCACCGTATCGCGGAAGTCGGTGTCCTTCTCCCGCTTGAACGACAGGGGATGCAGCGGATCGACGATGACGCGCGACAGCCGCGCCGGATCGAGCAGGCCTTCTTCGAGGTCGAACTCCCAAGCGCGGTTCTGCTGCGCCAAGAGCAGCCGCTGCAGGCGGTTGGCAAGCCGCGCCACGACCCCCTGCAGATGTGAAAGCTGCTTGTCGAGATAGCCGCGCAGCCGATCGAGCTCTTCCGGATCGCACAGCTCCTCGGCGCCGACGATCTCGTCGAACTTGGTGATGAAGGGCCGATAATCGGGACCGCGCGGCTCGTTCTGGGCATGGCGCGGCCGCCACGGCTCGGCCGGGGTTTCCGAATCGCCCATGTCGGCATCGTCGGCCATGTCGGCGGCCGGCGCATCGACGGCCTCGGCGGCGCTCTCGGGCGATTGCTCGGTGGAGGCTTCCGCCTCTTCGAGGCTCATGCGCTCGCTATCGGCGGATTCCGCGCTCTCGCCGTCGCGGCCGGATTCGTTGCTGTTGCTTTCCTCTTCGCCCTCTTCCGGTTCTTCTTCCTCGGACTGGCTGCTGCGATCCTCGCCCATGTCGAGATTGTCGAGCAGATCGTGCACCACGTCGCCGAACCGACGCTGGTCGGCGATCACGCGCTCGAGCCGATCGAGATTGCGGCCGGCGCGCTCCTCGATCAGCGAACGCCACAATTCGACCAGCTTGCGCGCCGGCGGCGGCGGCGCCTCGCCGGTGAGCCGCTCGCGCACGATCATGGCGACGGCGTCCTCGATCGGCGCGTCGACGCGGTCGGTGATCTCGTCGTATTTGCCGCGATGGTAACGGTCGTCGAGCATGGCGGTGAGGTTCTTCTTGACGCCGCCCATGCGGCGCGAGCCGATCGCCTCGACCCGCGCCTGCTCGATCGCCTCGAACACCGCGCGCGCCTGCGACCCGCCGGGCACGAGCTTGCGGTGCACCGCCGGATCATGACAGGCAAGACGCAGCGCGATGGAGTCGGCGTGACCGCGTACGATCGCCGCCTCCCGCTCGTTGAGCCGGCGCGGCGGCTCCGGCAGCCGCACCTTGTTGCCGGCAAGCCCGGGACGCTCGGCGGCGAACGCAACCTCGACGTCGCCCTTGCCGGCAATCGCGCGCACACAAACGCCGACCGCGCGCTTGAACGGCTCGGTCGGCGCCTCCTTGGCGGGCGTCTTCGGCTTGATGTTCGATGTCATCGTCTCAAAGCGCTTGCTCGCCTTTCCCTCTCCCGCTGCGGAAGAGGGTGGATCGCCGGAGCGAAGCGAAGGCGCGCCGGGTGAGGGGAAAAACTTCCTCGATGCGGATCGGTGGACCCCTCACCCGCCTCGCAGCCTTCGGACTGCTCGGCACCCTTCCCCGCAAGGGGAGAGGGAAGATATCAACTCAGCGCCACGTTGACCGCCGATTCCGGCAACTCCTGTCCGAAGCAGCGCTGATAGAACTCCGCCACCAGGGGCCGCTCCAGCTCGTCGCACTTGTTGACGAAGGTGAGTCGGAAAGCGAAGCCGACGTCGTTGAAGATGTCGGCGTTCTCGGCCCAGGTGATCACCGTGCGCGGGCTCATGACGGTGGAGATGTCGCCGTTAATGAAGGCGTTGCGGGTGAGATCGGCCACGCGCACCATCTTGGAGACGATGTCGCGGCCCTCGGCCGAGCGATAGTGCTTGGCCTTGGCGAGCACGATCTCCACTTCGTTGTCGTGCGGCAGATAGTTGAGCGTGGTGACGATCGACCAGCGGTCCATCTGCCCCTGGTTGATCTGCTGAGTGCCGTGATAGAGGCCGGAGGTGTCGCCCAGGCCCACCGTGTTGGCGGTGGCGAACAGGCGGAACGCCGGATGCGGCTTGATCACCTTGTTCTGGTCGAGCAGCGTCAGCCGGCCCGACGATTCCAACACGCGCTGGATGACGAACATCACGTCGGGGCGGCCGGCGTCGTATTCGTCGAAGCAAAGCGCCACGTTGTTCTGCAATGCCCACGGCAGGATGCCGTCGCGGAATTCGGTGACCTGCATGCCGTCGCGGATCACGATCGCATCCTTGCCGATGAGATCGACGCGGCTGATGTGGCTGTCGAGATTGACGCGCACGCACGGCCAATTGAGCCGCGCCGCCACCTGCTCGATGTGAGTTGATTTGCCGGTACCGTGGTAGCCGGTGACGATGACCCGGCGGTTCCTGGCAAAGCCGGCGAGGATCGCGAGCGTGGTCGGCTTGTCGAACCGGTAATCGGGATCGATGTCGGGAACGTGTTCGTCCGGTTCGGAATAGGCCGGCACTTCCAGGTCAGAGTCGATGCCGAACAATTGCCGGATCGAGATCTTCATATCCGGCAGGCCGGATACCGCTTCATTTGCCAGAGTCATTGCACCTCCATCACGCCGCGGCGCGTAAACGGCCCTCCGCGACGGTCGACTGTCGCGCCAAGTTAGCAGAAGCGCGTAAGGCCGCGAAAGCCACCCGCACGATCAGCAGAAACCCGCCGACTTCAGATAGTTGTAGGCCTGGATGATCTCCCGCAGCCGCTCCTCGGAGGCTCGATCGCCGCCATTGGCGTCGGGATGATGGCGCTTCACCAGGGTCTTAAATCTGCTCTTGATATCGGCGCGCTTGGCGTCTCCTTCAAGGCCGAGAACGTCGAGCGCGCGCCGCTGGGCGTTGAGAATTTTGCGGCCCTCCGCGGCCGGCCGCGCCTGGCCGCCGCGGCCGATGCCCGCGCTCTCGAACAGCCCGAAGGGATCGTCGGCCGGCCAGTCGGACGCCTGAAACTTCCCGAAACGCCGCCGCGCTTGGCCGCGGCGGCCGACGCCGCCGATCGAGCCCATTTTCCAGGTCGGACGGTGGCCGGTGACGTCTTCCTTCTGATATTTGGCGATCGCGTCTTCGCTCATGCCGGCGAAGAAATTGTATGAATTATTGTATTCGCGAACGTGTTCGAGGCAGAACCGCCAATATTCGCTGGCGCGCAAACGGCCCTTGGGCGCGCGGTGCGTCGCCGGGGCGCCGCAGCTCGGCCACTGGCAGGGCGGAAGCTCGGTGTTGCGCCGGCGATCCTGGTCCGGCTTGACGCGTATGCGATCAAACAGCGGCGAATTCGTTCTCATCGTTGTAATTATGCGGGCGCGTCGATGGCACCTTCAAGACTTGACAGGCGGCAAAACCGCGCGCCGTAGATGTGATTTGAAGCAGCACCCGGCCGCGGCCGACGACCGGCTTTCACTTTGACACGTCATGCTTTAAGGCTCCGCGGCGTGAAAACGCACCATCTCATCACTGAAAAGTTGCGCAAGGCTTTCGCGCCGGAGAGCCTTCGGGTCGAGGACGAGTCGCGCCGGCATGAAGGTCACGCCGGATACCGGCCCGGCGGCGAGACGCACTTCCGAGTGTATATCGTATCGGAAGCCTTCCGCGGGAAGAGCCGGCTGGAGCGCCACCGCATGATTAACACGACGCTCGCCGCCGAGCTTGCCGGCGGCGTACACGCGCTCGCCATCCATGCGGCGGCGCCCGGAGAGGGCGCCTAGCGACTGCGCGCCGGCTCGGCGGCCTGCGGCTGCGCCGCGGCAAGCAGGCTCTCCAGGTCGAGGTGCCGGGTGAACATCGCAAGCTCGCCGTCGGGCGTGCGCGGCCATGCTTCGCGCGGCCGATCCCAATAAAGCTCGACGCCGTTCTCGTCCGGATCGCGCAGGTAGAGCGCCTCGCTGACGCCGTGATCGGCGGCGCCGTCGAGCGGAATGCTCGCCGCGATCAGCCGGCGCAGCGCGTCGGCGAGCGCCGCACGCGTCGGATAGAGGACGGCGAGGTGATAGAGGCCGGTCGTGCCGCGGGGCGGCGGCGCGCCGCCGCGGCTCTCCCAGGTGTTGAGCCCGATGTGATGATGATAGCCGCCGGCGGATAGGAACGCCGCCTGCCGGCCGAACCGCTGCGTGAGCTCAAATCCAAGCACACCGCAATAGAACACCAACGCCCGGTCGATATCGGCGACCTTCAGATGCACGTGCCCGATGCGCACGCCCGCATCGATCGGCGCCGTGGCCGCCTCGGGTCCGTACGCGATTTCGGTCTGCTGCGCCATCGCGCTTCGCTCCCATCCGACGCCCATGAGATGCGAATGCCGGGGGCGCTCCGCAAGGTGTCCCGAATCGCGGACTAGCTCGCTTTCACCGTCGCCGGCGCCTTGCGCAGGAGCGGGGTGACCCGCAGCGCCGTGATGCGGTTGCGCGTCTTGCGCAGCACCTGGAAGCGAAAGCCGTGGAAGGTGAAGCTCTGCCCGGGCTCCGGGATCGAGCGCGCCTCGTGAATCACGACGCCGGCGATCGTCGTCGCCTCATCGTCGGGAATGCTCCAGTCCATCGCGCGGTTGAGGTCGCGCACCGGCACCGCGCCGTCGACATTGACCGAGCCGTCCGGCAGCATGCGCACGCCGGGAACCGCGATGTCGTGTTCGTCGGTAATGTCGCCGACGATCTCCTCGACGATGTCCTCGAGCGTGACCAGCCCTTCCAGCTCGCCATATTCGTCGACGACCAGCGCCAGCGCCGTCTTGCGGGCGCGAAAGGCCGTAAGCTGCTCGTAGAGCGGCGTGGTGTCGGGCACGTACCACGGCGGTGTCGTCAGCGAGACGATATCGATCTTGGTGGCGTCACCGTCCGCCGCGTGCAGCGCGCGCAGGAGATCCTTGGCGTGCAGCACGCCGAGAATGTTGTCGGGCGTGCCGCGCCACAGCGGCAGCCGGGTCACCGGGGCGGCAAGCACCGCATCGACGATCTGTTGCGGCGAATCGTCGGCATTGAGCATGACCATCTTGGTGCGATGGATCATCACGTCGGAGACGACGAGCTCGCGCAGATCGAGCAAGCCGCCCATCATGTCGCGGTCGAGCTTCTCCACCACGCCGGCGTGGTGCATGAGGTCGACGGCGCCGCGCAATTCCTCGCGCGGCGTGAGGATCGATTGAATCTTGCCGACCGGCATGCCCAGCCCGCGGAGAATAAGCCGCACCAGCCACTCGACAGCGCGCAGGACCGGCGAAAACCAGCGCACGGTCCGTGCCACCGGCTGCGCCGCCACGAGCGCGATGCGATCGGGCATGTTGAAGGCCGCCGTCTTCGGCAGCACTTCGGCGACGACGAAGATCAAGACCGTCATTCCCAGCGTCGCGTAGATCACGCCGACATTGCCGAAAATGGCGAGCAACAAGCCGGTGGCCAGCGTCGAGGCGGCGACGGTCGTCAGGTTATTGGCAAAGAGGATCGCGCCGAGCAGCCGTTCGCGCGTCGCCAGCAACCGGTTCACGATCCTGGCGTCGCGATTGCCTTGTTTCTCCAGCCGCATCATGGCGGCGCGCGAGGAAGCGGTGAGCGCCGTCTCGCTGGCCGAGTAGAACGCCGACATCAACAGGCAGATCACGACCGCGGCGACGGTCAACCAATCGTAAACAGTCATCTCTCCGCAAGCTTCTCGCTGAGGAAGGCGCGTACGTCGTCGGGATCGACACCGCCTTCCACGTAGGCGGCGCCGATGCCGCGCACCAGGATGAATGTAGGCATTCCGCGCTTCACTTTCTTGTCCTGCGCGATCAAATCCATCAGCCGATCCGCCGCCGGCAGGCCGCCGGGAATGTCCTTCGCCTGCGTCGGCAGGCCGACCGCCGCCAAATGCAGGATCGCGCGCTCTGCCTCGGCAACCGGCAGCAGCCCTTGCCGCGCCGAAAAGGCAAACGCGAGCGCCATGCCGGCGGCGACCGCCTCGCCGTGCAGGAGGCGGTCGGAAAAACCGCAGGCCGCTTCCAGCGCGTGACCGAAGGTATGGCCGAGATTAAGCAGCGCCCGCTCGCCGGTTTCGCGCTCGTCGCGCGCCACGATCGCGGCCTTGGCGCGGCAGCTCACGGCGATGGCGTGCTCGCGCGCAAGACCGCCGGACGCTTGCCCTGCGGCGAAGACCTCGCGCCAGTGCGCCTCGAGCCAGGAGAAGAAGGCCGCATCGCCGAGCAAGGCGTATTTGGCGACCTCCGCATAGCCGGCGCGGAATTCGCGCGCCGGTAGCGTATCGAGCGTCGCGGTGTCGGCGAGTACCAGGATCGGCTGGTGGAAGGCACCGATCAGATTCTTGCCCTGCGCCGAGTTGATCGCGGTCTTGCCGCCGACCGAGGAATCGACCTGGGCCAACAGCGTCGTCGGCACCTGCACGTAATCGAGCCCGCGCCGCACCACGGAGGCGGCAAAGCCGGCAAGATCGCCGATCACGCCGCCGCCGAGCGCGATGACAAGATCGCCGCGCTCGATGCGCGCGGAGATGAGCGCCTCGCAGACTTGCTCGAACACGCGAAAGCTCTTGGAGCCTTCGCCGGGAGGAACGATCACGCGGCTGGTCGCGATGCCGACGTCGGCGAGCGCCGCCTGCACGGCGACGAGGTGGCGGCTGGCGACATTCTCGTCGGTGACGACGGCGGCCTTGGCGTGCGGGCGCAAGGCCGCAACGCGGGCGCCGAGCGAGGCGATGAGGCCGCGGCCGATCACGATGTCGTAGCTGCGGGGACCGAGCGCGACCTTGACGATCGCAGGATCGGCGCGGAGCGGTTTGGTCATGCGCCGGTTTCTCCCGGTGGCGATGCGGCGTTGGTCAGGTGCGCAGCGAGCGCTGCCATGAGGTCGGCGACGACAGCGTCGTGCGGCGCCTCGTGGGACTGCACGATGAGATCGGCCCGCGCATAAGTCGGCTCGCGTTCCGCCAACAGGACGCGCAGCGTCTCAGCCGGATCGGCGGTCTGCAACAGCGGCCGCTCGTTCCTGCGCTTGCTGACCCGCCGCAACAGGACGTCCAGCTCGGCCTTGAGCCAGACCGAAATACCTTTTGCGCGGATGACGTCGCGCGTATCAACGTTCATGAACGCGCCGCCGCCGGTCGCCAGCACCTGCGGGCCGCCCTCGAGCAGGCGCGCGATCACGCGCGCTTCGCCGCTGCGGAAATTCTCCTCGCCATGGCGGGCGAAGATGTCGGCGACGCTCATGCCGGCGGCTTTCTCGATCTCGGCGTCAGCATCGACGAACGGGATGCCGAGACGAGCGGCTAATCGGCGGCCGACCGACGACTTGCCCACCCCCATCATGCCGATCAGCACGATCGAGCGGCGCCCGAGATGGGCCAGGATCGTAGCCGCCGACGCAGCCGTGGCGGCATCGTTTTGTAATGCAACATCAGCCATTTATCACAAACCTGCGATCGCCGCTAAGGACCACGCCCGGCGTCTTTATACCTCCGCCTGCACCGCTCGAACGACCGGCCGGCCGACTTGCCAGGCCGAGCCGAACATGATCGTACTCGGTCCCGCATCCGGGCACCAATGGGATGCCTCCTCGATTTCGAACTTCACGTGAGGGTGTGCCGTCAATATTCCTGGGATGTCGCAATCAGACACTCCTACGATGCCAAGCCTGTTTCGCTTTCTCACCGTCGTCGCCATTCTTTGTGCGGCCGTCTATGGCGGTCTTTATGCACTGGCGCATTTCGTGCAACCAAAGCCGCGCGAGATCACCGTCTCGATCCCGCCGGACAAATTCTTCAAAAACCGCTAAAGGCTCCGGCCAATGGGTCGCAAACCGGCGCAGTCAACGGTGCGTAGAACGGCGGTTGCGGCAAAACTTTCCGACCGGCGCCTGGTCGCGCTGTTTCTCGACATGCTGGCCGCCGAGCGCGGGGCGGAACAAAACACGCTCGCCGCCTACGGCCGCGACCTCGCCGATTTCGCCGCTTATCTGACGGACTGTGGACGCTCGGTCGCTGCGGCCGCGACGGAGGATCTACGCGCCTATCTCGGCGAACTCGGCAAGCGCGGGATGCGGCCGGCCACGCTCGCTCGCCGCTTGTCGACGATCCGCCAGCTCTATCGCTTCCTCTATGCCGAAGGGCTGCGCACGGACGACCCGGCCGCCGTGCTGGAAGGACCCAAGCGCGCCCGCGCGCTGCCGAAAACACTCACGCTCGCCGAAGTCGACCGCCTGCTGCGCACGGCCGCACGAACCGACCCCGAGGCGCCGCTACCGGCGCGGCTGCGCGCGGCGCGGCTCGCCTGCCTGGTCGAACTCCTCTACGCCACGGGACTGCGCGTTTCCGAACTCGTGGCACTGCCCGCTTCCGCCGCCCGCCGCGACGCCCGCGTCATCGTGGTGCGCGGCAAGGGCAATAAAGAACGCCTCGTGCCGCTCAACGACGCCGCCAAGCGCGCGATGGCCGATTATCTCGCGCTCGCAGCGCAAGCGCGCGGATCGCGCGGGCGCGACGATGCGAAATGGCTGTTCCCCTCGTTCGGCGAGGGCGGCCACCTCACCCGCCAGCACTTTGCTCGCGAGCTCAAGGCGCTTGCCGCCGCGTCCGGATTGCGCGCGGCGCAATTGAGCCCGCACGTGCTGCGCCACGCTTTCGCCAGCCATCTTCTGCACAACGGCGCGGACCTGCGCGTGGTGCAGACGCTGCTCGGTCACGCCGACATTTCGACCACGCAGATTTACACCCATGTGCTCGAAGAGCGCCTCAAAAGCCTCGTGCGCGATTTGCATCCCTTGGCCGACGTCAGTAAGGACGTTCAGTAATTGAGTAACGAAGGTTGATAGTATTGTGTGATGCGCTCCTATCTCGACTTTGAAAAACCGGTCGCCGAGCTCGAAGCCAAAATCGAGGAGATGCGCGCGTTGCAGGCCGACGGCGACGCCATCGCGATCGGCGAGGAGATCAACCGCATCGAAATCAAGGCCGATCACGCTCTCAAGGAGCTCTATGCCGCGTTGACGCCGTGGCAGAAGACGCAAGTGGCGCGGCATCCGCAGCGCCCGCACTGCCTCGATTACATCGCGCAGCTCATCGCCGATTTCGTGCCGCTGGCCGGCGACCGCGTCTTCGGCGAAGACGCCGCCATCGTCGGCGGGTTCGGCCGCTTCCGCGGCGAGAGCGTGTGCGTGATCGGCCAGGAGAAAGGCTCCGACACCGACAGCCGTCTCAAGCACAATTTCGGCATGGCGCGGCCGGAAGGCTACCGCAAGGCGGTGCGGTTGATGAACATGGCCGACCACTTCGAGATTCCGGTCATCGCGTTCATCGACACCGCCGGCGCCTATCCCGGCATCGGCGCCGAAGAGCGCGGGCAGGCCGAGGCCATCGCGCGCTCGACGGAAGCGTGCCTGCGCATCGGCGTGCCCAATGTCGCGGTCATCATCGGCGAAGGCGGCTCCGGCGGCGCCATTGCGGTCGCGACGGCGAACCGCGTGATCATGCTGGAGCACGCCATCTACAGCGTGATTTCGCCGGAAGGCGCGGCTTCGATTCTCTGGCGCGATACCGCCAAGGCGCAGGAGGCCGCCTCCAGCATGAAGATCACCGCACAGGACCTCATCCGTCTCGGCGTCGTCGACACCGTGGTGGTGGAGCCGACCGGCGGCGCGCACCGCGATCCGGCCGCCGCGATTGCAGCAGCCGCAGACGCGATCGCCGGCGCGTTGGCCGAACTCCAGGGCCTCGATCGGGCGACCATCGTGCGGCTGCGCCGGGAGAAATTCATGGCCATCGGCCGGGCGCTGGGCTGACGGCGCGAGGGCCGCGCCCGCCATTCGCGTCGGCTGCCATCGGGGCTTGCATTATTCCCCGCCTGGCCGCCGCTTGCGCCGCGGCCTTTGGCGGTGATAACGCGTTGGTTTGTCCGCGGATTTGCGGGGAAATTTACCAATCATTCAATGCGACCATGATCCGCCGGCATCCTGGCGCCTCGATCGTCTTGCGAAAGCCACTTTGTAGGGATAACGATTGGTTAGCGATGGTACGGGGACCGTCCGTCAGTCGGGGAGTTTCGCTTTGATCCGCGCCAGCCTTCTGCGCGCGCTGACGGCATCGGCGGTTGTCGCCGGTTCGCTCACGCTTGCCGGATGCTACGGCGAGGACGGCTATCAGCTGCCCACCAGAGCGATGAAAGAGCTGTCGCCGCAAATGCTGGCGCTGCTCGAACAGAAGAATATGCCCAAGGACTCGCCGATCCTGGTGCGTATCTTCAAAGAGGAATCCGAGCTCGAAGTCTGGAAGCAGGACACCACCGGCCATTTCCAGACTCTCAAGGTCTATCCGATCTGCCGCTGGTCGGGCGACCTCGGGCCGAAGGTCCGTGAGGGCGACCGCCAGGCGCCCGAGGGCTTCTACACCATCACGCCCGAGCTCATGCAGCCCAATTCCAATTATTACCTCGCGATCAACACCGGCTTTCCCAACGCCTTCGACAAGGCGAACGACCGCCACGGCGCCTTCCTCATGATCCACGGCGATTGCTCATCGCGCGGCTGCTACGCCATGACCGACGAGCAGATCGGCGAAATCTATTCGCTCGCGCGCGAATCGTTCCTCGGCGGCCAGCACTCGTTCCAGATCCAGGCCTACCCGTTCCGCATGACGCCGGCGAACCTTGCGCACCACCGCACCAACCCGAACATGGCCTTCTGGAAAATGATCAAGGAAGGCAACGACCATTTCGAGGTGACGCATCTCGAGCCCAAGGTCGACGTCTGCAACAGGCACTACGTGTTCGACGCGCAGCCGCCGCCCAATTCCTCCAAGCCGCTTTCGTTCAATCCGACCGGCCGCTGCCCGAACTACGTCGTCGCGCCCGAGATCGCAGGACCGGCGCTGGAGAAGGAGCGCAACGACGAAGTACAATACGCGCAATTGGTCAAAGCCAATTCGTCGGTTGCGCCGATCCACACCGGGCTCGACGGCGGCATGAACCGGGTGTTCCTGGCGCAAGTCGGCGGCAACATACCGCCGGCGCGCGTGCCGCCGCCGACCGCATTACCGGCGCAACCGCCGCCGGTCGCCGACAATGACCAGCGTTCGCTGGCGAGCCGTTTGTTCGGCGGTTTCTTCAGCTCGACGAGCGCGCAGACGCAAGTCGCCTCGACCGATTCCGCGACGCTGGAACGCGGATCGGAACCGCCGACCGGCACGACCGCCGCGCAAAAAGCCAAATCCGCGCCGCCAAGCGAAACCGTCACAGCCGCGAACCCCAAGCCGAAGCCGAGCGAGCCGCGCAACACCGAGCCGGCCAAAGAGGCGACCAAGCCCGCGCCACCGGAAACCGCCGCAGCGAAACCGAAGCCCGCCGCGCAGCAGGAAGCCAATGCGGCCGCGCCGTCTGCCAACAACAATGCGGTCATGAACGGCGCACAGCCGACGGTGGCGGCCGGCAGCTTCAACAGCCGCTGGGGCGGGCTCCAGTAATCAGGGATCAGTAAATTCCGGGATCAGCTATCAGGGGCCTGACACCTGAAATACTGATACCTGATCCCTGCCTACTGATGCCTGACTACTGATACCTGCCGTGGCAATGCTTGAATTTTTTGCCTGAGCCGCAGGGGCAGGGCTCGTTACGGCCGACTTTGCCCCAGCTCATCGGGTCTTGCGGATTGCGCGCCGGGGCCGCCGTATTGCGCGCCGGCGCAACCACCGCCGCTGCGGCGGCACCCGCGGCCGGGCCGATGCCGTGGCGCGCCAGCGTTTCGGCGCCGGCCATCGCCAGCGCCATCTCGTCCTCGCCGGTCGTCGGATCGATCTTGTGCGCCTCCATGGCCGGCAGCGCCATCGGCTGTTGCGGCGGCGGCGACGCCATGATCTCGACGCGCATGAGCTGCGCCGTCACCGCCTCGCGCAAATTCTGGCTCATCGCCTCGAACAGGGCGAAGGCCTCCGCCTTGTACTCGTTGAGCGGATCGCGCTGGCCGTAGCCGCGCAGCCCGATCACCTGGCGCAGATGGTCGAGCATGATCAGATGCTCGCGCCAGAGATGATCGAGCGTCTGCAGCAGGATCGACTTCTCCACGTAGCGAATGACGTCGGCGCCCCATTGCGCGACTTTCGCCGCCATGTGCTCGTCGGCGCGGCGTTCGACGCGGGTGAAAATCTCCTCGTCGGCGATGCCTTCTTCCTTGGCCCATTCGTCGACGGGAAGATCGAGGCCGAGCACGCGCTTGAGCTCGTCCTTGAGCCCCGCCGTGTCCCATTGTTCCGGATAGGCGTTCTCCGGCACGTGCTTGGCGACGAGATCGTCGATGGCGTTGTGGCGCATGTCGGCGACGACTTCGGCGGCGGCGGCGTCCTCCATCCATTCGATGCGCTGGTCGAAGATGACCTTGCGCTGGTCGTTCATCACGTTGTCGAACTTGAGAATGTTCTTGCGGATG
>Ga0187784_10000578_pt1 | contig 27154 bp, 25 predicted proteins | sample 1015_SJ02_MP15_2_FD_132964 | JGI IMG/M metagenome (GOLD analysis project Ga0187784, IMG submission 132964) | Tropical peat soil microbial communities from peatlands in Department of Meta, Colombia - 1015_SJ02_MP15_20_MG | ecosystem: Environmental > Terrestrial > Soil > Wetlands > Peat | place... | reverse complement strand
CTTTCCATTCCCACCATGATTGCCGCCACTTGCTGGGATCTCATCAAGGAAATTCACCCCAGCCGGGCCGCAGTCGCCGCCGGCGCCGCCGCCCATGTCGCCATGAACTCCGAGCGCTGGATCGTGCTGCTCATCGGCACCGCCGTCTCGTTCATCGTGGCGCTCGGCGTGGTCGAGTGGTTCCTGCGTTGGGTGCGCAAGCACGGGTTCACCGTCTTCGCAATTTATCGAATTATCCTCGGCGGCGCGCTGCTGCTTTGGGGCGCGAAATGGATCGGCGGGTAGCCCGCTGCCCGCGATGAGTAATCGATTGCGGCGCCGCTTAGCTACAATTGGGGCCATGAACCAGCGAGTTCTACTTTGGCTCAGAGGCGGCAATAATGGCCCATGTGTACGTATTGCGGCACGGCAACGAAGATGTTTTCAAGATTGGCAGGACAAAAGGGCCGATCTCTAAAACGATAGACCAGCTCTCTCGCGGGAATCCTTACCGGCTGACAGAATTTGCCAGAATCGAAACCGATGACGATGCCGCCTGCGAAGCGTTTCTTCATTAGCATCTACGGACAAAACGTGTTGTCGAGGGCGACGGGAATGAGTTCTTTCGAATCGGTCCGAGAGAACTGACCGCGGCGATCGAGGAGGCAAAGGAATTTGTAGCGAAGTTCCTCGCGATCAAGGCGGAGGCAGACGAACTCTCAAAAACGGAGGCGGATGTCACTCTCCCGGCGGCAAAGCCATCACAATCGGATATGGAAATCTATTCCAAGCTACTGAATGTCCGTGAGGCCCAAGACCGGTTGAAGGTGCAAAGGGACTTCTTCGAGTCAAAGTTGAAATTGAGTATCGGCCGGGCGTGCTCACTTGAACGCCTGGCGACGTGGCGGGGTCACTGGCGCCCCCACTTCGACGTTCTGATGTTTCGTGAAAGGGAGCCTGAAATCTATGCGGAAATGGCGCGCCGTTTTGAAACCCAGTCGTATACGCGGATCTTCCGCATCCAGAGGTTTGACTAGCGCGCCCGACCGGAAGGCAGATCAGCGACAGGGTCCGACAGAGCATCCTTGCGCGAAGGTTACAGGAATCGAGTCCATCTTCGATTTGGGGAGTTCCGGTGGCTCAAATATCGCAAAAGATAAGCATGCGATGATCGGAGAGGCGGTTGATTCGGAGGCGGCCTCTTCTATGCGCCGGCGCCGCCGATAACGGCGCACCGTTAGACGATCACTTTGCGGTGTTCCGCTTCGGCCCTCAACGGCGTCACGCATTCACCGTGCTGCGAAACAACGGAGCCAATCTACACATCGCAATGTGTGGTATTCTACACATTGCGGGAGGTGCGGCCATGGCGACCAATCTTGCCATTGACGGCAAGCTGATCAACGAAGCGCGCAGAATAGGTAAGCACAAGACCAAGAAGGAAGCGGTCAGCGCCGCGTTGAAAGAGTATGTCGATCGTCGAAAGCAGCTGGAGATCCTTAAGCTGTCTGGCACGATTGACTACGACCCCACCTACGACTACAAGAAGATGCGCAGGCTCGACCGCATTGAGATCGACCGGTGAAGGTTCTTGCCGATGCCTGTGCATGGTCGCTCATGTTGCGACGGCGGAACAGGAACGTCCTTAACACGGAGGAGCGGACGATCCACGATTCGCTCACCGAAGCCATTCGGGATGGCCAAGTCGCCATCATTGGGCCGATCCGTCAGGAGGTTTTGTCCGGCATCAAGGACCCCGCACAATTTGCCAAGCTCCGCGCCGCACTCGGAGCCTTCCATGATGAGCCGCTTACGACCCTTCATTACGAGGAAGCTGCGCGACTCTTCAACCTTTGCCGCAGCCGCGGTGTCGAGTGTGGAGCGATAGACATCTTGATCTGCACAATCGCGGCCCAGATGCGATGGTCAATCTTGACCAATGACCAGCGACTCGAGCGATGCATCAGCATCTTGCAAAAGGAAGGAATACTGCAGTAGGTTCCTCCTCGGGTCTGGTTTACCGCCGGGGGTTGCCATTGTGATTCCCCGTCCTCTTTTGCCCCCGCCCAGCTTCCCCGGCCCGCCGATAATAAAAGCTGCTCTGGGACGATTTGCCCCTCCTCGCCGGCCCATACAAACTGCTTGCGCCGGCCGCGGAGGCGCACCGCCCTCGTCATGAAGCCCGTCCGCATTGTCCTTTCGCCCACGCGCAGCCGCCCCGTGAACATCTTTCTCGGGATGGTGCTGGTGCTCGTCGCGCTGCTTCTTTTCCTCGCCCTTGCTTCCTATCGGCCCTCCGATCCCTCGCTGAACACCGCCACCGATCTCGTCGCGCCTCGCAACTGGACCGGCGTCTTCGGGGCGTACCTTTCCGACCTGCTGCTCCAGATCTTCGGCCTCACCGCGTTTCTCTTTCCCATATGGTTGGGAAGCGTGGGATGGACCTGGATGCGCTCCCGCCCCGGCGGCTCGCCCATCCTGCGCTGGTTGGGCACATCGCTCGCGGTGGTTTTCCTGCCTGCCGTCTTCGGCCTCCTGCCCTGGCACTGGCGCTGGCTGCACGCAGTGGCCGTGGAAGGAGTTGTCGGCCGTCTGATGGCCGGCCTGCTCGTCGTGTACCTCAACGTCCAGGGCGCCTGGCTGGTGGCAGCTGCACTCTCTCTTGCCGGCCTCTACTTCGCCTCGGCAATCAACTTCTCGACCATTTGGGAAATCCTCGCCGGCCGCTGGGCCGCCATTGCGGCTTGGCGTGAGCGTCGGCGCGAGCGCCGCGAACAGCGTGCCGAGCTTCGCGCCCAACGCGAAGCGCTCGAACTGCGGAGACCGCAGCCGGTTCCTTTCCCGCAGGCCGCCGTTCAAGCCGCGATGCCAGGGGAAGAAGAACCGCCCCTTCGCGGACTGCGGCGGTTCCTTGCGTTCTTCCGCCGCCGCAAGCCTCAGGCCAATCCGCTCGATGAGATTCCGGCCTTTCAGCGCGAGCCTCTCAAGCGGACAGAAGAGCCGATTCCCGTCACGCAGCGCAAGCCCAGCATCTGGGAGCGCGGAGTTCAAGAGCCGGTCCCCACCGCATCCACGCCCTCCGGCGCATCACTTGCGTCCGCCCCAGCGCCAGCGCCGCAGCAGCCCGCGCGCCGCGAGGCCCTCGGCTCGCGCGCCGTCGCGCAATGGCTGGCCGGAGCATCCGAGCCCGCTCACGAATCCAGCGCTCGCGCGCCGGGTCAAATCACCATTCACGAGCGCGCCGACGCCGAATTGCGTACCGCGACCGTCGCGCCCAAAAACGTCAGCGGCTTCAAGCTGCCATCCAGCACGCTGCTCGGCGCCGGCGAAGGCCCGCAGACCGTCCGCGAAGACCAATTGCGCGAAGAGGCCAAGGTCCTCGTGGAAAAATGCGCCGAGTTCGACGTCCGCGGCCAGGTGGTGCAGATCAACCCGGGGCCGATGGTCACCACCTTCGAGTTCAAGCCCGAAGCCGGCGTGAAGTACTCGCGCGTCACGGGGCTTGCCGACGATCTCTGCCTCGCCATGCGCGCCGAGAGCATTCTCATCGAGCGCATGCCGGGCAAGAGCACGGTGGGCATTCAAGTGCCCAACCACGAGCGCGAGACCATTCATCTGCGTGACGTGATCGAGAGCGAGACCTTTGCCCGCGCGCGCTCGCGGCTCACGCTCTCCATGGGCAAAGACATCAACGGCCGCATCGTCACCGCCGACCTGGCTTCGATGCCGCACGTGCTCATCGCGGGATCGACCGGCTCCGGCAAATCCGTGGCCATCAACGGCATGATTATGAGCCTGCTCTACCGCACCACGCCCAACCAGGTGCGCCTGATTCTCGTCGATCCCAAGCGCCTCGAACTCGGCATGTACGAGGGCATTCCCCATCTCTTCACGCCGATTGTCACCGAGCCCAAGCAGGCCGCCAATGCCCTGCGCAACGCGGTCCGCGAGATGGAGCGCCGCCTCAAGCTGCTGGCTTCGCGCAGCGTCCGCCACATCGACCAGTACAACAAATTGTTCGAGGGGGACTCCGCCCTTTTACCTTTTGCAGAAGAGTCCGGGCAAAACGAAGAGCCGCTGCCCTACATCATCATCATCATCGACGAGCTGGCCGACCTGATGATGCTGGACCGCGCCAACGTCGAGGAGTCCGTCACGCGCCTGGCGCAGATGTCGCGCGCCGTCGGCATTCACCTCGTCCTCGCCACGCTGCGGCCCTCGGTCGACGTCATCACCGGGCTCATCAAGGCCAACATTCCCACGCGCATCAGCTTCCGCCTGGCCACCAAGGTCGACTCGCGCACCATCCTCGACACGAACGGCGCCGAGGCGTTGCTCGGCCGCGGCGACATGCTGTTTCTGCCGCCGGGCACCAGCCGCCTGATGCGCCTCCACGCGCCCTATGTCAGCGAAAAGGAGACCGCCGCCGTGGTCGAGTTCTGGAAGAACCAGGCCACTGCTCAATATGTCGAAGGCTTCCTGGAATCGCCCAAAGACGAGCGGGCCGCGCAAGAAGGAGCGAACGGCGACCCCGACGAAAACGATCCCTTGTTCGACGACGCCGTGCGTTTGGTCTTCGAGTTCGGCAAGGCGTCTACGTCGCTCCTGCAGCGCCGGCTGCGCATCGGCTACGGCCGCGCCGCGCACTTGATCGATCTGATGGAGCGCGACGGCCTGGTCGCCGCCGCCGACGGCCCCCGCCCCCGCGAGTTGCTCAAGGCCCCCAACTGGCTGCACGAAATCTCCGCGGTGATCGAGTAACCATTCTTCGGCGTGATTCCTCGAGTTTCGTTGCTGTCACTTACGGTCCGGGCTCGTGCTAAACTCCGGTTGTTCACCAGGCGCAACCTGGAATGGAGTCGCCGCATGAAAGTTGCTCGGAAGGCATTCCTCCCTCTGGTTCTCCTCCTGTTGTCATATTGGACCACCGGCTCGGCCTTTGCGGATGCCGGAGTCTTTTCCGGCGACGGCTACAATCTTCGCCAAATCAGCTCGAAATCCATTCACCTGGTGAGAATTGATGTCACAATCTCGCTCGGCGAGGACGCAAACCCATCCGATTCCGAATTGCGTGGTCTCTCTCCGAAGGAGGCTGAGGAAGCACGGTCTTTTGATGTCTCATACCGCTGTATATTCGTTTTGCGCAGCCTCTCAAACAAGCAAGAGGAGGTGCAGGTTGGCTTTCCGGTGGATTCCGAAACCGCAGACAGCGAAAAGGAGCTGTTCGAAAGCTACGACTTTCATGCCCGAGACAATAACCAGGCATATCGCGTGCAGCTCGGAGAGAGCGGGTCAGAAAACACTTTTACGTGGAAGATGAAGTTCGCGCCCGGCGAAACCAAGACGCTTACGGTTTCATATGTAATTCCGTTCTCGGGCGGGCTTGGTTCGACGAGCAGAAGCGTGATGAATATTGGGAAAGCCGGGCCACCGACAACCGCCGAACGGGAAAAGTTCCGCGCGCGCGAAGCGATCGGCGCTTTCCGCAACGCTCAACTGGACGGCGCACTCATCAACGAGACGGAGTACATCACCTCCACAGGATCGTCTTGGGCCGGAAACGTCGAATCGGCGACTTTTACGCTTTTGACCGAGCGCTTCGAGAGATTCCTCGATCGCGCAGGACTGCCCGAAAACGCCACCAAGCCGCATTCAGAAGACGGAACCGAGTATCCTGCTCCGTTCCCTGTGCGGCATCCCTGGTGGTTCCGCACAATCTCTCCCGGCGGATGGACGCAGGTGCAGGGAGGCGTCCAGTGGAATTACAAGGATTACAAGCCCACGGATCCCATCGAGGTGCATTACTTCCAGTCAGTGCTTCCAAAATGGCCGGCTGAGGTAGACGCGTTTGTTGACCATTTCTTGAAGGCCCTGAAACCGGAAGACTCGCCGCAAGCCGAACTGACCCGGGTCCGCGACGTCATCCTGGCAACTTACGGCGCGGAGCCCGCAGACCCAATCACCAAGGAGTTCGTCGAAGACCAGCTCTGGTACGCGCCGCGCAAGAACTTCACGATGGCTGACTTGACTCCTGAACAGAAGGCAGTAATCGAAAAGCTCGACGCCAGGATCGCAAAAGCGAAGGCCGCAGAATCAGCCCATCCCTGAAATCCGTCCCCCGGGCCCCTCAAAGCCCGCAACTGGCTGCACGAAGTAGCGGCCAACGAATAATTCGAACGATCCGGGCCCGCAGCGCGTCGAAAGCATCAAGGAGGCGTGTGCCATGCGGAGAGCGCCGTTTTTTTGCCTGCTCGCTTGCCTCCCTCTTGCCGCGCAGCAAGCTCCCATCCCCACGGCAACCGAACTTCCCAGCAACCCATTCTTCATCAAGGAAGCCTGGCCCATCGGCGGCGCCGGCAACTGGGATTACCTCACGATGGATACGCAGGCGCGGCGGCTCTACATCGCTCATGGCCGCAGCGTGCAAGTGGTCGATGTCAACGCCGGTTTGGTCGTCGCAGAGATTCCCGGATTCTACGAGGCGCATCAAATCGCGCTGGACGACACCGGCACGTTGGGTTTTGTAAGCGATGGTCTGGCCGCCGCCGTTCACGTCTTCAATCGGGAAACGCTGGAGCCGGAAGCGTTCATTCTGATCCATTGCTCACCGCGCTCCATTGCCTATGAGCCGCAGAGCAAACTTGTCTTTGCGGTGTGCGGCGCCGTTGCTCCGCCGCCGCAGCAACCTCCGCGTCCCTCGCGCTCCGGCGCAAGGCCGGCCCCACCGCCCCCGGATGGCATCTCGCATGTGGTTGCCATCGACGCGGAGAAGAAGGCAGTGGTTGCCGATTTCATGCTTGCCGGGGATTTTCGTTATGCGCAAGCGGATGGAGATGGCGGGGTTTTTGTTACCGTGGGGCCTGCCGACCACAGCTATCTCTTCTATCACGGGACCGGCCAGCACGCCTGGTCCCAGATCCAGCACAATGTCGTGTCGCCTAGAATCGCACGGCTCGACGCGGAAGCCATCGCCGAAGAGATACATCGCCGGGTCAGCGCTCATCCGGAATCGCCGGCCGTCGGGCCGGTTCACTTCGATTGGAGCGAATCCCAACCTCCCCAATCTCTTGTGCGCTATCTTCCTCTGACCGGCGCCTGCTCCAATCCCCAAGGCCTGGCCGTCGACGGTCATCATCGGCGTCTTTTCGTGGCCTGCGACAACTACCGGCTCGCCGTGCTCGACTCGAACTCCGGAAACGTTGTGGCCTCGCTCACCACCGGCCCTGGCGACGACGCGCCCGCCTACGACGCGGATCGCGAGCTGATTTTTGTCGCCAACGGCGGCGGCTACGGCAGCCTCACCATCGTGCAGCAGGACGCGAACACCGACTCCTACGCGGTAATCCAGAATTTGCCCACGATGGAGCGGGCCCGCACGCTTGCTGTCGACTCCTCCAGCGGCGAAGTCTATCTTGTCACCGACCTTCACGGCGTCGACCTGACCAAAATGGGCGGCATCGGCACGCTGCGCTTCGATCCCGTTCCGGGAAGCTTTCAAGTGCTCGTGATCGGCCACTAACGCGTTGGTACCGCCGGTCTCCCGACCGGCTGTAGCGCGGGTCTCCCGACCCGCACGTCGATTGCGAGGCGTACAATCCCCCCATGGCAGATCGAAGCCATGCGGGCCGGCCCGAATCGCTCGTCCAAGGTGCGGTCCCGCTGCGATTCGGCGAGGTTCAAATCCGTAGTCGCGGCCGGCTGCCGCACTGGGAAAAGGAAGAAGGTCTCTACTTCATTACGTTTCATCTCGCCGACTCTCTTCCCACAGAAGTCGTCCAGGGCATCGTAGAGCGGCAGCGGATTTTGCACGCTGCGAAACAAACAGGAGCTTATCTCCTGCCCTCGCAGGAAGTGCTAATCGCAAAATACAGCCCGAAGGAAATCGAAGCGTACTTCGATCGCGGAGCCGGCGAGTGCGTCTTCAAGGATCCAAGAATCGCCGAAGCGATGGCGTCGGCGTTGCGCTTCTGGCATGGAAAGCGTTACAGGCTTGTTACCTGGTGCATCATGCCGAATCATGTTCACGTCATCTGCCGTCTCTTACCGGGACAAAAACTGCCGGATGTTATGAAGAGTTGGAAGGTCTACTCGGCGCGCGAGGCGAATCGAATTCTGGGCCGGAGTGGAGCCTTGTGGCAGCGTGAATATTATGACCGGCTCATCCGGCGTGAAGGCGAACTGGACCGAGCCGTGCAGTACGTTTTGCGCAATCCCGAAAGAGCAGGACTCAAAGACTGGAAGTGGATGTGGTCTGAGGGCCAGGAGGCCCTCAGTACAGCCGGTCAGGAGATTGGCGCTACTTAGAACTTTCCCGGTGAACGCTCCATGTTGCCTCACACCACGTCCAAGAACCCCGCTGTACTCTCCTACTACGCGATGCGCCGGGCTGTGGGCCTCATCGCGCTCACGCTTCCCTTCGCTCTCGCCGGCGGGTCGATGCTCGCTACGCTTCTCGGACCCAGCCACACGCTCCCGCACCCCCTGCTGCAGCGCACCGTGAGCGACTATTACTACACGCCCATGCGCGATTATTACGTAGGCGCGCTTTGCGCGATCGGGGCATTTCTCGTTTTGTCGCGCGGCTACGACCGGCTCGACGAGGTCACCGGCTACCTGGCCGGAGCCTTCGCCTTCGGTGTCGCATTTTTCCCTGCGTTCAACCCGCGGAGCGCTCGCTACACGCCTCTCGACATCGAATTGGGCTATATCCACACTGTCTTCGCGGCATCGATGTTCCTTGTTCTCGCCTTCATCTGCATTTTCCTTTTCCGCAAGTCCTCGCCGGAGAAGCCCTTCACCCGCCGCAAGCGCCATCGCAACTGGATCTATGGAGCATGCGGCCTTGCCATGATCCTTTGTATGGTTTTGATGGTCGGCTTGACGGTAAAGGCGGAGTTCCTGCGGCGTCATCCCAGCCATTGGCTGTTCTGGTGCGAAGCCCTGGCGCTGGCCGCCTTCGGTGTGGCCTGGCTCACCAAGGGCGAAGGCATCCTGCGCGACAAGCCGCACAGCCATAACCACGCCGCCGTGCACCGGCGGCACGTTGCTGCGTCTTGAATCTTTTCTCGCGCCAACCAGCCGGCTTGCCGGGGGTTCGCGCAGCCCTTCTCAGAATCCGGCGCTTATCCGCTTGACAAATGCAGGAGTAAAGCAATTTACTTGAGGGCGACCGTCCCAGGCCTTTTCGGCGAACTCAAACGGTTTCGCGGTGACTAAAGTGTTCGGATCGCTCCCTGTCTTCATCGCTCCCGGCCCGCAAGTCTCTCTCCCGGCGCTGCTCGTTTTCAGCGCTCAACCCCTGGCGCATCTGCGCCCGCTCGACATCGCCGTCATCGCCATCTACTTCGCCATGGTGCTCTGGATCGGCTTCTACCTCAAGGGCCGCTCCAACACCGGCGAGGAGTTTTTCATGGCCGGACGCGAGATGACCGCCTGGATCGCCGGCCTGAGCTTCGTCAGCGCCAACCTGGGTTCGCTCGAGCTCATGGGATGGGCCGGCTCGGCCTATCAATACGGCATCCTGGCCGTCAACTGGTACTGGATCGGCGCCATTCCCGCCATGCTCTTCCTGGGCCTGATGATGATGCCCTTCTACTACGTCTCCAAGACCCACTCGGTCCCGGGCTATCTCAATCTGCGTTACGGCGAACACGCCCGCAGCGTGGCCGCCATCGCCTTCGCCACCGAAATGATCCTGATGAGCGGCGTGAACATGTTCGCCATGGCGGTGGTGATGAAGGTGGTTCTGGGCTGGAGTCTGCACTTCTCCATCATCGTCTCGTCGCTGGCGGTAGCCGCTTATGTAGTACTGGGGGGGTTGCGCTCGGCGATTTTCAATGAAGTGCTGCAGTTCGTGCTCATCTGGGGCGGCGCGCTGCTGGTGCCGATCCTCGGCCTCGTTCAAGCCGGCGGTTTCGCCGGCCTGAAGGCCAAGATGATCGTCAACCTGCAAGGCAGCTTTCACGACCCCACGAGCTACTTCCATATCTGGCGCGACACCGGCCATTTCGCCGCCAACCCCATGGGCGTCCATTGGACCGGCATCGTCTTCGGCTTAGGCTTCGTTATCAGCTTCGGCTACTGGACGACAGACTTTCTGGTCGTGCAGCGCGTGCTGGCCGCGCATGATCTGCGCGCCGCGCGCATGGCGCCCATCATCGGCTCGTTCTTCAAGATGGCCGTGCCATTCATCGTGATTCTGCCCGGCTTGCTCGGCCTCGTACTCCTGCAGAATCCCGACGGCAGCCGCCGGCAGCTCGTCGGGGCAGACGTCCTCGTAGCCTGCGCTCGCTCCCCGAGCGGCGCCCTCGCAGACTCCGCAGGCTGCTCCGCCGCGATGGCCAAAACCACCCTTCCCGCCGGCTATCAACAGAAGATCCTGAGCGGGGATCCCACGGCCGACCTGCACCAGTACAACGAGGCTCTGCCACTGATGATGGTGCGCTACATGGGACCCGGACTTCTCGGCCTCGGCATTACCGCGTTGATTGCCGGTTTCATGAGCGGCATGGCCGGCAACGTCAGTGCCTTCTCCACCGTGTGGACCTACGACATCTACCGGCCGCTCATCCACAAGACCGGAACGGACAGCCACTATGTTCTGGTTGGGCGCCTCTCGATCATTATCGGCGTGCTGGTCTCCATCGTTGCCGCCTATGTCGTGCAGCAATTCCACGGCATCATGGACTACGTCCAGGCCCTGTTCAGCATTTTTGTCGCGCCGCTGCTGGCGACGATTCTCTTCGGCATGTTCTGGAAACGCGCCACGCGCCTGGCCGGATTCCTCGGCCTGCTGACGGGCATCCTGTTTTCGGCGAGTTTGTTCCTGTGGGTCAAGTTCAACCCCTCGGCGTTGGCCACCGTCGCGCTCTCGCCCGACGCGCAGCCCATGGCGGAAAACGTGTTTCGCGCGCTGTGGGCCTTCCTGTTCACCATGATCGTCATCGTGCTGGTGAGCGCGCTCACCAAGCCGCGGCCCGTGGCGGAGCTGGACGGTCTGGTTTACGGAGCGACCAAGCTGCCCACCGAGGAGCCGGCGCCGTGGTACAAACAGGAGTGGACGTGGGCGACGCTCGCGGCGTTGATCTTTGTGGCGCTCAACATTGCGTTCTGGTAAGGGGCTGCGATTCGAAGACGGCTTTGTAACAGTCCTCCACCGGCGTTTCCGCCCTGCGGTGGACGAAACCAGGTGATGAGTCGACGGAGGGAGCAGGGGCCTTCAGGCCCCTGAAGTTCGCAGCAAGGAATGGTCCGGCCTTTAGGCCCGGGCATGACATGTTTTCTTTTCAGGGCACGACTTTGGTCGTGCCGAAGAAGCAGAGAAGATAAGCGCGGGCTTTAGCCCCTGCGGAAACAGAGTGAGGGCGACATGCACGGTTCGGGAATTCCAATTTGGTTTTTCATTGGCGTGCTGCTCGTTATCTACGGCGCTATGATTCTTGGCTACGGCGTCTACCAATGGACTTCGGGAATCTATCCGGCCGGATTGCAGCTCACGCAATTGCATACGCCCGTCTGGTGGGGCGGTCTGCTGACCGTCCTCGGCCTCTTTTACCTGATCAAGTTTCGCCCTGGACGCGCCCGTAACTAGGCGCTATCCTGGGCAATTCAAAACCGATGTCAAGATAAACGATTGAAGGAGCAAGGAAATGGCAGCGCAACGCAAAATGACGTTTGGAATCATCGTAGGGAACAGGGGGTTTTTCCCAGATCATTTGGCCAAAACCGGCCGCGAAGAAATCATCAAGGTCCTCGAGGCCGCGGGCGATGTGCCCATCGTCCTCAGCCCGGAGCAATCGCATTACGGCGCAGTGGAAACCTACACCGAGGCGCAGCATTGCGCCGAACTCTTCAAGAAACACGCCGAAGCCATCGACGGCATCATCGTCACGCTGCCCAACTTCGGCGAAGAGCGGGGCATCGTCGACGCCATCCGCCTTTCCGGGCTGCGGGTTCCGGTTCTCGTCCAGGCCACGCCCGACCGCGCCGATACCATGACCATCGCCAACCGCCGCGACAGTTTCTGCGGCAAGATGAGCTGTTGCAACAACCTGATGCAGTACGGAATCCCCTACTCGCTGACCACGCTCCACACCGAGACGCTGACCTCGCCGGAATTCAAGGCCGACCTGGAATGGTTCTCGCAGGTCTGCCGCATCGTCAAAGGCCTCAAGAACCTCCGCATCGGCGCCATCGGCGCGCGCCCCACGGCCTTCAACACTGTCCGCTACTCCGAGCGCATCCTCGAAACCAGCGGCATCACCGTCGAGACCATCGACCTCTCCGAGATCTTTGGCCGCATCAACCGCATGAAGGACTCGGACGACGCGGCGCAGGCCAAGCTCGCGGAGATCAAGAAGTACGTCTCGACCTCCGGCATAACGGATGCGGCGCTGCTCAAGATGGCCAAGCTCGGAGCGGTGATCGACGGCTGGATGAAGCAGGCGCACATCACCATCAGCGCCGTGCAGTGCTGGACGTCGATGGAAGAGTTCTTCGGCGTGGTGCCCTGCACCGTCATGAGCATGATGTCGAACAATCTGATTCCTTCGGCCTGCGAAGTCGACGTTCCCGGCACGCTGAGTATGTACATGCTCGCCCTAGCCTCGGGCACGCCGTCGGCGCTGTTGGATTGGAATAACAATTACGGCAACGATCCCAACAAGTGCGTCTGCTTCCACTGCTCCAACCTGCCCAAGCACTTCTTCAAAGATGTGCGCATGGACTACCAGGAGATCATCGCCGGCACCGTGGGCAAGGAGAACACCTTTGGCACGTGCGTGGGCCGCGTCAAGGCCGGCGCCATGTGCTATGCGCGCTACTCCACCGACGACCGCCGCGGCGTGATCCGCGGCTATACCGGTCCGGGCCGCTTTACCGACGATCCGCTGGAAACCTTCGGCGGCGCCGGCGTGGCCGAGATTCCGCAGTTGCAGAAGCTGCTGCACTACATCTGCCGCGAAGGCTTCGAGCACCACGTCGCCGCAAACTTCAGCGAAGTCTCCAGGGCGATCCACGAAGCGGCGCGTTACCTCGGCTGGGAGAGCCACTATCATCCCGCGCTGGACGAGTAAACAAACTGCACATTCGCTGCTTTTTCCGATTGCACAAACAAAAAGGCCCCGCGAGGGGCCTTTTTGCAGACTTGCTGACACGCTGACTTGCTAAGTTGCTTCCACGGGTTCGATTGCTAATCGCGCCGCCAGCACCACGAGCGCCGACCACAGCACATCGGCGCCCAGCAGGTGCGCGATCTGCAGCCACACCGGAGCCAAATACACAACATCCAGCACGCCCAACGTGTACTGCGCGGCGAGCAGAACCAGCACCAGCGCCGATAGCCCGCGATTGTCCCCGTGCGCCGAACGCCGCGCTCCGTGCACCAGCAGCCAGATGAGGAGGATACAGGCAACGAACGCCACCGTAGGATGCGTCCAGCGCCAGCGCACCAGCCACGCGCTGGTGGAAGAAAAATCCTGAGTCATTGCCGAGGAGAGCGAACTCGCGGGATACAGAGTGTCGCCCAGCGCGGCCAGCGATCCCGTCACGCCCACGATCAGCACTACGGCCAGCAAGGCCAGCGCGCCAAGCGGAGCCACGAGTCTCACCTCGTCGCGCAGAAAGCCCGTTCGCCGGCTCAGGAAATGCGCGGTCAGCGTGAGCGCCGCCAGCAAAAGCAGGGTATTGGTCAGATGCAGCGCCAGATACGGCGCGCGCAACGGCGACTGGCTTTGCGCCGTGAGGCCCAGCTTGACCAGGAATGCGCCGAGCGCCGCCTCGATGACGGTCAAGACGACCGCCGCAACCGCCGCGCCGCGCGCCAAATGCCCGCGCACGGTTCCGGAAAATGTCCAAGCCAGCAGCGCCACTACAAAGAAGAATGACAGTCCGCTGGTGATGCGGTGCGTGAACTCGATCATGGTGTCGACGCGCGACGAGTGCTGGATGACCGTGCCGTTGCACAGCGGCCAGTGGTTGCCGCAGCCAGCGCCGGAGCCGGTGGCGCGCACCACTGCGCCCCACAGAATCACCGCGATGAAATAAACCAGCACTCCCCAGGCGAAGCGGCGCAAAGCCGGCGAGGGAAGCAGGCGGGCCTCGACGGGAACGGCAGTTGCTGACATAGAGGATGGGCCTGCGGCGAACTCACCAGTCTAGAACAAGCGCGGGACACATCGCTTGAAGCGGTCTTTGAAGCGCGCGCGTATACTTTGTCTTACCTGGAGGTAAGACGCATGGCGCACATCGCGACCATTAGTTCGAAGGGCCAATTGGTGATTCCGGCCAAATTGCGTAAGAAATACAACCTAAAGCCAAAGACAAAAGTCAGATTCGGCGAAGAGAACGGCAAACTGACGCTCGAGTCGTCGGCATTGGACGAGATTCTGGCTTTGCAGGGGTGCCTGAGCCATGTGAAGGAAGATGTGGAAGCATGGTGGATGGAGGAGAAACACAAGGAGCGCGAACGGGAGGACGCAATGCTAGAGGAATGGCTGTGAGAGATTACGTGCTGGATGCAAATGCGCTGGTGCGGTACTTCCTGAATCAAAAGGGTGCTGACCGCATACGCGAGTTATTGATTGAGGCTGACAAAAAACAAGCGTCTCTTTCCATCTCGGTTGTTAATCTCGCGGAAGCTCTCTACGTCACGGCGCGTTATTCTCCGTTGGAAGACGCCGAGAGGAAAATCCGGAGCCTGGCCAGCCTGGTAGAGTTCGTCTCGTCCGATGCAGATGGCGCCTTGGCAGCCGCAATGCTGCGCTCCCGCCACAGGCTGGGCCTTGCCGATTGCTTCGCCGCCGAACTGGCAATGCGCATGGGCGCCACGCTCGTCACGGCCGATCCGGAATTCGCGCGGCTCGGCAAGCAACTGAAGGTTTTGGCGCTTCCGCGGCACTCCAGCTGAAAATTGAATTGTCAGCCCGCAGGACTTACGCCCCCAAGCAGCCGCACCACGTGATTCACGATAATCAGGTCTTCGAGCGGCGGAATCACGCGCACCGTCACCGGCGAATTCTCCGCGGAGATCACGGCAGCCCCGCGCACGTTGTTCCGTTTCGCGTCGAGCACGATACCCAGCGCGCCCAGCCCCGCGCAAATCTCGGCGCGCGAATCGATATCGTTCTCACCGATGCCGCCGGTGAAGACCAACATGTCCAGCCCGTTCAACTCCGCCACAAAGCTGCCGATCCAGCGCGCGATGGTCCAGCAGAACTTGTCCACCGCGAGGCGCGCCTTGGCGTTGCCGTCTTTGATCGCCTCGCGCAGATCGCGCATATCGTTGGAGAGCTCGCTGACGCCCAGCAGTCCCGACTTCTTGCTGACAATCGTCTCCAGTTTCTCAGCCGCCTCGGCCGTGTCCGGCGTGGCCTCCGCAATCTTCTTCAGCATGAAGATCAAGATGCCGGGATCGATGTCGCCGGTGCGCGAGCCGCTGATGATGCCGCTGGTGGGCGTCAGCGCCATCGACGTGTCCAGGCACTGGCCGCCGAGAATCGCCGAGATCGACGCGCCGTTGCCCAGGTGCGCCACAATCAGCTTCTCCGGTACATTGGGCTGCAACTGATAGACGATCGACTCGTACGAGATGCCGTGATAGCCGTAGCGGCGCACGCCCATCGCCGCGTATTCGGCGGGGATCGGCATGCGCGTCGCCACCTCGGGCAAAGTGCGGTGGAAGTAGGTGTCGAGAATGGCAAAGTTAGGGATGCCCGGGAAGAGCCTCAGCGCTTCGCGCATAATGTAAACGGCGATGGGCGTGTGCAGCGGCGCCAAGGCCGCGTAGCTATCGATCTCGTCGATCAGCTCGGGCGTGATGCGCTGGTTCTCCCGGACCGTGGGTCCGCCGCACACTGTGCGATGGCCGATGGCCGCAGGGATAGGGAATTCGCCGGAGTGTAGTACGTCGGCGACCAGCTTGAAGGCCACCGAGCGGCTGGGCAGGGACGGGGATTGATCTACGAGCTTCTTGCCGCTCTCGTCCTTGATCCAGAACTTGCCGAGGTCGGTGCCGATGCCATCGACCGCGCCCTCGAAGAGCCGCTCTCGCTGGCCGTTGCCGGCTTCGTACATGGAGAATTTGATGGAAGAAGAACCGCTGTTCAAAACCAGGACCGGCAATGAAGACATAGATAAATGAGCCTTTCGTGAAAGTAAAGGGGAGTTAGCGGTACTAGCGGCGTTAGAGAACCTTCGACGCTTGGACTAGCACCGCTGACTCCGCTAACTCCGCTAACTCCGCTTTCCTTACTTCGTCCACCGCCAATTCTTAATCTCCGGCAAATCGTCGCCGTTCTCCGCCACATATAACTTATGCCGCTGAATCTCCTCGGAATACCATTGCTGCGCCGCGTCGACTTTGTCCGCCAGGCGTGGCACGCGGCGAACGGTATCCAGCGCCAATTGGAAGCGGTCGATATTGTTCAGCACGCACATGTCGAACGGAGTCGTGGTCGTTCCTTCCTCCTTGTATCCGCGCACGTGCAGGTTGTCGTGATTGTGCCTGCGGTAGGTGAGCCGGTGAATCAGCCATGGATACCCATGAAACGCGAAGACCGTGGGTACGGTCGGAGGAAAGATCCTGTCGTAATCGTCGTCGGCCAATCCGTGCGGATGCTCCGACTGCGGCTGCAGCGACATCAGGTCGACCACATTCACCACGCGGATGCGCAGATCGGGAATCCGCTCGCGCAACAACGTAACCGCCGCCAAGGCCTCCATCGTCGGCACGTCGCCGCAGCACGCCATCACCGCTTCGGGATTGCCCCCATCGTTTGAGGCCCACTCCCACGCGCCCAGGCCTACAGTGCAATGGGCAATCGCCTCGTCCATCGGGAGCCACTGCGGCGCAGGCTGCTTGCCCGCCACAATCAAATTGATGTAATGCCGGCTGCGCAGGCAGTGATCGGCGACCGAGAGCAGAGTGTTGGCGTCGGGCGGCAGATAAATGCGCACCACGTCCGCCTTCTTGTTCATCAAGTGATCGATGAAGCCTGGATCCTGGTGCGAAAATCCGTTGTGATCCTGCCGCCAGACCAGCGAACTCAGCAGATAATTGAGCGACGCAATCGGCTTGCGCCAGGGAATCTCGCGGGTCGTCTTGAGCCACTTGGCGTGCTGGTTCGCCATCGAATCCACGATGTGAATGAAGGCCTCGTAGCAGTTGAATAATCCGTGCCGGCCGGTCAGCAGATAGCCTTCGAGCCATCCCTGGCAAAGGTGCTCGCTCAGCACCTCCATCACGCGGCCGGTGGGCGAAAGCTGCTCATCGACAGGCAGGGTCGCGGCCATCCATCTCTTGCCCGTCCCGGTAATCACGTCGCCGATGCGATTGGAAGCCGTCTCGTCGGGGCCGAAGACGCGGAAATTCTTCTGGTCGAGGTTGGCCTCCATCACGGCGTGCAGCATGTGCCCGAGAACGCGCGTCGATTCCACATCCTCGCTGCCACGTCTTTCGATCTTGACGGCAAATTCCCTGAAGTTGGGAACCCGCAGCGGCTGCAGCAGCAACCCGCCGTTGGCATGGGCATTCATGCCCATGCGCAGCCGGCCCTTGGGCGCAATCTCCACCAAGTCTTCGCGGAGCCGGCCTTTCGCGTCAAACAATTCCTCGGGCTTGTAGCTGCGCATCCACTCTTCCAACTGGCGCAAGTGCTCGGGTTTCTCGCGCAGTTCGCTCAGCGGTACCTGGTGCGCGCGCCAAGTATTCTCCACCGGTTTGCCATCGACAACCTTGGGTCCCGTCCATCCCTTCGGGGTACGCAGGATCAGCATCGGCCAAACCGGGCGTTCTGTCGTACCCTCCTCGCGCGCCACCTTCTGGATAGCGGCGATGCGGTCGAAGATTTTGTCGAAGATCGCCGCCGCCTGCCGGTGCATCGCCGGCGGGTCGTGGCCTTCGAGCGTGAACGGCTCGTAGCCGTATCCGCGCATCAAGTCTTCGAGCTCCGCATGGGGAATGCGCGCCAGCACCGTCGGGTTCGCGATCTTGTAGCCGTTCAGGTGAAGAATCGGCAGCACCGCGCCGTCCGTCGCCGGGTTGAGGAACTTGTTCGAGTGCCAGCTCGTCGCCAGCGGCCCGGTCTCCGCCTCGCCATCGCCCACCACGCACGCCACAATCAGGTTGGGGTTGTCGAACGCCGCCCCATACGCGTGCACCAGCGAATAGCCCAGCTCGCCGCCCTCGTGAATCGATCCCGGCGTCTCCGGCGCCACGTGGCTGGGCACGCCATACGGCCAGCTGAACTGCCGGAACAGCCGCTTGATTCCGTCCTTGTTTTGCTCGATGTGCGGATAGATCTCGGAGTAGGAGCCTTCCAGATAGGTATTCGCCACCAGCCCCGGACCGCCGTGCCCCGGCCCGATGATGTAAATCATGTCCAGTCCGCGCTCGCGGATCAGCCGGTTCCAGTGCACGTAGAGAAAGTTCAGCCCCGGCGTCGTGCCCCAATGGCCCAGCAGGCGCGGCTTCACGTCGTCGAGCGTCAGCGGCCGCTCCAGCAGCGGATTGTCCTTCAGATAGATCTGCCCCACCGAAAGATAGTTTGCCGCCCGCCAATACGCGTCCATTTTGGCAAGCATTTCGGCGGTCAAAGGCCCTTGGGCCGTGGCTTCGCTCGTTGCACTTTCGATCATGGCGCACCTCGCAAATGGGGATTTGCGTCCTAACCAAAGCCTAGCAGCCGCTCGTTAGGCATCTGGGTGATAAATGTCACAAACAGGTGAATCCTTGCCGGATAATGTGAGGAAATGCAGCCGGTTCCAATCCGGGATCGCCATTGCGATCCGCATCGCCGATTGTCTTGACAGTCCTCTCGGGTTCTCGGTTCAATCGGTCGCTGTTGTCTGCGTTGTACCGCGAAGGCAATACGGCGCTCGCAACGTCGAAGGAGGCAACTCGCCATGAACACTTTGATTTGGATCGGGCAGATCGCGTTGGCCGCGGTCTTCTTCTTTACCGGAATCTCCAAGATCGTTGCCTTTCGAGAACTGATCAAAACCGTCGAAACCCGCCGCAAAACCGCCCCGATCACCATAACGGTTGCGCAGGGCCGGCTGGTCGGCGTTCTCGAGATTCTCGGAGCGGCTGGCGTCATCTTTCCTCCTGCCATCACCCCGTCGGCCCTCGCTTCCGACTATCTCCTGATTCGCCTCGCCGCCGGCGGCCTCGCACTCCTCATGGTCGGGGCTTGCATCTATCATTTCCGCCGCAGAGAATCCGCCGCGCCGGCCATTGCCGCCTTTCTTTTGACTCTTTTCGTCCTGGTGGGCCGCTGGCCCCACTAGCCGGCGCCGGAATCTTAATCATAATTTCCTCATAATCAATGAATTCCATCAAAAGGCACAGTTTCCCTATTTGAATCTGCTCGATATGCGGAATTCAGTTGAACGAAATGTCGGTTTCTTCATACAATCTTCACAGCGGCAGGGCTACTCTGGCTCCATCGCTCGAAGCTCGGTCGAGAGTCAACCGCAAAGGCCGCACTCGCCAGACGGGCTTGGCCAATTCGTTCTGACCACCCTCTCGTCCTGTGCAGCCCCCGGCTCGCCGCGTTCGCGCCGAATGGGTCGGTAGAGTACAGCCAGGAGGCCGCAGAGAAATGAATGGCTTAATTTGGATTGGGCAAATCGCTCTGGCAGGGGTGTTCCTCATCAGCGGAACGTTCAAGCTCTTTGCCTTCGCGCCAATGATTCAGGCATTGCAAAGCCGGACGCACGCATCCATCGCCTTGATGCCGGCCCTGGGCAAGTTCATCGGCGTCGTGGAAGTCGCCTTGGCGTTCGGAGTTCTCATGCCCGATGTCTTCACGCCTGAAGGCACTGTGCCCGAGTACCTCATCGTTCGTTTTTCCGCGATGGGTTTGGCGCTGCTGATGGTTGGGGCAAGCGTTTATCACATGCGCCGCAAGGAATCGGCCGCGTTCGCAATTTCCGTCTTCCTGCTTGCGCTTTTCGTAATCGTCGGCCGCTCCTAAGCGCCGGTCGTCTTTCTTCGACCGCAGTCAAGGGCCGTGTCATCCGCCTTCGGCACTGTTAGGAATCGCCCTCTGGACAAACCCGCCCCTAATCGCGCCCCTGCCTTTCTATTCCCTATTCCCTAGTCCCTATTCCCTATTCCCTGTCTTTAGAACCGCTTCTTGAACTTCAGGACTTGCGACTCCAGACCGTACCAAAGCGCCGCCGCTGCCAGCGTGCACACCGCCAAGCGAAACGCCACCACCGCCAGATTCCCTTCGATTCGGTACCGATCCATTCTGGCGTCGAACCAGCCAAAGTAAATAAAGACCGGGATGTGGCTCATGTAGAGCCCATAGCTGATGCGCCCGTAAAACCCGAGCGGCCCGCTGCGCAGCGCGGCGCTGATTGGATTCCGTGAGCCCGTTGAAGCAATCAGCACGAGAACCATTCCGGAAAATCCCGCAGCCAGCGCCGAATCCAGGAACGCCGTCCCGCCCGCGAAAGTCGCCGCCGCACTCACCCCACTCACAAACGCTGCCAATCCCATCCACAACCACGTGCGCCGGCTCAGATTCAGAGTGTGCATGCCCAACGCCATCAGGCTGCCCAGCGCGAGCCCATCCAAGTGAATCAATGTGTGTGTCGGCGTGAGCCACGCGGGATGGCCAAGCCGCAGCGCCGGCGAAAGTATCAGCGCGCCAAGTAGAACGGCCGCCAGCATCCACGGCCGGCGCAGAAACTTCACCGTCGGCGCCCACACAAAGTAGTACTGTTCCTCGATGGCCAGCGCCCACGTGGGTTGCAGCGCCGGCGGCATCGTCAGGTGAAACAAATTCTGCACGAAAAAAATGTAGGCCAGCCACGGCGCTGTTTTGATCGCATCGATCGTGTCCGTTCCCACGAACCATGATGCTTTCAGGTAAACGACGGCAAGCAGCAGAATGTAGACCGGCCAGATCCTCAGCGCCCGCCGCGCATGAAAATTGTGAAAATAATGCGGCTTGTCTCGGGTCGTCAGCAGAATCGACGTGATGAGAAATCCCGAGAGGATGAAGAACAGAATGACGCCCGCCCATCCCCATAGCGCTGCGCCGTAAATCCACGTGCCCGCCAGCCGCGGGCGGCAGTGATAGATCACCACCCACAGAATCGCCAGCCCCCGCAGGCCGTCGAGTTCCGGCAGGTAAGAGGGAAGCCAAGTTGGGCGTCGAAGAGGCAAATAGCAGGTTAACAAATTAGAGCAAAACCACACTTGGTGTAATCCGCCAGGGGCTAAAGCCCAGGGGGTTTGGTGGGCGATTCTTTGGCCCGACTAAAGTCGTGCCCTTGTTACAAAGCTTCCACCGGTATGCAGCAGCTCTGGTTTTGCTCTAGATCCGGGCCCCAAAAAGCAAATTCAATGACTGATGGTCGTACAGTTTGAAGCCTAACGATATTTGCAGCGGTTTAAGATGTGGTCATGCGGCTCCTCGCTGAATAGCTTGCCAATCAGTATGCTTTCTTCGTCCATATAAGCGCGAAAATTCCCCACGGGAGAAGTTGTGACCATTGTTCCTTGACGAGCATATATATCGCCCGACTTTCCAGCCGGCAGTAACTCGCTCCATTTCTCAGCCTCTTGCGCAGGTGCCGGTGATTTTTCGCCCTTGAGGGCATGAGTAATGTGCCGTTCGTAGTTTTTTAGACGGCCCCTCAATGGCGCTTTACTGGACCCGATGCGGACAACCTTGCCCCCTATCAAGAATGCATAAATGCATCCCTCAAGGTCGACAGTATTCGAGTCGGTAATGTCGATTATGAGTTTCCGGTCTTCTATGCGGACACGCGCCGCCGGAACAAGACCGTACTTAGTGAGATCCTCAGCGGTCATTGAAACGTCTCTTTGCGCGTATCGTTTCCCGTTCCTCTTGTAACTCCACCGTATCAGCCATTTCCCAAAGTTTCGGTGTGATGCCTGCCGCCATCGCTGTATGTCCCATGTCCCGATGAAGAGACCTGGGAATGTGGATACTATCCTGCCGCCAGTTGCTTGGCGCGCTCGGTGGCGCGCATCACCGCCTTGATCAGCGTCACGCGCAGCCCGCCCTCTTCTAATTCCAGAATGCCGTCGATCGTGCATCCCGCCGGAGTCGTCACCGCATCCTTTAGCAGCGCCGGATGGTAGCCCGTCTCCAGCACCATCTTCGACGCGCCAAACGCCGTCTGCGCAGCGAGCTGCGTGGCGATGTCGCGCGGCAGGCCCACCTTCACTCCCGCCTCCGCCAGCGCTTCGATAATAATGTAGAGATAGGCCGGCCCCGAGCCCGAAAGTCCCGTCACCGCGTCCATGTGCTTTTCGTCCACCAGCACGGTGCGGCCCACGGTCTCGAACAATCGCTGCGCCAGTTCCATTTGCGCGTCAGTGACGAAGCGGCCGCGGCACAGTGCCGCCACGCCCGCGCCGAGCGCCGAAGGAGTATTGGGCATGGCGCGCACTACGGCGATCTCCAGGCCCGCCGCCTCCTCGATCGCGCCCGTCTTGACCGACGCGGCAAACGACACCAGCGTCTTGGCCTGCGAAAGCCCCGGCTTGATCTCCGCGATCAGGTCCGGAACCTGGAACGGTTTGACGCCGATCAGAATCAGGTCGGCCTGCTTCACCGCCTCCAGGTTGTTCGTGCTGACGTCCACGCCCCACTGCGTGCTCAGAGCCAGCGCCCGCTCGGCGTGGCCAACGGTCGCGTGAATCTTGTCCGGGGCAAACAGATTCTCCTTCAGAAAAGCCTGCAGAAGAATGCCGCCCATTTTGCCCGCGCCCAACACCGCCACGCGGACATTGGGCAGCTTGGCGGGAACCTGCGTTGCTTCAACGGCCATCTCTGCCATTCTCGTCCTCGTTTCCGATCGATCGGATGAATCTTCATCCCCTCTCTATTTGCTCAGCATCGCTTCATTTGAAAGAAAATCCTTCAAGGCCGACTCCATCATGTCGTCGCGAGAAGCGACAGCCCAACTCGCGTCCCAAAGGAGGTATCCGCCAGGCAACGTGAGATACTTCTGCCCGCTCACCAGCGACGTAATCGCAGTCACAATCCACGCGTCGGACTCGAAGACATAGAGAGGCGCGTCCTCATTTCCCGGAGCGGGATTCCGCAGCTCCGAAACGTGCTCGCCGAGGTAGGTCACGGCTCTTGTCAAAGCTTCGCCGTGCAGACGATCTTCGTTGAAGGTGCAGTTGAACTGCACGCCGTCCAGTGAATCCTTCGTGCTCAGCGCTTCGTTCGACCCGGCCTCGTTGGCCACTCCAAGGCTCGCGACCACGCCAGTGTGCTCGCTTGACTTCCCAAACACTTGAGCCGCCTTCACTGCCTGATCCTTGACTTGGCCCGACGCCACCGCTTGGGCAGATTGCAGAGCATGGGCGATCGCGGTGTTAAGATCTACGCCGCCAACCGGCATATCGCCGCTTCCAAAAGCCGGCGGCGGCGCATCGAACTTGATCGCCTGGTCGTGCTTCGAGTAGTCGATCTCCTTCGACGCGATATCCGACACCGTTTGCAATACCAGCCGGGCCGGATAGGCATTCATGTTCCCAAAGCCGCCAAATCCCACAATCTTGCCCGAGGCATCGCGCTTCAACGTCGCATCGGCCACCCCATCCAGCCGGCCCACGAACGTTGCACTCACTTGATAGCGCGCACATCCCAGGCACATGTCCGCGCCTTTTTGGTGGGTCTGCGCCAAAAGCGAGTCGAATTGCTTGAAGTCCTTGTTCTTCTCCAGCGCGACCGGTGTGCGCGTCGGCGCGGTATAGGTGCCGCTAAAGTTATGAGCTGGCTGAATCTGCACCATCGCAGCCGGACCCGCCTTGCCCTTCGACCCCGGCGGGTACGAGAGCCAGATCACGTTCACTGGAAATCCGCAATTCGGGTCCGCTACGCCTTTGATCGCGAACTCGTCGAAGCCCGCCACCACCGTACCCTTGATGCGCACCATCTTGCCGTCGAACGCCGCTGGCTTCTTGACCACGTCGCATACGGTTGCATCCACAACCTGCGCAAAAGCCTGCGCTCCCAGGCTGCAACCCCACCCCAAAATCGTCAATGCCACAACCAACCAACGCTTCATAAAGTCCTCTCTCGCCGTCGCTCGAGGGCAACAGCAGCAAATTTGCGGCGAATCGAATCGCCTTGAATGGGAACTCGAAAGAATACCATGTCCAAGGCGGTTTTTCCCGCGTCGCCGCTCACGGACCGACGGCTTTCTCTGCCGCAATCCATGCGTCGATCCGCTGCTCCAGCACATCCAGCGGCAACGCGCCTGCGTCGATCGCCTGGTCGTGAAACGCGCGCAGATCGAACTTCGCGCCCAGCGCCGTCTTCGCCTTGTCGCGCAGTTCCAGAATCTTCCTCTGTCCGATCTTGTATGCCAGCGCTTGGGCCGGCCACGCAATGTACCGGTCGACCTCGGTTTGAATCGTCGTCTCGTCGATATTCGAGTGGCTGCGGAAGTACTCGACCATCTGTTCGCGGGACCAGGACTGGGAGTGGACGCCGGTGTCGACGACCAGGCGGATGGCGCGCCACATGTCATTCTCCAGGCGGCCGTAATCGCTCAAAGGATCCTGGTAAAAGCCCACTTCTTTGCCCAACTGCTCGGAATACAGCGCCCAGCCCTCCAGGAATGCCGTGTAATCGCCATATTTGCGGAACTCGGGAATGTCTGTCAGCTCCTGTGCGATGGAGATTTGCAGGTGATGGCCGGGAACGCCCTCGTGATAGGCGATCGACTCCACGCTAAAGAGGTTCCGCTCCGTCGCGTTGTACAGGTCGACAAACAGGCGCCCCGGCCGGCTGCCATCGGGCGAGCCTTGTTCGTAGTAAGCCGGCGGCGAGGTTTTGGCAATGTAGTCCGGCACCGGGACCACCTCCAGCGGCGCCTTGGGCAGCCGGCCGAATAGCTCCGGCAGTTTGGCCTGCATGGGCCCGATGTATCCACGATACGCATCCATCAGCGCCTCGGCCGAGGCCGGGTGAATCTTGGGATTGGTCTTAAGGCTGGCGCGCAAACTCGCCAAATCGCTGAAGCCCAGCTTTTGCGCAATGGCCAGCAATTGCGCCTCGTCTTTGGCCACTTCGTCCAGGCCGATGCGGTGAATCTGGTCCGGCGTCAAATCCGTCGTTGTCTCCCGACGAATCAGGAACTGGTAGTACTTTTTCCCATCGGGCAGCGCGCCGAGTCCCGGCTGCGCACGCCCCGCCGGCACGTAGCTCACCTCCAGAAAGCGCGCAAACCGCAGGTACGCCGGCAGCACTTCCTTGGCGATCGCGTCCAGCGTTTCCTGCTTGATTCGCGCCTGCTCCTGCGCGCTCACCGTGGTGGGAAACTTCTTCAGCGGCAACGCAAACGCAGTGTCTTCCGGTTTCTGGTTTGCGACCTCGTTCACCTGGCCGAGCGCCTTCTCCAGCAGGTACTTGGGCGGCACGCGCCCGTCCTCAATTCCCAGCGTCATATTTGCGGTCACTTGATCGAACGCATTGGGAATGGCGTGCAGGCGCGCGATCCAGTCGTCGTAGTCCTTCACGGTGTGGAAGGCGAGCTGCGCCGCCACCTCGGGAAAGTCGCGGTAAATGCCGTCCATTTGCGTGACGGGCATCTCCCACTCCTTGAACTCCGCGGCCTCCTCGTCCTGCTCGAACTGGCGGATGAGCAGCTCCTGGCTGATTTTCTCTTCGCCGGTGAATCCCGCCGGATCGATGGCCGCCAGGCGCAGCAGGAAGCGGCGCTCCCGCGCCAGCCCGTCGTTGAATGCGCGCAGGCTGTGGTCGGTGATCTGGTCGTCGTAGCGCAGATCGCCGATGCTCGACGCAAACTCGGGATTGTGCTTGAGGTAGTCCTCCCAGTAGTCGCCGAAGACCTCGTTGAGGGCCTTGCGCCGGTCCTCGAGCGAGGCGGGGACTTGCGTCGCGCCCGCCTGCGGCGCGGCGCTCAGGTTCTGCGCGAGGAGACCCGGCGCGCACGAGGCCGGCGCGGCAAACGCGGCAACAAGAACGATGCGGTGAATTGTTCTCAAGGGGGAATCCCTTCCGGAGGAAATAGGCCTTTCGATGAGTGTAGAAGAGCGGGGCGCGCTATTCCCCACCCTAAGCGCAAAATGCACCCCACGGACGGGGACCTGTCCGTGGGTGACCCGCGCCCGCGTGGCAAGAACAAGGACGCGCCGAGGTAGCGTCCGCGAAATATACAAAGTTAGCCGCAGCCAAACCTGAGGTGGGTTTGGAGGGGAAGAAAAGCGGTGGTTTTGCCGGTCTGCAAGCAGACAGATGGCGAAGAGAAAGTTTCAAAGGCGAAAGGCCTGCCAGCGAGGAGAGCAATGGGGCGATTCTGCGGGTCTGGAGGGGGACGAATGACGCGATACCGTGTGAAAGTTGAACGCGGAAAGACAGGGAACGAGGGAGCAAAGGAGCAAGCGGGTGGAGATTCTTGGGGCGGGATTTTGGAATGCAAGAGGGAAAACGAGTAAGTCGTTGAAAATAGTCGGCTTAAAACTGCATATAATCAAGTGCTTTCGATGTAAGCTGGAAAAAATTCCCAGTGGAAACAGGGGTTGGAAGAAGGAGGGCCGAAGGACTCTCCTTCTTTGTGTGGAAGAGCAGTGGTCAGGGAACAGGAATCAGGGGACCAGAGGCTAGAGGAAAGAGGACCAAGGGACAAGGAGCGGAAAGGGCAGGCAAATGCGCGAGCGGGAGAGGAAGGCGGCGAGGAAGAAGCTGGACGAGGAGATGAGGCCGTTCCGGCAGGCAGGCCGGGTGAAGGGTCCGACGAACGAACTGCTGCGGGCCGTGCGACAGGCGCTGGGGATTCCGGTGGCGGAGATTGCAGGGAAGATGGGCGTGAGGAGCAGCGGGGTGTTGGAGCGGGAGATGAGCGAAGCGGCGGGAACGATCACCATGAAGTTCCTGGAGCGGCAGGCGGGGGCGATGGGCTGCAAGCTGGTGTACGGCATTGTTCCGGAGGGCGGGAAGACGCTGGAGCGGCTGGCGGAGGAGCGGTATTGGGAGGGGGAGATGGGGAAGGCGGGGGCTGAGGGGCTGAGGGACTGAGGGAATGAGGGAATGAGGGAATGAGGGACTGAGGGGCCAAGGGACTGAGGGACTAAGGGACTGAGGGGCTGAGGGACTAAGGGACTAAGGGACTGAGGGGCTGAGGGACTAAGGGACTAAGGGACTAAGGGACTAAG
>Ga0187784_10000577_pt1 | contig 27157 bp, 21 predicted proteins | sample 1015_SJ02_MP15_2_FD_132964 | JGI IMG/M metagenome (GOLD analysis project Ga0187784, IMG submission 132964) | Tropical peat soil microbial communities from peatlands in Department of Meta, Colombia - 1015_SJ02_MP15_20_MG | ecosystem: Environmental > Terrestrial > Soil > Wetlands > Peat | place... | reverse complement strand
GCATCGCGATCGACGCGCTTCCGCGAATCGACGTGTCGATCCGCGGTCGCGACGAGCCGATGACAGTCCGCACGGCAGCGGACCCCACCGTGCTGTCCAGCTTGCTCGATCCGCAGGCCGCACCGCTCGCTGCGGAGTAGCAAGTTTCATAACCCGCAATTGACGCGGAAACTGATGGCCGGCATGTCCACTTCTGCTACGGTGGACGGCTCTTCGACCAGCACACGAGTGGCATAGATGTGGTGCCGTTAAAGCTCTCAAAGGCGAAGGTCTCAGCGACGTTTGTTGCAGTGCATGAGTCCGGTGATGGCACTAAACGGACGCCGCGACAAAACGCGTGGCTCACGAAAGCAGTCGGGAGATATTCGACGGGGTAAAGAACTGCCTGAAATCCATGGCTCCCGCGAGGACGTCCATGAAGCGCGTCGTTTCCTCACTGGACTGCGCGACCTTCGCATAGAGTGGCAGAGTTGAAGCGGGGTCTTTGAGGCTGGCCGCCTTTAAAGTGTATTCAAAGACCGGCATTGTTCTTTGACGAAAGGCAGACTGGTAATTGGCCAATGCTGCATCGAGGCGCGCCGGATCTCCGCTAAGCCCCTCGGCGATGGCGTCGGCGAGGAGCTGGGCGCCCAGGAATGCATCGCCAATACCCATTCCGGTCAGCGGATCGCGGTGATGGGCGGCGTCGCCAACAAGTGCCCAGCCCCTGCCGAAACTCCGTCGGTAGAAATTCGGCAGCTTTGATGTGCCTTTGAAAGGCGATGCTTGTCGGGCTGAATTTAGGCGTTCGGCAAGGCTTGGAGCGAGCGAGATGATCTCGCGGTAAGTGCGTTCCACGTCGGCACGGTATGCAGCCCAATCGCCATGCGACCGCCCCGCCCAAATGCAGGTTAGACCCTCGTGAGTGGGGAAGACGAGAATGTCCCTTCCGCGACGCACGTAAAACTCGACGCCGCGAGTCGGTATTCCGGCCCAATAGGCGTAATAGCCGCAGGTGAGGGATTCATGGTGTATCTCGGTTGTCGCGCCCGCGGCGCGAGCCACAGGCGACCAGAGGCCGTCGGCGCCGACCACGATCGTGGCTCTTTCCTCCACAAACTTCCCATCTCGGTCCTGCACACGCGCCCCGACAGCTCTATTGTCTTGCCAAATGAGTTTGCGAAACGTCGTGACTTCGCGGATCTCCGCTCCGGCCGCCCGCGCGGCCTCGACCAGCAGCAGGTCGAGGATCGTCCGTCGCGGGGAGTACATTATTGCCGTGCCGCGAACGCGGCTCGGTCTCCCGGCGATGGCAACCCCACCATAGTCGGCCGTCACCAGTTCGATTGCCGGGCAGCCGGTCGCCGACAACGTATCGAGAAGATTCCAACTTGCCAGGAACGAGGTCGTCCGCGGCCAGAGGAAGTGCGTTGAAATGGTGTCGCTCGGGAAGTGGGCGCGATCGATCGCAAGAACCTTCAAACCATGGCGCGCAAGAAGCATCGCCAGCGCGGCTCCCGAGCAGCGCGTACCGACAATGAACGCATCATGTCGCGCCATTGACTGCCCAGATTCAGGATCGTTTCATCGCCCCGGTCAGCGGTCATTGGCGGCGATTCCAGCATGGATTTGACGTGTTGGGAACGGGTCTCGACGGCTGCCTGCGATTGTCCGATCAGAGTCAATAGTGTCGAATTTACCGTGTCCGCGATATGTCCAATTAAAGAGCGCTCTCTGAAGCCGCCGGCGACCAGGGTTATCTACAACTTGCAGCAACCATAACCCCGGCAAAAGCGAGAGCGGCCACCTCGAGAAATGACGCTATAGGTCGAAGGCCGAAGCGCCGAGTTGTCCGCGCTAGGTGCGTCCATTCGCCGATCTCAGACATCAGGGACGCGGTTGGCACAAAATTTCGCGCGTCTGTTTGGATGCAATTAACCGGGAGCAGCTATGAACACCGCCTCGCCAGGGCAGGACGGTTACACGAACGCAACCCCGCAGGGAGAAAATTCGTGGCGCTGCAAACCGCAAAGGCGGCCCGCGCACGATTGCTGACCCACAGACGGAATGTCTGTCCGCAGTGCAGCTCACTGCTGCTCGCACCCCACTGGTCCGAACATGTCAACGAGCGCTGCATACGACATGCCTGGTCGTGCGACGCATGCGGCCATGAATTTGAGACCGCTGTCTTTTTTCCTGCGGATTAGATCAATCCGGTCAGGTCGGCCGGTGTACCGCTCAGTTCGCGCGCGAGAGCAACTAGAAAAAATAGAGCACGATCGATTCAACCCGAAGCGATCGCGCTCTGGGTGGGGTCGGCGTTTCAGGCGGCTCGGTCGAGGACCAGTTGTGCCTCCCTGGGCAGCTTTTCCAAGAATGTCTTGATTTCGGCTGTCGTCGTTTGCGCCGGATGCGGCGCGGCAGCATGCCTGTTCCGCATCACAAAGTCATTCACCGTCGCACTTATCGTGGCCGCCCTTTGCTCACGTTCGCCGGGGCTCGCAAAAATCATCGTGGACTTTGTCAGCACATCTTGCGTAATCGGTTCATTCAGAAACAGGGCAACAGTGAGTTTCGACTTGTGCGTTGCTGCCGCACAGACAAAGGCGGTAATAAGACGGGAGTCGGCTTCTGGATAAACGTACTTGCGAACATACTCGGCAAAGCCACAGAAGAATTTGTCGACCCATTCTATCCCGCAAGCAGCGATCTCGCACCTAAAGGTGGTTTCCGCCGCGCGCCTGCCGCAAACGGATAGCATCGACGGCAAAATCGCGCCCCGAGAAAATGGTTCCGACGTCGCCTTGTCACCGGCGTTCATGCATTTTTTGTGGACCGCCTCAAAAAGATCGAAGCCAGATGAATAGGTTCGCACAAACCGTACGCGAAGTTCAGCCAGCTCTCTGACGCTCAGACCATCATTCGCAATCGCCTGACTTTCAATGAAATCGAACACCAGATTGGTGACGGTGGCGGCCATCCCGATGCAATGATGACATCCACCAACCGCTTCTTCAACCCTTCCGCCGTGCATTGTCAGACCTCACGTCAAAGGCCGATGAAAAAGCCGCAAGCCGCCGAAAAAGAAGTCGAGAAGCGATAATCCGGACCTACATTGACGTACGCACTTGTACCTGCTTCGCGATTAAGGATATGTTAAGCGGTGTGGCTTTGATGACCCGCGCTTCTGCTTTCGTAGCGTGCAAAAAGGCTCTGGCCCTGAGACACGGCCAGGGCCTTTCTGTTGTCCTTCAAACTTAATTTGATGCGGCGGACCGGCATGCTTTGCGCCAATCCCGCCGCGGCAGCATCAGCGACAGGCTGAGCCGGTCCATCAATGCCCCGATCGCAACCACGCTCGGGATTCGGTGACGCTGCCGCAGCTTAGAGCATGATCCGGAAAAGTGGAAATCGGTTTTCCGAAAAAGATCGTGCTCCACTAAGGAAAAATAGAGCGCGATCGATTCAACCTGAAGCGATTGCGCTTTAGAACAACCCGACGATTCTTCCGTCCGGTCCGACATCGATCGACGCCGCCGCCGGGACCTTGGGCAGGCCGGGCATGGTCATCACCTCGCCGCAGATCGCCACCACGAACTCGGCGCCGGCGGAGAGCCGCACGTCACGCACCTTGATGACGTGATCGGACGGGGCGCCCTTGGCATCCGGATTGGTCGAGAAGCTGTACTGGGTCTTGGCGATGCAGACGGGAAAATTGCCATAGCCCATCGCCGCGAAGGCGGTGAGCTGATCGCGCACGGATCTGTCCGCGTCGACGTCTTTGGCGCGATAGATTTCGCGGGCGATGGTGCGGATCTTCTCCAAGAGCGGCATGTCGTCGGGATAGAGGAATTTGAGCCGGCTCTCGCCGCGGTCGCAGATTTTGACCACCGCGCGCGCGACATCGGCGGCCCCCTCCCCGCCGAGCGCCCAATGGTCCGCCATCAGTGCTTCGACGCCGAGCCTGGCGCAGGCGCCCTTGACCAGCGCAATCTCGGCGTCGGTGTCGACGGAGAAGCGGTTGATCGAGACCAGCGGCGCGATGCCGAATTTGCGCACGTTCTCGATGTGACGCGCGAGGTTGGCGAGGCCGGCCTCCAGCGCCTTGAGGTTTTCCGACTTGAGGTCCGCCTTGCTGACGCCGCCGTGCATCTTCAGTGCGCGGATGGTGGCGACGAGCACCGCGCAGTCGGGCGCGAGCCCGGTCTTGCGGCATTTGATGTCGATGAATTTTTCCAGACCGAGATCGGCGCCGAAGCCGGCTTCGGTCACCACGTAGTCGGCGAGCTTGAGCGCGGTCGTCGTCGCCAGCACCGAGTTGCAGCCATGCGCGATGTTGGCGAACGGGCCGCCATGGATGAAGGCGGGGCTGCCCTCGAGCGTCTGCACCAGGTTTGGCGCCAGCGCGTCCTTCAACAGCGCGGTCATCGGCCCCTGCGCCTTGAGGTCGCCGGCGCGCACTGGCTTGCGCTCGCGCGTATAGGCGACGACGATGTTGGCGAAGCGCTGCTTCAGGTCCTGCAGGTCGCGCGCCAGGCAGAAGATCGCCATCACCTCGGAAGCCACAGTGATGTCGAAGCCATCCTCGCGGGGGAAGCCGTTGGCGACGCCGCCGAGCGAGGACACGATCGAGCGCAGCGCGCGCTCGTTCATATCGATGGCGCGCCGCCAGGCAATCCGGCGCGCGTCGATGCCGAGCGCGTTGCCCCAATAGATGTGATTGTCGATCAAGGCCGCGAGCAGATTGTTGGCGGCGCCGATCGCGTGCAGATCGCCGGTGAAGTGCAGATTGATCTCCTCCATCGGCACGACCTGCGCATAGCCGCCGCCGGCGGCCCCGCCCTTGACGCCGAAGCAGGGACCGAGCGACGGCTCGCGAATGCACAGCATCGCCTTCTTGCCGATGTGATTGAGCGCGTCGGTCAAGCCCACCGTGGTCGTAGTCTTGCCCTCGCCGGCCGGCGTCGGCGTGATCGCGCTCACCAGAACGAGCTTGCCGTTCGGCCGGTCCTGCAGCCGCCTGATGTAATCGAGCGAGACCTTCGCCTTGTAGTGCCCGTAAGGTTCGAGGTTTTCCGCCGCGATGCCGAGTTTTTCGCGCGCGATGTCGACGATCGGCCGCATCCGGGCGGCCTGGGCGATCTCGATATCGGATTTTGGATTGGCGTGCTGTGCGGCGCCGCCTTGCGCCTTCGCCGCAGTCGCGGTCGGCGGGTTCATGAAAACCTCATTCCGGGAGCGAGTCTTGCGGCCGCGGCAAATTCGCTCGCGGCAATCTTGCGGCCGTCCGCTTGCACGCGCGTGACTTTGAAGCGGCCGTCGGCGCAGACGACGGTGAAGCCGTCCGCATCGACCGCGACGATCTCGCCCATCTTGCCGCCGATGCCTTTCGGGTCCCTGGCCGGCAGCGGCTTGGCCTCGTAAATCTTCACCGTCGCGCCGCCGAGCGCGCACCAGGCGCCGGGCTGCGGATTGCAGCCGCGAATGAGGCGGTCGATGTCGCGCCACGGCCGGCCCCAATCGACGTGCGCATTGTCGGGGCCGCAGCGCCCCTCATAGCTTGCCTTCGCCTCATCCTGTTTGACGCGCGGCGCCTTGCCGGCCTTGACCAGGTCGACCGCTTCGAGCATCGCCTCGACGCCCATGGGGAACAGGCGGTCGAAATAGACCGAGCCAAGGGTGTCGGTCGTACCGATCGGCGTCTTCCTCTGGAGGAGAACATCGCCGGTATCGAGTCCGTTGTCGGGCCAGAAGATCGAGAGCCCGGTCTCGGTCTCGCCCTTGATGATCGGCCAGTTGATGGCGCTCGGCCCGCGATAGGCCGGCAACAGCGAGGGATGATACTGAATCGAGCCGCGGGTTGGGATGTTGAGAAAATCCTCGGGCACGAACAGCGTCACGAAGGCCATCACCTGCAGGTCGGGCTTGAGTGCGCGGAATTCCTCCCAGACTTCGGGCCTGCGGTAGGACGCCGGCTGATAAACCGGAAGCTTGGCCGCGACTGCCGCCTCCTTCAGCGGGTCGGCCTTCGCGCCTTCCTTCTCCGGCGCAACATAGACGGCGATGACGTTCTCGCCGCGCTTGATGAGCGCCTCCAGCACCGCCTTGCCGAACGCCTGCTGCCCGTGAACAACGATACGCATTCGTCCTGCTCTCCCACACTTCACTCCTTCCCACCGGAGAAAGGTGAATGATCGGGGGACTTATCAAGCCGCCTCAGCCTTCTTTTCCGCAGCGCTGAGCGCGCCCGACGCTTTGAGCTCAGCGATCTCCTTCGCCGAATAGCGCAACACCTCGCGTAGCACCTCGTCGGTGTGTTCGCCAAGGAGCGGCGCCCGGCGCACGTCGGCGACCGAATCGGACAGCTTGATCGGGTTGCCCACCGTCAAATATGGACCGCGGGTGGGATGATCGACCTCGACCACGGTGCCGGTCGCGCGCAGCGAAGACTCCTCGGCGAGCTCCTTCATCGACAGGATCGGTCCGCACGGGATGTCAAGCTTGTTGCAAATGGCCATGACCTCGAACTTGGTCTTGGTCATGGTCCATTGCTCGATGGCGTCGAAGATGCCGCGCAGCCGCGGCAGCCGCGCCAGCGGCGTCGCGTAGTCGGGATCGGTCTTCCACTCCGGCTTGCCGATGAGGTCGCAGATCGCACCCCAGACCGGAGCCTGGGTGATGAAATAGATGTAGGCGTCCGGATCGCTCTCCCAGCCCTTGCATTTGAGAATCCAGCCCGGCTGACCGCCGCCGGAATCATTGCCGGCGCGCGGCGTCGCCGGACCGAACGAAATGCCCTCGCCGTATTGGCTGTATTCGGTGAGCGGGCCGTGCTTGAGCCGCTGCTGGTCGCGCAGTTTGACACGCGTGAGGTTGAGCACGCCGTCCTGCATGGCGCAGAGCACCTTCTGGCCGCGGCCGGTGCGGATGCGCTGGTAGAGCGCCGCGACGATACCGAGCGCAAGATGCAGCCCGGTGCCCGAGTCGCCGATCTGCGCGCCGGTGACGAGCGGCGGTCCGTCGCGGAAGCCGGTCGTCGAGGCCGCCCCGCCGGCGCATTGCGCCACGTTCTCATAGACCTTGCAGTCCTCATACGGGCCCGGCCCGAAGCCTTTGACCGAAGCGACGATCATGCGCGGATTGAGCTTATGGATGTGCTCCCAAGTGAGGCCCATGCGATCAAGCGCGCCGGGAGCGAAATTCTCCACCAGCACGTCGCACGCCTTGACCAGCCGATCGAGGACTTCCTTGCCGCCCGGATGCTTGGAATCGATGGTGATCGAGCGCTTGCTGCCGTTGAGCATGGTGAAATAGAGACTGTCGGCGCCCTTCACGTCGCGCAGCTGGCCGCGCGTGATGTCGCCGCCGCCGGGCCGCTCCACCTTGATCACGTCGGCGCCCAGATAGGCGAGGAGCTGGGTGCAGGTCGGCCCCGACTGCACGTGGGTGAAGTCGAGGATCCTGACGCCGTCGAGCGCCCGGCCCGCCTCTCCCCACGGTTTCGTGCTCACACGCGGCAGGCTGTTACCTGCCGCGGCCTTCGCCGCCGGCCGCTTCGCTTTCAGCTTCACGATTTTTTTGGCGGCTTTCTTCGCCGCTTTGGATTTTGCTTTCTTGCGCACTGCCATCCCGCCGCTCCATTATTTCTTGCCAACAACGCTCTTCGGGTTGAGGTTGCCGATCCTGCCGCTCTCGCTGCCGGCCGCCGGGTCGATCACCGCATTGATGAGGGTCGGCTTGCCGGAATCCATCGCCTTGTTCACGGCGCGGCTGAGTTCGTCCGGCGTCGTCGCGTTGATGCCGACGCCGCCGAACGCTTCCATCATCCTGTCGTAGCGCGCGTCCTTGACGAAGGCGGTCGTCGCCGGGTCCGGACCGCCGCTGGGATTGAGGTCGGTGCCGCGATAGATGCCGTTGTTGTTGAAGACGACAATACAGACCGGCAGCCCGTAGCGGCAAATCGTTTCCACCTCCATGCCGGAGAAGCCGAAAGCGCTGTCGCCGACGACCGCGAGCACGGGCTTGCCGGTCTCGATCGCGGCGGCGATAGCAAAGCCCATGCCGATGCCCATGACGCCCCAGGTGCCGACATCGAGCCGCTTGCGCGGCCGATAGATGTCGATGACGCCGCGCGCAAGATCGAGCGTGTTGGCGCCTTCGTTGACGAGGATGGCGTCCGGCCGTTCCTTGATGATGGTGCGCAGTACGCCGAGCGCGCTGTAAAAATCCATCGGCGCCGTGTTCTTCATCAACCGCGGCGCCATCTTGGCGATGTTCTCCTCCCTTTTCGCCCTGACGGCGTTGATCCAGTCAGCCGGCGCGCCGGGCCACTTGCCGTCAATACCATCGACCAGAGCTGTCACGCAGGACGCGATATCGCCGACCAGGGGAGCGACGATCTCGACATTGCTGTCCATCTCCTTGGGGTCGATATCGATCTGGATGAATTTTTTCGAATGCGGCTCGCCCCAGGTCTTGCCCTTGCCATGCGACAAGAGCCAGTTGAGACGGGCCCCGATCAGCATCACCACGTCGGCGTCCTTGAGCACCGTCGAGCGCGCCGCGCCGGCACATTGCGGATGCGTGTCAGGCAACAGGCCCTTGGCCATGCTCATGGGCAGAAAAGGAATGCCGCTCTTCTCGATCAGCGCCCGGATCTGATCATCGGCTTGCGCATAGGCCGCGCCTTTGCCGAGAATGATTAGCGGGCGGCGGGCGCTCTTCATGAGATCGAGTGCCCGCTTGACGGCGGCCGCGGCGGGAATCTGCGCCGGCGCCGGATCGACGACCTTGACCAGCGACTTGGTTCCCGCCTCTGCGTCCATCAGCTGCGCGAAAAGCTTGCCCGGCAGATCGAGATAGACGCCGCCCGGACGGCCGGAGAGAGCGGCGCGGATCGCGCGTGCCACGCCGATACCGATGTCGGCGGCATGCAGCACGCGGAAGGCTGCCTTGCAGAGCGGCTTGGCGATCGCCAATTGATCCATCTCTTCATAGTCGCCCTGCTGCAAATCGATGATCTCGCGCTCCGACGAACCGCTGATCAGGATCATGGGAAAGCAGTTGGTCGTAGCATTGGCCAGTGCCGTCAGGCCGTTGAGAAAACCCGGAGCCGACACGGTGAGGCAAATGCCCGGCTTTTTCGTCAGGAAGCCGGCAATCGCGGCGGCGTTGCCGGCGTTCTGCTCATGCCGGAAGGAAATGACGCGCATGCCGGCGGCCTGTGCCATGCGGCCTAGATCCGTGATCGGAATGCCGGGCACGCCGTAGATCGTGTTGATGCCGTTGAGCTTGAGCGCATCGATGACGAGGTGAAAGCCGTCCGTCAGCTCCCGTTCCGCTTCGGCCGCACCTGTGCTTTCGCGCTTCGCTTGCACTGCTGCGTCAGCCATGGGCGTCTCCCTCAATCCTCGCTCGCGCCTCAGCTCGATCGTTCAATCCAGATAATCCGCATACTTGGCCACATGTTCGGCGAGCCCGAGCGCGTGGTCGCGCACCAGCGCCTCCGCGTGCATCGTATCGCGGGCTTCCAGCGCTTCGATGATGTGCATGTGGTCGCGGATCGAGCGGTCGGCGCGGTCCCTTTCGCCGATCGTCTTGCGGCGGATCATGCGCATGTGGGTGAACAGGTTTTCGGCGAGCTCGACGAGCACCGTGTTGCAACTCATGCGGATGATCGCCTGGTGAAACTCGATATTGACCTCGGAATATTCGTCGAGATGCGCGCGCACCGCGCCGTTCTCGAAGGTCGCGAACATGCGCCGCAACGCGGCGATCTCCTGGTCGCTCGCGCTCTGGGTGATCAGCCGCGCCGCCATTCCCTCGAGCGCGGCCCAGGCGGTGATCAGCTCGATCACCTCGCGCTTGGTCTTGCGTACCACGTAGATGCCGCGGCGCGGCACCGAGCGTACGAAACCCTCGCGCTCGAGCTGCGCCATGGCCTCGCGCACCGGCGTGCGGCTGACGCCGAAATCGCTGGCCAGGCGGCGCTCATCGAGCCTGATCTCGGCGCGGCTGCGATAGATGTCCATCGCGGCGATGGCGTTTTTGAGCGCGTTATAGGCCTGCCGCTTGAGGTTCTCCGGGCTGGTCAGCGGAACGACCGCGGGCTGCCGGGCCGAAACGTCCGCCGGCCCCAGCTCCGGAACCGCGCGCTGCGCGACGGAAACATTCATGCTGGCATACATTATACCAGAACTTCGGGCTGGCAAAGGGGCCTTTCGGCACGGCGACAGCGCTTCCGATGTATCTGTTCATGCTGCGAGAGAGCCCCGGACCAGCACCGGCGCGGCCGCGAAGCAGAACGTGGACGCAGCGAACCAGCCGATGAGCAGCTCCGAAGTCGGGAAGTTCGGAATGAGCGCAAAGGCGGTGAGGATCACGCCGGCAATGTTGCCGAAGGTACTGGTGCCGTACACCAACCCCGACGACAGACCGGCACCGCGGTCCTTGCCGACCAAGTCGGCATAGACCGGGAGCAGCGACGATAGCGCGATCACCGGTAAGAAGAACAACAGCATGCAAGCAATGAAAATGCCCGGCGTAGCGTCGGTGAACGTCAGGTCGAGATAGCGGAGCAGGGAACGGCCGAGAAAAGCGGCGACCGCAAAACCGGCTGCACCAGCCACGCCCAGAATCACCAGCGCGTTGATCTTCCGTCTCATCGGCAGGCGCGACAAAGCGCCGCCGATGAAAGAGCCGGCGCTAAAGGCTGCCAGGAAGGTCGAGATCAGGAATGCCCAGACGATGATCGTGGTGCCGAAGAACGGCGCCAACAGTCGCGATGCGACAAGCTGGAATCCCATGCTGAGGAAGCCTTGGAAGAAGACGCAGCCGAGGACAATGCTGACCGGCTGCCTCGTCATCGCATCGGGCGCGTGTCGAGAATTTCGGCTGGAGCAAAATCGTCGGTGAGAATTTTGGTCCCTCTCGGCACGGGAAAGCGATCCGGCGCGACCAGATTGTCTTTGATCGAAGCAAGATCGACGTTCCAGGCGTCCAGTCGCGGCAGGCGACCGATATCCGCTTCCCGGATCTGCTGCACCAAGCTCGGCGTCTTGTAGGTAACCGCCAGCGCGATGATATTGCCGGAATTGGGCACGGTCAGGAATGCCACTTGCGGGAAGGAAGCGAGCAAAGTCTTGACGTTGCTTTGGAAAAGCTCGGTGCCGAAATGGAGGTTATCGACGAACACGCCGTTGGGACTAAGCCGCGAGGCGACAAGCTTATAGAACTCAACCGTGGTGAACTGCGGCGGCACTTGGCTGCGTCGCACATAGGCGTCCAGCATGATCCAATCCCATTTTCCGCCCACTTTCAAAAGATGCCGGCGGCCGTCCTCGATCACGATCTTGTCGCGATCGTCCGGCTGAAAGCCGGTGTAGGTCCGGGCTACCTCGACCATCATCGGGTCGACCTCGACCGTCGTCAGGCTCGCGGCCGGAAAGGACGGCTCAATCAGGCGATTGAGCGCGCCGGCACCGAGCCCGATGTTGAACACCTCGCTCGGGTTCGGCTCGATCATCGCCGCGCCAAACATCGTTGCCGTATAGGGAATCATCTGGCGCCTGGGCTCAGCGAGATCGATTGCCGAGACGGTCGCGCCGTTCTCCAGACGGCGGAGCCGTACCACGGATCCGCTGCGGCTGATGATCAGGTAATTGTAGATCGACTCGCGAACCACCGGCTCATTCTCGTTCAGCGGCACGACGCCGGCCGCGGCGGCCGGGACCGCGAACAGCAACAGCCAGACTACGGCAAGAATTGCCCCTCGCGCAGACGCGCGCCGCGAATGTCTCGCACCATATGACCGCATGAAGGCCGACGTGCTAACGGGCCAACGTACCCGATCCCTGCATTCGCCCGTCATTGTGATACCAGCTCGCCGAGCGATGATCGGGGTTGAAGGTGATCCGGATGTTGTCCGCTATGTAATCGGGCGGCGCGTTGAGAACGACCGTCTTGCCGATGAAAACCCCGCCGTCGCTGAACTGTCCGGCGAAACCGAGATGGGCGATTGCTCGTCCGTCCAAATGGCTCACGTCGATCGTCCCCGTGGTCAAGTCATCATTTAAGCGGACCGTATATATTCGGGTTTCCTCTTGTTTGCCGGAGACCGTGCTGCGAAAAACCTTGCCCGAATAGACGCCGGCGAGCGGCGGGATCGCGGAGCTTTGGGCAACAACGATCGCCCGGTCAGTCGTTGAAGCCGCCGCAGCAGGCAGCGCCAAAGCTGCAGTCAATATCAAAAGCGCCGCAAGCAAAGAGCGGATCATGCGCTCACCCTCCCCATGACAATCCCTGTCGTCAGAATACTCGACATCGCGTTTGGTGACAACTGGAACGCAATCGTTTCAGGTTGGAATCGATCGCGCTCCAGTCTTCCTCATTGGAGCATGAACTTTTCGGAAAATCGGCATCCACTTTCCCGGATCATGCTCAACACTTGAGGTCGACGATCGAATGACAATTTTTGATCAGCGGCTTCACGGCGCCTGCTGCCGCATGAACCGGCGCCGCAACGGCTTGAGCACGAACAAAGCCATACCGACAACGACGAAGTTCATGATCGCGGTCGCCGCGAACACCATGTGCCAGCCGCCACTCGCCGATTTGATCAGGTTGGCGACCGGCACCAGGAAAGCCGACGCGCCCTTGGCGGTGTAGAGCATGCTGAGATTGACGGTTGCAAACTTCGTTCCATAGGTATCGGTGCAGGTGGACGGGAACAGGCTGAAGATTTCGCCCCACGTCAGGAAGATCAGGGCGGCGAACAGCACGAAGGCCCACGGGGCGGTGCCGAAGCCGGCCAGCAGCCAATAGGCGATGCCGCCCAGACCGAAGGCGATCGCCATGGTGCGTTCGCGGCCGAGGTGGTCGGAAATCCATCCGAACAGCGGGCGCGCCGCGCCGTTGCAGATATTGTCGATGATCAGCGCCGCGCTCAGCGTCGTGGCGCCGGAGAAGACCACCACGTCGCCGATGTTGAAGTCCTGGGCGATGGGGGCGATCTGCGCGGTCGCCATGAGGCCCGACGCCGACACCATGACGAACATGATGTACATGATGGTGAATGGCGACGTCCAAAAATCGAAACTGAACAGCCGCCGCAAGATCAGCCAGCCGACAAGAACTATATTCGAAGGGGTCCAGGCGATTCGGCGGCCAAAGAAAACCTCGCTCGGCGAATAGCTGCGGCGGGTCTGCTGTATCGCCGGCGTTGCCGCAGCGGGAATTTCGCCGGGATCGGGCGCCCGCAACAGCCAGGCGAGAATGAAGATGACGCTGCCCTGGATCAGCGCGAACCAGAAGAAAGCGGCCTCGTAGCCGCTGGAATCGATCACCGCGCGAATTGGAACGACGCTGAGCGCGGCGCCGGCGCCATAACCCGCGGCGGTGAGGCCGACGGCAAGCCCGCGCCGATCGGGAAACCATTTCACCGCTTGACCGACGCAAGTGGCGTAGACGGCACCGCCGCCGATGCCGCCGATCGCGGCGCCAAGATAGAGCGCACCGAGGGATGGCGCCCAAGCATTGATGATCCAACCCAAGGCAACCATGATGCCGCCGAAGGCGACCATCAGCTTGGGTCCGCGCCGCCCGCCGAGACTGTCGACGATCCAACCCTCGATCGGCGTAAGCCAAGTCTCCAGCGCGATGAAGATGCTGAATGCCATCTGAATCGAAGCGATCGACCAGCCATGCGCCTTGTTGATCGGATTGACGAACAGCGTCCAGCCGTATTGCAGATTGGCAATCAGCACCATGCAGATGATGCCGCAGGCGAGCTGGCTCCAGCGGGTCGACGCCGTTTCGGTAGCGGCGAAAGGCGCCGCGGCGGGTTCAGCCGTCATCGTTTCTATCCCGGTTATTCTTGGGTCCGCCTGAACTCTTGTTCTTTAGAGCATGACCCGGAAAAGTGGAAACCGGTTTTCCGAAAAGATCATGCCCCATTCCGCTGCGGTACTCCCAGTTCCCGCCGCTTGTCCATGAAACGCGGTGTCGCGCCTCGAGCGAAGAAGACAAAGTGGCTTACCGCGCCGGCGCGCACTTTTTCCCGCGGTTCAGGTGATTGACGGCTTGCACGGGCGGGACGCCGCCCCGCCCGCTCAGCAACAGCCCCGGAAGCGGCCCTTGCCCATTGCGTAGCGGGCTTCCTGGCGTTCGACGAAGAACTCTTCATAGGTCATGATCGGCAGCCCGGGATGGTTGTTCTGCCGGTGCCGCACATAGGTTTCGTAATCGGGAATGCCGATCATCATCCGAGCAGCGCGCACGCTCCAGGTCCTGGCCGTTTGGCCGCGTTCCTTCCATTCCGCGAACTTCAGCGACAGAAGGTCAGGCATTACTGCCTCCAGCCGCCGCTCCCGCGGCCCCCGCGAACTCGACTTCGATCGCGGTCGCCTTCGGCGTGCCGAGCGCCTTGCGGATGCTGAGCACGCCGTAGATCACCATCACGACGACGACGGCGGCGAACAAGGCGGCCAGCGCCGCATCCAAATAGTCATTGAACACCAGGCGGCTCATTTCGCCCAAGGAACGGGCCGGCGCCAACACCTGGCCGGAAGCAATGGCGTTCGACATGCGCGCGGCGTGGGCGAGAAAGCCCACCGCCGGCTTCGGATGGAACACCTTCTCCAGCCCGGCGGTCAGCGTGCAGACGACCAGCCATGAGGCCGGCACGATCGTCACCCAGGCGTACCGTTCGCGTTTCATCTTGAACAGCACCACCGTGCACAGGATGAGCGCCATCGCCGCCAGCATCTGATTCGACGTGCCGAACAGCGGCCACATGGTCCAGATTCCGCCGAACGGATCGATCACGCCCTGATAGAGGAAATAGCCCCACAACGCGACGGCCACTGCCGAGCCGATGACATTATTGGTCCACGACCTGGTTGACTTGAATGCAGGAACGGCGTGGCCGACCAGATCCTGGATCATGAAGCGGCATACGCGAGTGCCGGCATCGACAGTGGTGAGGATGAACAACGCCTCGAACAGAATGGCGAAGTGGTACCAAAGCGCGGTCAGCCCTTGGCCGCCGAACAGGCTCGCCAGGATCTGCGCCATGCCGACGGCGAGGGTCGGCGCGCCGCCGGTTCGCGACAGAATGGTCATTTCGCCGACGTCGCGGGCGGCCTGAGTCAGCTGATCGGGCGTCACCACGAAGCCCATATTGGAGATCACCTGCGCCGCCTGAGCGGCGCCGCTGCCGATGATTCCCGCCCCGCTGTTCATGGCGAAATAAACGCCCGGATGCAGCACGGAAGCGGCGATCATTGCCATGATGGCGACGAAGGATTCCGTCAGCATGGCGCCATAGCCGATGAACGGGATTTGGCGCTCGTTCTCGATCATTTTCGGCGTGGTCCCGGACGAGATCAGCGAGTGGAAGCCGGAGACGGCGCCGCAGGCGATGGTGATGAACAGGAACGGGAACAGGCTCCCGGCCCAGACCGGGCCGGTGCCGTCGATGAACTTGGTGACTGCCGGCATTTGCAGATACGGCCGCACGATGACGATCGCCAAAGCCAGCAACACGACGGTGCCGACCTTCAGGAAGGTCGAGAGATAATCGCGCGGCGCCAGCAGCAGCCAAACCGGCAACACCGACGCGACAAAGCCGTAGCCGATGATGATGAGCGCCAGCGACGGGCCGCTCAGATCGAAATAAACGGAAAGCGAAGGCGTCTGCGCGACGGTCTGGCCATAGACCAGCGCCGCCAGCAGCAGCACCACGCCGATCGCCGACATTTCCGCTACGCGACCGCGGCGGATGAAGCGGCCGTAAATGCCCATGATGAAGGCAATCGGCACGGTGCAGAAGACCGTGAACGCGCCCCAGGGGCTGCCGCGCAGCGCCTGCACCACGACGAGCGCCAGCACCGCGAGGAGAATGATGCAGATCATCAAAATGCCGATGCCGGCGACCGTGCCGGCCACCGGTCCCATCTCCGAGCGCACCATGTCGCCGAGCGAGCGGCCGTCGCGCCGGGTCGAAAGGAACAGAACCGTCATGTCCTGCACCGCGCCGGCGAAGACGACGCCGGCAAGAATCCACAGCGTGCCCGGCAGGTAGCCCATTTGCGCCGCCAGCACCGGGCCGACCAGCGGGCCCGCTCCGGAAATCGCCGCGAAATGATGGCCGAACAACACGTAACGGTTGGTCGGAACGTAATCGAGGCCGTCGTTATGACGAGCTGCCGGCGTCAACCGACTCGCATTGACGCCGAGCACCGTGTTGGCAATGAACAGGGCATAGTAGCGGTAGCCGACGAGGTAGACGCAAACCGCAGCGATCACGAGCCAGGCGGCGTTGACCGGCTCGCCCCGGCTCAAGGCGACGATGGCGAGGGAGACCGCGCCAAGAGCGGCGATCGCCGCCCACAGCAATGTCGTCTGAATTCCGTTCGCTTTCGCGGCTACCGCGCTCATAATCCTTCCTCCCTGCATTGGCCTCTCTGCGAAAGGGATCGAGAGAAACCGGGCCGTCCTGCGGGCCGGAGCCCCGGCCATAGCGCGTTTTTGCTCGCAAGGACCGGCTTGTTTCGACTTAGATCAAACGGCGTGCCGTTTTGCAAGGCGACAATGCCGCACGGCGTCGTCGCGCCGGGAAGCGCCTTTTCGGCGAATGAGGAGCCCTCTTCCTCTCTTGGACAGGGCCGTGACTTTTCAAAGGTCGATGGTATTGCCTGAAGGTCGGGACTGCGACAGTGTTCGCGGCAGCCTCGACCGCCGACGCCGGATTAATCATGAACGACAACCGCGCGAGCTTATCGCCCATTCTGCCGGCCGCCGATCCGGAAGAGGCCGGGCTGTCGCCCGCCGGCCTCGGCCAACTGACCGCGGTCATGCAGCGCGAGATCGATTCGCGTCGTCTGCCGGGCGCATCCATGTTGATCGCCCGCGGCGGCAAGCTCGGCTATCGGCGCGACTTGGGCGCGCTGCGGCCGGGCGGTCCGGCGCTGCCCAGCGACGCCATTTTCCGCATCTATTCGATGACCAAGCCGATCGTCTCGGTCGCGCTCATGATGCTGGTCGAGGAGGGACGGCTCTTCATCTCCGACCCGATCGCGAAATTCCTGCCCGAGTTTGCCGCGCCGCAGGTCGGCGTCGTACGCGACGGCAAACTCGAATTGGTCGCGGTCGAGCGCGCCATCACCATTCAGGACCTGCTGCGCCACACCTCCGGGCTGACTTACGCCTTCACCGGAATTTCGCCGGTGCAGCGCCTTTACGCCAAATCGCAATTGTTTGAGCCTGATCCGGCCAACGCCAAGGATTTTCTGCTTGGTGATCTCACCACCGCCGAATTCGTCGCCGAACTCGCCAAGCTGCCGCTGCTCGACCAGCCGGGCGCGGTCTGGAATTACAGCCACTCCACCGATGTGATCGGCCGCGTCGTCGAGATCGTCTCCGGGCGGAGCTTGGGCGGCTTTCTCGATGAGCGAATTTTCAGGCCGCTCGGCATGAACGATACCGCTTTCTTCGTGCCCGTGGACAAGCACCAACGCTTGGCCCAGCCATTCGACCGCGACCCCGATACGGGACGGCCGGTCGTGCTCCTCGATTTACAATCTGCGCCGCGTTTCGAATCGGGCGGAGGCGGCCTCTTCTCCACGATGGATGACTATGCGCGGTTCGTGCAGATGCTCGCTGGCGGCGGCAATCTCGGCGACACGCGCATTCTCGGGCGCAAGACTCTCGCATTTATGACCTCGGATCATCTTGGACCGCATGTCCGCATCGGCACGACTTTCCTGCTGCAGCCGGGGCACGGCTTCGGTCTCGGTTTCGCCGTTCGGCTCGAGCCGGGAATGGCGGCGACGCCCGGCACGGTCGGCGAATTCTATTGGGGCGGCATCGCCGGCACGGTGTTCTGGATCGCGCCGCAGGAGGAACTGATCGCGATGATGATGATCCAGGCGCCGGGACAACGCGAATATTATCGCCAGCTGTTCCGCAATCTCGTCTACGCGGCGCTCGCTTAGCGGCCGGGCATCGACTTGGTGTCGGCGACCCGCATCGGCTGGAAGCCGAGACGCGGGGGGGCGCGAGCGAGACGGATGCGAACGCCTTCTCTCACAGCCGCCACAGCTCGATGCCCGGAGGGGTCTTTGCCCGGTCGAGTCGCGATTTGACGTCCATGACCAGGCCGCGCGCATTCTTGAGCAGCGGGACAATGAAAGGCCATCCGGCCTGCAGATAGGTCTCGTGCGGGACCGCGACGATCACCGCTTCGACCGGCTGCAATTGATCGTATTCCATGAGCGTGATGCCGTATTCGTCGGCGGCGTCGGCGGCCGCGGCGAGCGGATCGTGAACCTGCACCGCGGCACCGAAGGAGTTGAGTTCGCGGACAATGTCCACCACCTTCGAGTTGCGAATGTCGGGGACATTTTCCTTGAAGGTCAGGCCGAGCACGGTGACCAGCTTGGCGGTCGAGCCGTTGCGCATCATGCGCCTGACGCATTCGCGTGCCACACGCTGACCGACGGTGTCATTGATGCGGCGGCCGGCGAGAATAACTTCCGGGTGATAGCCGGCCTGCTCGGCGCGGTGCGTCAGGTAATAGGGATCGACGCCGATGCAATGGCCGCCCACCAGGCCGGGCGTGAACGGCAGGAAATTCCATTTGGTTTGCGCGGCGGCCAGCACGTCAAAGGTGTCGATCTTGAGCAAATGGCAGATCGCCGACAGCTCGTTCATCAGGGCGATGTTGAGATCGCGCTGCGTGTTCTCGATCACCTTGGCGGCCTCGGCGACCTTGATCGATGGCGCCCGGTGGATGCCGGCGGCGACCACCGATCCATAGACCTCGGCCACGATGTCGAGCGTTCTTTGGTCTTGGCCGGAGACCACCTTCTTGATCGTCTCGAAACGATGACCGCGGTCGCCCGGGTTGATCCGTTCCGGCGAGTAGCCGACTGTGAAATCGACTCCGGCGCGAAGCCCGGAGGCGTGCTCCAGGACCGGAATGCAGTCGTCCTCGGTCGCCCCCGGATAGACCGTCGATTCATAAACGACGATGTCGCCGGATTTCAGCGCTGCTCCGACCGTTGCCGAGGCTTGCAGTAGCGCTCGCAGATCCGGCCGGCGCGCGTCATCGATCGGCGTCGGCACGGTGACGATGAAGAAGTCGGCGGCCTTGAGACGCGAAACGTCCGAGGTGAAGGTCAGCGTCGTTTGCTTGAGCTCGCCCGGGTCTACTTCGCGCGTCCGGTCCTGCCCGGCTTCGAGCTCGCGAATCCGCCGCGCGTCGATGTCGAAGCCGATCACCGGTGCGCCCGAGCGACCGAAGGCCACAGCCACGGGGAGACCCACATAGCCGAGCCCGATGACTGCTATTTTTCGCACGCCACCTCCTTGGAACTCACCGAAGGCCCGGCCGTGGTTTAAAGGCGGATGTCGGGGGTCGCAATAGCGGCCGCTCGGCAGCCGAACCGGGGGAATCCGAGGTTTAGCGCCATCATTCGATCGATCATCCGTGCCAGATTTCGCACACCGATCCAGGTGTTCGTGCACTGAACACGATTGACGTTCACGTTGTGAACACGCTATGAAAGCCCGAAATTGAGGAATGGCGCAGCGATGTCGGCTCGGCGCGGCGAAGATGGACGGGTGGTGCTGGGACTGCTCGAGTCGGTGGAGCAGGACAGCGCCAAGTCGCAGCGGCGTCTGGCGGCCGAATTGGGCATCGCCGTCGGTCTCGTCAACGCCTATCTCAACCGCTGCATTCAAAAAGGGCTGGTCAAGGTCACACAGGCGCCGGCCCGCCGTTACGCATACTACTTGACGCCTCAGGGTTTCGTGGAGAAGTCGCGCCTCTCGCTCGAATATCTGACGTACTCCTTCAAGTTTTTCCGCCAGGCCAAGCTCGATTGCCTGAACGTCTTCGAGCAGGCGCGCGCGCGGGGGGTCACCCGGGTCGCACTCGACGGCGTGTCCGATCTCGCCGAAATAGCCATGATCTGTGCGCGCGAGACCGAGGTTGAAATCGTTGCCGTGGTCGACGGCAAGAGCAAGCTGGAGCGTTTCGCAGGGGTTCCGATCGCGCGCAGCTACGACGGCGTTGCCGCTGCGATCGACAGTTTGATCGTCACCGATCTCGGCTCGACCCAGGCGACCATTGCGGCAGCGGTGGCGCGGTTCGGCGCCGACCGCGTTCTGGTGCCGAGCCTTCTCCTCAACGTCAGCAAGGGCAGGGAGGCGGCGACGTGAGCCCGTCGGTCGGACATCGCTGGTATGTGGTCCATACCCATCCGAACGCCGAGGCCAAGGCGAATGCCCATCTCGGCCGCCAAGGCTTCGATACTTATCTGCCCCGCTACCTGAAGAAACGCCGCCACGCGCGCCGCGTCGAGACCGTCCGGGCCGCGCTTTTTCCGCGCTACCTGTTTGTCGCGATCGACATGGCAACACAGCGCTGGCGCGCGATCAGTTCGACCGTCGGCGTCAGCCAGCTGGTCTGCAACGGCGAGGAACCGGCAGCGGTTCCCGACAACGTCATCGCCTCGCTGCGCCAGCGCGAGGACGAAAACGGACTCATCCGTCTTCCGGCGCGGCCTCGATTTGCGCCGGGCGACAGGGTCCGCCTCCTCGACGGCGCTTTTGCCGACTGTATCGCCTTGTTCGAGGGCATGAAGGACGTCGAGCGGGTGTCCGTTCTTCTCGATCTGCTCGGGCGCAAGGTCCGCGTGCTTCTCGACGCGGATATTGTGGCCGCCGCCTGAAATTATTTGTCGCCTGGCCGCCCGTTTAGGCAAATCAATGCGCGGCCTCTTGCTCGACAATGAAATCCGCCGCCTCCTTGAGCGAACGCAGCACCTTGTCCGGCTGCGCCGGCTGGTCCTGCAAATAGCCGTAGTCAACAAAGATTGTGCGGCAGCCGGCGGCGCGGCCGGCCCGCACATCCCGCCAGCGGTCGCCGACGAGGTAGCTCGCGGTGAGGTCGATCCCGTGCCTGGCGGCGGCCTCAAGAATCATGCCCGGCTTCGGCTTGCGGCAGGAACAATTGTCGCGATCGGCGTGGAAGCAGACCATGATGTCGTCGATCGGCAGTCGCCGCATGATTTCCTCGTGCATCGCCTCGACTGTCGCCCTCGAAGTCAGGCCGTCGGCGACATCGGGCTGATTGGTGACGATGACGAGCAGGAAACCGGCGTCCTTGAGGCGACGGGCGGCATCCTCGACGCCGGGAAGAATGCGAAACTCGGCAAGGCTCGTCGGCGCCACGGGCCGGCCGTTGCGCTCAAGATTGGCGTTGATCACCCCGTCGCGATCGAGGAAGACGGCTCTTGTCACGACCGGCGCTCTTCGGCGGTTTGCGCCGTCTGCGCGAGCAGACGGCGATAGAGATCGAGCACCTCCCGGCCGATTCGAGCACTGGAAAACTCCCGTTCGACCAGCGCTCGACCGGCGGCGGCGAACTTCGCGCGCAACGCCCGGTCTGCCGCGAGCTGATCGATGGCGTCGGCGAGCGCCGACGCATCGTCGGGCGGCACCAACAAGGCGTTGACGCCGGCGCGCGCAATCTCGCGACAGCCCGGTACATCGGTGGCGACGAGCGCCCGCCCGCAGGCGGCGGCTTCAAGGAGTGTCAGCGGCAATCCCTCGCGTCGCGACGGCAGCACGGCGATGTGCGCCGACGCCCAGAATGCGGCAATGTCGTCGACGAATCCAAGATGAACAAGGTTGCGCCGTTCCCTCCAGCCTTTGATCTCGGAGGGCGGGATCGAGGTCGGATTGGCCGGATCGGGAAGTCCGGCAATGATGAGCCTGATGTCGCGGCGGCGGGACGTGAGAATGTCGTGCGCGGCGATGAGCGTGCGAACTCCCTTGTCCTCGACCAACCGTCCGGCGAAGGCGATCGTGATCGTGCCCTCGGGTTCGGGCGTCGGCCGGAGACGGTCGGTATCCACGCCCGATCCCGGAATGAGCGCAATGCGATCGGAGGCGACACCGAGCCGCTCGATCTCGCCGCGGTCGTCATTGTTTTGCACCAGCACCGCCGAGCGCCGGCGATTGAGCAGCATCCGCAACAGCAAGACGGCGACCGGTCGGGCGAGGCGGGCCTTGGCGCCGTTGGCAAGAAAGCTCGTGCCGAGGCCGGTGACGGCGTTGAGACAGATGACCGGCAGCCCGATCGCGGCGAGCGACCCGACCAGCGCCGCCTGCAGCGCCACTTGGTGGGCAAGATCCGGCTCGAGGCTGCGGTAGAGTTTGCGAATTTCGTGCGTCACACGAACCAGATCGCGCGGATCGAAGCTGCCGCGCCGCCAGGCCAGCGGATGGAGAAAAAAACCCTCGGCTTCGATCGCGCCGCCGTGGCGATCGACATTGGTCGCGACGTGCACTTCGAAGCCGGCGTCCCGTGCCGCGCGCGCCATCGGCAGGCGATGCGAGACGAAGTACCAGTCTTCGGTCACCAGATAGACGAGACGTGGAGAAGCCGAATGCCGTGCCAGGGCGTTGGCGCGCCCGCCAATGGGCGGCTTTTGCTCGGCAAGCTCCGCCACCGCGCCGACGATGTGGTAGAGGCTCGTCGCCCGCGCCGGCTCGACGACGAAATTGTCGTCGGCTCCGAGCTGATCGTACCAGACGCCCGGCGTCGGCGTCGCCAGGAAGCGCCGCAATCCGCGGATCGCTGCGGCGATCCGCTCCTCATCGTCTGCGCGTTGATCGATCGAATAGGCGCGAATGCGCTCGGCCTGCGCCCACAGCCGCGCCACCGGATCGTGCACGCTGCCGTCGGAGAGCAGCGCGCCGACGGCGACGCCGCGTTTGCCATCGACGCCGTTTGTGTCGGCAAAGGCGATGAGCCGTGCCGCAGCCGCGGGCCTGGGACGCCCGGTGAGCCTGGCCCAGCGGTCGAGCAAATAGGCCCATTCGTAGTGGTGGCCGGGCTCGCAGACACGGCCGGCGATGCCCGATGCCGGCGACCAGTCGGCGGTGAAATTCTCGCGCAGCGCTCCGCTTGCCGGATCGATCAGCGTTTCGAGACAGAGCGTCGCGATACCATCGGCCATCCGCCGCCAAGCCGGATCGGCGTCGATTGCGAGCCAGGCGAGCGCCGCCTCGAAGAGATGCATGTGTGGATTGGCGCGCTGCGGCAAGAAGCCGGCACGATCCGCGCGGAATCCTCCCCGCGGATGGGCGGCGTTCTGCTCGAGCATCGTGCGCAGCGCGACCGCATGCCGACGCCACGGTGTTCCTTCGCCGAAGGCGCGATGGCCGCTCGCGAAGGCAAGGAGCGCGAAGGCCTGATCATAGAGATCGAAGCTCGGGTCGAGCACCTTGCCGTCGAGATCAACCACCGAGACGACGCTGCCGTCGGGGGTGAGGAAATGCGCGGCGAAGAAGTCGAGCGCGTGCAGCGCGGCTTCGCGCCAGGGGCCGTTCCAGCCGAGCCGGCCGGCCTCGCAATAGGAAAAGGCCTGCCGGGCGATGGTGCGCGCGCGATGCGGCCGCGCCAGCGGACTGCCGTCGAGGTCGATCGCTTCGTGGAAGCCGCCTTGCACGCGGTCGGCGCCGAGGCGCCACCACAAGGGCAGCGCGATGTCGAAGAGCCAGCGCCGCAGCGCCGCGGCCTCGCCGGCAAGATCGCTCATGCCGAGCGTTCCCGCTGCGGCCTAGCCGTCGCCATGCGCATGCCTGCAGTGCTCATTTGCCGGGTGAAGAAAAATTCCAGGCGCTCCTTGCCGCATGAGCCGCGAACACAGGTTGCAGCAAGATTGATACGATCGATCAGTCGTTGCGAAAAATGATCTTTCGACTCCGCGCCGGTCGGCACACCGAGCGCAAATCGGCAACGCCGCCAAGTCCCTGACTTGACGGCGTTATTGGTTGCGGGGGTAGGATTTGAACCTACGACCTTCAGGTTATGAGCCTGACGAGCTACCGGGCTGCTCCACCCCGCGGCAATCGATCGATTTTTCGCCGGTTCATGTAGCAAGCGGCCCCCGACAAGGGAAGTGCGGAGATCGCGATTTTTCGTCATAATGTCATCAAGGCCCTCATAGAACCATCATGCACGCCTTCCTAGAAGCGAATATGGGCGAGAAGCCTGTTTTGCGGCCGAAAGCGCCGATCGGCCCGGCGGTGCGGGCGGCCGCCGCCGGCATTCTGGCCGATGCGCGCGCAGCGATTGGCGATCCCGACCGCGCGGGCGAAGAGGCGGTGCACGAGTTCCGCCGCAGCATGAAAAAATGGCGCGCGGTGATGCGGCTCTTTCAGCCTTTTCACGCCGACGCGGCGCGCTGGCGCGCCGAGGCGCGCGACCATGCGCGCGCGCTCGCCGGCGCCCGCGACGGCCAATCGGCGCTCAACGCCTTCGCTGAGCTGGTCGAGAAGGGCATCGCGCTCTCGCCGCGCTCGGTGGCGACCATCCGCGGCCGGCTCGAGGCGGTGCGCCAGGGCGAGGAGCGGGCGGCGCTCACCCCGTTGCTGCGCCATCAGATCGTCGACTGGCTCGATGCAGCCAAGGCTGCGGTCGAGGCGTGGCCGCTCGACGCGCTCGACTTCGACGCGTTCGCCGCAGGCCTCACCGCGGGCTATCGCGCGGCGCGCCGCCTCGTTCCCGCTGACTGGTCAAAGGTCAGCGCCGCCGAGCGCCATCAGCTGCGCCAGCGCGTCGTCGAGCACCGCTACCAGATGGACCTGATCGAGCCGTTGTGGCCGCGCTTCGGCCGCATGTGGACCGAGGAGGCCGAGCGCCTGCGCGACCGGCTCGGCCGCTGTCAGGACCTCGAAATACTGGAGCGGCTCGCCGGTCCGCACCAGCCGCTGGCGCACTGGCGCTCGCGGCTCGCCGCGCCGTGCGACGACCGCAAGGCCGAGCTTTCCCACCGCGCCGCGCGCATCGCCACGCGCCTGTTCGCCGAGCGGCCGAAGGCGTTCCGCCACCGGCTGGAGATGTTGTGGAAGAACGGGCGGTAGCCGATCACGAAGGGCGGGCGACGGAGAATGGAAAGACGGCGCGTAGCCCGAGATGCGATGACAGCGCTGTCTATCGGAACGCATCGTCCGCGCTACGACCTTCGTTTGCTGCTGGCGCGGATTGTGTGTTGATCTCGCGAGGGAATTAACTATATTGCTGCAACCTTCGGTTTTTTCTTTATTTTGTAAGGCTGATCCATGCCCCGCAAGACCCCTTCACTTTTCGGCAAACACTTACAAACTGCACTCCGCAATGAACAGGTTTGGTTGAAAGCTGAAGACTTGCCGAGCTTTCTTCCCTTTTATGTGGATCAAGGACATCTTGAGCTATTACTGGACAATGCCAATCAGCTAATTGTCGGTAGACGGGGCACCGGAAAAACGCACTTATTGGGCGCGTTTCACGAATTCGTAAGCAGCGAGAAAAAAGATTCTGCAAGCCTAATGATTTCGATTTTGGAAGCCTATCCCAAGACTCCACCAACCCTACAGATGGAATCGGATGAATTTGCCTCGCGAAAAGTATCGCATGAAATTTTTCACGGATTTCTTCGAGTCTTCTTCAAAAGATTTTTGGACTTAATTACCGCACGCCTGCGAGCACTCCAGGAGTCTTGCTCAAAGGAAGATTACAAGGGGATATTTTCCGATGCCAATGACCGCTTGACACAATTGTTGGAAGCTATCGAGATTGGGCGAACTTATCCAGTCCGATCATCAATCAAATCGAGGACTTCCGAGAGTGAAGACACAGACAAGAGCGGGGGTGTAGGCGTCGGCGCTGGCGTGCGAAATTGGGTACCACAGTTGAAAGGACGGATTGGACTCTCCGCGAAGAAGAATCACAAAAAATCATCAAAGAAAAATACGGAAACCGAGGGCATGCTCTCCGTCGACCTCTTTGAGGTTCGAGAGTTGATCTTGGACATTATCGATATCACGAAAATAAACACGCTTTACATCCTAATCGACGAGTGGATGGAACTGGATAAGAATACGCCCAGCCGGTTGCAAGCAGCCTTCGCGCAGTTGCTCAAGGCCACATTTTTTAATTCGGGAAGGATTTCGGTCAAAATAGCCTCCGTCTGGCACGAAACTACACTTTATGATCGCAATGACATGGAACGATCAAAGGGGATCCAGATCGGCCATGATATTATGCTCGCCGCCGATTTGGATAGCGCCTTCTTGACTCGCCCAGAGGAAGTGTTTGAGTTTTGCAAGCGGCTTCTTTTCAAGCGTCTAACGCACGTTTGTGAGGAGTTAGCTCCGTTACAGAAAGATAGCGCCGTGAGCGATGTCTTTATCACTGAACTATTTGATAATCTGGACAATTACAAAGCATTTATAGCCGCATCTCACGGAATACCACGGGACATTATGCACATTTTTCAAATATGCAGTCTGCACATACGCCGCAATTTTTCAAACAACTGTATCGATTTTTCCCTAATAGCAGATGTCGCTAAAAACAGGTACAAACAACAGAAACGAAAGCAGATTGATCCCAATTCGCCGGCTCAGAAATTGCTTAACCTAATAAATAAGTACATGGAGAATTCTGGGCACCGACTCTTTCTGGTAGAAAACATGCAATCTGGGTCTAGTGCGCTTAGGAAGCTAGTCGACGAGGAGTTGATCCATCAGATTCCATCGGCGGTTACCCATAGGTCGATTAGCGATACGCACAAGACCTATCACATTGACTATGGGAATTACGCCGACTGGATTGCAACGAAGAAGTCAGACGTTTCCGAACTGCTCAATGAATTTGTGATCCCGACCTTTCCCAGGAATTTTGAAAGATCAATTAAAGACTATACAATCAACATAGCCGTGATCGCTAACGAGAAAGGTGAATGCAAATCGTGTGGGAGAATTTTTGATCTTTCCCATCCGGTATATATGAAAGCAAAAATATGCCCAGGCTGTGCAGGCGACAGAACCACTGTGATGTAGCGAGTAACCCGCATGCGCGCAGCGATATGCGGGGTAACATCGGTTGAGACTTTCCCCGGATGTTGCTTCGCTCATCCGGGCTATGCCGGCTGAATTTCTGCACGAAAAAAGCCCTGCGGGAAACCGCGGGGCTTTTTTTAAATCATCGATGAAGAGAATGTTCCGTCCTTGGCAGGCCTGGCAGCGACCTACTCTTCCAAGTCTTGAGACTTAGTACCATCGGCGCAGAGGACTTTGACGGCCGAGTTCGGGATGGGATCGGGTAGAGGCTCCTCGCTAT
>Ga0187784_10000575_pt1 | contig 27171 bp, 24 predicted proteins | sample 1015_SJ02_MP15_2_FD_132964 | JGI IMG/M metagenome (GOLD analysis project Ga0187784, IMG submission 132964) | Tropical peat soil microbial communities from peatlands in Department of Meta, Colombia - 1015_SJ02_MP15_20_MG | ecosystem: Environmental > Terrestrial > Soil > Wetlands > Peat | place... | reverse complement strand
GCCGGCGCAAGGCCAGTATATGGCAAACCCATACCCGTTGACGAGCATCTGCACTGTACCGTCCTGCAATACAGCCATTTGTACGGCATAGCCTAACCTTTGCATGACAAATGCCACGATTGACGAGATAAAGGGCACGAAACCTTGGATAGACACTCCGCTCTGGGGCAAAATGGGCGACAATAGCGACAGGAAGTTCGGAAAAGAAGCCGATGCGTAGGGTCTAAACGTGTTGATCACGTAGAAGACCCCTACTAAGGTTAGGAGAGAGATTGAAATCGAAAACTGTTTTATTCCTTCATAGTGTAGGAGAACGAATACGCCGGTGAGAATTGAAGCTGTCATGATGATATACTCGAACGAAATTGGGAAATATGTAGAAATGAACCCTGCTTGCGAACTCCATGTCATGCCTTGTGGTACCCCAAAAAAATTCCCGAGTCCCAATCCGAGGGCTGTTATGGCGTTGTTCAATCCGAACATATAAAAAGCTATTATGTAGATTGTTGGAATCATCAGTATTAGGAAGCCGCCAGCAGTTCTAGCCAATCTTGCACTTTGGTTGATTCCTGATTTTGTGCTTCTAGTGCCGCCGAGAATGAATTCAAGAGCGAAAAGCCACAGGAAAAAGAGATAAAAAGCTCTGCCCGTCCATGTTTCTTCAAATGAGGAAGGACCCACGACAGAAGGATCGAAGACGTAGGCAATCAGCATCATAATCATAAAGGAAAGGGGGATTAACAATTTTTTGTACGTGTCGCCAGAGATCGTCAAACGCATAAGGTGTACGCTCGTTCGCAACGATTTAGCCTTTTCGTTTGTAAGGAGAACATTGCTTTGCCCCGGAGCGAAGCGATGTCTTGCCGAGACATGATGTAGATGGGTAAAGGCTTTTATTATATGGCGGCAGATTCTCTCTATCTTAAGCGAGGAGGTTCACGCTTGTTCAGAATAAAGGTGTCCGATGCAAGACTGTTGAGAGATATGATAACTGCCATTTCCATACTCGTGGACGAAGCCACGTTCAACTTGGCCCCAGAAGGCATGAAGCTCCGTGCCATGGACCCCTCAAGAGTCGCCATGGTGGACTTTGAGTGGCCGAAAACGGTCTTCGATGAATACCAGTGTGACACGCCAACAAAGATGTGCATAAACGTCACAGAGATGCTCAAGCTCCTTAAACGCGCAGGAAAAGACGAACCTGTAGAATTATCGCTCGATGATAAAACTGGTCGCTTGCAAATAGCAATAAGCGGAAAGTACACTCGAGTATTCAACATGCCAACCCTTGAGGCCGCTGAAGAAGAAGTGCCTACGCCAAAAATCGCATTCAACGTAACGGCAAAAGCGACTACCCAAGGCTTGAAAGATGCGATCGATGACGCAACGCTAGTGAGCGATCACGTAAGAATCGAGGCTGACCCAGAAAAACTCGTACTACGGGCTACAGGGGATCTTATGGGCGCGAACATAGAACTCAAGAAAGGGAGCGACGCCCTGCTAGACCTTATCGTGAAAGAATCTGCGAAAGCTACGTTTAGCCTGAGCTACTTGGCTGAGATAATCAAGGCCGCGGTCGCCACATCAGACATAGCCATGCTAGAATTCTCTAATGACATGCCTGTGCGCCTAGATTTCCAGCAGCCGAAAGAGGGAAAGTTAACATTCTACCTGGCCCCGAGAATTGAGGTGGAATGACACGGCGACAGCTGGAGCGGGAACAAAGTCCTCACGAAAAGCGATTTGGCCAAATACCCATTTCTTCCGGAAGCATCAGAATACGTCAAATCCTTAGACTTGCAAATAAACGAACTCACAGACTCGACTTTTTCATACATCCTTGACAGGGCAGAAAACCGCGTTGGGAGCACCCTCACATCAAACAATACTGGGGCATCACTACGCGAATTTGAGGTCGAAATCCCTTCCTTCCCCATTGCTGTGATGCTGGTCGCAGCAATAAAAGACCCGTACCTGAAAAAAAGATATGCGCTGTTAGAAGCTAAACGAATCTCAGCATCCTTGAACGAAGAGAAAAAAGAGACAATAACGCACATTGCGGAATTCTTCAATTGGAAAATAAGGGCATTAAAGAAACTGGAAGGCGAATATCATGACTTTGCTATTTATTTCACGGATTTTCTCAGGAACACCTCGATGTTCCATGAAGCGGAATGGAAACTGATAAACCAACGGATAATGGCCGGTGAAATTCTTCTCAGGACGGACAAAGTCTCCCGACTCTTGGAGGAAGAAGTTAGAAGGTACATAGAGAAAAGGCTTCAAGCAGAGGACCTGCCACTTCCAGACGCTCTCGTCGCCCGTGCGGAACGCTTAAAGCAGCTGCTGATGTTGAAAAAGGGAAGGCTCCGAAAAGAAGAAATGCCGAAGCAAGTAATCGTCGCCGCCTTTCCACCATGCGTGAAAGCCCTCTATACGGCTATAACCTCTGGGCATCACCTTTCACACGTCGGGCGCTTCACGCTAACTACTTTCCTTGTTAACATCGGCGTGAGACCGGAAGAAGTTATCGAACTCTATCACTCGCTCAGCGATTTCAACGAACGATTGACACGCTATCAGGTTGAACACATAGCAGGTGCAAGGGGCTCGGGAACTAAGTATGTGCCTCCGAGGTGCGACACGCTACGCACTCATGGGGTATGCACGGGCATGGACGAGATATGCAAAAAAACGCGCCACCCACTAGGCTACTACAGAAGAAAACTACGGCAAGCCCAACCTACTCTAGCTGCGCCCTCCGCCGCCTAAAATTTCTCTACCTCCACCCGTGCGGCAATTCCCTGCTTAACAAGAACTGAAGCGTTCTCTGCTGGCACGGTGCCAACGTCTTCGATCTTGAACGGACCATAAGCCTTCATGTCTGCGCCGATAATCGCAGGAATATCCCTCAAGAAACGGACGATCATTCTCTTCGGCTTCTCCTTTGCTTCTTCGCTAGAAATCAATCGCCCTAGAAGGACGCTCTGCAGAAACTCCTGATAAGATTCAGCTAACGGTAACATCTTACCGCATAGCTTTTCCTCTTCCTCGGTCAGAACCTCAATCGGAATCGTTTCCCGAGCAGTTGCAGCTCGAAAAATCTTCTTATACCGAAGCTGAAAGAGTGATTTAATAAGCCTACGAGCGTTGCGAAGCTCGTGCTTTATCAGCCTCGCCTTCGCCGTCCTTTCGTCGAGCATCTTGGTTTCTTCGCGTATCCGCTTAATGTAACCCGCTAACCGGGCATAGAAATCCTTCGCCAAAGGCTGCAGTTCAGCGCTCTCTTGTTCCTTCTTCCAGGCATCGTAAACCTCGTCATACAAGTTACATGGCCACCTCTGCAGCACCTTTGCACAACAGAAACAAGGCGGCGGCCACTGGTAATTCAACCTTTTGCTCTGTTAAAGCCCCATACACAGTATCGCCGATTCTGAACTCAGGGCTTTGGTGGACAAAGACTTCAGTTGTTCCTTTTTCAAAGGCGACAGCTTTTCTGAGAGGATCAAAATCCTCAAGTCGCGCGCTTGAGACTTCTGTTTTCTTCAAGCCTGTCTTTCCATGCAGAGTGCCATTTAGTCTTATCAGACGATGAATATCCGTAGTGACCACTGTGTCGATTTTGGCTGACTGCAACTCAATTCCTCGCCTGGCTATCCTTTTCCAACTCTCTGTGCCTATCCCTTTCGCATTGTTCCAAAGGCTTCTTGCCCCTCGGTTCTTAATGATGGTGTCTTTATTGTTATCAACAGCCTCTACAGCTCTCTTCTTCAGTCCAAGATCTTCCAGCTCCATGAGCGAATAGTTCGCCAGAACTTCATAAACCCCCTCTGCGATTCTTCCGCTCCATCCAACATCTTTCAAGTTTGGACCACTAATTGCTTTGCCTATTTCTTTCACTCCAAAAAGACTCTCATTAAGCCCAATTCCAGCAACGTAATCAACAATCTCCTTCCTAGCGAGTGCATCAAGACTTCGCACAGTCTTGCTTTCAAGGTGCACATGATAGCCTCTATGGCCGGAAAAGAATATCTTGATCTCTGCCGCAGAAAATCCAAAATCATCTGTAAGAAACTTCATGAGCTTCAGAGTTTCCCTCTTCGTTGTCTGTAGGCACTCTTCGCAGATCCATGTTTTTACATCTATCTTCCGCCCTCCGCAGGATGGACAAATATCTGGTGTTACTCCCATACCTGAAAAACCACAGTTGCCACAGGCCCAGCGGTCATGAATTTTTCCACAAGGTGTAGGAATATGATCGGCATCGATGTCAAAGACTAGGTCGGCACCGAGCCATGTCTTCTCGCCCATATCGCTCGAAGCAGGATTTTCGTAGTAAGCACTGGAGTAGTAAACATCTGAAGGAATCAATTCGCAGAGAAACTTTTTCAACGCATAAGGCCCCTTAAAGCTCTTATGCCTAACCATCATTTTTTCTTTGAAAAGTAACGCAGCGAACTCACGATTCTCAAAAGAATTTGGCATCCAGCTCTGCTGAAAAGCATCGTTATAGTATTCTAAGAATTTCTCTTGAACAAACTTCAAAGTCTGGTGGGGCATTTCCTCAGATCAACACGCTTTGCACACTTTTAGTTTCTCAATTCCGATTCTTATATACGTGTGGAGCACATAACAACAATTTAACTGCATCTCACGGGTAAAGCATATCGCACCTAGTCGGGGGCTTTCGCTAGTCGCTATTAACGGACGTACTTACAAGTCGGTCGAGATCGCATCGTGGGCTTGTTCGGGTCTACTTACCTAAAAGTTTCGTCTGTGCAACCTATGAACGCGTCGTGTCTTACGGAAAATCTTTTATTAGTTGTATGTGATACTAGTCGAACTAATAGCATTAATTTATGTGGTCAGGTCTATGGAGGTGGGTAGCGATCGCGTTATCGTTAGTGACGCTAAACAGGCTTCATTTTTGTTTGCGTTTTCCAGAGACCGCCTCATTAGGCTTAAATTGAGGGCACTGAAGTCTGGCGCTTGGTTCAGAGTTTTGAGAGATGTCGAGCGGGCTTTGGTTGATTTGACGATCAGGGTTGTTGACCGGCCGCGGAGCCCGGCGCTAATTAAGTTGCTGCTTTCGGTGATGGGCAAGTTGACGGATGCCCGAGAAACTAAAGTCGACGTCGCTGTGAAAGAGGTCGGTCTATTCTACGCTCGTAGGCTCAGTTTGCTCGCTCAAAAGTGGGGCAACAAATCCGCCTGGTGGTGGATGTATGATCTGTCTTTTGCGAGGTTCATAGCCGTGATGCATATGAATAGCATGCCAAAGAGATTTAGCAATTGCTAGAGGTCTTATTAAGATGCTTCTTTTAAGAGTCAAACTGTATTTTACAGCAAATTGGGATGCTCCCTTTGTCATGGGTTTTATTTTGTTCTTGATTATTGGGGCCATTTTTCTGTCGATTGGTTCAACAGCCTTTGCTGGTTCTGTAGCAGCTTTCGCCTATTACTCTTTGATTGTCAGTATTGTTCTCCAGCTTGTCTGTTTTCTCAGAGATTCAAAAGTGAAAGTGAGCGTCACTGGTTCTACAACTCGCAAGGGGTAGAAGAATACTGGAAATAGAGAGTAAGCCGCGATTCTCTGTAGTAGTTCCTGCTTATAATGAGGTAGGAAGAATTGAACCGACATTAAAGGATTTGTTGTTCACTCTCGACTTGAGATCTACTGAGGGATATGAAATACTGGTAGTCATGGACGGTTGTAACGACGGAACGCCCAAGAGCGTCGTAGAGGTGATGAACAATCGCTCTAACACGGTTGCACTGATCCTACCGAATAGGTTGGGCAAGGGTGGAGCAATTAAAGAGGCCTTGAAGCATGCCAAGGGTGACTTAATCGCGTTCGTCGATGCAGATGGATCTGTTCCTTCTATGGAATTGTGTAGGCTTTTAGAGTTGGCTCGAGGTTATGACTTGGTCATTGGGTCTAGATACAGAGAGGGTTCGATTTTGTTGCAGGAGAGGCCTTTGATAAGAGCTGTGTTAAGCAGGAGTTTTAACGTCTTGGCTAGATTACTATTTTGGAGGCTTTCTGGCATACGAGATACGCAATGCGGTGTGAAAATCTTCAAAAGAAGTTTGGTAAACAGCATAGGCAAGGATTTGCTAATTACGGACTTCACCTTTGACGTAAACTTGATCTATTCGGCTCTGTCTGCTGGCTTCAAAGTGAAAGAGGTCGGTATTACTTGGACTGAGAAAGAAGGGAGCAAGATGTCGAGTGGGCTTGCAAAGCAGTCTTTCGCTATGCTTTTTTCGCTTTTGAGACTTAGAATTCAATATAGTAGGTTGAGGGAAATGCTCAGTTCTAGGCTGTTAGGAAAACTTACCGGTCCTATTTATTATTGGATGCGACCATGAATGCTTCTAACGTGAATCATTGTTGCTTCACGCTCGTATAGGTAAGTGGGGCGGAGGCGAGATGCGTTTGAATGTGGTTAGCAAAAGACTTGTTTATGACGATTTCTTAATTAACTTGACTTGTAAGGGATGGAATGGTTTAATGACAGTTGAGCCTTGGGCTCGTATGCACGGGGTTTGCTGAATGCTAATGCCACAAGATATTTTGGTTTCGATCATAATTCCCTGCAAAAATGTGGATGATTATACGCGAGAATGTATTGAGCACTGTAAGCAGCTCAATTATGCTAATTACGAAATAATCCTGCTTCCAGATGATTCAAAAGACGCAATCGAAGGCGTTAGGGTTATACCTACTGGCTCAGTGACCCCGGGAGTCAAGAGAAACATCGGAGGCGAGAATTCAGAGGGTGATTTCTGCGCATTTATTGATAGTGATGCCTATCCGCCGAATGATTGGTTAGCTAATGCTATGAAATATTTTGAGGATCCTGAGGTTGCTGGTGTCGGAGGACCTGGGTTAACTCCCGAAATGGATTGCTTGATGCAAAGAGCTGGTGGTTATGTTTTATCATCCTTTATGATGGGCAGCTTGTCGAGCAGGTATAGAATATTAAGTAGGGGCGAAACGAAGCGAGGTCTCGAGTCGAACGAGATTCATTCTTGCAATTTTATCGCTCGAAAATCAGTGGTACAGGAATCTGGCGGTTGGAACGAGAAATACTGGCCTGGGGAGGATGGACTGATGTGCTTAGCAATTAAGCAGCTTGGGAAAAAACTGATCGAATCATCGAATGTGGTTGTTTATCATCATCGTCGTCCGCTTTTCAGACCCCATCTAAAGCAAATTTCGAGATTTGGCACGTATAGGGGTCTCTCGGTTAGGAGGTCTCAACAGAACTCCTTGAAGCCTGCCTATTTCTTTCCTTCTCTTCTCGTTTTATCTCTTTTCATAGGTGTATCGTTATCTTTTCTCTTTCCCTTTTTTAGGTATATAATAGTGTTAGGCTTGGCGTTATATCTCGCCCTGGGCTTTGGCGCGTCGATATTGCAGGTCAGAAAGGTGAAACTAATATTCCTAATTTGGGTTGGTATAATCGTTACTCACATTACCTATGGGTTATCATTCTTATACGGCTTGGTTAAGAGCGATCTAAAAAGATGAAGGTCAGCATCTCGTATCCGCCGATAGATTCGGCAAAAGGTGTGCCCTTATTAGGTCAGAATAGGCAGTTTCAGTACTTCTATACGCCGACGTACATCTACCCCATGATTCCGGCGTATGCCGCTACCTTGCTCAGAATTGCTGGCTATACTGTCGTTTGGGATGATGGAATTTCCGAAGAAAAAACATACAGCCAGTGGCTGGGTGAATTTGATAAAAGCCACCCTGACGTTGTCATGATTGAGACAAAGACTCCCGTTGTGAAGAGACACTGGTCCATGATCGATGACATGAAAAACATGGCGCCTGACTCCAAGGTCGTTTTAGTTGGAGATCACGTAACGGCCCTACCGCGAGAGTCAATGGAGCAAAGCCAAGCTGACTTCATTTTGACAGGTGGTGACTATGACTTCCTCCTGCTGAACTTGGTTAATTTCTTAGCTGGTGAAACTGATCGGCTTGAGTCTGGAATCTGGTATCGCGATGGCAGCAGCATACGGAATACAGGTCGATTTCAGCTGAATCACAATTTGGATGATTTGCCATTTATTGATCGTGATTTAACTAGATGGCGGTTATACAGTCAGCGTAACGGTAATTTCAGAGTAACCCCTGGAACATATACGATGGTTGGTCGCGATTGCTGGTGGAGAAAAAATGGAGGGTGCACTTTTTGCTCTTGGCCTACTCTGTATCCTGTTTTTAGAGCGCGGAGGCCTGAACTCTTAGTTGACGAGATCGGTTTCTTGATAGAAAAATACGACGTTAGGTCGGTTTTTGATGACACTGGCTGCTTTCCAATTGGCGAGTGGCTCAGAAAATTCGCAGGGCTAATGATTGATCGCGGATACAATGATAAAGTTCAGTTCAGTTGTAACATGCGATTTGGAGAGGCAACTCGGGAAGATTATCGATTGATGAAGAAAGCGGGTTTCCGTATGCTTCTTTTCGGTGTAGAATCAAGTAGCCAGACTACGCTTGACAGGCTGAATAAAGGTACAACCGTTGAGGGAATTCTTGATGGGTGCAGAGTGCCACATGAAGAGGGTCTGGAATTGCACATAACGATTATGGTCGGCTACCCTTGGGAGAAACGTGCAGATGCGCTGTCTACGTTGAATCTTGCCAAGACATTGATGGAAAGGGGCTGGGCTGCTACGCTTCAGGCTACGATTGTTATTCCATATCCAGGATGCAAGTTGTATGCAGAGGCCTTGGAGAATGGCTGGTTTAGGATCGACCCGAAGGATTATGATCGCTTTGATATGAGGGAACCCGTTCTCAGTACGCCAGATATGACGCCCGAGGAAGTGATTAGGATTTGCGACGAAATTTACAAGGTGTTCTTGTCACCCAAGTATATACTTAGGCAATTGGCTCGGACGCGCTCCTTGAAAGACGTTGAGTATTCTGTTAAGGGCATTGCAAGAGTTTTGGGGCACGTTAGAGATTTTGCAAAAAACTAGCGACCGCTCGCAGGGACTCTTCCTTTCGCCTAAACAAACAGGGGCCGATCCTGTGGTTTCTGTTATCGTAACTACCAAAAACGAGGAGAACAACATCAGAAATTGTTTGCAGTCCGTAAACACCCAGTCTTTCAAAGACGTAGAATTAATCGTGATGGATAATTTCTCGGATGATCGAACTGTCGAGATTGCAGAAAAATGTGGAGCCAAGGTTTACTCGAAAGGGCCTGAAAGATCTTCACAGCGGAATTACGGAGTACAAGTTTCTGGAGGTGAATATCTGCTTTATTTAGATGCGGACATGATTTTGAGTCCAGAAGTCATAAAAGAATGCGTCAAGAAGTGTGAAATCGATAGGTTTGATGCGCTATATATTCCGGAACGAATAGTTGGAGAGGGTTTTTGGATAAAGGTTAGAGATTTTGAGAGAAGCTTTTACAACGAAACAGTTATTGATGCTGTAAGGTTCGTTCGAAAAGATCTATTTGAGCGAATAGGAGGATTTGATGAGAGTCTCACAGGTCCTGAAGACTGGGATTTAGACAGGAAAATAAGAAAGATCGGTCGAACCGGAATAATTAATGCAGCTCTTTGCCACAATGAAGGCAAATTCAGTATGGCTAGGTACCTAAGTAAGAAGAAGTACTACGCGATTGGATTCAAAGAGTATGTTAGAAAATGGGGATCTGATGATTCGGAAACAATAAAGCAGACAGGCTTATGGTACAGACTTGTAGGCGTCTTTGTTGAACGGGGCAAATGGAAAAAACTGATTAGGCACCCACTTCTTTCGATTGCGATGTATTATTTGAAATTTAGAGTTGCTCTAGAATATAGCCAAAGTACGATGTAGGCTTTTTTATTGGTGAAAACAGGGGTGTTTGCGAATTTTGTGAATGGGAATAGAGAAAAATTATTTTCAGCGTATGCATGCCTCGCTTTAGGCATAAAGCGTAACTCTAAGAAGCTGTAGTAACGATGAAACCTAGGCTGATAGCCTTTTTAAACTCCTATAGGGGGAGCATAAGCGGTGGAGATATTCGCTTTGTCGAAATAGCCAGAAGAATGAAGAAAGTTGAGAAGATTGTGATAACCCCTTCAATAGGTAGAAAAATGTTGAAAAGCGAAGGATTGAACGCTCGTTATTTTATAACATCAAAGGAAGTTGGTTCTAGAAATATTTTGATCTCACATTTTGAGCGTATTCTTAAAGCGTTGTTCTTGGACATAGAGATTCATGATGGGGATATTCTATACTCCACTTCAGACTTTTTGCCTGATGTTCTTCCTATTTTCGTTTTAAAATTGAAAAATAGAAATGCAAAATGGATTGCGATGGTTCATCACAGATATGGAAAACCTTGGATGAGAAAAGGGAATACTGCCGGAAACTGGTTAGGTTATTTTTCTCAGCAAATCAGTTTTTGGCTAATTAAAAAACAGGCTAATTCAATATTTGTGTACGATAGTCCTGAAGGCGCGGAGATTCAAAAATATTTTGAAAACGCCTCAAAAAAAACATTTGCCGTGGAAAATGGAGTTGATTTTAAATCTATAAACAATGAACCTGAGCAAGATAAGAGGTACGCAGCCTCTTTCGCTGCTGAATTAAGAGAGAGTAAGGGAGTACTTGACCTGATAAGAATTTGGAGAGTAGTATGCGAAGAGCAAAAAGAATTCGAACTTGTTATCGCCGGTTCTGGCGAGAAAAGATTGGAAAATAAAATGAAAGATCTCATTAAAGACTTTGGATTAACAGATAATCTCACTATGCTCGGCTATGTCCCTCATAATGATATATTCAAAATACTAAAGATGTCAAAGTTGTTCGTATTCCCCAGTTTTGAGGAGGGATGGGGGATAGCAATATGTGAAGCGATGGCATGCGGATTACCCGTGGTCGCTTGGGATTTACCCGTATATCGGGGAATCTTTCCAAAGGGTATGATTAGAATTCCGCCTGGAAACATAAATGAATTTGCCTATGAGATTTTGAACCTGTTAAAAAATGAAACTTTCTACGATCGAATATCGAAAGATGCCTTCAAGACAGCATCTAAATATGACTGGGATAAAATTGCTGAAAGAGAGCTTGAATTACTCAAAGAGACATTGAAGAATTGATGGGGAAAGGAAATCAGTGAGAATCTTGATAACAGGGGGAGCAGGATTTATCGGATCGAATGTTGCTGAATATTACGCGAAGATGGGCATTGAGGTTACTTGCATTGATAATTTTTCTAGAGGGGGGCTTCTAAAGAGAGAAATCAATACCGCGTGCAACTGGAATTATCTTAAGAATTTTAGTAACGTCCAACTTATTGAAGCCGATATAAGAGATTTCGAGAAATTGAAGACCGTGACTGAGGATGCTGACGTAATAGTCCACACAGCAGCGCAAACTGCTGTTACTACTTCTATCCAAGACCCGCGTACTGACTTTGAGGTAAATCTTTCAGGATCCTTCAATGTTCTAGAAGCCGCAAGATTATCAAATCGTAACCCCATATTAGTCTATTGTTCTACTAACAAAGTTTATGGTAACAACGTAAACAAAGTCGAGGTTGAAGAGGAGGTAACGCGTTATGCTTTTGAAGATAAATTCAGGAATGGGATACCTGTGACGTATCCGATAGATTTGTGCGAGCATACTCCTTATGGGTGTTCTAAATTGGCTGCAGACTTGTACGTCCAAGACTATGGGCATCTTTATGGGTTACGAACTGGTGTTTTTAGAATGAGTTGTATATATGGGCCACATCAGTTTGGAGTTGAGGACCAAGGTTGGATTGCATGGTTTATCAGAGCAACCTTGTTAGGCAATCCGATTACTATTTATGGCGATGGCAAGCAGGTTAGAGATGTTCTATACATTAGCGATTTGATTAACGCTTATGACCTATTCGTCAAAAGTAACATAAAGCAGGAAGTTTTTAATGTCGGTGGCGGTCCTAGCAATACGATCTCATTGTTTGAGCTATTGGATATGTTGGAAAAAATTACGGGAAAAAGAAGCAAAATCCGTTTCGGAGACTGGAGAAAATCTGATCAGAAAGTATACGTTTCTAACATCTCTAAGATACGAGAGAGGCTGAGTTGGGTGCCAAAAATTAGTCCGGAAGTAGGCATCCGAAAACTGACTGAGTGGATAAGCACAAACATAGACAAGTATTGATAGGACGGCGCGCGCTATTGCAGGGCAACAAACGCTATTAGTAGTCGATCAGCAAAAATGAACATCCTGTTCTTAGTTCAGGCCGATCCATTCGAAACGATTGCCGGAACCGAAATATTCGTCAAAGACTTGTCGCTTGAATTACTTAAACTCGATTGCAATATTCACATTCTTTATAGCAGTACCTCTCATATTCAACAGACTGTTTGCAAGCAAAATATTACCTTGCATGGCCTTACCCACAGACGAATATGGCTCATTGGAGGCTTACAATACAACCTTAAGCTCAAAGGAGCACTGGCTAGACTACTGAATAAATGCAAGTTTGACGTCGTAGGTTGCCATGGTGCGGGGCAAGCCTACGCCTTTTCAAAGATTAAGAAAAGTAATCGTCCCCTCCTTCTTTATCATGCCCACGACTGTATGGTGAGCGAATACTCGTGCAGGAAAAACATCTCCGCGAAGTATAGGCTTGCAGACTTTTTCCGTTATAAAATACTTATTGACATGGAAGAATCAGCGTGCACCCACGCCAACCTAATTATAGCCAATAGCTACGCCACACGGAAAGCGCTACAAGAAAGTTATGCTGTGCCCCGGGAAAAAATCAGGACAATTTACCTAGGGATCCCAGACGATTACGCAAATGGTTTCAAAACTATAGAGCCTGAGATACCGACTTTTCTACACATCGCCACGAATCATGAGCGTAAAGGCACAAGATACTTGCTTGAGGCCATGAGAATTTTGCGTGAAAAGCATCAAATTAACTCAAAGGCGTTGATAGTTGGCAAAAAGGATCCATACTATATTCATATGACAGAACAAATGGGTGTTAACGCAAGCTTTATCGATCACCTTCCAGAAGCTATGCTTAAAAAGTTATATGCTTCTTGTACTTGCCTGGTTGTACCATCTCTTCGTGAGGGTTTCTGCCTGCCAGTTATAGAGGCGGCATCGTTTGAAAAACCGTCAATAGTAACTGATACGGGGAGTTTACCGGAGCTTGTCAGTGATAGGGAGACTGGCTTCATCGTTAACGTTTGTGATGCAAGTGGTCTGGCTGATAAAATGTATTTAGTAGCTGTAGATGGCAATCTAAGACGAAAGATAGGGACTAACGCAAAAAAGCGCAGTCAGCTCTTCAAGATAAGTACTATTGCAAGGAAAACAGTTAGTACCTACTCAAGTCTCTTGCTGGGTAACTGACTCGCAAAAAGCGAATAGCATGATGAATCTGCCTGCCAGACTTCGAGGCAGCTGGAGGGACTTTTACTCGCAATCCACACGTTTTAAAGTTTTCGCACTTGACGTTACTGGCCACATTTATTACATCCTGTCTATTTTAGCGCGACTGCCCAAATCTGCATTAGAGGTTGGTTCAGGTACAGGTTTTCATTCTTGTTTCATAAGCTACTTTGGAGTAAACGTAGTGGCCTTAGACATAGATCGTGAAGTAATCGAATTATCTAGACGCAACATAAAACGTTTCGGAGGTAAAGCAAGTTTCGTTGTGGCCAGCGCCTTTAACTTGCCCTTTAAGGACGAATGTTTTGACGTTTGCTTCAGTCAGGGATTGCTAGAACATTTTGACGATAATTTTGTTTGCAGGTTTCTTGAGGGGCTTATTAGACTTGGTCGCAGTATCACCTTGAGTGTTCCGTCGAATTATTATCCGCTTAAGGAGTTTGGCGATGAAAGACTTTTAGCTCCTACTAGTTGGTCTGAACTGATATCCAAGTTCAACCTACTTCCATATGGAGGCATCAATGTAAGAGCTCGCTATTACCTCAGCTTGAATGTTCTTGGTAGGAAATCGATACCTAAGCTTATAGGTCCTTACCATGTAATCATAAACGTTTATAGACGGTCTTCAAAAAGAAAAACTGGAACGAGGAAAAATTAGCATCGGATGAACATGACTATTTTTAAGAAGGAAACTCGCCTGCTAAGTAAAGACAGAATATTCGGTTGCGATTTGTTATTCTTCATTTTCGTTTTTATACTATCTTTGTTAGCGTATAGAGTTATTATTTCTAGTCCAGGAACCCTGGCGCGGATTGATTTAGACACCGTAACGCCATATAATTTTCCGAATTGGGCGAATTATTGGATTAGTGAGGGTGTTTACACGTGGTGGCAGGTAGACTGTGGCTACCGCTTCGCTAATCCAGGCTTCCTTCCCGTAATAATTTTCGGCAAAGTCACCTCTTTTATTCTTAATGCAGACCAGTTTAGGCTATTACTTTTTGTATTATTTACTGCGCTTTCTGGTTGGCTATCTTATCTCATGGTCATAAATTTAGCATTTGCCAAAGTAAGGCCGCTGAACGTCGGACATCGTGTTGCCTCATTGGTGGCCGCTGTTGCATACATGTTTAACCCATGGGTTTTCGATTATGAGCTTTTTGCAATCAACTACGTATTTGCGTATGCCGTTGCTCCTTTAGCTTTCTTATGCGTTGTGAGGGCCATAGATTCTGCCTCCTCAAAATTAAATATACGAAACGCTATCTCGGCGGCACTAACGTTTTCCGTCGTTGCTATTCTATCTCTGCCGGTCAGTTACATGCTTTTTTTAGCTATAATATTGTACTTCATATTTCGGCTTGTTCTTAACGTCCGAAAATTCAAAACCATAGTTTTAGGTATGGTGAAAACTGGAGCTATCTTTCTCATTAGCGTGTTGGCTTTGAATGCATATTGGATTATTCAACAGTTTTCTCCCACAGGATGGGCGTCGGTAACTGGAGCGTTGTCCGTGGACGATATAGCCACGAACTCTGTAGCATGTTATCTTTACAACGTCTTTAGATTAGAAGGAAGTCCCTACGGGTATTTTATAGAAATAATGAAATCATTTGCAAATCCTGTTACAAATTTGATCAGTTTTGTTTTTCCTATCTTATGCTTTTCAGCGCTGATCATTAAACCTAAAGACGAGAAAGTTTTGTTTTTTTCAATACTAGCCGCAGTTTCCATAGCATTGGGCGCCGGCATTTTAGGCCCATTAGGCAACGGTTACGTGTGGCTATTTCTCCACGTACCCTACTTTAACGGCTTTAGAGTTTCCTATAAATTTGTATTTCTCACGTCGCTAGCTTATGCTTTCTTGATAGCAGTAGTGGCTGAATACCTGATTAATGCTAGATCTGGCAAAGTTCCAAACTTATATCAGGCGAGTGCGCACGCGCACGCGGAGTGTTCTAGAAACGATAACGCGGGTTCCGTCAACATAACATATCAGGCGATAACACGTACGCACGCGCATCAAGCGATTAAGTATGTTATTTTAATATTCCTATTACTATCTTTGTCATTAACTGTGGCGCCAATGCTTACTGGGAACATGTCCGGATATCTTCCCACCTTTAATCTTCCAAGCGAATATAACACTGTTTATAACATGCTGGCGGCCCAACCGGGATTTTTCAGGGTTTTACTTCTTCCAATGAGCACTCCAATTCACCCCGGTTGGTTGCCTGCAACTATTCCGTACATCCATAATCCGTTCGATGTAAATCCTCCAAATCATCCCGTGATCTGCAACGACTTGGCTACTCCCACGGTGGCTACATTGACAAAATTCTTACAAAGCACAATTGTTGACAATGACACAAACGATTTTAATAGCCTTCTCTCTTTACTCAGCGTGGAATACGTCGTGGTAACTAAAGACAATTTGATCGGTGAACAACTTCCTGCTCCAAACGCGACGTTGTGGGAGTATATTTTAGATGGATGGCCAGGTTATTACCTCCCTTCAGAGCAGATAATGAATTTTCTAACAAACGATACAGAATTGGTCATAAAATATAGCGGTGCGTACCTTTCAGTTTTTGAATATGCCAACCAACTTTCTCCGCATATTTACTCTGCTTCCACAAGTTCTCTTATAGTAGGCGGTGGGTATAACGCCTTAACTGAAGTGTCAGAATCGACTATTGGATTATATGCTACTCAGTATGATGAAAACTTTCTATTGAATAATTATAATTTGTTTGATAACGTCTTATTTTATAACGCCAACATCACTGATCTTGCGCTATCAACATTAGACAATCAATATATCTTTCAACCATATGATTATGCTTATCACGGTTATAGCTTCAACCAATATTGGTGCCAAAGCGATTTCTTCCCAGTCACGTACGAACCCTTCACGCAAGGTGAACCCGTAGACGGAGAATTCGCGTTTGCATTGGCCAGCAATGTGAATATGAGCATCCCATTCTCCATTAAAAGCAACAACATCTATGAAATTTGGGCAAGCGTTTTGTTCGATTCAAACGGAGGAAACCTTACGTTCGCACTAGGCAACAAGAGTGTTAAAGTAGACACGGTTTCTTCAATCTCAGGTCTAAAGTGGGTACCAATCTTCGACCCAACTGATCTGCCTAGTAAAGAATACAAATTGGAAATTTCAAATGTCGAAGGAGACAACGTAATAAACAGCATAGCCATAGTTCCATCAACTGTTCTCAACGAATTACAAAATCAATACGCCATAATCTTGCAAGGAAAAAAAGTCACTTCTATCCAAACAGGTCAAAAAACAGTCGTCCAAGTCTCGGATGGACGACCTCAACAAAACTATTCATCTGAAGACGCAGCATTAACTTATGAACAAATTAACCCAACTGAATACACAGTCCAAGTAAACACCTCTAAACCATTCTTTCTGGTCTTCAGCGAATCCTTTGACACAGGCTGGGTTGCATCCATTAACGGGCAACAAATACCAAGTCAATACCATCTTAAGATCGACGGTTTCGCCAATGGTTGGTACATCAACAGAACAGGCAGCTTCAGTATAACGCTAGAATTTTCACCTCAAACCCTATTCTATGCAGGTGTTGCCATATCAACAGTCGCATTTATCATATGCGTAGTGTTTGTCGTATTCGCGAGTAAAGGCAAACTCCTAACTAGGTACAAAAAATCTACGAAGAGCAAGCTGAAATCCGAGAATGTGTAGAAATGATATGACTAATTCTAAGAAGGGAACAAGTCTAAACTATCTTCACTAATTAAGCTCGTCGACGTGTCCATCCATTTTTTTTACGTCTATTTTTTTTAGGAATCATACTTGCATGAATTCAGGGAATTGTCTTGAAGCAGGAATAATTCGGAATACTGCCAAACTTTTAAGAAAGCAAACGTACAAATCAGTGAAACATCCCCACGCACCTCTTTCCTATCAATTTTAGTCTTCCTTCTGATACTTCATATCAAAAACATGTTAATTTGACCTGTACGCATAGATATCAAATAAAGCTTTATATCTATAGCAAAATTGAGTAACTATTTCATCATTAGAGAACGGTTAATTCGCACACTGTGAAGGCGCAGCAGACGTGATGCAAAGTGGACAAATCGAGGTTCTGCGATGGAGTTTAAGATAGCTTTTGTCAGTACATTTCCCCCTCAAAGGGAAGGCATCGCTAGCTACTCGCTATCTTTGGTTAAGGCACTGGCGACTCATAATGAAATTCATGTTATAGTGCTCTCCAGTATTAACTATGACGAAGACTGCCCAGAAATAAGCGCTATGAAAGTGTGGACACGAAACTCTGTTAAATACCCTTTTTCAATCTCTAACGAAGTCGCAAAACTTAAAGCAAATCTTGTTCACATTCAACATGAATACTTCTTGTATGGTTCCCCATTTTATGGTGGACTATTTCCAATTCTACTCTTGATTTTAAAACTGATGAGAAAAAAAGTAATTGTCACGATGCATAGCGTAGTATTGAGGTCATCATTAAACAGCGAATTTTTCGGAAGATACAGCGCTGGTAGGGGTTTAGCCACTTTAAAGAAGATATTTGTAATTAGCGTAACGAAATTCATAGGATACTTATCGAATGCCATTATAGTTCACCAAGAAATAGCCAAAGGCGAGCTTTCAACTCAATATGGCGTTAGCGCTTCAAAAATCCATGTAATTCCGCACGGTGTTGAATCTTACTGCAAAGTCTTGAATACTGCCCATGCAAAAAAGAAACTGAACATACAGGATCGTATAGTCTTTTATTTTGGCTTTCTCAGGCCTGACAGAGGAATTGAGTATGCCCTTGAGGCAATGAAGGTAGTAATAAAGAAGCATCCAGATGTGAAACTGATTATAGCCGGGGAGGCTCACTGCTTTTCGTTCTACGAGGGCGAAGCCTATGTTAATAGGTTAAAGATCTTGACAAAGGAGCTTAGCTTGAGCGAAAAAGTGATTTTCATTAATCGTTATATCCCTGAACAAGAACTTCCTCTTTATTTTTCTTCAGCGGATCTTTTTATCCTACCGTACACTGAAGAGGGAATAATAGGAGCAAGCGGTGTGATGTCAAAAATTCTGTGTTTCGGTAAACCATTGGTTTTTACTAGGGTCTATCGATTTAGTGATTTATGGAACTTGGACGGCATGCCTATGGTTGAACCTAAAAACAGCGAAAGCTTAGCAAACGCTATATCGCGAATCTTGGAAAGTCCATCATTGAGAGAGAGAGTTGGCAAAGAGCTAAAAGAACTCGCAATTGAAGAAAGTTGGGATAATATCGCTGATAGGACTCTATCTCTTTATCGAGAGACTCTAAATGGCAATGAAGCGCGCAGCTGAAAAAGCTAGTCTGCTTTATAATCGATTTCTGCAGGCGACATCTCGACGTTGGTATGTTCTTATTCCTCTTTTTGTCGCGCTGCCGCTTGTCCTAAAATTTTTGGTTTTCGAAAATGCTAGCATAATAGGTAATGATACTCAAACCCACCTCTACAAAGCAATAATCCTACAAAGAAACATTGGGCAAGTATCATTTTATTTGTGGGGAAAGTGGGATTGGAACTGGTACGCTGGATATCCTTTCCTGCAAGTGTATAGCCCCTTATTTTACTACGTTATGGCAATAATATCATCTGTGTTTAATATCTCCGTCGACTTGACTGCGAGGTTAGTTCTTCCAATTTTCTTCTTTCTCTCCGCCCTTTCTATGTATCTCTTATGTATACACTTAACTAAGAACAAACTGGCTAGCATGCTTGGTGCAGCTGCTTATGCCTACTCGCCGTATTTGATTGCAGATTTTTCGCTTGATGGCAGTGTCGGTTCTTTTATAGCGTTCGCTTTTGCCCCTTTAGCGTTGCTTTTCGCCGACAGGCTCTGTAAAGACGGCACCAACATTGATGCTTTTCTTTCGGCCATCTTCGTTGGATTAACTCTTCTCTCAAATCAGGCTACCGGATTACTCCTTTTAACGGTCGTTTTGTTGTACCTTCTTCTTCAAAGGAAGATACTTGCCGGGATTAAGGTCTTGGTTGAAACTTTTCTTGTAACAGCATTTTGGACTTTGCCTTACGTAGCTGACATGCAAAATGCTTTTCTTCCCGTGACTTCCTCCGAGAACCCTATTACAATTTTCGGTGGCCTTTTAACAAAGTACTTCGGATTGGTCCCGATCGTTTTGTTGATAATGGCACTGTGGCTTGCTGGAAAAAGACTGATGAAAAACGTCAAGGTTTTTACCGTTTTCGCTATTCTTGCATTGTTTACAGCGTATAATATTATTCTTTTCTTTTTTCCTCTACCTATCCTTTCAGCTTTTGCACTTGGCAGAACCACGGTTGTTTATGTTTTGCTTGTACCTCTACTCGCGGCTTTAGCAATTGCCTTTGGCGGCAAGCTTCCAAGAAAAGGCATTATCGTCAGCATTTTTTTGGTGTTACTAATTGTGGAAGGATTATTTGTTCCTGTTTATGTTCCTTTGACGGTTGAAAGATATGCTAATGTATACAGCTTCTTAACCACTGATGGCACCTGGTTTCGAGCGTTGCAAGTTCCTAGAGAGCCAGTTGGTTCATTGATTCCTATAGTTTCTGGTAAACCCGTCATTGATGGATGGTTCGATCAAGGTTCATCTCTTTCTACTCTGATTAGCAAACTTTCTACAAATCAGTGGTATTTGGGCGTATCTAAGCCCCCAATATTGGTTTCTGATCCTCAGGAAGCGGTTGCAGTTCTTGGGTATCTAGGAGTGAAATATATAATAGTGGATAGGGACGATCCATATAATCTGGAACTTTCTCAGGCACTTTACGCAGCCATCAACTCCACACAAACGGCGCAAGAAGCTTTTAAGAGTGGCAACACAACAGTTTTTCGCTTGGACACGTTCCAAAATCTAACACTAGCGACCAGCGCTGTCACTGTAAATAATCTGACAGAATTTATGGCTTATCTTCCTTATAGACAGGAGAACGAGGCAATAGTCTACAACGGTCAGGAGTCTTTACTTCCAGCAAATTCAAGTGGAACACCTAGCTATAATATTTTTTCAATAAATCAAACTTACCAGAGCATGGATTACAAGTTTTACGTTGACCGTGCAGCACTGCTAATCCTTCCGCTCGCTTACGACAGATCTCTTCAGGTTTTAGTTAACGGAACCCAAGTTTCATTTTATAATGTTCCGCCAGGTATTATAGGAGTTCCTTTGGACAAGGCTGGAATATACGTCATAGAAGTCGACCCATCAGTTACCACTTTACAAGTGATTGCGTCTTCAATTTCCATCGTATCAATTATTGCGTTTCTCGCCATAATTGCCGAGGGAACTGTAAAAAAAAGATGGTGGCTGAAGAAAGAAAATACTACGTAACGCAACGCGACTCTCCCTTATATCTTAGATCGAGGGACGGTTGCATTCCGAAAAGCTAAGAACCAAATCGTATTCTTGACGTAAGACATTGGGCAGCACACAGTGGCAAAGCTTAGACATAAAAGTGTCAAGAGTAATTAACATACGATACCATAGAACGTGAAGGAGCTCGGATTGATTAAGCATTTCTGCATGTTTGCAAATGGAAATACCTCCGAATCGAATTTTAGATTTTCGTCGTTCTCACATGACAGTTATTCTGGTCCACGATAATTGGAAAGGGCAGGGGAGGCAAAACCGATGGATTTGTCCGTAGTGATTGCCACATATAATAGATGTAGCAATTTGGAAGACTGTATACGATCGTTGCTGCGAATGAAAGAAAAACCATCGGAGATTATAGTTGTGGATAGTTCGTCAACGGATGGCACTAGTAGACTAGCTAAAATCTACCCGATACGGTACGTATCCATACGAGAGAGGAATCGACAGCGGGCGAGAAACGTCGGTTTATCTCAATCTAAGGGCGATGTCGTGGCATTCGTTGATGATGACGTTGTAGTGGACGAAAACTGGTCCACTAGCGTGTTGATCTCATATGCGCATTCATACATTGGCGGCGTTGGAGGTCGGGTTATCCCTTATGGCTCGACAGCCAGTTACTTTACAAGAGCAAAAAAGAGCGAAATTGGAAAGATATATGCTGACGGGCTCATTCTGGGCAATTTCGATGCTCCACTGCCCGCCTCAATAGAAGTTGATCATCTGCCTGGCTGCAACATGTCTTTTCGGAAAGACCTTCTCATGAAAGTGGGTGGCTTTGACGAAAATTTTATGGGCAACAGTTTTAGGGATGACACCGACGCAAGTCTCAGAATAAGAACAATCGGCTACAAGCTTGTCTATCAACCAAAGGCTTTGATTTGGCACAAATTTATGGGAAGAGTAGTCGATGAAAAGTGGGCTTATTGGTATTTTCGCAATAGTATTTATTTCTACTTCAAAAACATCTTTCGGCCAGTCGGATTTTATTTTCCCCATTTCTTGTTAAGACTAGTTCTCTTCCCTCAAGGATATGTCAGAAGATCACAGCTTCGGATGACAATCAGCTTGTCATTAATACTGGGTTCTATAAAAGGCGTAACAGATGGCTTTTTCTTCTCTAGAAATAGGAGGCGTCTTTGGAAGTTTTATTGAGGGATTGGAGACGCGAGCCTAAACGCGTCAGGGCCGCTGATATAGACCGCTAAGTCTTCATCTTCTTTATCATAATTGCTTGTATTCTAGAAGCATTGATCCGCATGGGAATTTTCGTTGAAGGCCTTTGCGACATATAATGAAGTCTTTGATGATGTATAAACATGTAGGGGCTTACTTATCGGGTTAGCGCACTTCGATCTTAGGGCCCAGACCGACCGCTGCGAATTTGAGTTTTTGACTGAATTCTTGTGAGTTGTAGATTCTTCTTCCGTCTATGAGTATGGCGTGTTTCATGTTTTTGGTGAAGTCTTCTGGCTTGAGTTTTTTGAATTCGTTCCATTCTGTCACTATGATGCAGCAGTCTGCTTCTTTGAGGCATTCGATCGTTGATGATGCGTATTGGATTCTTTTCTTGAAAATTGTTTTGGCGTTGGAGATCGCCCTTGGGTCGTAGGCTGTGACTTTTGCGCCTTCCTTTAGCAGTTGGTTTATTATGGGTATGACTCTGGCCTCTCTCATGTCGTCTGTGTCTGGCTTAAACGCTAGACCTAGGATTGCCACGTTTTTGCCTTCAAGGTCGCCGACTTGCTCTCTGCAGAACTGGACGGCCTTGAGGGGCTGGGTCTCGTTAACGCTTTCAACAGACTCTAAAAGTTCGAGGCGGTAGCCGAGGCTTTTCGAGTACGCTAGGAGAGCTTTAACGTCCTTCGGGAAGCATGAGCCTCCATAACCTAACCCAGCGTTTAGGAATGGGGGGCCGATTCTTTTGTCCAGTCCCATGGTCGTGGCAACTGTTTTTACATCTGCGTTGGGGATTTTTTCGCAAACGTGCGCGATCGAGTTAATGAAACTGATTTTGGTGGCGAGCATGGAGTTGCTAGCGTATTTTATCAGCTCAGCCGTTGAAGGGGTGGTTCTGATTATTGGAGGACTGCTCGAGGCGTAGAAGCCCTTGTACAAGTCTTCCAATGCATTACCAGATTTTCTGTCGTGTTCACCTATGACCACGCGGTCTGTATCGATTGTGTCTTCAAACGCGGAACCTTGGCGCAGAAATTCTGGGCTCATGCATAGCCCGAAGTCTGAGCCGCATTTCTTTCCTGATTCTTCTTCGAGTATTGGTCTCACCAAGTCTTCCGTTGTTCCCGGCACAACAGTGCTTTTTATTACGACCACATGGTACGTGCTTTTCTTGTCGAGTGCCTTTCCGACGTCATGTGCGGATGATTCTATGAATTGGAGGTCTATGCTGCCATCGGGCTTGCTTGGCGTTCCGACGGCGTTGAAGGTGAAGTCTGTTTCGAGGACGGAGGCCTCTGTTTGACTGATCAGGCATCTAAGGCGTCCAGCTTGAATGGCTTCTTTTAACAGTTTGTGAAGGTCGGGTTCATAAAATGGCGGGATTCCTCTGTTTATTTTGGCTGCTTTTTCGGCGTCATGCGTTGAAGCGATGACATTGTATCCTCTGCTTGCAAATCCAACGGCGGTGCATAAGCCTACGTAACCTATGCCAAGAACAGATATGCCGGGTTTTTCCAAGGATCGGCCCTCGAATCACGTGATTAGCTCAGTTCCAGAATTTGCATTAAGTATATATTGATTATGCCAAGAATTCTAGCTGGGTAAGGTTAATGATAAAGAAGGTCATTGTTCCTGCAGCTGGTTTAGGTACTCGTTTGTTTCCAGCGACGAAGGAGCAGCCTAAGGAGATGCTTCCGGTTTTTTCCAGGACTACAAACGGAAACGTCGTTAAGCCGCTGCTACAAGTAGTTTTTGAGCAGTTGTATGGATTCGGGCTTCGGGAGTTTTGTTTTGTTGTTGGTAGGGGAAAGCGCAGTATAGAGGATCATTTCACTCCTGATCAAGATTCAATCAGCATGCTTGAAACCATGGGCAGGAACGGGATAGCTACGGATTTGGAGGATTTTTATGGAAAACTCAAGACTTCAACGATCATGTGGGTGAATCAGCCTGAGCCTAAGGGTTTTGGTGATGCTGTCTTGCTGGCTCAACCCTTTGTGCAGAATGAGCGGTGTCTTGTTCACGCGGGTGATAGCTGCATAGTTTCGCGGAAAATGGACTACGTCAAACTGTTACTGACCGCTTTTGAAAGGCTAGACGCAGACGCGGCTTTCATAGCATTGGAGATTGATCGCCCGCGGCAGTATGGGATTATTGAGGGCGAGGAGACAGAGCCTGGAATTTACAGGGTCAAGGCTGCAGTTGAAAAACCTGAGAAACCACAGACTAATCTGGCGATCATGGCCATGTACGTCTTTCGGCCTATAATTTTTAAGGCATTGGGTCAGACTCAACCTGGACAAAATGGAGAGATTCAGCTGACAGACGCTATCCAAAGGCTTATTGATTGGAATTTGAAGGTGTATGCTGTCAAGTTAAACAAGGATTACAAGCACCTAGACATAGGCAGCCCTGAAAGATATTGGGATGCTCTGTCGCTGTCGTACCAACGTTTTTGCGGGAGATCTACAAATGATAGGTGACATAATCCTTGAGGATATTGAAGAAATAGAGAATCTCTTAAAGCGGGATGTTTACGCGGGAAAAAAAGCGCTGGTTACTGGTGGTGCGGGTTTTATCGGCAGTTGGCTCTGCGACGTGTTAATTAGCCTCGGCGCTAAAGTTACGAGTGTAGATGACTTTTCGACTGGTTGACTGAAGAATATTGATCACTTGGCAAGGAATCCCTGCTTTAAACTCGTAAAACGTGACATCTGCGCCTTTCAGAGCCGAGACAAGTTTGATCTTGTCTTTCATATGGCGGGGCATGCGTCTCCTGAGGAGTATCAAGCGCATCCGATTAAAACCTTGTACGCGAGTTCGTTTGGCAGCGCAAACATAGCTGAGTTAGCGAGAAAAGATGATGCGGTTGTTCTTTTCGCCTCGACTTCAGAGGTTTATGGTGACGCAGAGGTTGTGCCTACGCCTGAAAGCTACTGGGGGCGGGTCAATCCGATCGGGCCTAGGTCATGTTACGATGAGGGGAAGAGGTTCGCCGAAGCTCTGTTTCTGGCTTACTTTAAGCAGTACGGTCTGAACGTAAGGATTCCGAGAATCTTCAATTCATATGGTCCGCGTTTGAGGGAGGATGGACTTTATGGAAGGGATATGTCGCGTTTCATCACTCAAGCTCTGGCGAATAAGCCTATAACGGTCTATGGCGATGGAAAACAAACCAGATCATTCTGCTATATAACCGACACCGTTATGGCTTTAATGTTGCTGATAAGCAACGACAAGGCCAAAGGCCAAGTTGTAAATGTTGGGGGTTCTAGAGAAGTAACTATTCTGGAGTTGGCGGAGACGATTAAGAAGTTGGCCAAATGCAAGTCTCAATTAACCTTTCATCCGTTGCCTAGGGATGACCCCAAAAGGCGTTGCCCCGACACGAGCAAACTGAAAAAGCTGACGGGATGGAGCCCAAAAATGACATTTGCAAAGGGACTCGAAAGGACAATAACGTGGTTTTCATCGAGAAGCCTGTCTTAATGATTGGGAAGCGTTTAGATCAGGTAAATCACTGCCGACTTTGCCAGTCCCCACATTATTCTGAGATTTGCTTCTATTGTACCACCTATTCGCGATTTACTTCCGTCCAACGCATCGTACTTTATTTCGCCCATATCAAGGCGTTTCTTCTTTGCTATGACAAGAAATTCTGCACCGAAAGTCCCGCCGCCTCCAGGATAGATTTCAAAATCGCTTTCTTCCTGTATGCTCTGAAGTTGGACGCGCTTGGGTCCTTAGGAAAAATTCGACATGTCCCCTTCTTTGTCGGTATTGCAGCGCGCGCTCAAGTCTGAGAAGCATCTTAATTGTATTTTACGCATGATGGGGCTCTGTTATATAGAGGTCGCAGTCGAGAATTGTCAAAATCCTCAGTAATCAAGTTGGCGCTGCAAATTTTTCTTGAGAGGTGATAAGCTTCGAGAGACTTACTTTGAAAATGTTTTTTTAAAAGAGCCTGATCCGTCTGTATAGGTCGATGAGTCTTTCTATTCCCTCGTCGACCCCATGCATGTTAGAGAAGCTATTCGTTAATTCTATGTTTTTCTCTTCGGACAGTATCGTGACGCCAAACTTGCTTTTGATTACGTAAGCGAGAAAATCTCTAAACTCGGCTTTCGTGAGTTTGGATTTTCCGCGTTTTCTGTTGCTGAATACTATTGGGACCTGGGTAATTCTGAACTTTCTTGTATGCGCTTGTTTCACTGTCTCTATTTGGATTTCGTAGGTCTGGCTGTGAAGGTCGCCGATCACACTTCTTACGTAGTCTATTGAGTAGCATCTGAAACCGCTCGTGCAGTCTTGGGTTCTCACGCCTACCATTATTGTCGCTATCAGGTTGGCGACGTGACTTATCAGCTGCCTCTCAAACGGCCATCCCTCAGTTTTGCCGCCGTGACTATACCTGCTGCCAATCACAAGGTCGTTGCCTTGTTTCGCCGATTTTATCAGTCGCGGTATATCTCTTGGATTGTGCGAGTAGTCAGAGTCCATAACGACAATGTAGTCCGACGGCTTTTCAAGAGAAAGGAGCAAACGAAACCCCGCGGTTATAGCTGTTCCCAATCCAAGCTTAGCAGGCCGTACGAAAAGTATGACATTATCGTATTCTTTCTGAAGTCGACGAACAATGCTGGCCGTCCCGTCCGGGCTCGAGTCGTCGACCACTAGCACCAGACTGTTTAGGCTCAGGCTTTGGATTTCTCGAATCAAGCTTTCTATGTCTTGCGCTTCGCGATAAGTTGGCAGCATTATAGCGACGGTTGGCTCGCTTATGGTATCTAGTCTGTCACCTGACATGTTCGTATCAGACGTGCACTTGCCCGTTGTAAGTGAGGAAGTTATCTCTTCTTGTCCAAGGGCTTCGTGGAGCAGCGTTTCTTTCACCGCGTTTCCAACCTGCCAGAATGCTTGGGTTTAAACTGTTTTCGTCTCCTTTATGTTTCATTTTGTTATATAAGCCTATTCATAAATTGTTAAGCAAAAACAACGAAACATAAAGACCAATTTCATTTTCAGAGAATGAAACGTGTTAGAGAGAGGTTTGATGCGAAAAAAGTATAATAGGTAGCTTAAGGGTGTGTTGTAATGCCAAGTGTTGGGGCTATTATGAAGGTTCCT
>Ga0187784_10000574_pt1 | contig 27207 bp, 24 predicted proteins | sample 1015_SJ02_MP15_2_FD_132964 | JGI IMG/M metagenome (GOLD analysis project Ga0187784, IMG submission 132964) | Tropical peat soil microbial communities from peatlands in Department of Meta, Colombia - 1015_SJ02_MP15_20_MG | ecosystem: Environmental > Terrestrial > Soil > Wetlands > Peat | place... | reverse complement strand
GCCAAGCGCCTTAAGACTCTCAGAGGTCTGACGCCCTATGAGCACATCTGCAAAGTCTGGACGACCCAGCCAAATCGGTTCAAGCTAAATCCGCTTCACCACACTGTGGGACTGAACACCTAGAGCGCAGTCGTTTTCAGATTGAATCGATTATCGCTCTAACATTTTGGTGGAGCATGGTTTTTTCGGAAAACCGGTTTCCACCCCCGGATCAAGTCCGCGGGCAGGCTTTTTTCCGGATCATGCTCTAAAACGGGCAACGCGCCGTTTGTTCCTCCCGCTTGAGATCGGCGGTCCGATTTTACCGCGCGCTGGCAGCTCTGCATGTAAGGTTCTCATTAACTTCGGCAGCGATAGTCTGTGCGGAGCTGCGAAGCAGATATGCGGATCGCTTTGGTTGAACCAAGCCGAACGGTCCAGCGGATCGTCACCGGCATCATCGAGCCGTGGGGCCATGAAGTCTCCGCCTTCATGGATGCCCCCGAGGCGCTCGCATGCCTGCAGGCGAACAAGGATATCCGCGCCCTCATAACAAGCGCCGAACTTGCCTCGACATCCGGCATCCAACTCGTCAGCGAGGCGCGGGCGCTGGCCGGCGCCGAACGGCCGCTTTACATCATTTTGATGTCGTCGAGCGATCAACGCAGCAAAATGGTGCAGTCGCTCGACAACGGTGCTGACGATTTCATGTCAAAACCTCCGGCGCCGGAGGAACTCCGCGCCAGGCTGCGCGCCGCCGAACGCATCACGTCGATGCAGGCGGAATTGATTTTACTGGCGACAATCGACTCCCTGACCGGGCTGCTCACGCGCCGTGCATTCGTCGCCGCGGCGGAAGCGATGTTGAAACGCGCATCCGCAGGCCATGCATTATCGGTGCTTATTTGCGATCTCGACAAGTTCAAATCAATCAACGACACCTACGGCCATGAAGCAGGCGACATCGTTCTGCAAAAGGTAAGTGAAGAACTGCGATCGCTCAATATGCCGGCCGGCAGATTAGGCGGCGAAGAAGTCGCGCTATTGATAGAGGGACGGCTGGAAGATGCAGTCGCGATCGCCGAAAAGTTCCGCGTGGCGGTCAGCGAGCTTGTGATCCCTACCGCGACCGAGACGATCGGCGTTACTTGCAGCATTGGCGCCGCGCAATGGAAGCCCGGCGACACCATCGACGCACTGCTGCGCCGGGCCGACGTGGCGCTTTATGAAGCCAAACGATCCGGTCGCAATCGCGTTATTGCCGCCGATAACGTTTCTTCGTCCGCCGAGCACGACGGATGGCGCGGCGTCGCCAGGACGGCCGTCCGCCACACTGGATGACTATTGATCGGGAGTCCGTAACTGAACCGCGCATGTCACGGCTCACCGGCTTGCGGCCGAGAAGAGATATTGCGACAGATTTGTGAATGAACCCCATTCAAATGAACAAAAAGCGCGCTTGACGATCGACGAAGGCATTGCGGATATTCCTGCCGCGGGCGATCGTCGACGGGCTTGGGTCGGCCCGCGAGCGGCTTTCGTCGGGAATCGGTCTTAAATTTTGGAAAGAGCGCATCATCATGCCTAAATTCTTCATCGCGTTGATTGCCGGCATTCTCGTCGCGCTGGTTGCAAACGGCGGCGCGTTGTCGACGCCGGCCACGGCTGCGCCGAAGTCCGATGCCGACAAAGCTGCGTTGGAAAAAGCTACCGCCAAATGTCGCGCCGAAGTGAAGGAGGAGGCGCGCTACTATGCGATGTCCCTGTACGCGCGGCACAAACGCGTCAAGAAGTGTATTCAGGACAGTCTGGCCGCTCATTGACCGTGCCGCCACGCGTCCGCGCGCCGGCGCCGCCGTTCAAGGCGTCACTTCCGAGAGCAGCAGCGTCTCGTCGGCGGGATCGATGACGCCGGCAAGCGAAGCGCCGCAATTTGTGCATTCAAGAGCGTAGCTCTCAAATCCGCAGGCGTCGATGTGCGGATGAAGGCTTCGACGAAACGCAAGATGCGCGCTGCACCGCGGACAGACGACGGAAGCGCCGATGCGCGCATCCGTTGTCGTATCGGGCGTGTCCGTGTTCATGGTGGAGCCGGCGGCCAATAGCGCGCGTTGTCATACGCGACTTCCCGCAATTTCTGCTGAAACCGTTGTCTCGAATTTTATGGAGACGATTGACCGCCGGCTAACCTCGTCGAGGTCAGGGCGCCCATTCGGTATCTTGAAAGAGGGTCCGGAAAAGCCCGTCGCTGGGTTGGTCGGGGCAGAACGTGTTTAACCGAAACGTCGTGCTTTGCCCTGCTGCTTGCAGGGTTGTTGTTCGGAACAGGCCGGTTCCCGTCCGAACAGTTTCTGGCGCTCGAAGAACGTTGAAGCAATGAAGGGATATTCCCGCCGCACCTCGGCAACGACCGTCTGGTAGTGACTCGCCATCAAACAAAGAGGTTTCGTCAAGTTCGGATAAGACCGCGGCCCACAAATCAGCTGCATCTTGACGGCGCGTCGATAAAACGCCTGATGCCCCACTCTCACGGCCGCGAGCACAAGGTCTGCATGGAAATGTTCCGCGGCCACCATGGTCAGCCTAAGCGTCGCATAAGGTAATCCGCGATGAAACTGCGATAGGTGCTTATCGGAGACGAAGCGTGTCGAATCAATGATGACTTTGCCGGCATCGATTTCCGGCTGCAAAATGTCCGGAAAGGCTTCCAAAGAAAGACAATCCGGATGATCCTTGGAGGCTACGTGAATACGGATCGAACTGGCTAACTCGCCGTCGATGTATAGTCCGAAAAGATAGGCATGAGGCATCTCATCGTAGCGGTCAGAAAACCTCTTGGATGCGCTTTGCGGAATCGCGCCTTCGCGGAGATAGGCCTCATAACGAAGCCTGTAGATAGCCTCACGCTCATCGTCGGTGTCGGCGCGCCTACAATCGATCCGGGACAGCAGCCGGGCGATGCGTTCGGGAAAACTGCTCTCCGGACCCGCGCGATCCGAAGACCTAAAACTCATCGTCTCCGGATACATACGCTACTCCGCCAGTGGCGCCCGCCCCACGCCAATGTGGCAAGAGGTTAACAGTTCCTTAACGCGCCATCAATTTTTACGGTATATTAGGGTTAACTTCATATTCTGCCGATGCGGCAAGCGCGAACAAAAGCGTGATAAACGGTTTACGCCGCGTCGCTGCGGACCCTTTCAGGGCGCGCAACGTAGGACGCGTACAGCAGCCTGCGCAAATCCGCCGCAGGCAGCGGCCGGCACAGCAGGTACCCTTGCACCTCATCGATGCTGTCTTCGGCAGCAAGCAATTGCAGCTGCTCCTCGGTCTCGACGCCTTCGACCACGACGCGCAGGCCCAATTGCGCGCTCAACCGCGTCATGCCGCGCAGCAACGTGAGCCGGCGCTCGTCGTCGCCAAGACCTTGGAGGAACGACTGGTCGATCTTCACCTTGTGGAATGGAAAGCTGTGCAGATAGCTGAGGCTCGAATAGGCGGTGCCGAAATCATCCAAAGAGATTTTGACTCCGAACTCGGCAAGCTGATGGATATCAGCACGCGTCCTTCGCGTGTTCTGCAACAAGGTCGACTCTGTGATCTCAATCTCGAGTCGGCTCGGCGGAAGATCGGTGGCGGCGAGCGTCTCGCGCACCAGCGCCGGCACATTGGAGCGGTCGAACTGGATCGAGGAGAGATTGACCGCCACGGCGGTATTGCCCGGCCACCGCCGGCATTCCAGGCAGGCCTTGTACAACGCCTGATTGCCGATCTCGACGATCAATCCCATTTCCTCGGCGACAGGGATGAACTCCGCCGGCGAGATCAATCCGCGTTCGCTGTGCGGCCAGCGCAACAGCGCTTCGCAGGTTTCGATTCGCCTGGTTTTCAGATTAAACAGCGGCTGATAGTAGAGCTCAAAATCCTCACTTTCCGTGGCGCTGCGCAAGTCAAGCTCGAGGGCCCTGCGCGCTTGCGCGCTGGCCTCCATTTTCGCCTCGAACCAGCGCCAAATGCCGCGGCCCTCCGATTTCGCCTGATAGAGCGCGATATCGGCATTGCGCAGGAACTGCTCTGGATCGATCGGGTTTTTGGCGACAGCAATCCCGATGCTGGCTGTTACGACGACTTTGTTTCCGTCGAGGTCGTAGGTGCCGGCAAGAGCCTCGAGGACGCGCGAAGCGAGCGCCTCGCACTGAGCGAGGGATTTGACCGGTGCCTGCAAGATCACAAACTCATCGCCGCCGAAACGCGAAATGACGTCGGCATCCTTGATGTGCGTTCGCAGCCGCTCCGCCACGGCTTCTAAAAGCATGTCGCCCCGGGTATGCCCCAGGGTATCGTTGACTTGCTTGAATTGATCGAGGTCGATGAAGTGAATGGCGCACATGTTATCGGGCCGCCATTCGTCAAGCGCGCGTTCCATGCGATCGCGCAAAACCGTGCGATTGGGCAGACCGGTCAGGGCGTCGAATCGCGCCAAGTGGTGGATCTTGGCTTCGGCGATCCTTCGCTCGGTGATGTCTTCGACAAGGGCGACCATGCCGCCCTTTTCCATCGGTTCCACCGTGAACTCGAGTGTTCGCCCATTCAACAGGTCAGCCACGAAGGGCGCGTCGTGTTTGCCGGAAAGGCGGGCAGTCAGACCGCTGATCAGGCTTTCAGCGCCAACGTCGGAAAGCAAATCGCCTTTGACGATGCTCTCGACCAAATCGCTCGCCGTCAGGCCCTTCAGCTCAAAGTCTGCCGGCAATCCTATTTGCTGTTTCAGTTTTTGGTTTGAGACGACGATGCTGCGCTCCGAATCGAACATCAACAGGCCGTGCGGCATGTTGTTCAACGCCGTGTCGAAGCGCTTTGCGAGCAGCGACATGTCACGCGACGTGATAACCGCGCCAAGTAGCGTGCGACGTAACCTGTCGGCTATCGATCTGATCGCGAGGAACGCTGGAATGAGCAAGCCTGCGAAAATCCAGTGATACCAATTTCCGTAAAGGAGCAAAGCTGCCGCCATCGGGCTCCACGTGCACAGGATTTGCACCATCACAAATCGGGCGTTTGCAAAATTCCGTCCGAAGATGCCGGCCGCATAGCCGACCGTCATTGAGTAGCTAAGAAGATGGGCAAACGGATCGGAGGTTCGCGAGAACGCGACGAAGCACCAGATGCCGAGCAGAGCGTGTAATACGGTCGCTCCGACAATGTAATGATTCTCCCAATACCTGGCGGCTTCCGAGGTTGTAACGGTTAGGCGCGCGCGTCTATACGCCCACATCTGGAGTCCACGCGCGCAAGCGACCAGAATGATCCCCAGTGTGCAGTAGAGAAGAAGGATTTCTCCGGTCTTCCAGTATGTGATGAAAGCGGAACCAGTGATAAAAATCGATCCCAAGAGCAGGGTTCGACCGTCCTGATAAAGCGAATCGACCAGCGGGATGTAAATTTCCGCAGGGAGCGCGTCATGTCCGGATTTGCGAGCTCGAAACACGAGACTCATTAAATCGCACCCTCAGTAGCGCGATGGTCTGAAATCGCGCGCCTGAATGTGACTTATAAGGTGTCTCCACCGAGTAAATGTGAGCAGTTGTTTATGCAGGTATTGGGAAATTAATGAAATTTGTTACGGCCGTTAGCACATGGTTAGCCATGTCGCTGCGCTTGAAATCGCAATGGGCGCAGATCCTGCCGCAACGAGGTAAAATTAAGTTCGGTGTAGTTGCCGATTGGTTACGCGAAGCGCGTTCCGGAGCTTTTCACCGAATCGTCTTGAAATCGCCGTGCCGCCCGAGTCCTTCCTTGAAGCGCGTCGCCCCGGCGACACCGTCTTTGATCAACGCCTCGCGTCCGTTGTGCCACTCCTGAACGAGCGCCTCGCGCACGCTTAGATCGTGGCTCTTGATCGCGGAGCGGCGGTCGGCACGCGCGCAAACCTGCGGGAAGCGCGCAATCTCCTTGGCGAGTTCCTCGGCCTTTTGCCGGGCGCCGCCTTTCGGCGTGACGTATTCGCACAAGCCGATGCTCAAGCACTCTTCCGCTGGCACTTTGCGTCCGGTGAGGATGATCTCCAGCGCCCGGCCCTGGCCCACGATCCGCGGCAGCCGCACGGTCCCGCCGTCGATCAGCGGCACGCCCCAACGCCGGCAATAGACGCCGAAATAGGAATCCTTGGCCATCACGCGGAAGTCGCACCACAGGCCAAGCTCCATGCCGCCGGCGACGGCCGGTCCTTCGATGGCCGCGATGACCGGCTTATCCAATTCGAGCCGCGTCGGACCCATCGGCCCGCGGGGAATTTCGCCGCCGTTGCCGTGCGGTTGGTCGGGCGGGATATCGAGCTCGCCAAGCGGATGTGCCGCGTTGAGCGTGCTGACATATTTGAGGTCCCAGCCGGCGCAAAAAGTGCCGCCGGCGCCGTAGAACACTGCAACGGCAGCACTCTCGTCCGCGTCGAACTGGAGAAAAGCCGCAGTCAGCGCATCCGCGCTTGCCGGGTCCATCGCGTTACGGGCTTCGGGCCGATCATGAATGACCGTCCACACAGCGCCGTTTTTGTCGATTTTAACCGCCATAGTCAGCCCCCCTCCGGTTCCATTCCTCATTGGGAATAGATCGTTGATTGCGCCGGTTTTTTAGTTATCGACCGGTGAAAGCCGGCGCGCGCCGTTCCGCCATTGCTTTGACGCCTTCCATGAAATCCGCGGTCTTGCGCAGCCGGGTTTGCTCCGCGAGCTCGCGTTCGGTGGCTACGCGGACGCGCTCGGCGAAGTCACCGCGCAGCGTGGCACGCGTTGCGATGAGGCCAAGCGGCGAATTCTCGGCGATCTCGGCGGCAAGCGACAGCGCGGCCGTGCGCACCTGGTCCTGCGGCACCAAGACGTCGACGAGACCCATGGCGTGCGCCTCCGCGCCGCCGACACGGCGGCTCGTATAGAACAACAGCGCCGCCTTGGTCGGCCCGATGACGGCCGGCAGCGTGACGCTCAAGCCGAAGCCGGGATGAAAGCCGAGCCGGGTGAAATTGGCGCAGAAGCGCGCCTCGGGACAGGTGACGCGGAAATCGGCCATCATCGCCAGACCGAGCCCGCCGCCGACCGCGGGTCCGTGCACGGCGGCGATGATCGGCTTTTTCGTACGCACTAGCCGGTTGCCTTCGGCATAAAGGCGCGCCACGCCGGGCATCGGATCGCTCGGGCGCGCGCCGTCGCGATAGAGATCGCCGCGGTCGCCGAAATTGGCACCCGCGCAAAAAGCCTTTCCCTGTGCCGCCAGTACCAGCGCGCGGCAGTCGGGATCGGCGTCGAGCGCCTCGAAGGCCGTAGCAATCTCTGCAATCAGCGCGACATCGAAGAAGTTGTTGGGCGGCCGCCTGATTTCGACCAGCGCAATATTCCCGGTTTTTTCCACGCCGATATCGTTGAAAGGGCCCATTCTGATCGTTCCTTTTGCGAGCGCGGCTGATCGGCCGTGCCGCGATGTTGCATCGGCCGTTTATCGCGCTTGACGACGAGCGCGTCCACTATCGAGACACCTTCGCCCAGCGCATGCACGATGATTGGATTAAGATCGATGGCGGCGGTGTCGTCGGCGTGGCCGTCGGCAAACCGTGAAAGACGGACCATGGGCGCAACGAGCGCTTCGGTATCCGCCGGCGGTAACCCACGGTAGCGTGGGAATATCTGCGCACCCTTAAGGTGACCGATCAGCGCTCGCGCGGCGAGAATGCGGCCGCGCAAGCTGTGCAAATCGGACGAGGCACCGATCACCGCCGACGATTGAGGGCACAGCAATTTGCCGATGTCCGGCCCGGCCCGGACCACCGTCACCGCAAACCAAGGCCGCGCGCGATGATGCCGCGCAGGATTTCGGTGGTGCCGCCCTGGATGGTGAGCTTCGGCGCCAGCACGGTGGCGAAAGCAAGCTGCCGCTCCAGCGTAGTGCGGTTGGTGATCTCCGGCGCCGTGAAGGCCGCGAGCCCGCGCACGCGCTCCGGCAGTTTCTGCTCCCAGATCGTGCCGAGATCCTTGACGATGGAGCCTTCCACCGTCGGCTCTTGCCCTGCTTGCAGCATGCCGGCGACCGCTACCGACATGCGCCGCAAGGTGTGCAGCTGCGCGACCAGCCGGCCGAGCCCTTCGGCGCCGCGCAGGTCAGGCTCGGGTCCGAGCGCGCGGATCAGTTCCGGCAAGAGCGAAAAGGTCTCGAGGAAGCGCTCCGGACCGCTGCGCTCATAGGCGAGCTCGCTGGTCGCTTGTTTCCAGGCTCCGTCGATCTCTCCCATCACATGATCGTCGGGTACGAAAGCATCGTCGAACACCACTTCGTTGAACCCGCGCTGCCCGGTCATCTGATAGATCGGGTTGACCGTGATGCCCTTCGTCTTCATGTCGACCAGGAACTGCGTCAGTCCATGCCGGCGGTTCTCCCTGGTCGGCGGCGAGGTGCGGAACAGGCCGAGCATGTAGTCGGCGACATGGGCGCTGGTGGTCCAAATCTTGCTGCCGTTGATGCGCCAGCCGCCGCCGACCTTGGTGGCCTTGGCTTTGGCGGCGAACAGGTCGGAGCCGGAGCCCGGCTCGCTCATGCCGATAACGAAACATAGTTCCCCGCGGCAAATGCGCGGAAGAATGTCGTGCTTGATATGTTCGGGAGCATATTTGAGCAGGATCGGCCCGCTCTGCCGGTCGGCGATGAAGTGCAGCTGCGCCGGTGCGTTGGCGACGCGAAACTCCTCGGTCACGACATAGCGCTCCAACTGGCTGCGTTCGTGCCCGCCGTATCGCTTCGGCCAGGTCATACCGATCCAGCCTTTAGCGCCGACGCGGCGGCTGAAGGCGCGATTGTGCGAGTCGCCGCGGCCCGGCTCGTGTGGGTCGAAAGTGCCGGCGGCGATTTCTTCCGCCAGGAAAGCGCGCACCTGCGCGCGCAGCGCCTCGCATTCGGGCGGCAAGCGGATCGGATCGAAATGCAGATCGGCGCTCATCGCGAGGCAACCAGGGGCCAGAAATCGTCAGCCCCGCGGCGCGCAATCCGTTTGCCGAGTTCGACCGCCCAATAGCTTTCACTGCCGAAGTCGTCGCGCCACGACAGCGCGCGCAGCGTGAAGCGGTGCAGTATATGCTCTTGGGTGAAACCGATGGCGCCGAAAACCTGATGCGCAATCGCCACGCTTTCTGCCGCGGCCTCGGCGGTGCGGATTTTGGCGGATGCCGCTTCAAGGAACACGGCCTCGTCGAAGGCGGCCGCTTGCGCGAGCGTGTCGGCGGCGGATCCGGCGACCGCGAGCGCAGCGGCGGTCTCGCCGGCAAGCCGCGCCAGGTTTTGCTGCACCGCCTGGAATTTGCCGATCGGCCGCTCGAAGGCGACACGCTCATTGGCGTAGGCGACACTGAGCGACAGGATCGTTTCCAGCGCTCCGGCTGTTTCGATGCTGCGGATCGTTGCGCCCATCAGCGGCAACGACAAAGGCTCAAAGCCCTCCGGCGCCGGCGCGTAATGCAACGGCCGCATGCGGTCGAATGTGACGACATTGGCGGCGTCGCCCGCTAAATTGCGGCCTGCGCCGAGCCGGCAGTCTTTGACATCGACCAGCGCGATCGATTGCCGATCCCGATCCTCGGCAAGTACCGCGATATAGGCTGCATCCTGCGCGAACGGCACACCGGTCGCGCGACCGCTGAGCCGGCCGTCCGCCTCGATCAGGATACGGTCATGCGGACGAACGGGCGCGAGCGTCATCGGCGCCGCCGGCGCAGGAACGCCCGCGCGCGCAAGCAGCCAGCCCGCGGCCAGCGTCTCCGCCAGTGGAACCGCCAAGGCGAAGCGGCCGGCAACAGCGAGAATGGCAAAACCCTCCGCAAGCGTAGCGCCTGAGCCGCCCAACGCCTCCGGCACCCAGGCAAGCGGCAGCCCGGCGGCGCTGAGCGCGTTCCAGAGCGGCGCCTTCCAGCCGTCGTCCTTGGCTTTGTTGACGGTTTGGGGGTCGGCGAGGTCCGCGAAAATTCGCGCCGCCGCCTCGGTCACGATATGGATTTCGCCGTCAGTCACGACTGCACGCAACCCCGCTATGCGCGCCGCTTCTGACGGCGGCGATTCATCAAGTCCACGAATGCGGGACATCATGGTGGGGGGAACCCGATCCCTTGGCAAGCCGGGGTTCGCCGGCTGCACGACCTGGACAGGGCGAATGTAATGCCAGATTGTGCGCGGCCGTCCCACCCGACTGTGGTCCAAAAGCCAATGGGAGAATGGAATTGAGCAAGCGTCACGCCACGGCCGCCGTCATCGGCGCCGGCGATTTCATCGGTGCCGCTATCGCCAAAAAATTTGCCGCCGAAGGGTTCACCGTCTTCGCCGGTCGGCGCAACGCAGACAAGCTCCTGCCACTGGTCGCCGCCATCGAAGCCGCCGGCGGCGAGATCGTCGCGCGCGGCCTCGACGCCCGCAAAGAAGATGACATCACCAATTTCCTGCAAGCTGCCGATGCGCACGCTCCGCTGGAGGTCTGCATTTTCAACGTCGGCGGCAACGTGCGCTTCCCGCTCTTGGAAACGACCGAACGGGTGTTCCGCAAGGTCTGGGAAATGTGCTGTTACTCCGGCTTCCTCACCGGCCGCGAGGCCGCGCGTCTCATGCTGCCGCACGGCAAAGGTTGTATCTTCTTCACCGGCGCCACCGCGAGCGTGCGCGGCGGCGTCGGCTATGCGGCGTTCGCGGCCGGCAAAGCGGGCCTGCGGGCCGCCGCGCAAAGCATGGCGCGGGAGCTTGGGCCGCAAAACATCCACGTCGCGCATCTGGTCATCGACGCCGGCGTCGATACCGCATTCGTGCGCGAGCGCATCCGGCAACGGTCCGGCCCTGAAGCGTTGGCAAATCTGCCGCCGGATCAGCTCATGAACCCAAGCTCGGTGGCCGAAGCGTACTGGCAACTCTACCGGCAGCCGCGCGACGCCTGGACCTTCGAGCTCGACATGCGGCCGTATGGGGAGGTGTGGTGAGCTTGCGAGCGCGCCAAATGAGCCGCCAAGGCTCACACAGTGATAGCCTCAGCGTCGGACGGTCTGAACTCCGTGCTCCGCGGCGATAGCGTGGAAGAAGGTGCCGGTGACGTGGCCGCGGCGCCCGCCTGCCTTTTCGAGTGAACGGTTTTCGCCGTCCATCATTTCCGCGAAGGGTTCATCGTTGCCGGCGTCGCTGAGCGAGGCGTAGTGGAACTCGTGTCCGCGTACGAACGTTCCGCGTGGACCGAGAACGCCGTCGGACAACAGCCGCGCCGTGCGATAGCCCAGATGCAGCCTTCGCTTCGCGAAACTCGTGGAATGGCCGAGCAATCCGCTCATCGCATGGCGCCGGCCCGAGGCGTCCTCGAGGCTTTCGCCGAGCACCATGTAGCCGCCGCACTCGCCGTGCACGGGACGGCTTTGCGCAAAGCGCCGCAGCCCGGCCGAAAATGTTCGTGCCGCGGCGAGGCCTTCGGCGTGCAGCTCCGGGTAGCCGCCGGGCAGCCAGCAGCAGTCGGCGCTTTCAGGCGGCGGCTCGTCGGCGAGCGGCGAAAAGGGCAGGATCTCGGCCCCGGCCTGCTGCCAAGCGCCGATCAGGTGCGGATAGACAAAACTGAAAGCGCGATCGCTGGCGAGCGCGATACGCTGGCCGGGCGGCGGCAGCGTCGCGGTGAGATGAGCGGCCGCGGCGACTTTCAACGGCGCGGCGCGTGCCAGAATGGCGTCGAGATCGAAGTAACGCTCGGCGGTCGCAGCGAGGCGTTCGATGAGCGCGGCAAGGTCGGCGTGCTCGCCCGCCTGAACAAGGCCGAGATGGCGCTCCGGCAGCGCCAGCGCGCCGTCGCGCGGCAGGGCGCCGAGGATAGGGATGCCGAGTGCGGCGATGGCGTCGGCAGCGAGCGCACGGTGCCGTTCGCTGCCGACGCGATTGAGAATGATGCCGCCGATGCGCACCGCAGGATCATGCGCAGCAAAACCGCGCACCACGGCTGCCGCCGACTGCGCCTGCCGCGCAACATCGATGACGAGGACGGCCGGCACGTCGAAATGCGCCGCAAGGTCGGCAGTAGCGCCGCGGCGGCCGGGTACGCCGGGTGCTCCGTCGAACAGTCCCATGACGCCTTCGATGACGACGATGTCGGCGCTATCCGCCGCGTGCGCGACCAGCGCGTCGAGAAGCACGGGTGACATCGCCCAAGAATCGAGATTGACGCTCGCCGTACCGGTCACTGCGGTATGGAACGCCGGATCGATGTAATCGGGCCCCGCTTTTGCCGCCCGCACCGCGAGGCCGCGCCGCTTGAGCGCCGCCAATAGCGCGAGTGTTGCCGTCGTCTTGCCGGCTCCCGACTGCGGTGCGGTGATGATGAGCGCGCGCGCGGACACTCGCGTTCACTTTCCTTTGTTCTCGGCCGACAGGGCCGCGGCGCGCAGTCGCGCGCGGAAATTGACGATTTCGCCGATCGCCACGATCGCCGGTGGCTCGAATGCTTGAGTCCGCGCGTCGTCAAAAAGCTTTTCGAGCGTCGAGATCAGGACGCGCTCTTTCGCCGTGGCGGCCGAGGCGATGATGGCAGCGGGCGTGTGCGGCGCTAATCCCGCCGCCATTAAAGCAGCGGCGATCCGATCGAGGTCGTGCATCACCATGTAGAAGACGATCGGCTGTCCGCTGCGCGCGAGCGGCGCCCAATCGAATGCTTCCTCGGCGCCGTGTCCGGCGGCGAAGATGACGGCGCGGTTGACGCCGCGCAGCGTCGCCGGAATAGACGCAGCGGCGAGTGCCGCAAGCCCGGCCGTGATGCCTGGGATCACGCGGAATGGCACGCCCGCTGCCGCAAGCGTCATCGCCTCCTCGCCGCCACGGCCGAATACGAACGGATCGCCGCCTTTGAGCCGCAAGACGCGATGCCCGGCTCGCGCCAGTGCAACGAGCCTTTGACTGATATCGGCCTGTGTCGCTGACGGTTTGCCGCCGCGCTTGCCGGCGAATTCGAGCCGCGTTTGCGGTGGCGCGAGCGCCAACACGCGCGGATCGACCAGCGCGTCGTGCACGATAACGTCGGCCTGTTGCAGGCCGGCGAGCGCATCGAGCGTCAAAAGGCCGGGGTCGCCCGGTCCCGCGCCGGCAAGCCAGACGTGTCCGGGTTCGAGGATCGGAACCCCGGCCCGCCGCGCCGCCAGATCATCCCAGGCCGTCATTGCTTACTCCCGTGACGATTGCGGCGCACGGGACTAAAGGAAAGCGCATGGAGCGGCAAGAACGCCCGTTGCGCCGCGGATGGACCACCGGCGCCTGCGCCGCTGCCGCGGCAAAGGCGGCATTTTCCGCGTTGCTGACCGGGGTATTTCCCGATCCGGTCGAAATAACGCTGCCGCGCGGCGAGCGGCCGAGCTTCGCGCTCGCCATGACGCGCCGCAATCAAGCCTCCGCGACTGCGGGCGTGATCAAGGATGCCGGTGACGATCCCGACGTCACTCATGGCGCGTTGGTGCTTGCGACCGTCCGCGCCGGTGCGCCTGGTTCCGGCGTGACGTTTCAGGCCGGCGAAGGCGTCGGCACCGTCACGCGGCCCGGCCTTCCGCTGCCGCCGGGCGAGCCTGCGATCAATCCGGTGCCGCGGCGCATGATCCGCGACGCCCTCGGCGAGGTCGCCGCCGCGGCCGGCCGCGCGGCAGACGTGGAAGTCGAGATCGCCATCCCCGGCGGCGAGGCGCTCGCGGCCAAGACGCTCAACGGACGGCTCGGCATCGTCGGCGGCTTGTCGATCCTCGGCACCACGGGGATCGTGGTGCCCTATTCGTGCTCGGCGTGGATTCATTCGATCCATCGCGGCATCGATGTCGCGCGCGCCGCCGGGCTCGCGCACGTCGCCGGCGCCACCGGCGCCGCTTCCGAGGCGGCCGTGCGGAAGCTTTACGGCCTGCCCGAGATCGCGCTGATCGACATGGGCGATTTTGTCGGCGGCATGCTTAAATATTTGCGGACGCATCCACTGCCGCGCGTCACCATCGCCGGCGGCGTCGGCAAAATGACCAAGCTCGCGCAGGGGCTCACGGACCTTCATTCCAAGCGCGGCGTCGTCGATCGGGCGCAGCTTGCGCGTTTTGCGCAGGCGGCCGGCGCCTCCGCGGACGTTTGCGCGCGCATCGCCGCCGCCAACACGGCGGCGGAAGCATTCACCGTTGCGCGATCGGAAAACATCGCACTCGGCGACGAAGTTGCGCACGCAGCGCGAGAAACCGCTGCGCGGCTCGTCGCCGGACGCGATATCGCCATCGAGATCGTGCTGTTCGACAGCGACGGCGTTCTCGTCGGGCGCGCTCGGCCGGCGTCTGCGTAGCCGCGCGATCAAGCAGCGCCTCCGCGAAACCGGCGGCGATAATCGGCGTCGTAGAGCGCGCTGTCGCGAAAATCCCGCGCAGTGAGCGCGCGGCCGACGATGATGAGCGCGGTGCGCTCGATGTTTTCCGCGGCCACTTTGGCGGCGATGTCGGCGAGCGTTCCGCGCAGGATGCGTTCCATCGGCGTGCTCGCTTGCACGACGACCGCGGCCGGACAATCGGCGCCGTAAAACGGCGTCAGTTCCTGCGCGACCGCGTCGACGGTATGGATCGCAAGATGGATCGCGAGCGTCGCGCCGCTCGTGGCGAAGGTGGCGAGCTTTTCGGCTTCCGGCATGCGCGAGGCGCGGCCGCTCACGCGGGTGAGCACTACGCTTTGCGCGATTTCCGGCACTGTCAGCTCGCACGCAAGCGCCGCCGCCGCCGCCGCGAAAGCCGGCACGCCGGGCGTGAGCGTATACGGTATGCCGCGCCGCGCCAGCCGGCGCAGCTGCTCGGCGAGCGCCGAGTAGATCGAGAGGTCGCCGGATTGCAGCCGTGCGACGTCTAGTCCGGCGGCGTGGGCGGCGGCGAACTCGGCCTCGATCTCGTCGAGCGACAGCGGCGCGGTATCGATGATGCGCGCGCCGGGCGGACAATAAGCGAGCAATTCACGCGGAACGATCGAGCCGGCATGGAGGCAGACCGGACAGCGCGCGATAAGATCGCGGCCGCGCACCGTGATCAAATCGGCTGCGCCTGGTCCGGCGCCGATGAAATGCACGGTCATGGCGCCGCCTCCGGCGCGTTCTCCGAGACGGCGAGCGCGCAGGTCGCAGCACCGATCACGAGACGCGGCATCATCAGACGTGCCGAAGGTCCGGCGGCGGCGAGCGCCGCCGCTTCCGCGACGGAATGAACGCCGGCGAAAGCGCGGACGCGCTCGGATCGGGTCTCGGTGCGCGCGTTGGCAGCCTTCAGCTCGCTCTCCGGCACGACGACAATGTCGACACCGAGTTTTTTTGCCGCCGCTCGGATGCCGACCTCGTTTTGTTTGGCGGCGATGGTCGCCACGGCGTCGAGTGCGTCGGTCGCGATATTCACGCGCGCCAGCGCTACGCGGATGGCGGCTTCGATGTCGGGCGCCCTCGCGCCGCGTCTGCATCCGACGCCGGCGACGATCATGGTTTTGTCCAGACCCATTGTGTGACCGGCATGGCGCTGTACCAGCCGGTTTTTTCGCCCACACGGCCGGCGCGCGCGACGGCGATACGGGTCAATTCGCCGCCACGCGCTGCATGAGCGGCAAGGAGCAGCGCTTCGGTTTGCAGCGTGACGGCGTTGACCACGAGGCGGCCGCCGGAGCGCAGCGCCGTGACGGCGGCATCGATCACCGCTTCGCCCGCGCCGCCGCCGATAAAGATCGCATGCGGCGGAGCAAGACCGGCAAGCGCGGCTGGCGCCGTGCCCTCGACGATGTCAAGGCCGGGCACGCCGAAAGCCGCGGCGTTGCGGCGGATGCGCGCGGCGCGGTCGGCGCGCCGCTCGACTGCAATTGCGCGCATTGCCGGATCGGCCAGCATCCATTCGATCGCCACTGAGCCGGCGCCGGCGCCGACGTCCCACAGCAGTTCGCCGCGACGGGGAGCGAGCGATGAAAGGGTCACTGCGCGCACCTCGCGCTTGGTGATTTGCCCGTCGTGCTCGAACAGCTCGTCGGCGAGGCCGGAACTTCGCGCGATGATGCGGGCGCCAGGTGCGGCCTTCGCCTCGATTGCGACGATGTTGAGCGGATCGATCGCGCCGAGATCGAAGTTTGCTGCCGTGGTCCTGCGGATGCGTTCGCGCGGTCCGCCCAGTGCTTCGAGCACAGTGAGCCGTGATGAACCGAAGCCTGCTTGTGCCAGGAGATGCGCCAACGCGGCCGGGCCATCGCCGTCCGAGGTCAATGCCAGAAGCTGAGCGCCCGGCTGCAAATGCGGGCGCACCAAATCGATGGTGCGGCCGTGCACGGAAAGGAGCGCCGTTTGCGGCAGCGACCAGCCAAGTCGAGCCGCCGCCAAGCTGAACGCCGACGGCGCCGGCAGGACGATCATCTCGCGCGCATCGATCGTGCGCGCAAGCACGACGCCCACGCCGTAATGGAACGGATCACCCGAGGCAAGCACGCAAATCTGCCGTCCGCGATGGTTGAGCACTTCGTCGGCGGCGCCGTCGAAGGGGCTCGACCAAAGCCGCGCTGCGCCGCGAATAAGCGGCGCCGCAAGCGCCAGATGACGGCGGCCGCCGAACACGATCTCGGCTGCCTCGACGAGCCCGCGCGCCGTCGCGCTCAGGCCGTCGATCCCATCCTCGCCGATGCCGACGATGGACAGCCAGCGCGGCGATGCGGCAGTGTCACGGTCGATCGGTTTAGGAAGCGACATGCGAAAAAACCTCGCTCGGGTTCTCATTCTCGGCGGCACCGCGGAGGCGCGGATGCTGGCGGAGCGGTTGGCCGGCCGTTCCGATCTCGATGTCACGCTGTCGCTCGCCGGCCGCACCGCTTCGCCGGCGCGGCAGGCCGTGCCGGTGCGCAGCGGCGGTTTTGGCGGCGCCGCCGGCCTGGCCGATTATCTGCCGCGCGAACGGATCGACGCGCTGATCGACGCCACGCATCCTTACGCCCAAAAGATATCCGCCAATGCCGTCGAGGCCGCGCGCCGGGTCGGCGTGCCGCTGGTCGTGCTGCGGCGGCCGGCCTGGACGGCGGTTGCCGGTGATCGATGGATCGAAGTCAGCAGCGCGCGCGAAGCAGTGGCCGCGCTCGGCGTAGAGCCGCGCCGCGTATTTGTCGCGCTCGGCCGCAACGAAACGGCGCCGTTCCGGGAGGCCCCGCAGCATCATTATCTGATCCGCAGCGTCGATCCCATCGATCCGCCGTTGCCGCTGCCGCATGTGCGCTATGTGACCGGCCGCGGCCCGTTCGCCGAAGCCGACGACCGCGCACTGATGGCCGCGCATGGGATCGAGGTCGTGATTGCGAAGAACAGCGGCGGCGGCGCAACCTACGGCAAGATCGCCGCGGCGCGAGCGCTCGGCATCGCCGTCATCATGTTGCGGCGGCCGCTGGCGCCCGATGCGCCGACTATCGAGACGGTTCAGGATGCGATCGCCTGGCTCGATCATGCGTTGACCTCGGCAACAGCGCGCGGCGTGTAGACAAGCGGCAAGCGCCCCGCGCGGGCGATCACGCGCGTTTCACGCGAACCGACGATGATGAGCGTCGCCATGTCGGCCGGCATCGTTGCGGCGACATCGAGCGTTCCGACGGCCACGCGTTCGTCCGCCCGCCCGACAGCGCGGCCGAATATAACCGGCGTCGACGCTGGCAAGTGGCGGCGCAGCCGCTCGAAAGCCGTACCGAGTTGCCAGGGCCGCGCGCGCGAGACCGGATTATAGAGCGCGATCACGAAGCCAGCGCCCGCCGCAGCGTCGAGCCGCCGCTCGATCAGCTCCCACGGCTTCAAATTGTCCGACAGCGAGAGCGCGCAGAAATCGTGGCCGAGCGGCGCGCCGATGCGCGCCGCGACGGCAAGCATCGCCGTGATTCCGGGCACGATCGAAACGTCGAGCGCGCGCCAGCTTTCGGGTCCCCACTCGATCTCCTCACAGACGGCCGCCGCCATGGCGAAGACGCCGGGGTCACCGCCGGAAACGACGGCGGCGCGCGCACCCTGCGCGGCGTGATGGAGCGCAGCGGCGGCGCGCGGGCGTTCCTCGCGGTTGTCGGACGCGTGGCGGCTCTGGCCTGGACGTGCCGGTACGCGATCGAGATACGGCCCGTAGCCATAGAGCGCGTCGGCGGCGGCAAGCGCTGCGTCGGCTTCCGGCGTGAGGTAGCGGGCGTCGCCCGGGCCGAGGCCGATGACGGCAAGGTGTCCGCTCACGGCCGCTCCTCCCAGCCCGGCACCAGCACGACCGCGAAATAGGGCGCCTCATCATCCGATTTGGCGGTGAGCGGGATCATTTTCTCATCCGCCATGGTGCCGCGCTCGACATAGATGGCGCGATGAAGCCGGCCACTGCGGTCGAGCGCGCGGCGGAGCTTCGGCAGGTGCCGTCCGACTTTCATCACCACGGCGGCGTCGGCGTCCGCAAGCCGGCGCGCAAGCTCGCCTTCCGGCAGCGTCGCGGGAAGCACGGTGAAAACGTCGTCGCCCTGCGCGATCGGCGTTGCGGCAAGCGACCAGCAACCCGACATGCCGGTGACGCCGGCAATGATCTCGGTCGGGAAGCGCGGCGCCAGCCGCGCATGCAGATGCATATAGGAGCCGTAGAACAGCGGATCGCCTTCGCAGATCACCGCCACGATGCGTCCGGCCTCAAGATGCGCGGCGATGTCGGCGGCGGCGCCGTCGTAGAAATCGCGGAGCGCGTCGCGATAGCCGTTGCTGCATTTCGGCAGCTCGGTGGTGACGGGATAAGGAAGCGGCAGCTCGGTCACGCCGGCGCGCAAGTAGCGCGCCGCGATGGTGCGCGAGTGGCTCGGACTTCCGGCCTTGGCAAAATGCGCGACCACGTCCGCATTGGCGAGCGCGCGCATGGCCTTGAACGTCACCAGTTCGGGATCGCCGGGCCCGACGCCGACGCCCAGGAGCTTTCCGGTTTGGACGGCGCCGCTCACAGCCCGGGCCTCGCCAACGCATTGATCGCTGCGGCGGTCATGGCACTGCCGCCCATGCGTCCGCGCACGATAAGAAACGGTACGCCGCGCGGGTCGTCGGCGAGCGCCTGTTTCGATTCGGCGGCGCCGACAAAGCCGACCGGGATGCCGAGGATTGCCGCCGGTTTCGGCGCGCCGGCATCGAGGAGATCGAGCAGGCGAAACAGCGCGGTCGGCGCGTTGCCGATGGCGACGACGGCGCCGGCGAGGCGATCGATCCACAGGTCGAGCGCGGCCGCCGAGCGCGTGGTGCCGAGTTTGGCGGCAAGGGTCGGAACGCGCGGATCGTTCAACGTGCAGGTCACGGCGTTGCCGGCGGGCAAGCGCGCTCGCGTAATCCCGTGCGCGACCATTTCTGCGTCGCAAAGGATCGGGGCGCCGCGGGCGAGCGCAGCGCGCGCCGCGGTCACGAAGTTCGCGCCGAATGCGATATGCTGCGCCACGCCGACGGCGCCGCAAGCGTGGATCATGCGCACGACGATGTCGGCTTCCTCGGCGGAGAAGCGCGACAGGTCGGCCTCGGCACGGATGATCGCGAACGAGCGTTCGTAGATCGCCGTGCCGTCACGCAGATAAGCCGTGCGCTCAGACATGACGGTCCTCGCTTCTTCTGCGGCGCAGGGTGCGCGCGATCGCTGCCGGTAGCTCGTCGGCCGCGATCGTCGTGAAGGGAACGTCGCGCGCGGAACCGTCGGCAACGAGCGCACAGCCGTCGGGAGTGCCGACGGCGGTGAGTGCGGCGGGCGCCGGGTGCGCGCAGCCTTTGGCGCAGCCGGAAATGTGGACGGTGAACGAGCCGTCAAGCACGGGCGCTACGATTTCCGCGATCGAAGGTGCCATGGCGCGCGCGGCGATGTGAGCGGAAGCGCAAATCGGCGCTCCGGCGCAAGCGACGACATGCCGGCGCGGATCGTCAGCGCGAACGATGAAGCCGAGCTGTTCGGCGCCATCGACGAATGCGGGTGCCGTATCGTCGCTGAGGCCGATGATCATCAGCGCTCGACGCGGCGCGGCGCGCAGGCCGATCGCCCCGGCCGCCCCGGCGGTTTCAGCCAACGCCAGAAGCGCCGGCGCATCGGCGTGCCCGAACGCAAGGCCGATGCCGCAGGCGAGCGATCCGTCACGCAGCCGGTGCAGGCCGATTGCGCTTTTTCGGTTTGGCCCGTGCAAGTGGGGGGCCGGTTTCGGCACATCGGTCAAGAGCACGCCAGTCAGCGCCGCGCGCAAGGGTTCGAAACCTTCGGTCTTCAGGATGTCGCGAGCCCGTGTGGCGGGGCCGCGCTGCGCGAGGGCCGTCAGGAGCCGTATTGCCGCCTCGACGCCGCGCGCGGGCGCTACCGCCCCAAGGTGTGCTTCGGTCGCACGGTCGCCGCCGACGCCGACGTTGAGCGCGACGGCGCCGTTTATGAAATCAGCGCGCAGGCGCACGTCGGCCGCAAGCTCTTCGACGTCGAGCACGCCGCCGCCGTCGACGACAACGGAGACTTTCGGCGCGAGCCGGGCGGCAAGCGGCGTTTTTGTCAGCGTCTGCCGCAAATCGGCCGCGAGCGTGCCGGCATCGAGGAGTTCGTCGGGGTCGAGGCCGGCAAGTGCATTGCTGAAGACGGGAACGCCGTCCGCCGCCGCGATGGCGATCGCGGCCACCGCATCGGCGAAGCGCGGCGCGGATGCGACGGTGAAGCCGCGGGCCTGGATGCTGCTGCGCGCCGTGACTTCGATGGTGCCGTTGCCGTGTTCCCGCGCGGTGGCGCAGAACGTTTGGAAAGCGGCAAGCGGAATAGTGCCGATCGAATTGAGCCGCACCAAGAGCCCGTCGCCGGTCGGCATCGGCACTGACAGTCCAGGGCAAGCACCGCGGCGTTGCGAAAAAAATATGGCACGGGCGGTCATGACGTCGCCTCCGCACGCAACGCCGCCATGCCGGCATCGACATCGTTGCGCCGCGGGTGCCAAAAGCCGCGCCGCCGCGCCGTGTCGAGGCGTTCGGCGATCGCTGCCGCGGCTTGCGGATTTTCGTGCAGCAGAAAAGCGCGCACGTCCGCATCGGCGACGTATGCCGCGTAGAGGAGGTCGAACAACTCGCTGGCGACGGTGTCCGTCGTCTTGGCGAAGGCAACCAGGCGGTCGACGGTTTCGGCAAGCTCGGCGGCGCCGCGCGGGCCGTGGCGCATCTGCCCGGCGATGAAACGCGGATGGACGGCGCGGCCGCGCACGATGAGCGCCAGCGCCGCGGAAAGCGCGCGCGCACGCGGCCGCTGCGGATCGGTCACGTCGAGCATGATGAGATCGACCGCGCGGCCGAGCGTCTTCGCCGCGGCGGCAAAGCCGCCGACGAAGGCCACATCCTCGGCGCCTTCGAGGAGGTCGCGGCCGGGATCGTCGCTGGCATGCAGAAGGAGGTCGGCAGCGGCGATGCGTTCGGCAAAGACGCCGGCCGCCGCGCTGCCTTCGCCGTCGGCGCCGCCGTAGCGATGCGAGGTCGCGGCAAGATAAGCCGCGCCGATCGCCGTAGTGTCGGCCTCGCCGCCGAGCAGATCTTCGATGCCGGAGCCGTATGCGCCCGGCGCCGTGCCGAAGATGCGATCAAGGCGCGTTGCGCCGCCGGCACGGCGCGACGCAGCGAGCGGATTTTCGTCGCCGCTTTCGTCGCGTGCGGCGACCGCTTGCACGGCGGCGTCGATCAGTGCGATCTGCGCCGGGAAGAGATCGCGGAACAAGCCGGAGATGCGCCAGGTCACGTCGACGCGCGCACGACCCATCGCAGCCGTCGGCAGCACCTCGACGCCGGTGACGCGGCCGCTCGCAGCCTCCCAGATCGGCCGGCAGCCCATCAGCGCAAAACCTTGCGCGATCTCCTCGCCGCCGGTGCGCACGGTGGCGCTGCCCCACAGGTCGATGACGGCGGCGCGCGGCGGCTCGCCGTGCGTTTGCAGATGCGTGCGCACGATTTCGTCGGCGGCGAGGCGGCCGAGGTCCATGGCGGTCGGCGTCGGCAGCGTGCGCGGATCGGCGGTGAAGAGATTGCGGCCGGTCGGCAGCACGTCGCGGCGGCCGCGCGACGGCGAACCCGCCGGGCCGGGCGCGATCCGGCGGACATCGAGCGCCGCAAGCAAGGCCGCGCGTTCGGCCTCGGCACTTGCTTGCCGGAGCGGGTCGCTGTCTACAGCCGCAGAGCGGCCGTAGACATGCAAGCCGTCCTTGATCGCGAGGTCTTTCAGATCGCAGAGCCAGGCATCGATGCGGCGCAGCGCATCGTCGGGAGCGTCCGCGCTGTCGACGCCGGCTTCGCGCGCGAGGCCACTTCGCTCCGCCGTCTCGACAATCAGCTTCGCAAGGCGTTCGCGGCGGCGACGGTCGAGGCCGTCGGCCTGCGCATATTCGTCGACGAGGCGTTCAAGCTCGCGCGCGTCGCCGGAAAGCCCGCCGGCGACGAGCGGCGGCGGCAGATGGCCGATGGTCACGCCGGCGATGCGGCGCTTGGCTTGCGCGGCTTCGCCCGGATTGCTGACGATGAACGGATAGATCACCGGCAGCGCGCCGGTGACGATTTCGGGAAAACACTCCGCCGTTAGCGCCACGGCTTTTCCCGGCAGCCACTCCAGCGTGCCGTGCGCGCCGATGTGAATGAGCGCATCGACTTTGGCCGTGTGTTGCAGCCACAAGCCGAAGGCGACGAGTGCGTGCCGCGGCGGCAACGTCGGATCGTGATAGTCGGCGCGCCGCTCCGCCGCACGGCCGCGATCGGGCGGCAGCGCGACGAGAAGATTGCCGAATGCTCGTGCGCGGAAGCGGAACGCACCGTAGCGCGCGTTGGGGTCGCTCGTTGGCGCGCCCCAGGCGTCGTGCAGGCGCCCGACGGCTGCCGGCGGCACGCGCGTCAGCAGATTTTCGTATTGCGCCAGCGTGAGCGTCGCATCGTCCGAGCCGGTGGCGAGCGCGTCGAGCAAATCGCGCGGCGTTTTCGGCGCGAGGCTCACACCGTAGCCGGCGGCGGCAAGGTCTTCGATCAGCGCGACGACGCTCGCCGGCACGTCGAGCCCGACGGCGTAGCCGCTGCGGCCCGGCGCGCCGGGATAGTCCGGCATCAATACGGCAACGCGGCGCTCGCTGCGCGGCCGCATGCGCAGACGAAGGAGCGCCGCAATCCGGTCGGCGACCATGGCGGCGCGGCCCGGCTCCGGCCGGCTCGTGAGCGCGGTGAACGCAAGCCCCTCCTGCGCCGGCAGCGGTTCCTTGAAGGCAACAGCGCCGGCGAGGATGCGGCCGTCCAGCTCCGGCAGCACCACATGCATGGCGAGATCGGCGGCGCCGAGCCCGCGCGCGCTCTCGCGCCAGGCGGCGCGCTTGGTAGTGGCGCTGACGACTTGCAGGATCGGCACATCGAGGGCGTCGAAAGGCGCCGGCTCTGCGGCCGTGCCGCCGGCCGCGAAAGCGGTCATGGTCACGATGGCGGCGGGATTGACACGGGCGAAGGCGTCGCAAAGGAACGATGCCGCCTCGCCATCCTTCAAGCTCGTGACCACCAGCGGTGCCGGCGCGATGCCGTGTGCCGCGAGCGCCGCGCAAAGAGCGTCGACCGGTGCGGTGTCGGTCGCAAGCAGCAGCGCGCGGTAGAAGACGATCGGCACGACGGGCCCTTTGGGATCGAGCGAAGCGCAAAGCCGGTCGAGATTGACCGCTCCTTCGTCCGGCAAATAGCCGGCGAACCGCGGTACCGGTTTTGGCTCGCGGAGTTCGAGAGGCGAGCCGGCATGGCGCGCGAGCCGGCGCAGCAATGCGCGCAGATTTTCGCGGCCGCCCTCGCGGAAGAAGCGCAGCAGCGCATCGAGTTCGGCGAGCGGCAGCGTGGAGGCTGCGGCAAGCCGGGCGTCGTCGCGGTCCTCTCCCGGCAGCACGGCAAGCGCAATGCCGCGCGAACGCGCGAGCGCCGACAACCGCTCGATCCCGTATTTCCACCAATCGAGGCCGCCGAGCAGCCGAACCACGATCACCTTGGCCTGCGCGCCGACGCGGTCGATCCACAGATCGACCGACATCGGATGGCGCAAGTCGCGCAGGTGCGCGAGGCGGACGCTCGGCAGCGCGCTTCGCTCCGCCTCCCAGGCGGCGGCAAGCGCGGCGAGATCGGAATCGGCGAACGACAGCACCGCGATGTCGCCCGGCAGTTGGCCAAGGTCTACCGCTTCGACGATCTCGTCGAGATTGGTCGATGTCGTGGTGAGCAGGTGCATCCGCTCCGCCCGATATTTTACCCGGCCAAGGCTTGCGTGACCGCGGCGCGATCAAGCCCCTTTAATCCGATCACCACCAAGCGTCCTTGGCGCGTTTCGGCCGCCGCCCACGGCCGGTCGTATTGGTGCATCACGCGTTTGCCGACGGCCTGCACCAAGAGGCGGCGCGGCTTGTCGGCCACCGCGGCAAAGCCTTTGACGCGCAGCACGTCGAAATGCTCCGCCAGCGCGGCGACGCGGGCGGCAAGCTCGGAAGGGTCGGCGATCTCGCCCAGCGGCACGACAAAGGAATCGAAGTCCTCATGGTCGTGCTCCTCTTCGTCGTCATGCCGGGTGCGGCGGCTGCCGATGTCGTTCTCGGTGCCGACGCCGAGCCCGAGCAGAAGCGCCTCGTCCACCTTGCCATCGGCGGCGGCGATCACCTTGACGCTGCGCGGCAGCGCCTTGGCGATCGCGGCGCGCGCTCTCTCGGCGCCGGCGGCGTCGATAAGGTCGCGCTTGTTGAGCACGACGAGATCGGCACAGGCGATCTGATCCTCAAAAACCTCTTCGACGGGGTCGTCGTGCGCGAGCGCGGTGTCGGTCGCGCGCTGCTCGGCGAGCGCGTTGAGGTCGTGCGCGACGCGGCCGTCGGCGAGCGCCGCGCCGTCGACGACGACGACGACGCCGTCGACGGTCACGCGGCTTTTGATCGTCGGCCAGTGAAACGCCTGCACCAGCGGCTTCGGCAGGGCGAGCCCCGACGTTTCGATGACGATATGCTCGACCCCGCCGCGGGCCAAAATGGCGTCGAGCGCCGGCACGAACTCGTCGGCGACGGTGCAGCAAAGGCAACCATTGGCGAGCTCGACGATATTTTCTTCCGGGCAAACTTCGTTGCCGCAACCTTTGAGAATCTCTCCGTCGATGCCGACGTCGCCGAATTCATTGACGATGACGGCGAGCCGGCGGCCCTGCGCATTGGCAATGACATGGCGGATGAGCGTAGTCTTGCCGGCGCCGAGAAAGCCGGTGACGATGGTGCAGGGGACACGCGCGAGCGAGCCGTTCATTCGTCGATCTCCTGGAAGTCGATGGGGGGAACGCGCGCGATCAAGCCGCGCTTGAGCGGCGCCGGGCGCCCGCGCCAGGGCAGAATGCCGTCGGCGGCGCGCGCGAGCAGCCGCGCGCCTTCGACCAAGGCTTGCGCGCAGGTCACGTCGAGCCCGCCGAACACGTAAGTCCAGGAGCCGTTGCTGCGCACGGCCGCGCTCGGCCCGCGCGCGCAGTTGCCGAGACAAGTCAGCGGCCGGACCTGGACTTCGGTGCCGGCGGCCGCGCGTGCGGTGGCCGCGGCGAGGATCGCGCCCGGCCGCACTTCGCTGTCCGGCTCGCCGACAGGCCGGCAGGTGACGCACACATAGATGACCGGAGCGCCGGTCATGACGCGACCTCCACGCCGTCAGCCTGAGGCTGGTCGAGCCCTTGCCAACGGAAGAGCAAATAAGAGATCGCCCAGCTGGCGATAAAAACACCGACGACGACGTAGCCGAAATTAGCCAAGCCGCCGTTGAGGTCGCCGACAACGTCCCAGAAGCCGCCTTCTAGTCCGAGTTTGTCGGCGATCAGCCCCAAGGCCTCGATGCCGCCGATCAGAAACGCCACCACCACCGAAATGGCAGTGATGGTGAGATTGTACCAAATCTTGCGGATCGGATTGAGAAACGCCCAGCCGTAAGCGCCCACCATGAGCATGCTGTCGGTGGTGTCGATCAGCGTCATGCCGGCCGCGAACAAGGTCGGGAAGATCATGATCGTGCCGAAACTCATACCGCCGGACGCTTGGGTTGCGGCGACGGCGAACAAGCTGATCTCGGTTGCGGTGTCGAAGCCCAGCCCGAACAACAAGCCGAGCGGGAACATCTGCCAGCTGTGTGACACCATGCGGAACAGGGGGCGGAAGATGCGGGCGAGGAAGCCCCGGCCGGAGAGAAGAACGTTAAGCTCATGGTCGGCCACGTCCTCGCCGCGGCGGGCACGGCGAAAACTCAGCCATACGCCGCGCAAAATAACGAGGTTGATCACCGCGATCGTCAGCAAGAAAAACGCCGACGCGCCGGTGCCGATGACGCTGCCGATGACCTTGAAGGGGTGAAGGCGGCCCTGCAGCGCGAATGCCAACCCAACGATGACTGCCACTGCGATTGCGATGACCAGCGAGTGGCCGAGCGAGAAGAACAGGCCGGCAGAAACCGGTCGTTTGCCTTCCTGCATCAGCTTACGCACGACGTTGTCGATCGCAGCGATATGATCGGCATCGACGGCGTGCCGCAGTCCGAGCACATAGGCGAGAAGCGCGGTCCACAACAGCTTCGGCTCGCCGCCGAGCGCGATCACCGCCCAGGTCCAGGTCGCGGCGTTGGCGCTCAACAACAGAACATAAATGGCGGAAATCTTGGCGCGCTGATCGGCCGACGTATCGTCGACCGTCTTTTTCAAGAGGTTAAGCACGACGCGTCCTCGCATAACCAGCCGCCGGCGCGAGCGAGGACCAAAAGACTTTCGTCTTTCAGATCATCCAACGGCACACCCCGACCGCTGTTTGTCGCGTCGACCCGAACGACGGCAGGTCTCCTGGCTCGCGGATCGGCGCCTCGCCCGGCCTTCCCGGAATCATTCCAGTGGCCTTTGCGGACGAGACTTCCCGCTCACAGTTGCGGGGGCAGCTGCGGATTAAGGGCGTAACCCCGCACCGCATTCCCTTTTCACCCTCTCGCGAGGGACCGTCGATGGCTAGTGATAGATTTCGGCGGGCCGACCTGTCAATCTGGTCGTTCCGTTTCGCGCCTGATCCGAAAAGACAAAATGTCCGCGGTGGCGAACCTCACACTGGTGCTCGGCGGCGCCCGCTCAGGCAAGAGCCGCTATGCCGAGCGTCTGATCTGTGCATTGCCGCCGCCTTGGGCCTACGTCGCCACTGCGCAGGCGGGCGACG
>Ga0187784_10000573_pt1 | contig 27254 bp, 25 predicted proteins | sample 1015_SJ02_MP15_2_FD_132964 | JGI IMG/M metagenome (GOLD analysis project Ga0187784, IMG submission 132964) | Tropical peat soil microbial communities from peatlands in Department of Meta, Colombia - 1015_SJ02_MP15_20_MG | ecosystem: Environmental > Terrestrial > Soil > Wetlands > Peat | place... | reverse complement strand
TCCTACAGCTGGGTCTGTCTGGCGCCCACCAACGGCACCTACTCCGATCCGGCCACCGACACCACCGTGACCTCCCTCAGCGCTTCTGACGGTGACGCCACGTTGATCACCAATCCCGACAGCACGTACCTGGCCGTCGACGACGACGGTGCCAGCGCCACGGTGGTCCAAGACGCCAACGGGGGCGGCTACATGTCCTTTGAGGGCGGCAGCGGCGGCGGCGTCTCAGTCTTGGTCTTCGACGGCGGCAGCGGCGGCGGCGTTGCTATCTAGGTTCACGCTGGCATGGCGTCGCAGCGGCGTCTGAGGGGTGTCACCTACCGCCGGCTCTGAGGCGACTGCGAGAGAGTTCCAGCGCCGCGTCCGGGCGAACGAACCTCGTGGTAACGGCCTGTATCGTTTCGCCATGGCGCACGAGACCAGCACAGGTTCATCTCCCATCGTGAAGGGTTTGATGAACAACCTTCGGGAGATTCTTCCTCCAGACGAACTTCAGAAACTCGACGAATACGGAGCGCGGGTGGACGCCGCATTGCCAAAGGGCGACTACCGCAGGTCGAGGTACTGCCTCCATTGGGCGATCAAGGTGGCTGAGAGTCCTCAGCATTCGCATCTGTCGGGCGTGGCGGTTCGCCTCAAGGAGACCCACAAGGCGTGGCAAGACATTTGGCTTGGAACAGAGTTCGGAACCGAGGAAAAGACTGGCAAAGGCCAAGTTGCGCACAACGTCGGCGAGGATCAACGCATTGGCCCTGGAGAAGAGATCGAACTCCTTTGGGTCCAAGAGGCGACGGACGTGGCGAAAGCGGCAGCCGAGAAGAACGGCTGGGACACAGTTGACTGGGAAGGGCTCCTCGAAGAGGTGCTTCGGATCGGCTAGGTCCGGTGTAGCCCAGATCGCCCGCTCTGAGGCAATTCTCGACGAATCAGCTTGCTCAGCGATCCACGGACACGCGGAGCTCGAGTGTCCGCCCATATTCCACAATGGCGATATCGGAATCTTCGAACCAGGTGTCCACCCCCTGGCGGCCCGTCTCGGACCACCCTGCGTTCGCGAAGAACCGCTTGGCCCGCGCATTCCCGGCGTGGGTCCACAGGACGGCGGAACGATACGTCTCGGCCATTGCTGCGACTGCTTCGTCCATGAGCAAGCGGGCACATCCCTGGCCCCGGACGGTCGGGTGGACATAGATGCGGTAGACCTCACCGAGGTCCTCCCCGTTGAGCGGTCGATAGCCTCTCATCGAGCCTTGGTCCATAGGACCAAAATGAATGAATCCGACCACCCGACCGGCCGATTCTGCGACGAGCAGCGTTCCTCGAATGTGTGCTTCCTGGTCAAGCCGTGTTACCGAGTGGCGCTGGGCCCGACGAGCGAGCACGGGGAAGATTTTGCGTCGTAGCTCCAACTCGTCGTCGAACACCTCGGGTGGGCAGCAAACGCCTTCTCCCACTCTCCAGGCCTCTGCGTACACGTCGCCCAGCTGTTCGGCGTCGGCGGGAATGGCAACACGTACGTCAAACACGCTCGCATCTTGCCACCCCTCGGCGCGTCCCCGATCGCTGCCGGGACGGGGCGCCGCCCTAAGTCGCCCCCGTTTGACGGGCCGGGATGGCTATACCCGGCCGGGCGCCTCAAATCCGTTGTATATCGCAACGGTGGGAGGGCCGGTGACGCCGACAAGTTCAGTGACTTTCTGGACCTTGGGGTTGCCCTCGAAGAAGCTCTGGAACTGTTCAGCCGTTTCCCACTCGTCAATGACGACGAGTTCACCCTCGCCCGCCACAAAGGTGTGGTGGATGATCCCACCGCCCTTGGTGTCCTCGGTGATCTCCTCTAGAAGCGCTGCGTTGGCTTGCAAGCCGGCTATGGCCTTCTCCACGTCGGCAACTGGGAAGTGGGCGATAACGGTGACACTCATGACAGGGACCTCTCTTCGTATGGCCAAACCACCCAAACGGAGGCGGTCCGGCCAAGTTAGGACATTTCTTCTGCGCCCGCTCTGCGGTCGTTTCGCGGGAGTCCCCGTTCGGGACGCTGATCGAGGGTGCCCAGTTCTACTCCCTGCCGAGTCAGTGAGACATTTCGGTTCTCGAGCGCGAAAATGGGGAGTATGTCAGTCCATACGACCCAGCTGTTGACTCCCGACACATGGGATGACTTTGCTCAGCTCGTGGAGGCGAACAATGGGGTCTGGGGTGGGTGCTGGTGCATGGGTTTCCATCCAGAGGGTGTCGGCAAGGGTCACACCGTTGCCGGGAACCGGGAGGCCAAGCACGCCCACGTGGAGAACGGAACGGTTCACCAGATTCTCGTTTTTGAAGATCATGAGTGTGTGGGCTGGTGTCAGTATGGGTCGCCGGTCGAGCTTCCGAATATCAACAATCCGAAGGCCTATGCCAAGGATCTCAGTGAGGTACCCGATTGGCGGATCGGATGCATCTTCACTGGAAAGGGGCACCGCCGTGATGGGGTCGCACGAGCCGGTCTTGGCGCAGCTCTGGCGGCCATCAAAGCGGGTGGCGGCGGTCTCGTCGAGGCCTACCCGGAGCAGGTCGAGGGACGCGAGCCCCAGCGCGGTGCCTACTTTCACACGGGGCCGACCAACCTGTTCGAGGAGTTCGGCTTCGAGCGAGACCGCAAGATAGCGAAGTGGCGCTGGGTGATGCGCCTTCGCGTTCTGCCTTGACGAGACGGGCCTCGCCGCCCGCACCGGAGGGCCGACGCCTCTAGCTTGGGTGTCCCACCACGCCGGCTCGGGGTGCGGCCTCTCGGTATCTGGCATTACGGGTTGGGTATCACGGCTTCCATAGAGGTGAGGGGCGATACTTGTCCAACGCCGGGAGCAAAGTCGGCGAAACGAAAGGGAGTGGAGCTCAGAGTTCGATTGCGAAGACAATCACCTGGGTGCTGTTTGTCGTATGGATCGCGGCCTTCGTCGGCTTCCTGGCTAAGTTCCTCAACTTTGCGCATCACCCGGTATCTCAATCTGGGAATGGGGGCGGACCCTTCCTCGCTATCAGCCAGTTGGCATTAGGCGCTGCCGTGATCCTGATCTGGCAGTCACGAGGTAAAGAGGCGTAGAGGGCTCGACGGCCATCTTCGGGGTAATACGCCGGTTGTCGAGCCATCTGAGGGTGCCCCAGAGCGTCGGGAAGGTGGCACAGGCCCACCGCCCGTGATCAGCCAATCTGGGCGGTCAAGCCATATGAGGGCGAGGGCGATCCCTGATTGATCTATGAGGGTGATCCCCGATTGTTGGCTTCTGTTCCAATTGGTCACTATGGAACGGATGGACGCTGAACTGTTGTCGCCACGGGGTCCAAGACGAGCGGCACCGACTGAATCCGTCGACGCTGCGCCAAGGTCATAAGCCCCTGATGAGAAGAGACTCCGCAAAAAGAGTCCTGCGCTGGGTGATCGTGGCTGGACTATTGCTTGCTTACCTCGCGGCAGCGTCCGCCGTGCCATGGCCGATCTACGGAGCTGCGGGCTTTGTATGGGGCGCCGGCCTGGTGCTGGTTGCGATCGTCTACGCGTTGAAGAGTAGAGACGAACTCCCTCCGGGTGGGATCGCTCGGGGCGTGGTGCTGGCGGCGGTTGGCTATCTGGTTCTGATTGCCCTCAACCAGTTGCTGAATTGGGGTGTCCTGCACAAGGATCACAAGCTCCTAGCATTCATGGTTGCCTTCGTCGTGTTCATTGTCTGGGTCGCCGCATTGAAGGATCAAACGCGTCATCGCTCATCACGAGGGGAGTGAGCAAGGGTGTCAGTTTCCGGGGCACTCCGGAGACCTGCCCCACGTCACTGCCGGACCGTCCCAGACCGATGCTGCCGGTTCGGGGCGACGCAGTTGCGCCGACCAGAGCCAGGGTTCCCGCACGCGGCGCCGGGGGTCTGAAGTGGTCGACCTCACCACAACCCGCCCCTTCGAAAGCGCCCCGGCCGGCCCGCCGGTCCGGCTGGCGCCGGCCGTCGGCCGTCCTGTCCGGGTTCCGGCCGCTGGGCCCCCCTCTGCGCCTTCTTCTGTGTCATCGTTACTGGTGGGCGCTGCGGGACTCGAACCCACGACCTCAGCCGTGTGAAGGCTGCGCTCTAACCAACTGAGCTAAGCGCCCTGGCACCAAGGCGGGCTCCACCGTAGCCCCTGTCGCACCAGCCCCTGTCGCACCAGCCCCTGTCGCAGGGGTGATTTGGGAGGTCCCGACGCCGCCGGTACCCTGAGATCGCCATGCCCCCATCGAGCGACCACGAGGACCGGGACGTCTCCTCCCCCACGCCCGGCATCCGGGAGACCTTCTGGCCGAGCGCACCACCAAGGAACCCCGAGGATCTCGTGCCCGCCACCGATCGCAAGGCGGTCATGGCCTCACTCGACTCCCTGGAGGTCAAGCTCAGCGTCGGCGCCCTCCTGCTGGCCTTCGTGGCCGGCATCGCGATCCCAGCCGTCATCGCCTCGGAGCACAGGGTCACCAAGCACGGGAAGGCGGCCGTCACGGTGGCTCCCGACGCATGGCTCCTGGGGGGCGCGATCGCGCTGCTCGCCGTCTTGGGCTTCGTGGCCATCTGGAGACGCAAGAAGACCATGGTGGTGTTCGACCTCGTCTTCATCGGCTTCGCGTTCACGCTGTTCGTCGGGCTTGTCGGGTTCGTGTACATCTTCCTCGGCGGCTGGCTGTTCCTTCGGGCCTGGCGCATCGGCAAGTACGGCACCACCAGTGGGAAGGTCGTCGCCCGCCAGAGCGCGGAACAGAGGGCGGCGCGAAAAGGGGGCGCCAAGCAGGGTGCCAAGACGCCGACGGTGTCCAAGGCGTCCTCGCCGCCGGCCGAGCGCAAGCCGCCCACGGCGAGCAAGCGCTACACGCCCAAGGCGGCCCCCAAGAGGAAGATCCCCAAGCCGGCCAAGTAGACCGGCCCATGACTCTCGCGGCGCGTCCCTGGCGGGGATCCACAGCCCGGCACTCCCGGACCGGCCGTCCGGGGATCCGGCCCTCCGGCGTGCTCAGGTTCCCGGCTCGACCAGCAGGGCCGTGCGCAGCAGCTGCAGCACGTCGGCCCGCCGGCGCACCAGCGAGCGCGCCGTGGGCTCTTCGCCCAACGCGCGGAGCACCTCGACCTCGGTCACCATTCCGACCACGGTGGAGTAGATGGCCAGCAGGAGCAGGCGCGGGTCGTACCGCCGCATGGTGCCCGCGTCCATCTCGGCCTCGAGGAACGCCGACGCCCGCTGGACGAGCGGCTCGAGGGCCAACGTCATCTGCGTCGCCGCAGGCGGGCCGAGCCGCCCCATCTCGCGCAGCAGGCCGAGCAGCTCAGGCTGCCGGGCGGCCAGGCGGAACACGGAGCGCACGACCGCCTCGACGCGGTCCCACCCTTCCCCCGCGCCGGCGAGAGCCGCTTCGAGCACACGGGAGAGGTCGGCCGCGCTGCGGGCGATCACCGCCTCGAGCAACGCGTCCTTGGAGGGGAACCATTAGAGGATCGACTGCTTGGTCAGCTCGAGCCCCTTGGCCACCGAGTCAAGGGACGTCGCCTCGTAGCCCCGGCTGGCGAACGAGGCCACGGCCGCGTCCAAGATGCGCTCCCGGGTCGTCGCGGCGCCACCGGTCCCGGGCTGGGCCCCGGAGGCCGTGCGCGCCCCGAGCCTCGGCCCGGAAGTCCCGTCGGCCGGTGAACGAGCAGGTGAACTGGTCACTTACCAAATGGTAGACATACCCAGACGCCGGTGGTAGACATTCCCGATGCCCATCGCGCGGGACCTGCGGGGGAAGCGCTTCTTCATCACCGGCGCCACCGGCTTCCTGGGCACGGCCCTGGTCGAGCGCATCGTCCGCTGCGTTCCCGAGGCCCAGGTGACCGTGCTCGTGCGTCCCGGCCGGCGCGCCGATGCCGCCGCCCGCCTGGCTCGCGAGGTCGTCAAGAACGACTGCTTCGACCGTCTGCGCGCCGAGCTCGGCGACGGCTTCGCGGACGAGCTCTCCCGCCGGGTGCACGCCGTGGCCGGGGACGTCAGCCGGGACGGCCTGGGGCTCGACGACGACGGGCGTGGCGCGTTGGCCGAGGCCGACGTGGTCATCCACTCGGCCGCCACCGTGTCGTTCGACGCCCCCCTGACCCAGGCCGTCGAGATCAACCTGCTCGGCCCCTCCCGGGTCGCGGCCGCCATGGTCGAGAACGGGTCGAAGGCACACCTGATCGCGGTCTCGACGGCCTACGTGGCCAGCACCCACCAGGGTGAGGCCAAGGAGGAGCTGCTCAGCGAGAACCGGTTCACCCTCGACGTGCCCTGGCGCGACGAAGTGTCCTCGGCGCGCCGGCTGCGAGACGACCTCCAGGCCCAGTCGCGCCAGCCCGAGCGCCTGACCGGCTTCACCAAGCGGGCCCGCTCCGAGGTGGGCGCGGCCGGCGACCACCTCATCGCCGCCCGCGCGGAGAAGTTGCGAGAGGAGTGGGTCGGCGATGAGCTGGTGAAGGCCGGGACGGCCCGCGCCCTCTCCCTCGGCTGGCCCGACGCCTACCCCTTCACGAAGGCCCTGGGCGAGAAGGCGCTGGTCGAGCAGTTCGAAGGCACCGTGCCCATCACGGTGGTGCGGCCCTCGATCATCGAGTCCGCGTTGGCCGAGCCGCGCCCGGGTTGGATCCGGGGATTCCGCATGGCCGAGCCGATCATCATCTCCTACGCCCGCGGCCTGCTGCGCGAGTTTCCCGGTGTGCCCGAGGGCATCATCGACGTCATTCCCATCGACATGGTGGTGGCCGCCATCTTGGCCGTGGCCGCCCAGGGCGCGCGACCGGGGCGGCCACGGGTGTACCACGTGGCCTCGGGAGTGCGCAACCCGCTGCGCTACGGGCGCCTGGTCGAGCTGGGCCAGGAGTTCTTCGGCCGCCACCCCCTCTACGACGACCGCGGCCAACCCATCAACGTCCCCGACTGGTCGTTCCCCGGCCGGGGTCGGGTGCAGCGGCAGCTCAAGCGCGCCGATGCGGTGATGACGGCGGCGGAACGGCTCCTCGCCGCACTGCCGATCCGGGGCAGGCAGGCGCAGTTGGCCGCTCGGATCGAGGAGCGCCACGCGTTGGCCCAGCGCGCGCTGGGCTACGTGACGCTCTACGGCGCCTACACCGAGACCGACGCCCGCTACCGGGTGGACAACCTGCTCGAGCTGTCGGCGGCCTGCGACGAGGCGGACCACGAGCGCTTCGGTTTCGACCCCGCCGCCCTCGACTGGGGCGACTACGTCTACAACGTCCACCTCCCCTCGGTGCTCGAGCACGCCCGCGTGCGCACCAAGCCGGGCACGTCGGTCGTCGAAAAGCGCTCCGACCGCCAGCGCAAGGCCATCCTGGCGCCCGAGCGCCACCTGGCCGTCTTCGACCTTGAGCACACGCTGATGTCCTCGAACGTGGTGGACACCTACGCCTGGCTGGCCAGCCGGCACCTGTCCCCGGCGCGTCGGGCCCGCTTCGTGGCCGACCTGGCGCGCCAGGGACCCTCCCTGCTGGCGCTCGACCGCCGGGACCGTGGCGACTTCCTGCGCACCTTCTATCTGAAGTTCGAGGACGCGCCAGTCGAGCGGCTGCGCCAGGACTCCTGGGAGCTCTTCCACCGCCAGCTCCTCACCCGGGCCTTCCCCGACGGCTTCGCCCGCGTGCGGGCCCATCGCGCGGCGGGGCACCGCACGCTGCTCATCACCGGCGCGCTCGACTTCATCATCGAGCCCGTCCGGCCGCTGTTCGACCACATCGTCTGCGCGGCCATGGAGGAGCGGGACGGCAGGTTGACGGGCCACCTGACCACGCTGCCGCCGATCGGAGAGGCCCGGGCGCTGCTCCTGGCCGACTACGCCGAGGAGCACGGGCTCTCGCTCGACGAATCCGTGGCCTACGCCGATTCCGCCAGTGACCTGGCCATGCTCGAGGCCGTCGGGTTCCCCGTCGCCGTGAACCCCGAGTCGCGCCTGGCCGCCATCGCCCGGCGGCGCGGCTGGCACGTCGAGCACTGGGCCAAGGCCGAGGGAGGGTCCCACCGGCCGGTCCCGCTCGGCCCCTTCGACGTGAAGTCGCCCAAGGCGGTGATGGGCCGGTGAGCACGCTCCTCTTCGAGCGTTCGCTGCCCCGCTTCGCCGCGGCGCGTGTCGCGTCCGCCTTCGGGTCGGGCAAGGGCGCCGGCGTGGGCCCGCTGCGCCTCGTCGAGCGAGACGAGCCCGAGCTGCCCGCCCCCGGGTGGGTGCACGTCGACCCGCTGCTGTCGGGGATCTGCGGCTCCGACCTGGCCACGCTGGACGGGCGCAGCTCGCACTACTTCGAGGACATCGTCTCCTTTCCCTTCGTACCCGGCCACGAGGTGGTGGGCATCGTGCGTGACGAGACGCCCGGTGCCGGGGGCACCGCGCTGGCCGCCGGCAGCCGGGTGGTCCTCCAGCCGGTACTCGGGTGCGCGGCCCGGGGCATCGAGCCACCGTGCCCCGCCTGCGCCGCCGGGCAGGTCGGCAACTGCGGGCGCGTCGCCTTCGGCCACCTCCGGCCCGGCCTCCAGACGGGCTTCTGCGCCGAGACCGGGGGCGGGTGGTCGAGCTCCGGCCTGGTGGCGCACAGCAGCCAGCTCTACGCCGTGCCCGACGCCCTGAGCGACGCCGACGCAGTGACGGTCGAGCCCACGGCCTGCGCCGTGCACGCCGTGCTGGGCGCCCCCATCGAGCACGGTGACGTGGTCGCCGTGCTCGGCGCGGGGACGCTCGGCTTGCTGGTGACCGCCGCGCTCAGCCACCTGTCGGTGGCCGGTCGGTGCGCCACGCCCTCGGCAGTGCTCGTCGGAGCGCGCTACGCCCATCAGCAACGCTTGGCCCGCGAGCTCGGGGCCGGCGAGGCCCTCCCGTCCGACCAGCTCGCCCGCGCCGTGCGGCGCCGCTCGCACTCGCTGTCCTACGGCGGCTCTCCGGGCACGACCACCACCCTCTCGGGCGGCGCCGACGTGGTCCTCGACTGCGTCGGCAGCCCCGAGTCGATCGCACAGGCGCTGGCCATGGTGCGTCCCCGGGGAACGGTGTCGCTCGTCGGCATGCCGGGCAAGGTGACCGTGGACCTCGCGCCCCTGTGGCACCGCGAGGTCCGTTTGGCCGGTGCCTACGCCTACGGGATCGAGCCCGAGCGAGACGTCCACCCTGCCGTACCGACCTTCTCGCTCGCCTTCGAGGTGGCGGCGGCGCAGCGAACCGGGCGCCTGGTCTCGGCCACCTACCCGCTGACCCGCTTCGAGGACGCGGTGGCCCATGCCGGCGCCGCCGGGCGCCGCGGCGCCGTGAAGATCGCGTTCGACGTGCGCCACCCCGGGCTGGGCACCGAGCGGCACGGCGGGCAACGCCGGGCCGGACGTCGGCCAGCGGGCCCGAACGAGCGCCCGGCACGCACATCGACACAGAGAGGGAAAGGACCTGCCCGATGAGCCGCCGACCCGGCTTCGTCCTCGAGGTGGACCGATCGACCCCGCCGACGCTGGTGTGGCGCGGCGAGGGCTTCGGGCTCGAGACCCTCCCCACGGGGAGCCGCGTCATCTACGCCCCCGAGCCTGTGCAGCCGCTCGAGGACCCCTACGCGGCCATCCGCCACGCGCTGTTGCACCCGCTGGGCGACCGTGACCCGCTACCCGCCCTCCTGCGCCCCGGCATGAAGCTGACCGTCTGCTTCGACGACGTCTCACTGCCCCTCCCGCCCATGGAGGCACCCGACGTGCGCCAGATGGTGATCGAGACCGTGCTCGACATGGCTGCCGAGGCCGGGGTCGACGACGTCCTCCTAGTGGCCGCGCTGGCCCTGCACCGCCGCATGACCGAGGACGAGCTGCGCCATGCCCTGGGCGACCGCGTCTACGACGCCTTCGCCCCCAACGGACTGCTCACGCAGCACGACGCCGAGGACCCCGACAACCTCCTCTTCATCGGCGAGACCGCCCAAGGCGAGGAGGTCGAGATCAACAAGCGGGCCGCCACCTCGGACCTGCTGGTCTACGTCAACATCAATCTCGTCGCCATGGACGGCGGCCACAAGAGCGTCGCCACCGGGCTGGCCAGCTACCGCAGCCTGCGCCACCACCACAACCCGCACACCATGCGCCACTCGAAGTCCTTCATGGATCAGCCGTCCTCGGAGCTGCACTCGTCGAACTGGCGCATGGGCCGGCTCATCGCCGAGTCGGGGGTCAAGGTGTTCCAGATCGAGACCACGCTGAACAACGACACCTTCCCGTCGGGCTTCGGGTTCCTGCAGAAGCGCGAGTGGGAGTGGTCGGTGCGCGACCGCGCCAAGTACCTCGCCACGTCGGCGACCCTGGGCAAGACCCCGCCCCGCCTGGCCCGCCAGGTGCTCCACTCCCTGCGCTCGCCGCACGCCCTGACCTCGGTGCAGGCAGGCGAGGTCGAGGCGGTGCACGCCCGGACCCTCGAGCACGTGTGGGCCCAGCAAGGCGTCGACGTCGAGGGGCAGACCGACATCCTCACGATGGGGCTGCCCTACATCTGCCCCTACAACGTCAACTCGATCATGAACCCGATCCTGGTGGCCTGCCTCGGGCTCGGGTACTTCTTCAACATGTACCGCGGCAAGCCGCTCGTGCGCGAGGGCGGTGTGGTGGTCATGTGGCACCCCACCCGGCCCGAGTTCCACCCGGGCCATCACCCCAGTTACATCGACTTCTACGAGCAGGTGCTCCCCGAGACGGTCGACCCGTCGCGCATGCACAAGGAGTTCGAGGAGTCCTTCGCCACGGACCCCTGGTACGTCCACCTCTACCGCACCGGCCACGCCTACCACGGCGTCCACCCCTTCTACATGTGGTACTGGTGCGCGCACGCGCTGGCCCACGTGGGACGGGTCATCGTCGTCGGCGGGGATCCCCGCGCCGTGCGGCGGCTCGGCTTCTCCCCGGCCAGCTCGCTCGACGACGCCCTCGAGATCGCGTCGGACGTCGTCGGGCCGTCGCCCACCTTGACCCACGTGCACAATCCACCTCTCTTCATGTCGGACGTGCGCTGATGGCCTCGTCGCGCTTCGGGACGGACCGGTTGCGCGCCACGGTGCGCTCGGCGCGCTTCCCCCTGGCCGCCCCCACCTGGCCCACCTCGGTGCCCCGGCCCGACCCCGAGCGCAGGGTCGGCCTCGACTACGACCACGAGTGGTCGCGCCGTTACCCGGTTCGCCTGGCCCGCGCCGTCGTCATGGACAACGTGACCCGCCCCGCGGCGCGCCTGCTGGCGCCGGCCACCGTGCGCGGGGTCGAGCACCTCGAGCACGTGGAGCGGCCCGTGATCTTCGCAGCCAACCATGCCAGCCACATCGACACGCCGTTGCTCTTGACCACGCTGCCCGTCGAGTTCCGCCACCGCACCGTGGTGGCGGCGGCCTCCGACTACTTCTTCGACCGCACCTGGAAGTCGGTCCTGTGGTCGTTCGCGCTGGCCGCCATCCCGATCGAGCGAAGCAGGGTGAACCGTCGGTCCGCCGACACCGCGGCCGAGCTCATCGAGGACGGCTGGAACCTGGTCATCTTCCCCGAGGGTGGCCGCTCGCCCGACGGCTGGACCCAGCCCTTCCGCGGTGGTGCCGCCTACCTGGCCCGCCGCACCGGGAGGCCGGTGGTCCCCGTGTACCTGCACGGCACGCGGCACGTGCTGCCCAAGTCGGCCGAGTCCGGTGGCCCGCCGCCGGGCGGGTCGGGCACCGAGTCGCGTCGCAGCGGGCGCCTGCGCCGCTCCCCCATCGCCGTGCTGTTCGGCCCGCCCATGCGCCCCGACAGCGACGAGAACGCCCACCGCTTCTCCGAGCGGGTGGAGGCTGCCGTGGCCACGCTGTCACGCGAGGTCCACTCGGACTGGTGGCAGGCGCGGCGCTCGGTCAGCGCCGTGGCGCCGGTGGCGGGGGCCGAGCGGGCCCACCGCGGGCCGGAGGGCTCTCCGTGGCGCCGGGCCTGGGCCCTCGACGAGCCCCCGGCCCGCCGGGGCGACAAGGAGTGGCCGGCCTGATCCGGCCCTGGCCAAGGGTCGGGTGCGACCCTCAGCGGGGCAGCAAGGACCGGGTCACCAACAACACCGTCTCGGCCAGGCCGGCGTCGCGGTGGACCAGCGCCGCTTGGTAGTCCGGGTCCCGGACCATGTCCATGAACGCGTCGATGCTCGGGTACTCCATGACCGCGATCTGGTCCCACGGCACGTCACGGCCGACGAGGACCAGGCGCACCTCGTTGAGGAGCGTCATGGTCCCGCCGCGGCGGGTCACGTGCCCGAGTGCCACCGCGCCGTAGCGCCCGTAGGCCTCGATGCCCGCCAGGCCCGCCCCGGCCAGCTCGTGCCCCTCGGGGTAGACGGCCTGGTCCCGATAGGCGAGGAGGTTGACGAATTGCAGCGGACCCTCCTCGTGGGACTCGCGCAGGGCGCGCAGCTGCGCCTCGTCGGGGTTGAGGCCCCCAAAGGTGTGGCCGGCGAACGCACGCCCCAGCTCGGCCGTGATGTCGTCGCTGTTCGCCACCGCGCCACCTCCCCCGCCCCTGCGTCACGCCAACCGCCGCCGGATGGTAGCAAGAGCGCATGCGGACCATCGTCGTGGGCAGCGGCAGCCCGCGGCCAGACTTGCACCGCGCCGGGCCCTCCACGCTGGTGCGAATCAGAACGCGATGCCGCCGACGGCCCGGGGGTCGCTGACCGACACGATCTCCTTGCCCAGCGGGGCGACGGCAACCGCAGCCAGTTTGAAATTCCCCAGACCGAGCGGGATGCCGATGACGGTCAGGCACAGCACCACGCCCAGCACCAGGTGGGCCAGCGCCATCCAAAGCCCGGCCAGCACGAACCAGATCACGTTGGCCACGGTCGAGGGTGCACCCGCGTCCGGCCGGCGCACGAGGGCCCGCCCGAAGGGCCAGAGCACGAAGGCGGCCAGGCGGAAGCAGGCGATGCCGAAGGGGATGGTCACGACGAGCACGCACAGGACGAGCCCGGCCAGCGCGTAGCCGATGGCCAACCAGAGGCCCGACAGGACCAGCCACAGCACGTTGAGCACCGTCCGCACAGCTCTCCTCCCTAGTGCGCCGCCGGGGCGCCGGTCCCCGGCGGCGCGCCCCGGCGCCTGGCCCGTCGCAGGGCCCGTCGCCGGCGGTGGCCCCCGACGGCGGCCAGGCGCTCGGCGCGCAGCTCCTCGGCCGCGGCGTCGTCAAGCGACGACAGCACCACGTCGCCCAGCGCCCACGCCAGCAGCCGGTCGGCCAGGGCCGGGTTGCGCGCCAACACGGGCCCGTGCAGGTAGGTGCCCAGCACGTGGCCGCGCACGGCGCCCTCGCTGCCGTCCCCGCCGCCGTTGCCCACACCGGCGGTGACGGTCCCCAGCGCGACCGTGGTGGTCCCGGGCACGAGCGAGGTGCGGCCGCCGTGGTTCTCGAACCCGGTCAGCACCGGGAGGCCGTCCACGCCGGTCGGTTCGGCCAGCACCTCGCCCACGGCGCGCCGCCCGGTGCCCTTGACCGTCTCGATGTCGAGCAGGCCCACACCCTCGTGGGGGTCACCCCCGGCGCCGGGGAAGCTGCGCCCGACGACCTGGAACCCGGCGCACACGGCGAGCACCACCGCGCCCCGCGCCACCCGCGCGGGCAGCGTGCCGTCGTCGAGCAGTGCGCGTGCGGCGCGCACCTGCGGTCCGTCCTCACCGCCGCCGAGGCAGTAGATGTCCGCGTCGGGCAGCGGGCGGTCGGAGCCGGCCTGGAGCAGCTCGGCCGGCAGGCCGCGCCACTCGGCCCGCCGGGCCAAGACGAGGCCGTTCCCCCCGTCGCCGTAGGTACCGAGCAAATCGGGGTAGACCACGGCCACGCGCAGCGGCGCCCTCGGCCCGCTCACGCCGGCGCCCCCAGCAGGTCGTGGAACGCGGTGTAGTTCCCGATCACGTCGACCACGCGGTCGGTGCCCGCGGCGGCCAGCGCCACCGCGTGGACCGGGTCGGGCTCCGTGCGATGCGCCACGCCCGCGTACTGCAAGCGCACCGACAGGTCGCGCACGCGGTCGCCCGTGGCCACCACCGTGCGCCCGGTCAACCGCTCGTAGGGGACGTCCCACAACCAGCTCGGGTCGGCGCCGTCGGCCACCCGGGCGTTGATGCTCACCACCACCGGTGCGTCCGACTCGGCCACCAGGTCGAGGAGCTCGTCCCACCCCGCCGGGTTCTTGGCCAACATCAGCCGCGCCCGCACCGGGCCGAAGCGGCGCACGGTGAAGCGGCCCGCAACCTCCTCGACCGCCTCCATCGCCTGGAGGGCGTCCGCGGCGTCGACCCCGCACGCCTCCGCCGCCACGGCCGCCATGACGGCGTTGGCCTCGTTGAAGGCGCCCGGCAGCACCAACTGGAACTCGAGCTTCCGCCCCTCCGCGCGCACCAGGCGCGCCGCACCCCCCGGGGTGCGCTCGAGCCAGGCCTCGGGAGCGGGCTTGGCGAAGTCACAGGCCGTGCAGGCCCACGTCCCACCGGAGAACTCGATCCGGCCCTCGCAAGCCGGGCAGCCCACGGCATCGAGCTGCCAGCGCAGGCCGACGCCGACCCAGTGCACCGATCGGGCCGCGCCCGCCCCCCAGACGACCAGCGGGTCGTCGGCGTTGGCCACGACCTGGACCCAGGGGGCCGCCGCCAGGGCGGCGCGCCATCGGCCGGCCACCATGCGCACCTCGTTGGTCCGGTCCAGCTGGTCGCGCGAGAGGTTGAGCAGCACGACGGCCTCGGCAGCCGTCGCGGTGAGCACGCGTGGCAGGTAGACCTCGTCGGTCTCGAGCACGGCACGGTGCGCCTTAGAGCCGGCCAACGCCGCCACCTGCCCCGGCGGCATGTTCGACCCGGTGCCGTTGCTGACGACCGCGTCGCCCGAGGCGCCCAACCCGACGGTCACCAGGTGGCTCGTGGTGGTCTTGCCGTTCGTGCCCGTGACGAGCACCACCTGCCGGCCGGCACTCAGGTGCTCGAGCAGCCCGGGGTCGATGCGCAGCCCCACCCGCCCTCCGGCCACCGTGCCCTGGCCGCGCCCGAGGCGGCGGGAGGTGGCGTTGACGGCCCGCGTGGCGGCCTGGGCGACCTGGGCCCTCACCGGGGAGGCATGGCGCGCGCCAGCTCCTCGGCCGTCGGCTCGCGGCGCACCCGCGCCTCGGCGGGCAGCAGGGCGCTGATGGCCGCCATGATCGTGTCGGTGTCCGCCTTGGCGTCGGTCAGCGACAACGGCACCGGGCGGCCGACGCGCACGGTCACCATCGGCGGGCGACACACCAGCGTGAAGTCGGGGACGCGCGCGGAGCGGGGCCACACCTGCTCGGTGCCCCACAGTCCGACCGGCACCACGGTGGCGCCGGTGGACGCGGCCAGGCGCGCCGTGCCGGTCTTCCCGCGCAGCACGGGGTCGAAGAAGGCGCGCCCGCGTGGGATGGTCCCCTGCGGCAGGACGACGACGACCTCGCCCGCCTTGAGCGCCCCCTCGGCGGCGCGCAGCGGCTGGTCCGACCCGCTGCCCCGGTCGACCGGGATGCCGCCGACGGCCCGGGCGATCGTCCCGACCACGGGAGCGTCGAAGATCTCCTTCTTTCCGAGGAAACGGACAGGCCGCCCGATCTCCCGCGCCACCAGGGCGAGCGCGGCCACGTCGAAGTAGCTGCGGTGGTTGGCGGCCAGCAGCACCGGCCCTCTCCGGGGCACGTGCTCGACGCCGCGGATGTCGAAGCGCGCGTAGGGGAAGCTCAGCGTGCGCACGAAGGGGCGGAGCAGGTGGTACGGCTCGAGGCCCAGAACGCTCGGGACGCCCGACGGCCGGTCCCAGTGCTCGATCGGCCAGCGCCGGGCCACGGCCACCGCGGTGAGCGGGGGGTCGGGGTTGACGGCGTGCGGCCACCCCACGCTCGAGAGCAACGGCATGTCGAAGATGCTGTCGCTGCAGGCGTGGCAGAGGTCGAGGTCGACGCCGCTGTCCTCGGCCCACTCCCGCACGGCGCGCAGCTTGCCCGTCCCCCACACGAAGCCCTCGTAGAGGCGCCCGGTGTAGCGACCGCCGCTGGTCTCGTAGACGGTGGCGATGAGGTCGTCGAACCCCATGGCCTCGGCGAAGGGGGCGATCATGTCGACCGGGGTCGTCGTGGCCAGCACCAGGAGGTGGCCCTCGGCGCGCAGGGCAGCCAGCCGCTGGGGAGCGAAGGGTGCGACCAGCTCGGTCAAGACGGGGACCGCCCGCTTGCCGGCCGCCCGGACCTGGTCCTGGCGCCATCCCTTGGCCACCCGGGCCGCGGCGCGCACCAGGCCCATCGAGAACAGGTTCTCGCCGAAGCGGTCGTTGACGGCGTAGAGGACCCGGTCCCCGGGCAGCGAGCGCCCCTCGGGGATCACGCCCTCGTCCATGAGGGCCCGGTTGATGACCTGGCCCGAGGCGCGGCACAGCAGCGTGCGGTCGAGGTCGATGAAGACCGCGCTGTTCGCCACGGCAGGCAGCCTAAAGCAGTTGCCCCGGCCGACCGAGGGTGCCGACGAGGCCCGAGAAGGGCCCAGAATTGGGAGAAGGGATCGCCGGGGGGGAGGGCGATCCCTTCTCAAGACTCACCAGGGTAGGAGGGGGGGCTTCCATTTCCCTGCGGTCTGCGATCCATTCTGGACCCCTTTCGGAGATCAGTCAAGCAGCTTTAGCAGATACTTCTTATCACTTATAATGATCAAAAGTGAAACTCCCGCGAGCGATTTCCAGGAGAGTGCCGTCATGGAACTGAAACACCTGCAAGCACTACTGGGCATCGCCGACACCGGGAGCTTCTCCGCCGCCGCCTTGTCGATCGGCACCGTGCAGTCGAACGTGTCGGCCCACGTGGCCCGGCTCGAGCGCGAGCTCGACGTGCAGCTGGTCGACCGGGCCTCGGGACGGCTGACCGAGGAGGGCGCCGTGGTGGTCGAGCGGGCCCGCCGCGTCATGAACGAGCTCGAGGCCATGGTGGCCGACGTCACCGCGCTCCGCCAGGAGGTGGTCGGCACCGTGCGGCTCGGGATGATCGGCACCACCGGGCGCTGGCTCGTGCCCCAGCTCTTCGACCTCCTCCGGGTCCGGCACCCCCACGTCCACCTCAACGTGGCCGAGGGCAGCAGCGTCCAGCTCGAGCAGCAGCTGGCCTCGGGCCAGCTCGACCTGGCGGTCGTCATCTTCCCGCTCAGCGGCGACGAGATCATGGCGGCCCAGCTCTTCGACGAGGACCTGATGATCGTGGTGCCCCGCGACCACCCCTGGGCGGAGCGGCCCATCATCCCCATGGAGGCCCTCGGCGAGCTGGAGCTCCTCCTCCCTGCCCCCGGGACGGCGCTGCGGGCGGAGATCGACAGCGCCACCGTGCCCGCGCGGGTCGAGCTCCACCCGGCCATGGAGCTCGACGGCGTGCGCCTCATCGCCTCCCTGGTCTTCGACGGCTACGGGCCGGCCATCCTGCCCGCCACGGCTGTGCCGGGCCGGCTGCGCGAGCGCTTCTGCCTGGTGCCCGTCGAGGGCCTGCCACGGCGCCGCGTCGGCGTGGCCCAACGCCGTCGCGGCCTGCCCTCGGCCCCCGCCCGGGCGGTGATCGACGTCCTCGGCGAGGTCGTCAACGACACCCTCTCCATGCCCGAGGGCATCCACCCGACCTGATCGGGTCGGCGCCGTGCCGGCGGCGCTCAGGTGGTCGGCCCGTCCGCCGCCTCGGCGGCCGGAGGCCGCGGGTCGCGCCACATGGTCCAGATGTTGGGCCCGTCACGCCCGAGGACCACCTCCTTGACCACCTCGAAGCCGTGGCGCCGGTAGAAGGGCACGTTGCGCTCCTTCGACGACTCGAGGTAGCAGGGCAGCCCCTCGGCGTCGCAGTGCTCGAGCACCGGGCGCAGGAGCGCGCTGCCGATCCCCTGCCCCTGGCGCTCGGGCGTGGTGCCGAGGGTGGCCAGGTACCAGTGGGGCTCGTGGGGGTGCAGGGTCTCCACCGTGTTGAGCAGGCGCAGCGTGGTCACGAGGTTGGTGGCGACGTAAGGCAGCACGGGCAGCATCGTGAGGATGCCCCTCCACCCCGCCTGGAGGGGCTTGCCGGCCGGCGCCCAGACGGCGGCGCCGGTGTGGTCCTCGGTCGTGTAGCACCCGCCGAAGGCCAGGTAGTCGGCGCGCATCTGGGTGCCGAAGTACGCGCGCAGGGCTGCGTCGCGGCGGGCGTCGTCGGTGAAGATGTAGTTGGTGACCGGGTCGTCCCAGAAGGTCCGGGCCAGCTGCGCCGCCATGGCGTCCACGTCGGCGCCGGTCGCCCGGCGGACTACTGGCAGGGAAGTCTCGAGTACCACGACGGCGTCGATGGTGGCAGAGCACCCACCCACGCGCCACCCGGCGAGCTCGATGCGTGCGCCTGGCCGAGCTGTGAGAGCTCCGGCGCCAGGCGCTGCCCCACGAAGATGCCGCCCGACTCGCTGAAGTGCACCCCGTCGGCACAACGGACGTTGATGGAGTCGACCGTGGGCGAGAACCGGCCCCCGGGCGACACCAGGGCGTTGAGGTCGAACACGTAGACCCGCCCACCGACCCCGGGCGGAGCCGCCGACGAGACGGCGCGGATGGTGGCGTTGTCGATCGAGGCCCGCGAGGGGTTGTCCTCGGGCCACGGCGTGCCCGACGGGCTCATCCCGCTGTCGTAGTAGGGCGTGGTCATCAGCACGACGCTGGCCCCCCTTGAGCCCAACACGCTGATCGCCTGTCGGAAGCGGTCCGCCACGTACTGGTTGAAACCGGGCTCGGTGAGGTTCTGCCACTGCCCCCACACCAACTGGTCGTACGTCTCGCCCCGCCCCACGTAGAGCACCACGTCGGGGTTGTACGCGTCGACCCACTGCCGCCAGGTCGCCAACAACGAATCGGGCTCGCCGTTCGTGTCGCAGGGCGGGTCGGGCGCCACCGTGTAGTAGAGGGCCCGGAACTCGCTCTGCATGGACAGTGAGCACCCGGGCGTCCCCTCGTTCACCAGCTGCACCCCGTACTGCTTGGCCTCCTCGGCCAGGCCGACGCCCAGCGTGCCCGCCACCGAGTCGCCCACGAGCAGCACCTTGACCGGCTTGTGGGTCGACAGCGACACCCCCGGGGGCGCCGGGCTGAGGTAGGCGTCGTCGCCGGGGCCCGACGCGCTGCTCGGTGGGGAGCTCGAGGCGGACGAGGAGGCGGACGAGGAGGTGGACGAGGAGGTGGAGGAGGACCCCGCCGGCGCAGAGCCGGCGGTCGACGAGGTGGCGGGGGGTGACGTCGCCGCGACACCCGAGGGGTCGCCTGCCGTGACGGTCTCGGCGTCCGTGGCGACGAGGTGCTCCGACGCCGAGCGCCCCGCGCCCGGCGCATGCAGCTGGGCCCCCACCAGCACCGTCGCCCCGGTCGGGACCAGCGTGCTGACGAGCATGGCGCCCACGGCGAAGGCGGCGCCTGAGGGGACGACCACGCGCAGACGCAGGCGCCGCAGCGCGCCGTGCTGGATCGGGACCTCGACCAACTTGTAGCTGAGCAAGGCGATCCCGGTGGTCACGACCACCCGGAACACGAAGAGCGGGTACACGCCCCAGTGCAGCCGTTGCGCGCTCGTCAACAGCAGCACCGGCCAATACCACAGGTACACGCCGTAGGAGATCCGCCCCATCTGGGGCAGCGGCGGCAGCTCGAGCAGCCGGACCACCACCGAGCGCGGCGCCACGGCACAACCGAGGACCACCGCGCCCGCAGCCACGCTGGCCACGAGGAACCCGCCCCGGAAGGAGAAGGTGGAGTCCTGGGAGGTCGTCGCCCACATCACCCCGGCGCCGATGACGCCGGCGACCGCCAGCACCGAGGCGAAGCTGGCGAACCAGGCGCGCCGGCTCCCCTCCTCCCACAACGTCAATCCGATCGCGATCGCCGCACCGACCAGGATGGCCTGGGCCCGCGTGTCCGTTCCGTAGTAGGCGCGGGCGGTGTAGCCGTGGGGCGCGTAGTACGCCATGAGCGACGCCGAGACCAACGCGCCGACACAGGCCAAGACGAGCAGCACGAGGAGGCGCCGGCGCTTCGTCCACGTTGCGGCGCGCGCCAGCGGGACGCCGGCCACCCGCCGCAGCCGGGCCCAGCGGGCCCCGGCGGGCTGGCGCCGTGCCGTGCCCGCGGTGAGCACGCCCAGCAGCACCAACGGCCAGACGAAGTAGAACTGCTCCTCGATCGCCAGCGACCAGGTGTGGAGCAGCGGGGACGGCTGGCTCGACAGGTCGAAGTAGGGGGCCGCCGTGTGCAAGGAGTACCAGTTCGAGACGTCGAACACGGTGGCCAGCGCCGCCGCCAGGGCGTGGGGCGTCGAGAGGGACTGCGGGAACGCGGCCATGACGAAGCCGACGAAGGCCACGAGCAGGAACAGCGCGGGCAGGAGCCGGCGCGCCCGGCGAGCCCAGAAGCCGCGCAAGAAGATGGTCCCCGTCTCACCCCACTCCCGCACGAGCAGCGACGTGATGAGGAACCCCGAGAGGACGAAGAACGCGTCGACCCCGTAGAAGCCTCCGGGCAGCGAGCTCAGCCCGGAATGGAAGGCGATGATGGACAGCACTGCCAGGGCGCGGATGCCGTCCAGCCCGCGGATGCGCCGCAGCGCCGGTCGTTCCCCGCGTGCGTTAGCGTCCGTTCTCGAAATGCTCCACATCCCTCCGCCGGCCGCCATGCATCGCCCGCCTCGTTTCACGGGAGTGCCAGCCTTCCCCCACACACTGTCCCCCACCCCGTATCCGGGCGCAAATGAACCCAGCCTGCCCCCAGGGAACGTGACGCCGGCGTGGTGAGGATCGGGATACTAGGAGCGGCCCGGATTGCACCTCTCGCCCTGATCAAGCCTGCGAACAGGACCGGAGCCGCCTCGATCATGGCCGTGGCGGCCCGGGACCGGGACCGGGCCGAGGCCTTCGCCCGCAAGCACGGGGTGCCCCGCGTGCTCGACAGCTACGCCCAACTGATCGAGGACCCCGCGATCGACGCCGTCTACAACCCCCTCCCCAACGGCCTCCACGGCCACTGGACGGTGGCGGCCGTCCGGGCCGGCAAGCACGTGCTGTGCGAGAAGCCGTTCACGGCCAACGCCGACGAGGCCCGCGCCGTCGCCGAGGTGGTCAACGCCCATCCCGGCGTCGTGGTCATGGAAGCCTTCCACTACCAGTACCACCCCTTGACCAAGCGCATGGTGGAGATCGTCCGCTCCGGGGAGCTGGGCAACATCACGAACATCGACGTGGCCTTCTCCGCTCCGCTGTGGCGCAAGGGCGACATCCGCTACCAGCTCGGCCTCGCCGGGGGGGCCACCATGGACATGGGCTGCTACCCGATCAGCCTGCTCCGGCTGCTCGCCCCCGGACCCCGCGTGATCAGCGCCGAGGCCAAGCTCTCATCCCCCGGCGTCGACCGCGCCATGGACGCGCACTTCTCGCTGCCCGACGGTGGGAGCGCCCACATCGGCTGCTCCATGTTCTCGTCGTCCGTGCTGCGCCTCCACGCCGAGGTCAAGGGGGACGACGGGAGGATCTCGGTCTTCAACCCGTTCGGCCCCCAGTACGGCCACCGGATGAAGGTCACGACCACGCTCGGCAGCCGCAAGGAGCGCTTCAGCCGGAAGGCGACCTACGACTTCCAGCTCGAGGCGTTCCGAGCCGCCGTCGAGGACGGAGCGTCGTTCCCGACCACGGCGGCCGACGCCATCCGCACGATGGAGCTCGTCGACGCCATCTACCTCGCCGCGGGCCTCCCGCCCCGCGAACCCACGCCCGTCGACTGATGCCGCTCCCGGGCGACGAGCTGGCCCGGCTGGCCGACGCCGCCCTCGGCGCCGCCGCCGGGTGCCAGACGGCCGAGCTCCGGGTCGAGCGCATCAGGAACCAGACCATCCGGCTCCACGACGCCCACCTCGAGACCACGGTCGACGACACCGAATTCGGCATGGGCGTGCGCGTGGTCGCCGACGGCGCCGTGGGGTTCGCCGCCTCGGTCGACGTCGGGCCCGACGAGGCGGCTGCCCTCGTGGCGCGGGCCCTGGAGATGGCACGCGCCGTGCGGCGGGCCGGGAACGGTCGCATCGACCCGGCGCCCGAGCCTCCGCACGGCGACGTCGCGTGGGCCAGCGCGTTCGAGATCGACCCGGCGAGCGTCCCGACGGGTGACAAGGCGGCCCTGCTCGCCGAGTGGAGCGCGCGACTGGGCGAGCACGAAGCGGTGGCCCACACCTCGGCCTCCCTGCGCGCGGCTTGCGAGCACACCTACCTGGCCGACCTCAACGGGACCCGGGCGACCCAGCACCGAGTCCGCGTGCACGCGCAGCTCGAGGTGCTCGGCCTCACCGACTCGGGCTTCGAGACGGTGCGGACCCTGGCGCCGCCGGTCGGACGCGGCTGGGAGTACCTGACCGGACCGGCCTCTGCCGGGAACTGGGACTGGGAGGACGAGCTGGCCCGGCTCCCAGACCTGCTGGCCGAGAAGCTCGAGGCGCCGTCGGTGCCGGCGGGGACCTACGACCTGGTGATCGACCCGTCCAACCTCTGGCTCACCATCCACGAGTCGATCGGTCACGCCACCGAGCTCGACCGGGCCGTCGGCTACGAGGCCGCGTTCGCCGGGACGTCCTTCGCCACCTACGACCGCCTCGGGTCGCTGCGCTACGGGTCGCCGGTCATGCAGGTCACGGGCGACCGCACCGTCGAGCACGGCTTGGCCACCGTGGGCATCGACTCGGAGGGTGTGGAGGCGCAGTCGTTCGACCTGGTGCGCGACGGTGTGCTCGTCGGGTACCAGCTCGACCGCTCCATAGCCGGCGCCATGGGGCTGCGCCGGTCCAACGGCTGCGCCTTCGCCGACTCGCCCCTGCACGTGCCGATCCAGCGCATGGCCAACGTGTCCCTCGCCCACTCCGGCGAGGACGGCCCCACCACCGAGGAGCTGGTCGCCGGGGTCGACCACGGCATCTACGTGGTGGGCGACAAGAGCTGGTCCATCGACATGCAGCGCTACAACTTCCAATTCACCGGGCAGCGCTTCTACCGGATCGAGCACGGCAAGCTGGCCGGGCCGGTCAAGGACGTCGCCTACCAGGCGACCACCACCGACTTCTGGGGCGCGCTCGAAGCGGTGGGGGGCGCGTCGACCTGGGTCCTCGGTGGGGCCATGAACTGCGGCAAGGGCCAGCCCGAGCAGGTGGCGCCCGTCTCGCACGGATGCCCCACCGTCCTCGTGCGCGGCGTCCGGGTGCTCAACACGCGCCAGGAGTCCGGTCGGTGAGCGGGGTGTCGCGGTGATCCCGGCCCAGGATCTCGTCGAGCGAGGCCTGGCCGCGGCCGCCGCCGCCGGGGCCGACGGGTGCGTCGTCCTGGTGGCCGATACCAGCCACGCCGACGTCCGCTTCGCGCTGAACACCACCACCACGAACGGCGTCACGCGGGCACGCTCGGTCAGCGTGGCCGCCATGGCCGGCCGGTCCGTCGGAACCGCGAGCCGCTTGGGCGTCGTGGGCGTCGGGGGCGTCGGGGGCGTCGAGGAGATGGTGCGGGCCGCGCTGGCCGACGCCCGCGGCGCGCCGCCGGCGGAGGACGCCGAGGCGCTGGTCGAGCCCTCGGCCGCCCCGCTCGGGCGTGCTTTCGACCTCCCGCCCGAGGAGACCGGGCCCGGCGCCCTGGAGCCCGTGCTGTCCTCGCTCCCCGGGGCGTTCGCCCGGGCGCGAGCACGCGACGCCGTTCTGGCCGGGTTCGCCACGCTCGACGTCACCACGCTCTACCTCGGCACGTCGACCGGCGTGCGCCTGGCCCACACCCAGCCGACCGGCGCGGTGCACCTGGTCGGGCGGACCGCCACGGGCTCCGACTCGGCCTGGGTGGGCGCACCGGCGGTCGACCCCGTGCTCGAGGACATGGAGGAGGAGGTCTGGCGGCGGCTGGACTGGGGCCGGCGCAAGGTCGCGCTCGACGCGGGCCGCTACGAGGTGATCCTGCCGCCCTCGGGCGTGGCCGACATGATGGCCATGCTCGACTTCTACGCCCTGGGACTCCAAGACGCAGAGGACGGGCGCACCGTGTTCTCGCGGGGGTCGGGCCTGACGCGCCTGGGCGAGCGCATCACGCCGCTGCCCTTCACCTTGTCGGGCAACCCGGCCGAGCCCGGCGCCGAGTGCATCCCCTTCGTGGCGACGCCCGCCAGCTGGTCGGAGGTGTCCGTCTTCGACAACGGATGGTCGGTCGGCCGCGTCGACTGGCTGCGCGACGGGGTGCTCACGAACCTGCGCGCGCATCGGGCCGGCGCCGCCCGGTCCGGCGTCCCCATGGCACCCTACGTGGACAACCTCGTGCTGCGCTGCGGCGAACCCGGTGAGAGCGGCACGGCCGCCGGCGGCGGGTCGGTCGACGACATGGTCGGGCGGACCGAGCGCGGCCTGCTGCTCACCTGCCTGTGGTACATCCGCGAGGTCGACCCGGCCACGTTGCTCGTCACCGGCCTCACGCGCGACGGCGTCTACATCGTGGAGGACGGCGCCGTGGTGGGCGCAGCGAACAACTTCCGATTCAACGAGAGCCCGGTGGACCTGCTGGCCCGCACCACCGAGGTGGGCACACCGGTCCGCACGCTCGGACGCGAGTTCGGACAGAACCTCAACCGGGCCGTCGTGCCCCCGCTGCGCGTCTCGGACTTCAACATGAGCTCGGTCAGCCAGGCCAGCTGAGCGCGCTGCACATGCACGGTGCACCGGCACCGGGCCGTGCTCAGAGTGCGGCGTAGAACGCGTCGATCAACGCCCGGTTGCGCGTGCTCTGCCAGCGCGGGACCACGTCGTTCATGACGTACCCGAACGCCACCATGGCGTCGGGGTCGGCGAAGCCCACCGCACCTCCGGTGCCGAAATGGCCGAAGCTGTGGGGATTGGGACCGAAGGCGCGGCGGGGCGTGGTCGGCTTGAAGCCCAGTCCGAAGGTCACGTCGTCGTGGAGGATCGGGCAGTAGCCCTCCGACTGCGGCGCGGTGGCCTCGGCCAGCAACTCCGAGGAGAGCAACCGGCCGGGCTCGAGCAGGGCGGCGTACAGCCGGGCCACGCCGCGCGCCGATCCGTGCCCGTTCGTCGAGGGCACCTCGGCAGTCCGCCATTGCGGGGTGTTCACGACTCCGAGCGAGGAGTAACCAGGCGGGTTGAAGTAGCTCAGCATCTCCATGCGGGCGTCGCCCTCGAGCGCCTCGAGGGCGCTCCACTCGACGGGTCCCGGCGCGCGGAACACGACCTCGGCGCAGCGGTCCCACGACGGGCGGGGTACACCCACGTGCAGGTCGGCGCCGAGCGGCCCGGCGAGCGCGGCCAGCCGCGCCGCGCAGCTGTCGCCGCTCACCCGCCGCACCACCTCCCCCATCAGGTGCCCGTAGGTGTTGGTGTGGTAGGCGTGCCGGGTCCCCGGCTCCCACCACGGCTCCGTGGCCGCCAGCGCCGCCGTCATGCGGCCCCAGTCCCACAGGTCGTCGTTGCCGAGCCGCTCGCGGATGGCGGGCACGCCGGCACGGTGGCACAGGGCGTGGCGCAGCGTGGCCTCCCCCTTGCCGGCCGCGGCGAACTCCGGCCACACCGAGGCCACCGGGTCGTCGAGCCCGACCAGGCCGGCGTCGACCAGCTGGAGGGCCAAGAGCGCCACCACGGCCTTGCCGACGGAGTAGTAGTCCACCAGGGTGTCGTGCCGCCAGGGCGCGCGCCGGGCCGTGTCGGCCCAGCCGCCCGCCAGGTCCACCACGCTGACGCCGTCCAGGACGACACACACGGCGGCGCCGAGCTCCCCGCGCTCGGCGAAATTGCACTCGAACTCCCGGCGCACGGCGGCGAAGCGGGCGTCGCAGTGGCCGCTGACCGGCGCCTCCTCCTGCTCGCTCATTGCCCGGCACGGTAGACGAGACGGCGGGCCCAGGACGCGGCCGACGGCGCGCGGGTACCGTGACCCTCGGTGCCCTGGACCCCTCCGCCGCGCAGCGCCTGGGCCGAGCGCATGGTCTCGCTCGGACGGGGCCTCGGGGACGACGGGCGCTCGCTCGTGTCGCTCCGGCCCGAGGACCTGCGAGCGGCGGCCAGCGCCACCACCGGCCTGGACGACTTCGGCGACCTGTGGTGGGAGGTGCCCTTCGAGCTGCTCTGCACGGCGCTCGACGACCAGGCGGGCCTGCACCTGCCGGGGCGCATCCGCACCCGCGGCGAGCTCCAGCTCGTTCTGCAGAACCGCCTGCGCATGGTCGAGCTGTGGAAACGCGAGCCGTCCGTGGCGCGCGAGGAGGTCCGCGGGCCCATCGTGGTGACCGGGCTGGGCCGCTCGGGAACCACGCTCCTGCACGAGCTCCTGGCCTGCGACCCCGACAACCGCCCGCCGCTGCTGTGGGAGATGCTCCACAGCGTCCCCTACGACGACGCCTCGGGTGACGTGTGCCACGACGAGATCATGTTGATGGACGAGATGGTCCCCGCATTCGCGACGATGCACGAGAACGGCGGCCGCCTCCCCAGCGAGTGCATCTTCATCTTCGCCCACCAGTTCTCGAGCGACCTGTACACCGGCCTCTACGACGTGGCCGCGTACACCGTGTGGCGCAGCACCACCGACCAGGCGCCGATCTACGACTGGCACAAGCGCCACCTCCAGACCCTGCAGTGGGTGTCGGGGTTCCCGACCTCGCGCTGGGTCCTCAAGGCGCCCTCGCACCTCTCCTCGCTGCCCCTCGTCTTCTCGACCTATCCCGACGCCCGCGTGGTGATCACCCACCGCGACCCGCTCCGGGTGATCGGGTCGCTGGCCGACCTGATGGCGACGCTGCACTGGATGCACGCCGACCACGCCGACTACGACGTCCTCGTCGAATTCATGGCCATGGGCCTCGAGATGCAGATGGACCACGTCGCCGCCGAACGCGACGCCGGCACCGTCCCCGAGATGCAGATCGCCGACGTCGTCTACCAGGAGCTGGTCGCCGACCCCGTCGGGATGGTCGAGCGCCTCTACGCCGGGTGGGGTCTCGAGGTGAGCCGCGCCTTTCGCGCTGCGCTCGACGCCTACCTGACGGCCCGCCACCGCGACCGAGCGATCCGCCACGACTACTCCTTCGCCGACACCGGGCTCGACCTGGCCGAGCACCGGGCGCGGGTGACGCCCTACCAGGAGCGCTTCGGCGTCCCTTCGGAGGTCTGAGGGCCCGGGCCTCGGAGGTCGGCGAGGGCGACCACC
>Ga0187784_10000572_pt1 | contig 27260 bp, 17 predicted proteins | sample 1015_SJ02_MP15_2_FD_132964 | JGI IMG/M metagenome (GOLD analysis project Ga0187784, IMG submission 132964) | Tropical peat soil microbial communities from peatlands in Department of Meta, Colombia - 1015_SJ02_MP15_20_MG | ecosystem: Environmental > Terrestrial > Soil > Wetlands > Peat | place... | reverse complement strand
TATCGACCAGCCGGTCATCGGGCAGTCGATCGCTCCCAGCGCCCACGCTACCGCCCCGGTGGGATACGTCCGCCTTCACGGCCGCAACTACGAGCACTGGTTCACCGCCAACGAGCACCCGGAGGAACGATATAATTACCTCTACAGCCAAACTGAACTTGAACCATGGGCGGCGCGCATCCAGAATATCGCTCGAAATGCCGAGTTGACTTTCGTTATTACGAATAACCATTTCGAGGGCAAAGCCATTGTCAATGCCCTCCAACTCATCAGCCAACTCAGGAATCAGCCGGTGCGTGTGCCCGAAACCTTGCGCCAGGCGTATCCCGAACTGGATAAAATCGCTCTCCCGGAAACTCCTCTTACCCCGCCCGTGCAGCCCGAACTTTTTTTCCAGGCGAGCCGCCCGGAATAGGCAGGTTTGTAGCGTGGGTCGGTGGTGCGGTTTGACGTAGAGGCAGCGTCAAGCCGCGTCCCTTTCTGCCGCCGCTCAGTGGCTCTCGCAGATCTTCCCCCTTACGGGATCGATGTTAAACGGTGTCGCCGGTCTGAGGGCGGTACCCAGATCACTCGAGCATTTTGTGCGCGAAGTACGGGGGCGTAGAGCGGAGGGTTGAATCGACCATCACTTGACTAAATTCTTTCGGTAACGTGGTTTGACATAGCCAATGATCCTCGGTGGTCCGGGATAGCGATGCTCAGGATTCTCAACTTCTTCACGTTTGGCATAAGCGTACCCGCATCCAGCCGGGACTTCATCGGCCCGCGAGCCCGCCCCCTTTTTCCCTTGATTGCAGCCATTGCAGAGTATCTGCCAGTTCAGATTCGCAAGAGCCAGGATCCCAATCTCTTGCTCGTCGAGTGGCCGCTGTATTTCGGCCTCAATCCAGATAATGTTATCGATCGTCTCGCGATTGGCTGTCCCACCTTCCTTGCAGGAAACAAGGTGGTCCACCTCGAAATAGTTGCGCTTCCGGCTAACGAAACCACAGTGCTCGCACATGTAAATCTCTTCCCCTTTCGGCAGCGAGCCGAACTCCTCTTTCCAGCGGATCTTGACTTCCCCCGAATTGAAATTAAGGGCTTGTAACTTTTGTGCTCCCGAGAAATTGTCGCGCTGGATCATAGCGGCCTCCCGTCAGGCAGCAAGCTATAGTACAAGTCGTTGAGATCGATTTCAACGGGAGGTGGCGCGGATTTAGGTGTAGTTTGCCTCCCCTATGCACACGGGGGGGTACGTCACCGTCGATCCTAATACCCCCCGTCTTCGAGGTCAAGGACCACTTGTCGATCCTCTTCGGCATCACCAGCCGCCGCCACAGGTTCCCTAATGATTGACAGCATTCGCTCCCCACTGGTAGCATGTTGTAAGTTAAGCAGTCCCAGTGGTAGAGAAGGTGCGAGAGAATTTCGTCTTGACTACTCCTGGTGGGGGCAACCCCCGGGTGGCCACGCGAGCCTGCTCCTAGCTGGTTTTTTCGCAGCCCCAGAGAGTTCGGTTTGCATCTGCATGTGGATTTGCCTGTGCTTTCTGCCTTCTGCTTTCTGCCCTCTGCTGTCGAGGTCCCCGTCGTCTAGCCCGGCCTAGGACATCGCCCTTTCACGGCGGTAACGCGGGTTCAAATCCCGCCGGGGACGCCATCATTCCAAAGAAGTTACGCCGATAGCTTCCGCCGGTTCTTCCCGTTCGGTGACGATTGGGTGACTAACGGGGGGTTTTTCAGCTTCAGCGGTGGGCACGAATACCGAATCAAGGCCACAGAAAAACATTGTTCGCCCTGGGTGCGGGCACGCCAAGAGCAACTCGAGGCCGGCGTCCTGCGCACGTGGGAGAGCAAAGTCTCGGCAGCCCTTACGAGTTCAACTATGTGAAGCGGGCGGCCCACTCTTTTCTTTCGAAAACTGCCAAAGCGCCTTATCAACCACGCGAAGGGGCAAGTCCAGGTCTTTAGCAATTCCCCGCATTCGCTCGCAATAGGTCAGCCAGGCTTTTAGGTTGTAGCTCTTCGGCTGACTCTCACCGAGAGACGCCAGAGCCCGGAAATCAAGAATGGGATAGTTGTCGGGAAAAGCAAAATGCAGGATTACGGAGGCAACAGGGTACGAAACGCCTTGGAGGGCACACAGTGCGCCGATTCGAGCCCCCTCTGTTGTCGACGCGAAGCTAAACCTCGTCAGTTCGCGTACTACGTGGGCCCAGAGACGGAGAGTAGAGGGATCGGGCAGGCGATTCGGGTCTTTGAGCGAGGGTGTTGCCTCTTCCCAGGAGCAGTGCTCAACAAAACGCCGCTGCAAGGCCTGACAACGCGTCAACAGGCTGTAGTGCGTATAAGGGAGCGAAAGCGGCGGGAGGAAGGTAAAGGTCTTCCCGCAACCTGGGCAGCGACCGCGCCGGATCTTGATCCAGTCGTGATGCTGATCATGCGCCTGCTTGCGACGGCGTCCGTGACCCGCGATCGAATCGCGCTCGCAAACTGGGCATCGGCGCAGGATGACGTTGTCGGAGTCATCGGCCCAGTCAGTTTCGAGCTTGTGCGGCAGAGCGGAAAGTGGGATAAAAAGAATCGTAGCTCATCGGGGCTCTGCTCCGGCGTTAACCTTCCCAAGATCTGAGCCGGAAGCGGAGCCCTTCCTCCTGAAGAAAATCCCAACTGGAAGAGAATAACGCTTCTCGGCTGCAGCGTATAAAGGCGAGATTCAATAGATCGGCCGGTTAACTGCCGAAAGTACACTGAACTCCTCAAGTATGGAGGCAAGCCTTGGCGTTCGTTTTGGATGTCACCAAGTCGATAAGACGACGGAAGCAGGGCTCGAAGATGCTGCGGAAGAGCCCGGGGCGCATATAGAGGCCGCTTTACATTCCCCAGTCATTACCCATCTACACGCCTTCGACGGATACCCTGATTCCGTCCAGATAGTTGGAAGTGAGCTCCATTATCCGTCTCAGGACACACTCCACCAGTGGAGCGATGAGGTCGGTAGGCGTATGCGTCAAAACGCCAAAGTGAATTTTCCAATCTCACGAATATCACGCGATGATGAGCCAACATAGATTGTGAACGAACCAGGCTCCACTTTCCAATCGTGACTGCACACGTCGTAAAACCCCAGGTCGCCACGATGGATCGCGAACTGAACCGTGGTCATTTCGCCCGGCTCAAGAAATACCCTCCTATACCCCTTGAGCTCTTTCACAGGCCTGTCCACGGTGGAATGATCCGCGCCCAAATATAACTGAACGACCTCCGCCCCGCCTCGTCTGCCGGAGTTGCGCACTTCGACGGTAGCCTTCACTTCGCCTGTGGCGGTGGCTCGAGGAGAAATAACAAGTTTGCTGTAAGTGAATGTCGAGTAAGATAGCCCGTGCCCAAAGGGAAAAGCCACTTGCGGGGCATCTGGCCTGTCAAACCACCGGTAGCCCACGTAAATGCCCTCGATATAGGGAAGCACTTCATCGGCCCCTTCGGGATAATGGCCATACACGGGAGAATCCTCCCATCGCCTCATACAGGTAAAGGGCAGCTTTCCGGAAGGGTTTACGTCTCCAAACAGAATGTCGGCAATCGCCGTCCCCCCTTCTTGGCCTGGATAGTACGCCTCGACGATTGCTGGTACGTCATGTGACCATGGGTCCATGGATAATCCCGATCCGCTATTGAGAACGACGACAACATTACGATTAACGGCCAGCACAGCGCGGAGGAGTTCCAGCTGATTTTCAGGCAGATTAGGAGATCGGTCATGCTCTTCGCTCTCAAGAGTCTCCGAGAATCCCAGGAAAAGCACCGCAACGTCAGAATGTCTAGCAGCCTCAACGGCGTTCTGCAGTGCATGGTCTTCACGGAATTGATACCGTATTTCAAAATCGTTCCACTCGTATCGCTTAAAGAGAGCTTTCAAGGCATATGTTGTACCATTCCGATAGTAACAATATTGTTGGCCGCCGAACTGCTTGCGTTCCGCACATAGGGCTTTGGCGTCGTGGGCGGCGTTTTCATTGCTGGCATTCTCGACCGTGAGCTCACCACCCTTGGCAAACAGACGGTAATACCCTGACTCCAATGGTGTCCACAGTCCACGCACTCGAATGGAGTAGTCGCCGGCATCCTCGGGGCTTATGGGATTACTCAAAAAGACATAGCCAATTGAGGGTTCGACCTTCGTCAACGCGGGCTTGCCCTTGGGCTGGGCACCGTTAAAGAACTCTGCCAAAAAGCCCTTTCGTCCGTCTGGGGTAATTACCGTCTTATCTGTCAGCACTGAGCCTTCATCTTCGATATCGCAGCCCTGCGAATAGTGGAGTACGATGTCGCTGCCAACCTTGCTGGTAATCCCTTCAAGAGGAGTGACCGTAACGTATGGTAATACTCTAGAGGCAGACAGGATGCTGTGCCGACATACATTGGCATTAGGGCCAATGATGGCGAGGGACTTGGTCTTCTTTCGATCAATCGGCAGTAGGCTGCCTTCGTTCTTCAGCAAGGTGATACTCTCCCGGGCCACTTGTAACGACAGTTTGCGGTGGGCGGGGGTGTCGAAGGGAGGGGAGGCAGGCTGTTCGTCAAATAGTCCATTGGCAAACATCACGCGCAAAATGTGCCGTACCGATTCGTCCAGCCTGTCGCTCAGGAGCTTATAGTCGCGCACCTCCTCGTCCTGGTTGACGTCACCTGTTTTCGCCTTAGTATATACCTCAGTTAGTTTTTCCACCGTGTATTGGTGGCCCTCGGGCATGTCGAGGTCTAACCCGGCATAAATCGATTCCTGAAAGTTCTGAACGCCAGCCCAGTCGGTCATGACCAGGCCGGGAAAGTGCCATTTGCCCTTGAGCGTATCCCACAGAAGATAGGGGTGGTTGGCGGCTCGAGTCCCATTGATTCGGTTGTAAGGGACCATGATGCCCCACACCTTCGCATCCTCAACGGCCATCCGGAAAGCAGGCAAGTATATCTCGTTGAGAGTGCGTTCATCCACCCTCGCATCATAAGCAGTACAATGGTGTTCCTGCGTTTTGGCCGCAAGGAAACAGGCCGTTGCTGCTATCTTTTGACTTTGAATTGCTTTGATATAGGAACTGACGATTGTCCCGGCCAAATATGGGTCCTCGCTATAGCTTTCGGCGTTCCGCCCTCCCTGCGGTATTCGGTGCATGTAAATAACAGGGCCCAGAAGCATGTTGCGTCCCTTGCTCCTGATCTCTTCCGCCAAGGCAACGCCAACACGGGATATGAGGTCTGGATTCCAAGTAGCTGCATGGTTGACCAACGCACAAAATGACGTTGACTCCCCGCACCGGACCCCATAGGAGCCATCGATGAATTTCAGCGCCGGGATCCCCAAGCGCAAATTTGGTCTTGTGCCGAAAAAAGCGGGGTGAAGCAACTGCGCTTTGTCGTCGATAGACATCCGCCCCATCAAATCGGCGATACGCCGTTCCACGTCGGCGCCAGGATCCTTATAGAGTGGCGTCTGGCTGCTGCCTGAAGCGTTAGCCGCGCCACTCTGAACGATCGCCACTCCGTGTAAACCCAGGAACAGAATAAAAGGGATGAAAAAATGCTTCAATGCTGTTCTCCTTCAGCGGGACACACTAACCAATAAGAGTTACGATGCTCTTCGGTTAGCGCCGCTCTTGCCCTCTTTAGTATGGTCCTTCAGGCCAGTCGCGGAACTTTGGCAGCTGTCCTACGTGGCGCAAATGTGAGGGACGTCGCTCAAACTCAGTGCAGGGATCTTCAGGTCGTAGAGAAATCCCTCCACCTATATTGACTGGACTGTGGGCTCTTGAATTAAGGAAGCCAATAGTAATTCATTGTGCTTAAGATCGAGATGATGGACCTCATTCCAGTATTTTACAGTATGAGTTATAAATGCGCGGCGAGCTTCCTCAGGATCATGGGAGCGAAGGCCGTCAAGGATCCCTCCGTGTTGGCGCACTGCAGCGTTGCGCTGCCTCTTTAACTCGGGAGTCAGGTCTAACAGAGCAAAAGCGAACAGCGGAAAGCTGATACTTTCCAATGCTTTCGTCAAGTACTCATTACCCGCAAGATCCCAAATCATGCGATGGAATGCAACGTCTTTCTCATGGAACAGCGCCAAGTCCGAATTGGCTGTTGCCCGGTTCATCTCCTCTACTAAGCCGGCGATCTCCGATTCGGCATCAGGCTTGATATTTCTGGCGGCTAATCCGACCGCGAGCCCTTCAAGGGTTAGGCGCACGATAAGAATCTTGCGGTAGTCGTCCTTCTCAAGTTTGGTAACGTAGGTTCCCCTTTGCGGGATTTTCCTAACAAACCCTTCGTACTCGAGCTCCCGCAAAGCTTCTCGTAAGGTGGGCTGGCCAATACCCATCGTGCTAGCCAACTTCAGCTCGACTAATCGAGCCCCTGGTTTGAGTCTACCGCTGATGATAGCCTTGCGAAGCATTTGAGCAGCAGCTTCGGAAGCTGAGCGCGTGGTAATCCGGTGTAAGTACCCTAATTGTTGCAGGTCCTCTGATCCCAAAACTCGCCACCCCCTGTCTGATTTGTTGGCCTGCGACGTTCGAAACTACTATGAGTAATCTATGATCAACGGCGCAGCGACTAGCCTCGAATTCGGTCTAAAATAAACCTTGATGGCATCGATCACAAGGTTGCCCGTGCAGAAACGGACCCTCAACCCAGTCGTGTAAACCTCGCGCTTTGCCTCCTCCACTAATCAAGAACAAACTCAATCAGAGTTACGTCCCAGATACCTCTAGCAGAACCTTCCCGATATTTGCGCCGGACATTAGGAGACCAAAGGCATCGCCAGCCAACTGCAAAGGAAAGCGGAGCGTGATCAGCTTGTTCATCGGAAGTGACGGAGCAATCTGAATTGCCCGGCAAAAATCCCGCAAGGAATAGACGCGAGAGCCCATCAGGATGAGCTCTTTAAAATTAACTGCCTGTAGATTGACCTCGACAGGCTTTTTGAACACTCCGCAATTGACGATAGAACCTTGGGATCGCACTAAGTCCGTCATCTGGAGTGCAGCCAGTGGAGCTCCTGTACATTCGAATACGACATCAGCGCCTTCGCCGTGCGTTGCATCGAGGATCAAGCGGCCTAGGCCAGGATCATGCGCATGCAAGGCCTCAAAACCAAGTTCGCGAGCGAGTTCGAGGCGAGCAGCGACGATGTCTGTCACGAACATTCGCGCCACGTTGCAGGTTTTCACGGTCAGGGCTGTGACCAACCCGATTGTCCCTGAGCCCAGGACCACGACCGTGTCGGTCGGCCCAATCGGCACCCGCGAAACCGCATGAACGCCTACGGCAAGTGGTTCGAGCAAGGCCCCTACACTTGAGGGCAGAGAATTCGGAATCTTCACTAAATTGGTTAAGGACAATTTGACAAATTCAGCCATCCCCCCGTCCACGTCGAACCCGTAAAGGCGCAACTCCCGGCACGCCTGTGGATTGTTATTGCCACAAACAAAACAGTGTCCACATGGGATGAGCGGATAAATAGCCACCCGATCGCCCACTTTGAAATCGGCGTCTTCGGCACTCCGGAGCTCGATTACACGACCACAGAACTCGTGGCCAAGCGTCAGCGGGGCACGCGCCCGCGGGTGCAGGCCAGCCGCAATGGCCAAATCGGAGCCGCATATTCCACAAGCTTCCACCTGCACCAACGCTTCACCCTCGTCCAAGGTTGGAATCTTTAGCTCATCCGTCTCAATGCGGTTGGGTCCCACGTATCTTGCTGCCCACATCTTCCCCATGGTAGATTCCGCTCCCTGGGAGTCATTGGGCGGTGAAGCCACCGTCAATCAAGAGGATCGAACCGGTAAAGAAACTAGCTTCATCGCTAGCTAAGTAAGCAAAGAACTTTGCAATTTCCGTGGGCGATGCAATTCGACCAATCGGATGGCCCTTTTTAAGCATCTCCCAGAAGGCCTCAGGGTTGCCCGAAGCCAGCGCGGATCGCTGCACGAGAGGTGTGTCGACAGTCCCAGGACAGACGGCATTCACTCGAATGTTGTACGGAGCATACTCAATGGCCATTTGCCGTGTCATCTGATGGACGGCGCCTTTTGATGCAGCGTACGCGCCCTGCCCCTTGATGCCGACTTGGCCCGAGATCGAGCCGCTGTTCAGGATTACTCCACCCCCTCCCTTCATCATCACAGGAATTACGTGACGAGCCGCCCAGTAAATGGCCTTAACGTTGGTGTTCATCACGGCGTCCCATTCTTCCTCCGTGTGCTCGTGGAGGGCCTTCACCACACCTGTTCCGGCATTGTTAATCAGCACGTCGATCTTGCCGAAGCGGTCCAGAGCGGTCTCTGTAAACTCCGTCGCCGTGGACTCCCGTGTGACGTCACCACTTACAAGATGTAAGCGCTCGCTGTAATGAGCCTTGTGATGCTCTATCTCCGGCGTCAAGTCGGAGGGAAGGAATACCCCGACTACACCTCGGACGCCGGCCTCGAGGAACACCGGCACCATCGCCAAACCGATCCCCGAAGAAGCTCCCGTTATGATCGCGACTTTTCCCGAGAGGGAGATATCCATACCACGTTCCTCCCGACTACAAGCTTTTCGCCTGGGCGGCATATTCTACACCCTGCGTAGATCCCCTCATTTCCTGACCATTCCATCGACCAGCCGGATTCCGGTTCAGGTGAGGCCGTGGCAATCACTCCGCAGGCGGCTTGAGGTGAGGGTCGAGCCTCTGGGCTGATTGAAATGCCTCGTCCGCTGATTTCAGTCTGCCTTGTTCGCTCAAGACAAGCCCTAATCCGTAGTAGGCAGCAGCATAGTCAGGTTTCAAACGTGTCGCTGCTTGAAAATGGCCAGCAGAGGCATCCAGATCCCCTCGTTCAGCCAGGAGGATACCTAGATTGTAATGGCTCGCAGCGCGGCTGGGATCAAGTGTGAGGTTTGATTCAAACTCCCGCTTGGCAGCTTGCCAATCCCCCGCTTTCAGCAATGCAACACCTAATTTGTCACGGGCGTCGAAATAATCCGGGTTTGCCTTTAGAGCCAACCGGAATTGAGCGATGGCTCCGTCAAGGTCGCCCTGCTGCTGCTTGATCAAACCCAAAACGTAGTGGCCCTCGGACGAGTCAGGAGTGACCGCCAACGCGGCCTCACATTCTTTCGTTGCCCCGTCAAGGTCGCCCTTTCCCTTGAGTACCAGGCCACGATTCACGTGCGCCATGGTTGTACTCGTCCGCCCGGCCTCCTGAAGAGACTGGAAGCTTTTGAACTCGGCGGCAGAGCCGGCAGTATCTCCTTTCTTGGCCAACGCTTTTCCCAAGTTAAAGTGAGGCTGGGGATTGTCAGGCTTTAAACGGATAGCTTCCCGAAACTCTGAGATTGCTGCATCGAGGTTATCCGCCTGTTGCAGCGCCACACCTAGATCGTAATGAGTCCCGGCGTTGCCAGGCTGGCAGCGAACCGCCTTACGAAACTGCTCGATCGCCTCAGGTAACTTGCCTTGCTCCTGCTGGAGCGCGAGTCCGAGATTGTTATACGCCTGGCAGATATCCCCATCGATTTCCAGGGCCCTATGGAATTCGCTGATTGCCTCACTCCGCTTGCCTACTCTTGCCAGGGCCACACCCAGGTTGTTGTGAAACTGGGCCGAGCGAGGAGCGATTTCCACCGCTTTTCTCAATTCTAGGATGCCTCCATTCAGGTCGTGTTTTTCTTGAAGTAGAAGTCCCAAGCCGTTATGGGCTTCTGCATTATCAGGTTGCAGGGTTAACGCCGTCTGATATTCGAACAAGCTGCTCTCCAGGGCACCCTCTTGGTGAAACGCAGTTCCCAACTTCACGTGAGGTATGGCCTCCCGTGGCTGGAGCCTCACCGCCGTCTGGAACTCCTCAACAGCTCTTTCCAGCGCCTTAGTCTCGAGGAAGACCTGTCCCAGGTTAATGTGGGCTTCTGCATAGGTGGGATTTAGCCGAATTGCAGCTCGGAATTTCTCGGCAGCTCTTTGAAGATTCCCCTGGCGGAGCAACAGGACCCCTTCACGATTGAGGAGCACCGGCAGGGCGCTTTCCTGTTCCGTCGCAAGAGCACTCAGAGCAGCGGAAATAACCAACACCCCGAAGATCGCGGCGGCCACCTGAGCTGGGTCCTGCAGCAGGAATGCGGCAGATCGTCTAGTTCCTAAAGCATACATATAATTCGTATCGTTACTCTGCGCAACCGCAGTTCCTATCGCTTACTCGGCCAGAGTATTTCGTCCGAAAATTCAGAGTTGTCGGGCGAGCCAAACAAGATCATAAGCTCTCCTAAGCAGTCAGGCAACTCGAGTAAGCTAAGACCACAATCGCGAGCATGAGGAGACAGACTCCCAAGGCCATGACCCATTTCGCGGCACCCGAAGTGGCTCTCCATTCACCAGTCAGGACGCCCAAAGCGTTGCCGGTGAGGATCGAGCAGATCAACATAATGGGGTAGCCCAGAAAAGCTCCGAAGCGTCCGATGCGCGTCGCACCCATTCCGTAGACTACAATACCCACAGCCCAAAGGACCCCCATAGCCACAGCGCCCGGCCAATAAAGACCTGTTCCTGCCGCTAAAAACTTTTTAAGCGTTTTGTTTCGCCGACCGAGATAAACACAATAGCCAACGTTTACGACATAGTTGGAAGTGAATACCAACGCCCAGATAGCGTTGGGAGCATTGACGACGCTGACATTCTGTTGGATTGCCGCGTCCGCGATATTCTGACCAAAGATAAAGCCGAAGTTCACCAGCGCCGACAGAACCCCGGAGGTAATGCAAAAGGAAAAGCCCTTCCTAAACGGGATGCGAGGAGAGGTAACCATCAGATCACCCATCCCGGCGGCCTTGCGTGATTCTTCCATGAGGTGTCCCGCGCGCGCACACGCCCAAAGCCCCAAGATCATGACCATGATTCCGGCCATAAGAACAAGCCCGGCAGGCCGTAACAACTGCTCGGGATACTTCATTAAGAGAGGGACAATGGACCCCCCAATGGCGACGATTCCCATGATGAGGGAGAGTCCCAAGGACATTCCAACAGCAGCGATGCCCAACCCGAAGAATACTCCGCCGATTCCCCAACCTGCCCCAAAGAGAATGGCGTTGACGATCGCCGTTGAGGACGAATGTCTATAAACATTAAACAGGCCGGGCACCGTGATGATCGCCAGCGGCCAAGGCACAAGAAGAAGAGCCATCAGCGAGCCCGCTCCCCAGGTATTCTCCCATTGCCATTTGGGCGTGTACTTTAAGAGCAGAGAGTAGCCGCCCTCCATGACCCCCGAGAGGAAAATCAGTATCAACCCACCTCCAAGAGCACTTTGGACCACTTGGCAATCCCTCTTCTCAGTCGTTTACTCCAACCTAAAACAAGCTGCTTTCTCGGATGCGCTTGCATGCCGTCTGATCGTTCAGGAGGAAGACGCCTTTGGGCCAGACATTCCCGATCCGGCGATGCGCACGGGCACGCGGAGTTCCCCGAAAGCTTCCACGCGCAACCGGAGCGCGTCCTGCTCGTCATATAGGGGTAGGAATTGGAGGCCGAGGTTGCGGTATTTGCCGCCCGCGGCTCGGTTGTAAGGCAACAAGTCCACGCCCACAAGGCCTGGTAGGTCGCGGATCGTCTCCGCAATGGCGCTCAGATTCTCGTCCGTGTCTGTTACGCCCGGCACAAGAGGAACGCGGACGACCAGACACGCCCCCAGGGAACCCAACATGCGCAAATTCGCAAGAACAAGCGCATTGTCTTCGCCCGTGAAATGCCTGTGCGCTGTGGTGTCAATTAGTTTGAGGTCGTAATAGAAAAGATCGACCTTTTCTGCCACTGCACGAAGTGCTTCCTCAGTTCCGTACCCCGAAGTATCGAAGACCACATGGAGGTTATCAAGCTGCTGGCAGACCTCCAACACGAATTCCGCCTGCTCCAATGGCTCGCCGCCTGAAAACGTCACTCCGCCTTCATTGGCACGCAAGATGTCGGCTTGCTCGTTCAGAAGAGTCGCCAGCTCCTTTGAAGTGTAGTGCTTCCCGATAAGACGATCGCAGGCCTGGCCGTGGATCATTTGGGGCTCCCGTAGCCACCCCTCGGGGTTATGGCACCACGAACACCGGAGTGGACACCCCTTAAGAAAAACGGTAGTCCGAATTCCCGGCCCATCGTGAAGGGCAAATTCCCTGATGTCGAAGACCACGCCGGCCTTCATGGTTCGCCTCTGTAAAATTCACTCCATCCCATAGATGTGGCGGGCGATGACATGATCCTGATATTCCGGTGCCAGTTCGCAGAAATAGCCGCTCCAGCCCCAGACTCGCACAATCAGGTTCTTGTGCTTTTCGGGATGCTTCTTGGCGTCCAGCAACGTGTCGAGATTGACCGTATTCAGCTGGAGCTGTTGACATCCGAGCTGCGCGAAGGTCCGAACCAACATCCCCACTTTCCGCACCGCCTCGACATCGCTGAAGATACTCCCGGAAAGCTCCATCGTGATGGGCCCGCCATTGAAGATTCGACGGTAGGGAATCTTCGCGAAGGACTGCAGGACGCTGATAGGGCCCCGGGTGGGGGCGTTGTTAGAGGGCGCCAAATTTGCTCCCAGAAACTCGCCCTTCCTTCTGCCCTCCGCGGTCGCTCCTACAAGCGGCTCCCTCATTCCTTCCTTGCCGCGAACCAGCCAGACGTAATACATAGCCGAGCCCGTACCTGGCCGCACGCGGCCGCCGCGACCGTTGTCTTGGATGGCCTCGCAACCGTCTGCGAACCACTCAAACAACTTGGTCATCAGGGCATCAGCGGTAGCATCATTATTGCCGACCTTCGGCCCGTCCTCCGCAAGCTTACGGCGAAGCGACTCATAACCCTCAAAGTTCGCTATGAGCGCCGTCAGCAGTTCCTGTGGCTGGACCGACTGGTCCTCGAAGATAAACCTGCGGATGGCTGCCAAGGCATCCGCAGCATTGGCTGAGCCTGCTCCATGCACCCCAAAATTGTTGTACTTGAGGCCTTCCGACAGGTCGCGCGCCCGCTCGAGACAGCCGTCCATCAATACCGAGTAATATGGAGCGGGCGGAAGAAACAGCTTTCGGTATGAACCCACAACCTGTTGCAATTGCTCGCGAATGTCCCCGGCAATTCGCCGGCAAATCTGCTCAAAATTCTCGCCTCGACTCAGTCCTTCCCGGATGCCGACATCAACCGCAGCGGGCATCGACACCGCGCCGATGTTGACAACCTCCATTCCTTTTCCTGGAATCAGGAATTCCCAGCACGCCGCAACTGCATAGTCGCGCGCGTCCTCCACCTCGTAGCCATGCTCGACTAAGGCGGGGATGACCACGCCATCATTCGAATACTGCGGGAATCCTAGACCCTTGCGCGTGAGCTCTGTGGCCAGTGTCAGCAGCGATAAATCTGTGTTTGGGGTGATCCGCAGATTGATCTTCGGATCGATCATGCTCGTGTAATGCGCCACCCTGATCGCCATCTTGGTCAATTCATTCACGGCATCCTGGCCGTCTCGAGTGGTGCCTCCGAGCATGAGCGATTGCCCGTTGTCGCCTTGCTGGACGCCCGGATAAAGGTCGCTGTCTTTATTGAGACTGATGAAGAATTCGGCTATCAGTTCCTCGGCCGCAGGAATGGTGAGCCGGCCACTATCGAGATCCTGTTTGAGGTAGGGCCACATGTATTGGTCGAACCTGCCCAATCCAACATGGTAATGCCCGCCCATCCAGACAACGGAGTGGAGTATCCGCAGCCCTTGCAAGGCCTCGTGGAAGCAACGAGGAGGGTGGGCCGGAACTTGCGCCAGTATGTCGGCAAGGTCGTTTCGGGCCAATCTGCGGGCTTCTTCGGCATATTGGCTCGCCAAGAACAGCACGGCATCGATTGTTTCGGTGGCGCTATCAAGAAATTCCAGGCTGTCCGGGTTCCGCAGGACTGCCCCCCGGGCTTTCACCGCCGCCTGCTTTCGACCCTCGAGGCCTTCCGACAAAACCATGCCCCAGTCTGCGCAAATATTGCTAATGGGGCCCAACTCGTGAAGGGTCCGGTCCTTCGTTAATCGAGACCAGTTGGCGGAGTCATAAACGGGCGGAACTTTCTTGATGGTGCGCAGAAACACAATGCGATCATCGGACTCGATGACGGGATGCCGGCCTTCCGCTTCGCACATGCGGCGAATGAGCCGCGCTGACCGACGAGGCCACGAGAGCCCTTCCTGATCACATTCAGATGCGACGTCGGGAACTATATCTCTTCGGAACCGTTTGTGTTCGCCATCCCGCAGGCGGTGCTTCATTCTATCAAGCCTGCCGGTGTCGAAGGACACGAGGCAAGGCGCAGCCGCTGATCGAATATCCGAAGTTTGACTCATGGATAAACTCCTCTCCGGTAGTCCTGACTTGGGCACCTGCGGCCGGGGCTTGCCCCGGCCTGCACTGTCCCAAAGGGTGCCGCTAACTTCGCTTCGCAACCCGCCGTCTATTCCGGAATATCCGGGTTCATAACCTGAGAACTCGCTGGCGCCTTCCGCATCTGCTGGTAAACGGCCGTAATTCGTTTTTTGTGGTTCTGTATTTCATTAAAAGTTGCCAATTCTTGCCTGGCGTCGGAAGTCCGTCCGAGCTGCCGATAGAGTGTGAACAACCGATAGTGAGCCACCGCGTCCAAGGGATCCAGGTGGATAGCCTCAGCAAGTTGGTCCCGTGCCTTTTCCGTTTCGCCCATCGCCATCAACAGCTTAGCCAGGCCGGTGTGGGCATCGATATCATCCGGGTCCAACTCGAGAGCTCGTTCGTAATGCTTCAGGGCCGTCTTCAGATCCTTGTCTAACGCATATACAATGCCCAACCAGACCTCTGCCTTGGAGTCGTAAGGATTAAGGGCCAAAGCGGCCTCAAATTCCTTTTGGGCTTGCTCGCGGGCAGGTTCGGATTTGGAGTTCTGCAAAATTGCTTCGCCCAATTCAAAGTGAGCGCCGGTGAGGCTAGAATCAAGCCCAAGGGCCATTTGATATTGGGCTACTGCACCCTGAAGGTCACCCTCGTTCACCAGATGCTGGGCCATAATCTGGTGCATGCGCGCTGAATCAGGACTGGTCAATGCGATGCTATCCAGGGCGTGGTCAGCAAGGGCAGAGAAAGTTCGGTAGGCAACGTAAAGAACGTCGACATTGGTCGGGTCAAGCTGTTCAAGGGCGGACAGGACTTCTACGGTACTCGCCATATCGCCGTTCCGGTAATCTAACTCCACCAAATCCATCCCCGCCTGAGTGCGTAGTTTCGGATCTTGAAGATGCGGGAATGCCTTCGCGAGGTGTACCTGCGCACTCTGGAGTCTCCCCATGCGTCTCTCACACATTCCTAGCAGGGCTTCAGCCTTCCAGAGGGAAGGTTGAAGTTTGAGGGCCTGGCTCAAGTTCTCACGCGCCTTCGTGTAGTCACCCTGTACGAACGCGATAACACCGAGGTTTGCCCTCGCCTCAGCGTTGTTGGGGTCCAAGCTGAGGACGGCCAGAAACTCGTTGACAGCCACGTCCGGGCTGTTGGCCTTCAACGCCGCCTCGGCCCGCTCGAAGTGCAATTTAATTTCCTGCCTGGTGCGCGTCGCGTTTTGGGAAAAGGAGATGACGGGCAAGGCCAGCAAGCAGACGTAAACCCTGAAAAAATTCTTGGCCAAAGAAACTCCACTCATTTATTAACTCCTGACCATTAACGTACCACTCGCGGCAGCATCCTGTCGGCAGATTGATGCACAAAAGCCAAAACCGTCCTGGCCTCGCCAGAGGTGGAACTGCGAAGCACAACGGAAATAATAGGAGTCGCATCCCTAATCTGCTCGACGGTCGCTCCTTCGGCGATCGCCTTTGAAAAGCCGTACGTCGCCGGGACATACACAAACATCGTCAGAGGATCGTTTTCCACAAGTTTGAGCCGTGTGGTCAACTCGTCGCGGTCCTGGTTCCAGGCTACGTCGGCCAATTCAACGCCTCCCTGGGAAATGTGCCGGTCGGTAGAAAGGAACTGAGGGCGGTGCTCCAGTTCGTGTACCGCAAGCAAGAGGTTGGAGCGCGGCTCAACACGGGCTTCAATGAAACCACGTTTTGCGCCAAGGAACTTCCTGCTCCAAAATTCAAACAGGAGATATTCCTTCTCACTGTCGAGGCCGAGAGCGGCGAGAGGCACTCGGTACTCCTTCTGGTCATCCCCCCAGTTGAATATAGAGACCACGTCCCAACTCGCGAAAGGCCGGCGTATCTTCAAGTCCCAGACAGGCTTGAACTCCATGATCGGCATAAGGTCCAGCGGATGCACATCGCAAACCGGCAGGGCTTGTTGAAGAAGGCGCATTCGCTCGGGGGCAAGCTGACCAAGCTTGTCGCTGATGAAGGTCAGTTGTCCCGGCAAAGCCACAACCGTCGTTGCAATCCGCGCCACACTGAGTGGCGCGGCTTCGCCTACCATCAGGGTGTCGGGGTCGTTATACCATATCAGGTTGTTTGTGAAGAGCTGAGCCAGAGTCATACGTGCTTGGTTCAGATAGTTGTGCCACCGCGGCGGCTGTCCAGGTTCGACCATATCGGCTCCGAGGCGCGAGGCGTCGGCCCAGCCTACCTCCGGTCCCGTATAGTGGCCCTGACAAGCCAGGAAAATGCGGTCTTGACCGATGCCACGACGGAACGTCTCGATGCAAAGTTGGTAGGGGTCCGCCACCGGCTGGCGGAACGCGGCGCGGACTTCCGGCCGCTCGAAGAAGTGAGCCGACAAGTACGGACCTGTGCCCGACATCCCATCAATCTTGAAGAATTCGTAGCCCCATTCCGCCGACATCCTGTGTAGTGTTTCTTCCATGAACCGTCGCACTTCCGGTTGCGTGGGATCGAGCACGTACCGGCCATTCCAGTTATGCATTGGCTGGCCTTGCGGATCGTGCAGGAACCACGCACGGTGCGCCCGGTAAAAATTCTCGTTGCCGGTGCCCCAGGGCACCGTCCAAATACCCGGCCGGAACCCCAGGGCGCGGATTTGCTCTGCCAGCCACTTCATTCCATGAGGGAACTTTGCCGGTGAGGCTTGCAGGTTAAGATTGTGAAAATTGCTGACGGGCAGCCGTTCCGAGTTTTCCTGCCAGGATTCGATGGACCAAATTTGCAAGCCAAAGGGCTTGAGCTTCCGGGCTGCGATGCTTGCTTCGTCGAGATTGTCCTTCTCGGTAGCGGCATCAAAGTAGGCATTCCACGACATCCAACCTGTGGGCGGAGAGGGACACCGTTTTCGATCAATCAGACGATAGTCCGGGACGTATCGCGCAGAGTAGTAATTGGGCACTATCTCCAATGTGATCCTCGAGTCGCCCTCCGCTAAGGGCGGGACGACGGCCGTCAAATGCGCTTGGAATGTGGGCGGCTGGCTGGGGACCGTCGGGCGGGTTACGATGGAGAGGTCTTTCCCGCCAAAGCGCAACACCAGATCGCGCTCCGGATCAAATAGCGAGTCATTGAGCGCGCTGTCAGCCGGACCCGACGCCATCTGGGCCACAAGGCCGTGATCGGGCAGCCGGGTGCGACAAGCGAAGGCCCGGTCTCCAAAAGCACACTCGGGCGTAAAACTGAGTTCGCCTGTGTACATCTGCGGCGGGCGGGGAAGCACCTCGAGAGAAATACGGTCCCCTTCGCTCGCGACGGTCACGTACCCTTGTACATCATTTTTCGGATCAACAAGGGCGAGGCGCTTCCGATCTGAATCGCGCCCGGGCTGGATAGTCCAGACAGAGGCGGCATTCCCGCGCCGGACGGTGAACGAGAGTCGCCCCGCCAGTCGGGTGCCCGTGGGCACATGCCTGCACACGAGCGCGGATGAAGCGGGGTCGAATTCAACTTCCCAGCCCTTCGCGGGGACCGGCTCTGCCGGGGTCGAAAGCCATGGAGCAGCCAGCACAATCAAAAGGCATCCGACAAGAAAAAACCTTATGAGATTCAAGGGTCTCGATCGCATGAAAGGGATTACTCCGCCTGGTTTGACGATCGTTGCAATCCCGCCTGGTTGGGGGAGTACGTCTGCTCGCCTCGCGCCTCCGATTGGCCGTATCTACTTTCGGATTTCCAATACCTCCACCGTGTGGTCCGCCGGGAGTTGAATTTGAATTCCTTTCCGGAACTGCTCGCCGGTGAACTTCCCGAGTGCCCTTCCCGTTATGACAGACCTCATTGCGAATTCACCATCCGGGTACACGGGAAGGTTCACCTCGACTTGGGGCGCGCCGGACTGGTTCTTGAAGATGGCGATCACGCCGTCGCCTTGACGGCTGAGGCGCGCGAAACCATCCCAGCTCGCCGCTCCAGGTTGCGCCCAGTTGCCGAGCGGAAAGAATCCTTCCTGAAGGGGGACTTCCTTCCGAAGTGTCTTGAACCAGCGAATCTTTTCGCCATACCAATCCTGCTCAGCCGAAGTCAGCTTTCGCAGATCGCCAAGCAGGAGGGGGCCTGAGCCTATGGCGGTTCCCAGGCGTTCTTCGATGGGGTGCATTTCCGCCTGGAGGTTGCCGATGAGCATGGTTTCGCTGGGTATGGCCAGGGAGCGTTGGTAGAGCAAGGCTCGCGCCTGGCGTGGACCGGTATAGTTCACCCACCCATCATCCACATTGCTAAGCCAGTCCAAATCTCCCGCTGCCAACAGGCCGTAGTCAATCAAGTGCTTCTCTCCCCAAAGTTCGAAGGTGAGATCTATCAACACGTCGGGATGATCGCGGTAAATGCAGTCGGTTACGTATTGGATGCCCTCGTAGGTGCGTTGCAGTGATTCGGCCCAGGAACGATGGTCATGCCCTCGCGCATAACAGCCCGGAAACTCGCCATACGCATTGAATATCGTAGTGAGGTCCAGCTTGACATAACGGAGGTGGTACCGATCGATCAAATCGCTAATGCGCTTTGCAGCCACTTCCCGGTAAGGCGTCGCCAGGCACATCACAGGTCGGGGGCCGGGGTAGGTACTCGAGATCTTGGGTTTCCCGTCCCGGTCTCTGCATAGCCACTCGGGATGTTCCCGATAGACCGGAGTATTCGTGCTGACGACGGAGAGGGGCACCCACAGGCCCAAGCGCATCCCCTTTTGTTCCACAGCCGCTTGGACCTCTTCCAAACCGTTCGGGAAGCGTTGTCGGTTGATGGAATTGTCACCGAATTCGGCCTGCCATCCATCATCAATGGTGAATACATCCATCCCCATGCGCCCCGCCGCCGCAATGAGATGCATTGTAATGTCTCGCGTGAGCTTGTAGACAAGCGGAAAGCAGGTATTGTAAATCCAGGGTGGCTGATAACTCTGCCCCCTCTTCATCAGAATTTTCGCAGTGTAAGAGGGTATTACCCATCGGGGATCGGCGAAGGCGTGGCCCTGCGCGAAAAACGCTATCGAACTTTTTGCGCTTGTGAACATCTCTCCTGGTTGCAGGGTACGCTCAAAGGGGAAAAGGTCCGTGTCGTACATTTCTTGCACACCTTCGAGAAACCACTCGTTGAGTTCCGTCCGCTTCATCCAGCCGGGAGCTTCGTTCATCACGACGAGGCCTTCGCCCGTCAGAGAATTACGCTCCAGAATCGCCATGTCGTCAACTCTACCGGTGAAGAAGATCTCCCGCGGCTCATTGCCATAATAGGCGGAGACTTGGATCACCTCGGCACGTCCGGGGGCGACATTCACTGCCTCGAACCTTAAATGGGAAAGAGTAATGGGTGTATCACCGCGATTGGTGATGGCAAGCCATTTTCTGACGACTGGGTATCCGTCGTAAACGGCATAGAAAACGGTCGCCTCGATCGGCTTTACTTTTGCCCTGAGTTTGATGCTCAGAAGCTTTCCCGAAGGCGCCAGTGGCTGGATGCTGGCCCCCACAAAATCCCAAGTAGATGCGCTCGACCCGAAGAAGGTATCAGCGTCCGCCTGAAAGGTGAACTCGTGGCCCCAATCTTTCCGGCCTCGAGCTACGGTCATCAAATCGGTTCCCGTTCCAAATGCCGCCAGCTTGCGGTGTAGAGGCCGTCATGCGGGTCGAAATGGATCTCCCGTTCTACGAGAGTGTTGCCTACTGTCCAACTTTTCCCCTCGGCGTTCGTGCGCACAAATGCCCCATTGGTCTGGGCTTCCAAAATGACCGCAAAAAACAGGCTCACTGCAACGGCTGATATAGTCCTCATGGATTTCACCTCGGCACATTAGACTGAATGGTGGTTGTGCCTCTCCCGGTAGATTTTTCCGGGTTTCATGGCGTGTCCCCAGCTCAGGGTCTCGGCGTCGGGAAGGTCGAAGTTCGCCGTGGGGATTAGTTCGGCCTGGATGAGGGTTCCCATTTGGAAATAGACGGCGTCCATATCCGAGTGCCATCCGCGAAAGTGACCGAATCCGCCGTCTGAGTTTCGGCAGGCCAGCGCCCACTCCGCAGAACGGCGAATGGCAGCGCGCGAGGCTGATGAACCCCAGCTTAACTGACGCAGGATAAACACTGCGTCGAAGCAAGCGTGAACGTCCCAGTCCGGTGGTTTCAGATGCCACCCGCCATCCGGCTTTTGATCCCCCAAGACGCGCTTTACGACAGCCTCCCCGCGCGGCGTGGGCTCTCCCAGAAGCCGGAAGAAGTGCACCATATGAAACGTAGAAGCGACATGGTCGCCAATATAACCGTCGGCCGCCTGATTCTGCACAATGTGCTGGGCAATGGCCGCTCGGTACTCCTCGGGGAAGGGCTTGCCCAGGGCGGCGTAAAACAGCGGGTAGAAACTGACCGTGTACCATGGGAGCTTTTTGAAGAGGGCCTGCTCAAAGAAGCGGTCCAGCACATGGACAAGGTCGAATTTAGGTTTTTCCCCCAGCGCGCGCAGGGCCACGACTCCCTGAGTCGAATTGTAAAGAATGGCAAGATCCTCATTCGGATTTAGGCTTCCCTGGAAATTTATGAACACGCCCTCCCGTTTCTGATGGCGCTGGATGAAGTCCGCTGACTTTTCCTTGTGCGGCAATTCCCAGCCGACAGTTTTCGCCAGAGTCGCGGCATAGGTGACCGCCGCCAAGTCACTCTCCCGCGTGTCGGAGTTGCCGAGGTACTGTGGATCTGGTGAAGGCGAGTAGCCTCCATCGTCGCGGGCGCACGTCTTGACAAATTTCAACGTGTCGTCGCTGATTTTGAGGCCATCGAAATTGGGTGAAGGTAATGACTCTTTGGGACTGCCCTCTGTGGACGACCCTGCCAATGGCTTTCCAACTGCCACGAAAAGCGTGCAAGCAAGGAGTTCACGTCGCGAAATGGAATTCTTCAAGTTCGTCACCTCTGAAACTGGCGAGTCCTAGATTGTCGCGGCTTACCCTTCATATCTCAGGGTTGATTCTGGACGACGGGGAAGGCGGTAAACTCCTCGCCTTCACCGATTTCGTAGTAAGGCACGTATTCGAACATCTTGGATGACCACGCCTCGTCTTCCCGAAGCCTCCAATACCCTTTGTCAGTAGAAATCTGAAAGTGCAGCGGCTTGCCGTCGACCGGCTTCAACCACGCCGCCGGCTGGCTGGGATCGTTTAAAATGCGAATGGAATGCTGAATATTGGGCTTGCCTACCAGGGCCATCAACAGCGGCCCGTATTCTAGATAATAGCGCGAGTAGCCGGCAATCTGGTCGTAACCTTCATACCGGCTCATCCGGAACCCCATGGGCAGGGTGAAGGAAACCTGGTCTCCCGCCTTCCACTCTCGCTCCAAATTGAAGTAACTACCCGGGATACCCGCGGCGGCCGATTTCCCATTCACAGAAACCTCCACCGCATTGACTGCCCAGGAAGGGATACGCAAGCTCAATGTGAACACCACCGGCTTTGGGGTGTCCACCCTTAACTTCACGTCCCCCGAATCAGGAAAGGCGGTCGCGGTAGTCAGCGCAACTTGCGTATTGCCCTGCTTCCACGAAATCTGAGAGGGAGAGTACAAGTCCACGTGGATCCCCTGGGGTGCAAGCGAATAGAGAAACTCGGGCAAAGAGCCAAAAAGCCGCGTTCCCTGACCTTCACAGCAGGTCCCTTCAGGTGGGCAAACGGGTAGATCCTTTTTGCCTTCCAAGACTGTCGAATAATTGATCATGCTGCGGCCGAGCTGGTGGCCGATTCCGCTGTAAATGGATTTCTCAATCTCACTCACAAAAGCTTCCTGCTCAGGGAAAAGCAGGTGCAGACGCTGGTTGAGCTTGATCCAGAATACCGTGCAACACAGTTCGCCCGAGCGGCTCGAGGAGCCCAGCAGATAAGATTTCGGCGGATTACGCCGGGCCTCAACCAAGGCCCAGGAACCGTCAGGCATTTCCCATTTGTCGTGCAACATTGTCCATGCATTCAGCACGGCTTGCAGGTATTTCACGTTGCCAGTAATGCGATAAAGGTCTAGGTACGCTTCAAGTGCCGTAATCTCATAGCAATGCGTCTCCGGACGGTCATAGATAGCGCGGTCGTCATTGGCTAGGAGTTGGTCGAGCCACCAGTCTTCCTGGTAGTAGTTCAGGATTACGTTCAGGTCGTCCAGCTTGCCCAGGGGAGAAAGATACATCCGGGTGGAAGAAATCATCCCCTGATACGGAATATACTGGTCGGGGACATAACCCCGGATCTTATCTGCGACTTGCGGGAGGTATTTGCACCGGTTGAACCAGTCCAGGTATCCGCGAATCAACGGTAGGGCCTGGGAGTTGCCGGCGATCGAAGCATCGATAAGTCCATGCGTAACCCAGGACCGCACATAGTTGGCATTCTCATGGCTAGTCGTCTTCTCCTCTGGGTACGCCATGATAAAACCGTCGGGGCGTTTCAATTCAGCCAAGCCCGCCACCACCGCGTTCAAGCGTTCCCGGAGTTGCCTGTCTTCCTGCCAGCGTAAGGCATTGCCGCTCCCCATGAGGAAAAGGCCCGCTACAGACCCTGGGACCTCAGGGCCTTTCCCTACGTCCCAATTGAAGGGCTTGCCGGGAGGAATCTGCCTCCCCGCGCGCTGTCGATAACAATAAAGAAGATCATCCACGGAAAAGTTGTTGAGAAGATACTGCACATTGTTGTCAAAAATTTGCTTCAACACTCCACCGGTGAGTTTCACGCCCCCGGCGGGAGTCTGCAGTTGGAAAGGAATGGCGACCGGATTCTGCGGTACTTCGGGAGTGGCGCCAAGCGCCAAACTCGCCAGCCCGATTGCACAGACGATGCCGGTCCATGATTTTCCAGAATGATTGGTGTTCATGGGATGCGCTCTTTAGAAACTTCAAGTAAAACTGTAATACCAAGTGGAGCGAGGAATCCGGGATGATACCTGCGGGTTACGGGCTGGCACTCGCCCAGAGCACGTCAGTAAGTCCACGGCCCCACTCCCTCTGGACCGGGTGAGCTTCGGCAGGCGCACAGTTTTCTCTAAGCCCGACCGCGCCGGGGTAGCGGACCCCGGCGCGTGGCTGACGCAGGAAAACCGGCCTGAAAAGCAGCAATAGGCAGATATCTTAGAAAATCAACCGTAGTCCCAGTTGTATATTCCGACTGGTGGAACCACTTGAGCTTTGACCCGCGCCAACAGTAGACGATATCACTCCAGCCCCCGGGGTCCCGATAGCATTGTTCGGCTGCCCGAAGTTCGGATGATTGAAAATGTCAAAGGAATCCGCCCTGATCTGGAACTTCCCTGCTTCCCCTAGCTTTCGAATGGGGAAATCCTTCGCCAAGCCAAAATCGAGGTCCCTATAATCCGGCCCACGCACGACGTCCCTGCCGGAGTTGCCGAAAGTGTACGGATTTGGCGTAACGAACGCTGACGTGTCGAACCAATCGTTTATAGTCGGATTCGCCAATTTTCCGTTTCCGATTCTGTTCGGGTACCAACTCCCAGCCAGAGAACCATCCAAATTGGCTGTGCCTACAACAGGTGTAAATGGAGAGCCAGAATGCAATTGGAAGATCGAAGAGACTTGCCATCCACCCACCACGGCCCCCAGCACACCACCCTTCTTCAGGAAACGCCTTTGCGCACCGAAGGGAAGCTGGTAGATAAAGGCTCCGTTGAGCGTCTGCGGTAGATCGATCGTCGAGAGCCCGTAGTTGGCGCGCGTGTCGTAAGCGTTCTGCCACGCGTCAATGTTATACGTACCACCCCACCCGGATCCCATGCCTGTATCCATGTCCTTGGAACCCGTATAGTTGACGAGAAACATGAGCCCCTGCGAGAACTGCTTTCGTAGGCTCAACTGGAAGGCATGATAGCTGGAATAGCCGTCGAATAGCGAAGCCGAGATCCCCTGAAACTGCGGGTAAGGCCGGTTCAATTGCGCGTTGCCTGGCCCCAGCAAGCTCGCTGGTACTTGGTCAATGTCTCTACCGAAGCCAAGGTGGACTCCTCTGGTATAAACGTAACCAGCATCCACTACAATATTACCGGGGATCCGCCGTTGAACGTCGAATTGGACCTCCTGCATGTACGCCATGGGCGTATAATACGGCTCGTAACTAACCGGTTCCCCGTTTTTCGAATCCGGCGTCAGGCCCGTTGGAAGGGGGTAAAATGTCGCGGATGGCAGTCCTTGGGAAAGCTGGAAAATGGGTGTCATCAGGTCACTGGAAGTTTCGTAACCGGACCACCCCCAACCACTCCCCAGTCCGGATCCGTAACTGTCGCTGTTCCGCATCATATGGAAAATCCCGTACCCCCCCCGGACGGACCAATTGCTCGTCGGCGCCCACGCGAATCCTAGCCGCGGATCAAAAACATCCCAGAGCGTCTTCTCCAACGCCGTCCGACCGTTCTGGCCCCCGTACCACACTGCGCCAAGGGTGTTGGTGGCGGGGTTGGTAATTGTCGGATCAAAGGAGTAGACCCTGTTGAACGCCTCTGCCCAGCCAGCCCAGATCTCGTATCGAACGCCAATATTCAAAGTGAGAGTTGGCTTGACTTTGTAATCGTCCTGCACAAAGAGTTGCGTATTCCAGGAGCGCCCCCCGGTTTCCGGCGGCTGGCTATCTCCCCAAGTCTGCGGCAAGCCCAGTAGGAAGTCTCCATAGCCTATACCTGCGCTTGACGCATCGGCGGGGTTACGCGTAAATATCCCGCTGAAGTACAAATCGCCAGCATCTATCCCCGGCCACCCGCCGCCTCCTGTTTGCCACTTATTGTATTCTCCGCCAAACTTCAGCATATGCTTCCCTCTTATCCAGGTCACCACGTCTGTGGGCATAAAATTGTTACTAACTGCAACGGCGCCGGGCACGCCCCCGTCGATGCCGGCCGGCACCACCCCTCCTATGGTGACATTGGGGAAGTTGTTTGCCGCGGCATTGATCAGGCCGAGCTTTTGAGGGTACCCCTTCCCCAAGGTTGGGGTTGAAGAAAACCCAGCTTGCCTGAGATAACCAAACCGGGCCTCATTAACTATGCTGGGGCTTATCGTCCACACGTCCGTGAGCTGAGCTTGGATGGCTCCGAAAGGCCAGTACAACTGAATTCCGCCGTTGGGGCCAACGGGTACGGTAGTCATATCATGAAATACCACCTCGCCGGGATTATACGACCAAGAACCCGAAAGCCGATTCGAAGGGCTTACGTTGAAATCCACTTTGTTACTGTAAAACAGCCATGTTTGAGGGCTAGGGGCGAGGTTTGCGTAAAAGTTGTTGTAGATCCCGGGAAGATTAGGACTCGGGAAGTATTGTTCGATTGCCTTCGCAACGGGGTCGATCCGGTTGCTGGGAATGATATTTCCGGGAAAAGCCTGCCGAACATACTGGCCGTTGACCAAAGTCGTGGTGTTCGGATCATAAATGGTTGGCAATCCCGGCGCAGAAAAATCACCACCCAGCATCGCCGCCGTTGGGACGGTGGCGAAGGTGGGCGACAGCGTCTCTTCGTCCGTGCGATCGACGCTGAAAAAGAAGAAGAGCTTGTCGCGCTTCACCGGCCCTCCCACGGTCCCTCCATAGTCGTTCCATCGGAGTGGCGCAACGCTTGGCGAGAAAAAGTTTCGTGCCTCAAACTTGTCATTCTGATCAAACTCATAGAGAGAGCCGTGCCAGTTGTTTGTTCCGCTTTTTGTAACCACGCTAAATACGGCAACGCCATTTCCGTATTCCGCGCTGAAGTTGCTCACGTTCATTTTGACTTCGGCGATGTCGTCAATAGGGGTGTATTGGCCGCCGACGTTGTTGCTCATCGGGTACATGGTTGCCGCTCCGTCGACCAGCCAGTTCGCCTGATAAGCGCCCGTCCCATTCACGCCGACACCCTCGCCGGTGGCGTTACCCCCCGCGACGTTACCTGATGATCCTCCACCGTTAACTCCTGGCATTAATCCGGTAAAGTTCATCCAGGACCTGCTTATGTCGGGTAATTCAGCGACGGGAACTGTTGTAAGCGTCATGCTCTTGTCGGACGTTTCCGTTTGGACGAGAGGCGCAGCTGCGGTCACACTGACCTTTTCAGAGACCGACCCAACCTGCAACGGTGCGTCGATTGTGATCGTTTCCAAGTTCAGAGTGATTCCGGATCGAACGAATTCCTTGAATCCTTCCTTTGTGAATGTGAGTGTGTATTGCCCCGGAGGAACGTCCGGAGCGTCGTAAATACCAGCGCTATCACTGATCACCAGCTGGGTCACTCCGGTTAGGATGTTCTTGATTGCGACCTTGGCTCCGGGTATCGTAGCGCCTGATTGGTCGGTGATAGTACCCCGGATTTCGCCTGCATTTCTGTTTTGGGCAGAAACCTGGAGCGAAGTCAGAAGGCACCCCACTGTCAAAAACAGAATAAAAATACTTCCCCTGAAGTTCTTTCGCGCTAAGTTCGACGGATACCCCTTATCTTGCACTGACATAAGTCCTCCTCTTTGTTCTGAGGGCCGCTGGCCGGGCTCATTGCGGTACCCTCGCAATTGTTCCGCTCTTCGCGAACCTACTGTGACCCTCAGACCCGGCGCTGTGCAAAATTACAATTACTGATAGTGAAATTGATCACCCAAGCGGGATACTGATCCGCCGACCGACACATCGCTGCATTAGGTAAACCTGCACCTTCGCCTTTGAACGAAAACCATGCTTGGTCAAATCGAGCATCAGACGGCTTTCCGTCCGCCTATACTTTAATCTTTAATCTATAATCCAGCGTTTTTGTATCAAAACGGCCAAGCGCTGTCAAGCACTTTTTCGCACTTTCTCCTACTTTTGCTTAAGGTCCCCGTCACCGGTCCGTGCGCGGAGTTGCCGTCTGGTCAAACGGTA
>Ga0187784_10000571_pt1 | contig 27279 bp, 28 predicted proteins | sample 1015_SJ02_MP15_2_FD_132964 | JGI IMG/M metagenome (GOLD analysis project Ga0187784, IMG submission 132964) | Tropical peat soil microbial communities from peatlands in Department of Meta, Colombia - 1015_SJ02_MP15_20_MG | ecosystem: Environmental > Terrestrial > Soil > Wetlands > Peat | place... | reverse complement strand
TGATCGTCATCAAGCGCAACGGCCGGCGCGTGCCGTTCGACCGCGACAAGCTGCTGCGCTCGGTGCAGATCGCGTTGCGCAAGCGCCCGGTCGAGCCCGAGCGCATCGACCAGATGGTGTCGAAGATCGTGCGCGAGCTGGAAAGCCAGGGCGAAAGCGAGATCTCTTCGGAGACGATCGGCGAAACGGTGATGGCCTATCTGCGCGACCTCGACGACGTCGCCTATGTGCGCTTTGCCTCCGTCTATCGCAATTTCCGCGAGGCCAAGGATTTTGAGACGGCGCTCGCGGAATTGTCGGCGGACGAGGCCGCGGAGATCGCACGCAAGTGAGCGCGGAAGCGAGCGTCCACGCGACCGCTCAGACGGGCGCGCAGGCGGGCGCTTCGGTCGACGACCGGCGCTTCATGGCGCTTGCGCTCACGCTCGGCCGGCGCGGGCTCGGCCGTACCTGGCCGAATCCCGCGGTCGGTACCGTGATCGTCAAGGACGGCATCATCGTCGGGCGCGGCTGGACGCAAACGGGCGGCCGGCCGCATGCCGAAATCGAGGCGCTGCGCCGCGCCGGCGGCGCCGCGCGCGGTGCCACGCTCTACGTCACGCTCGAGCCTTGCTCGCATTACGGCAAATCGCCGCCCTGTGCCGACGCTATCGTTGCCGCAGGCGTGGCGCGCGTCGTCTCGGCGCTGGAAGATCCGAACCCCGAAGTTGCCGGCGCCGGCCACGCGCGATTGCGCGCGGCCGGCATCGCGGTCGAGATTGGCATCGGCGCCGAGGAAGCGCGCCGTGACCATGCCGGCCACATCCGGCGCATGCGCGACGGGCGGCCGCACGTCACGCTCAAGCTTGCGATTTCCGCCGACGGCAAGGCCGGCGCGGCGGGCCGCCGGCCGCTCGCGATCACCGGCGCCGCGGCGCGCGACCGCGTCCATCTGATGCGCGCGCAGAGCGACGCGATCATGATCGGCGTCGGCACCGCGCTCGCCGACGATCCGGCGCTGACCTGCCGCCTGCCCGGCATGGCCGGCTATTCGCCGGTGCGCATCGTGCTCGACGGTACGCTGCGCCTGCCGCCAAGCTCGCGCCTGGCGCTGACCGCTCATGAAACCCCGGTGTGGGTGCTGGCAGGGCCGCGCGCCGCAGCCGCCACGGAGGAGATTTTGGTCGCAAAAGGGATCGTGGTCCTGCGGACGGCGGAAAGCGACGGACGCCTCGACCTCGCGGCCGCGCTCAAGCTCGTCGCCGAACGCGGCATTACGCGTCTGATGGTCGAGGGCGGTCCGACGTTGGCCGCCGCGCTGTTCACCGCCGACCTCATTGACGAGGCGGTGCTGTTCCAGTCAGCAAAGGCTGCCGGCGCCGATGCCATCGACGCGCTCGACGGCCTGTCGCTGTCGGCGCTGACGCAATCGCCGCGGCTCGTCAGCGTGGCGAGCGACGCCGTCGGTGCCGATATCCGGGAAATTTACGAACGCAGGTGATGCTTGTTTACCGGTATTATCAGCAACATAGGCGAGATTCTTGAAGTCGAGGAAAAGGCGGATGGCTTGCGCCGTCTCACCATCGCCTGCGATTACGATCCTGCGACGATCGACATCGGCGCTTCGATCGCCTGCTCCGGCATATGCCTGACGGTGGTTGAGCGTGGCCGCGGTGCCGATCGTGCTTGGTTTGCCGTCGATGCCGCGGCGGAAACGCTGCGGGTGACCACCGCCGGCGCCTGGCGGCGCGGCACGCGCCTTAACCTCGAACGGTCGCTGCGGGTCGGCGACGAACTCGGCGGGCATCTGGTCAGCGGCCATGTCGACGGCATTGCCGAGCTCGTCCGCCGCACCGAGCTTCCCGACATGGCGTCGTTATCGCTGCGGGCGCCGCGTCCGCTCATGCGCTTCATCGCGCCCAAAGGCGGCGTGGCGCTGGACGGCGTTTCGCTGACGGTCAACGCGGTCGAGGCGGACACGTTCTCGGTGCTGATCATACCGCACACGCTCAAGGTCACGACTTTCGGCGCGCTCGGCCAAGGCGCGCAATTGAACATCGAGGTCGACCAGATGGCGCGCTATGCCGCCCGCCTGCTGGAGACGGCGCAGCCGCATTGACGCTGCGCTTGTTCGCGCCGCATGAGCTTGCTACGACCGCGCGCGAACGTGACCGTCAGCGACCCTGGAGCGCAACAATGGCCGGCCCGCGGCGAGGCAAGCGCGAGACAAGCGATGCGAAGAGTGCGCGCATCCTCTTGGTCGAGGCGCGCTACTACGATGACATTGCCGACTTGCTTCTTGCCGGCGCGATGAAAGTGCTCGACGAGGCGCAGGCGCAAGTCGACCGCGTCACCGTGCCGGGCTCGCTCGAAATTCCCGCCGCAATCGCGATTGCGCTGGACGCCGCGCAGAGAAAGCGCCGCCCCTATGACGGCGTCGTCGCACTCGGATGCGTCGTCCGTGGCGATACCATCCATTTCGAGATCGTCTCCAACGAGTCGGCGCGCGGATTGATGCAGCTCTCCATCACCCGCGCCCTGCCGATCGGCAACGGCATCATCACCGTCAATACCGAAACGCAGGCGTTGGAACGGGCGCGAATGAAGGAGCAGGACAAGGGCGGCGATGCCGCCCGCGCGGCGTTGGCGCTCGTGCGTCTCAAACGCCGGCTCGGCGGGCGGTGACATGGCGCGCGCTGGGAACAAGGCGGGGGCCGGCGCGCCGGAAACGCGCAAGGCCAACAAGCGCGGCGCGGCGCGGCTCGCCGCCGTGCAGGCGCTTTACCAGATGGACCTCGCGGGCACCGGCTTGAACGACATCCTGGCCGAGTTCGAAAGCCACTGGCTCGGCGGCGAAGTCGAAGGCGCCAAGTACCGGCCGGCGGAGGCGGCCTTCTTTCGCGACATCGTCGGCGGGGTGTTGCGCGAACAGAGCCGGCTCGATCCGCAGATCGATGCCGCGCTGTCGCGCGGCTGGCCGCTCAAGCGCGTCGAGGCGGTGCTGCGCGCGGTGTTGCGCGCCGGCGCCTACGAGCTTGCCTGCCGGCGCGACGTGCCGGCGCGGGTCGTCATGTCGGAATATGTCGACGTCGCCTCCGCCTTCGTCGACCGGGAGGAGACCGGCATGGTGAACGCGGTGCTCAACGAACTGGCACACAAGCTGCGCCGCGACGAAGTCGACCCGCCGCGCGACTGAAGGCCGCCAAACTTTGGCACCCCTGCCTTTCGAAAAGGCCGGCTTTCACGGCGGGCGCATTTGCTGCAAACTTGCAGGCGAAGCTTCTCAACCAAGGAACGCCGGCAAATTTCTGAATTCTTGAACGATTTTCAGATTTGGCGTGCAGCGCGATGGCAAACGCAACGGAATCGGCCGAGGACCGCCTGATCGCGCGCTATTTCAGGCCGCTTGCGACGCACCCCGGCGCGTTCGGCCTGGGCGACGACGCGGCGGCGCTGTCACCGCCGTCCGGTTGCGATCTGGTGTTGACGACCGACGGCGTCATCGCCGGCGTGCATTTCTTTCCCGGCGATCCGCCTGACGTGATCGGCCGCAAAGTCTTGCGCATGAACCTGTCCGATCTTGCCGCCAAAGGCGCAAGGCCGCTGGGCTTTCTGATGTCGATCGCGTTGCCGGCGGGCGTGGATGAAACCTGGCTTGCCGCTTTCGCGCAGGCGCTCGGCGAGGACGCCCGCCGTTACGATTGTCCGCTGTTCGGCGGCGATACCGACCACACGCCGGGACCGATTTCCATCTCGATCGCGGCGTTCGGCGCCGTGCCGCACGGCAAGATGGTGCGGCGCTCGACCGCCAAAGTCGGCAACCGCGTGGTGGCGACCGGCACCTTCGGCGACGCGGCGCTCGGCGTGAGACTGCGCGCCGACCGCAGCCTGCGCCGACGCTGGCGGCTGACGGACGCCGCGGCCGCTCACCTTGAGCAGCGCTACTTGCTGCCGCAGCCGCGCAACAGCCTTGCCGACGCGGTGCTGCAAAACGCTGCGGCGGCGATCGATGTGTCCGATGGGCTTGCCGGCGATCTGGCCAAGCTGTGCCGCGCCTCGGGCACGGCGGCGGAAATCGACGTTGCACGCGTTCCGCTGTCGGAGGCGGCGCGGACGGCGGTCGCCGCCGAGCCGGCGCTGATCGAGACGGTGCTCACCGGCGGCGATGATTATGAAATCGTGCTGACGCTCCCGCCGGACCGGCTCACCGCATTTCGTGCGGCGGCGCAGGCCGCCGGCGTTGCCGTGACCGAGATCGGATATATGCAGGAGGGCGAAGGCGCCCGCTTCCTGCACCAGGGCAAGACACTCGCCTTCGCGCGACCCTCATACAGTCACTTCTAAAACGACGGAACGTTATTTTCGCCGCGAGATCGGCTGGTACTCCCGCCGCGGCGAGCCGGTGTAGAGCTGCCGCGGACGGCCGAGCTTCTGGTGTGGATCTTCGATCATTTCCTTCCACTGCGCGATCCAGCCGACCGTGCGCGCGAGCGCAAACAGCACGGTGAACATCGACGTCGGGAAGCCCATCGCGCGCAGCGTGATCCCCGAATAGAAGTCGATATTGGGATAGAGCCGCTTCTCGACGAAGTATTCGTCGTGCAGCGCGATGCGCTCGAGCTCCATGGCGACGTCGAACAACGGATCGTTGACGCCAAGCTCGTGGAGCACCTCGTGGCAGGTCTTCTGCATGATCTTGGCGCGCGGATCGTAGTGCTTGTAAACGCGGTGGCCGAAACCCATCAGGCGGAAGGAGTCGCTGGGGTCCTTGGCGCGCCGCACGAATTCGGGGATGCGATCGACGGTGCCGATCTCGCCGAGCATCTTCAACGCCGCCTCGTTGGCGCCGCCGTGCGCCGGCCCCCAGAGGCAGGCGATGCCGGCGGCGATGCAGGCGAAGGGATTGGCGCCGGTCGAGCCGGCGAGCCGCACCGTCGAGGTCGAGGCGTTCTGCTCGTGATCGGCGTGCAGAATGAAGATGCGGTCCATGGCACGCGCGAGCACCGGATTGGCTTTGTACTCCTCGCAGGGCACCGCAAAGCACATGCGCAGGAAGTTCGACGCGTAATCGAGGTCGTTCTTCGGATAGATGAACGGCTGGCCGATCGAGTATTTGTAGGCCATCGCGGCGAGCGTCGGCATCTTCGCGATCATGCGGATCGACGCGATCATGCGCTGCGTCGGATCGGTGATGTCGGTGGAGTCGTGATAGAAGGCCGACAGCGCGCCGACGCAGCCGACCATCACCGCCATCGGATGGGCGTCGCGGCGGAAGCCTTGGAAGAACCGGCTCATCTGCTCGTGGATCATCGTGTGATGAACCACGCGGTCGTCGAAGTTTTCCTTCTGCGCGGCGGTCGGCAGCTCGCCGTAAAGCAGCAGGTAGCAGGTCTCCAGAAAGTCGCCGTGCTCGGCCAAGTCATCGATCGGATAGCCGCGGTAGAGCAGCACCCCTTCGTCGCCGTCGATGTAAGTGATCTTGGATTCGCAAGCCCCGGTCGAAGTAAATCCGGGATCGTAGGTGAAAATGCCCACCTCGTTGTAGAGCTTACTGACGTCCAGGACCTGCGGACCGATCGTCCCTTCATAAAGCGGAAACGACCAACTCTTGTCGCCGAGCGTCAGCTTGCCGGTCTTGATGTTTGCGCCGGTCTTCGCATCCATGGTGGCATCCTCGCTGTCAGAGAGCCTTAAGCAGTGCGGTGCACGCGGCCGGGCAGCCTAAACGGCGTGCAGCATTGCCGATACGGCCCTAATGGCGTAGCGCAACAGAGTGTGCACCGCAAGAAAATAGGCGGCGATGAAGGTCCGCGCCAGCCCGCGTCGCGGTAAACCGCAGAAGGGCCGCGCGCCTGCGCATACGGGCGTTATCGCCATGCGGATCAGCCGGCATGGGATCGCGCTTGCTAAAGCGCAATCGTTTCAGATTGAATCGATTGTCGTTCTAACATTTTGCTGGAGCATGATCTTTTCGGAAAACCGGTTTCACCCCCGGATCAAGTCCGGGGCAGGCTTTTCCGGATCATGCTCCAGGCATGATCCGATCGCCGATCCGCGCCAGGCTTTCCGCCTTGCCGAGCACGACCATCACTTCGAAAATGCCGGGCGAGGTCGTACGGCCCGTGAGCGCCGCGCGTAACGGTTGCGCGATGGCGCCGAGCTTGGCGCCCTTGCGCTCGGCAAAGGCGCGCACCGTGCGTTCGGTTACCTCGACCGTCCAAGGCTCGACCGCGGCAAGCTCGCTCTCCACATCGCGAAGCAACGCGCTGGCTTCGGGGGTCAGAAGCGCGGTGGCTTTGTCGTCGAGTTGGATGGGGCGGTCGGCCAAGAGAAAATATGCGCCGTCAATGAGATCAACGAGGGTCTTGGCGCGTTCCTTCAGGCTCGGCATGGCCGCGAGCCACTGCTCGCGCAGCCGCGGGGTCATCTTCGCCGCGACGGCGGTGCCGTCGGCGAGGTGCGGCAGGAGTTGATCGACCGCCTGCAACAGCGCAATGTCGGTGCTGCCGCGGATATAGTGACCATTGAGGTTTTCGAGCTTGGCGAAATCAAATCGCGCCGGCGAACGGCCGATCTGCGGCAGGTCGAACGCCGCGATCATCTCCTCGGTGGAAAAGATCTCCTGGTCGCCGTGGCTCCAGCCGAGCCGGACGAGATAGTTGCGCAACGCCGCCGGCAGGTAGCCCATGGCGCGATAGGCGTCGACGCCGAGCGCGCCGTGGCGCTTGGACAGTTTCGAACCGTCGGGCCCGTGGATCAGCGGGATGTGCGCCATCACCGGCACCGGCCAGCCGAGCGCATCGTAGATCTGCTTCTGCCGGGCGGCGTTGGTCAGATGATCGTCGCCGCGGATGATATGCGTCACCGCCATGTCATGATCGTCGACCACGACCGCGAGCATGTAGGTCGGCGTGCCGTCGGAGCGCAGCAGCACGAGATCGTCGAGGTTCTCGTTCTGCCAGACCACCCGGCCTTGGACCTGATCCTCGATGACGGTTTCGCCGGTGAGTGGCGCCTTGAGCCGGATCGTCGGCTTGACGCCCGGCGGCGCTTCGCGCGGATCGCGGTCGCGCCAGCGGCCGTCATAGAGCTTGGCGCGGCCTTCGCGGCGCGCGGCTTCACGCATCTGCGCGAGCTCCTCCGGCGTCGCGTAACAGTAATAGGCGTTGCCGGCGGCGAGGAGCTGTTCGGCCACTTCGCGGTGCCGCGCCGAGCGGGAAAACTGAAAGATCGCGTCGCCGTCCCAGTTGACGCCGAGCCAATTCAAGCCGTCGAGAATGGCGTCGATGGCGGCTTGCGTCGAACGTTCGCGGTCGGTGTCCTCGATGCGCAAGAGCATCTTGCCGCCGCGGCCGTGCGCGTAAAGCCAGTTGAACAGCGCGGTGCGCGCCCCGCCGATATGGAGAAAGCCGGTAGGCGAGGGGGCGAAGCGGGTGACGACGGTCATTCTCGGTGTTGATCCCAGCAAAGCGCGCGCCCCTGTAGCACAGCCGGATGTGAAAGAAAGTTAAGACGGCTCGCCTTTCGCCGGCGGAGACTTGACCCGGAAGGCCAATTTGTCCAATCCGGACGCGCCGCGGCGGCAAGCCGTGGCGGCAAGGCAATCGGCAAGACGCGGCGAGCCAAGAAGCGGCAAATGACGACGGTTGCGGAAACGGCGGCACGGGAAGCGGGGCAGGATTTCATCCGCGATATCATTCGCGCCGATCTGGCGTCCGGCCGGCACAAGGCCGTCGTCACCCGGTTCCCGCCGGAGCCCAACGGCTACCTGCATATCGGCCACGCCAAGTCGATTTGTCTGAATTTCGGCGTGGCGCAGGAGTTCGGCGGGCGCTGCCATCTGCGCTTCGACGACACCAACCCGACCAAGGAAGAGCAGGAATATATCGACGCCATCGAGCGCGACGTGCGCTGGCTCGGCTTCGACTGGGGCGCGCATCTTTATCACGCCTCCGACTATTTCGAGCGGCTTTATGAATGGGCGGAACACCTGATCCGCGCCGGCAAGGCTTATGTCGACGACCAGACGCAAGAGGAAATGCGGCTCACGCGCGGCACCCTGACCGAGGCCGGAACCGAAAGCCCCTACCGCGGCCGCAGCGTCGAGGAGAACCTCGACCTTTTCCGCCGCATGCGCACGGGCGACTTTCCCAACGGCGCGCGCGTCCTGCGCGCCAAGATCGACATGGGCTCCGGCAACATCAACCTGCGCGATCCGGTGCTGTATCGCATTCTGCACGCCGAGCACCCGCGCACCGGCAGGACCTGGTGCATCTATCCGAGCTACGATTTCGCCCACGGCCAGTCGGACGCCATCGAGGGCATCACGCATTCGATCTGCACGCTGGAATTCGAGGACCACCGCCCGCTCTACGACTGGTTCCTGCAGAACCTGCCGGTGCCCTCGCGGCCGCATCAGTACGAGTTCGCGCGGCTCAATCTCACCTATACCGTGCTGTCGAAGCGCGTGCTCACCGAACTCGTGCGCGGCGGGCACGTCGGCGGCTGGGACGATCCGCGCATGCCGACGCTTGCGGGCTTGCGCCGGCGCGGCGTGCCGCCGGCGGCGATCCGCGACTTCGTCAAGCGCATCGGCGTCGCCAAGGCCAACAGCGTCGTCGATGTCGGCATGCTGGAATTTTCCATCCGCGAGCAGCTCAACAAATCCGCGCAGCGGCGCATGGCGGTGCTGCGTCCGCTCAAGGTCGTGCTGGAAAATTATCCGGAGGGTCAAAGCGAAGACCTCGAAGCCGCCAATCATCCGGAAGATGCAAGCGCCGGCACCAGACGCATCCGCTTCGGCCGCGAGCTTTTCATCGAGCGCGACGATTTCATGGAGAACCCGCCGAAGAAATTCTTCCGCCTGTCGCCGGGCGCCGAGGTGCGGCTGCGCTACGCCTATTTCATCACCTGCCGCGAGATGAGAAAGAACGCAGCCGGCGACGTCGTCGAACTGCGCTGCACCTACGATCCGGCGACCAAGGGCGGCAACGCGCCCGACGGCCGCAAGGTGAAGGCGACGATGCACTGGGTGTCGGCGGCGGATGCGGTTCCGGCGCAGTTGCGCCTTTACAATCCGCTGTTCACGCGGCCGGACCCGAACGCAGCCGATTTCGTCGCCGATCTCAATCCGCAATCGCTCGAAGTGCTGAGCCACGCGCGCGTCGAGCCGGCGCTGGCCGAACAAACATCCGACGACGCGGTGCAGTTCGAGCGGCAGGGCTATTTCTGCCGTGATGCGGATTCAAAGCCGGGCCGGCTCGTCTTCAACCGCACGGTCGGCTTGCGCGATAGCTGGGCCAAGGTCGCCGGCAGCGCCTGATTGTTGCGCGTGGTAACACGAGACTGCCGCTTTTCGATCTTCCTCCCCCGGAAAGGGGAAGGATCGAGGAGGGGGTCGCGGGCTGCTTTCTTGCCGTCTAACATAAGATGACGTTGCGCATCATGCGGCCTGTTTGGGCGCGCAAGCGTTCCGGCGTGAGGGGGCGCGCGGTCAGTGGACGAGGGCGGGGCGGAAGGTCGGTCACGGACCGGCGCGCGGGCTGGCGCACGTACTGGCACACGGACTGGCACACGGACTGGCACACGGACTTGGCCGCTCGGGCGCGCGCGTCCGGGGTGGGGCGCGGCGTGGCTACTGCCGCAATTTGCCGTTCCGGCGCGGCTGCGCGAATGGGCGGCCGTCGAAGTCGGCGCCGGCCGCCTGCTGCCGTGGTTTGCGGTCGCCTTCGGCGCCGGCATCGTCCTTTATTTCGCAGCGGAGAACGAACCGGCGTGGTGGGCGGCGGTGCCGCTCGCGACCGCCGCCGTTGCCGCGGCGATCGCGCTGCGGCGGCGGCCGCTTGCTTTCGTGCTGGCGCTCGGCTTTCTTGCCGTCGCCGCCGGCTTTGCCGTGGCGACGGTGAAGACCGCGTTGATCGAGCACCCGATCCTGCGCTATCCCGATATTATGGCGCAAACGCCACAAGCGCAAGACTGAACCGCCGCCTACCTTGGCGGAATGAGATTTCGAACAGCCAAAGTCCCGACGATCCGGGCGACGCAAGCGCTAGAACAGCTACACGCCGAATTGGGCGGCAAGCTTCGGGAGAGCAAGCGAGAAGTTGATCGCCTGACGGAAGCCATGCAACACGTCGAAGCCGTCTTGAAGCTGCTTCAGCCTGGCTACCGGCTTCAGTCAATCGTGGTCCGCCGCCGCAAGCCCAATGCCTATTTCAAACGGGGCACGCTGCTAAGGCACGTCCTAGAGGCGCTGCGGAAGGCGGAGCGGCCGATGACGCCGCGCGAGATCGCTGTGCAGTTGATTGCACAGAAGGGCGTCGGCGACCCGCCGGCGGCGGAAGTTAGCCGGTTGACTGGGAGCATTCTGTCGGCGCTGCAAAACCACGGGGGCGACAGCCTCATGGCTCACAAGAACACAGCGCCGGTTCGGTGGTCGGTTGCCACGTAAGCCGCCGCTGAACGAGTCGGGGAAGCGGTTTTCTCGACTTGGGAGAGAAAATTCTCTCTTTCAACGGCAACCAAGAAACCCACGTGAATTGGGCGTAACCTACGCCTCTTGCAAAACGAATTACCACACATCAAATAAACTTTAACCTAGTAGCGCTATGGGAGCGTCGCTTGACAGACTTCTAGGAACTTTCTAGGAGTCCACACGTTATCGCGCCGACATCCTCAGGGATGCGGAATTTATTCCCCACCGGCTAGACCTATTGGCCGCCGGTTTTTATACCCCAGGGGGCCTCATTGTAGGCCCCCTTTCCTATGCGCAAACGCCGTCGTCTAATGCAGCCTTACGCTAAGGGAGGCGGGCATGCGCAACGTCAAGCTGTACGTCGATTTTTGGAATTTCCAGCTTCGCTGGAATGAGCAGATGAACGTGACCGGCAAGCCCCCGGTCAAATTGGCGTGGCGCACGTTGCCGAACACGTTGGTTGCAGAATTGCCCCTGATTTTCGGTGCCACGGAAATCTTCAATTTTCGGGGTGCGCACGTCTTTGCTTCAGTTGATCCTCGACCCGGCAGCAGGGATGAGGGGCTTAAGAAGTTTTTGCATGCGCTGAACCAAGCGACGGGCTTTCAAGTCATGGTGAAGGATCGCCGTCCCAAGAAAGATGAATGCCCGCACTGCAACAAGCAAATTGACCGCATGGTCGAAAAAGGTGTGGATGCTGCGGTAGTGACGGCGCTGTATGAGGGCGCCCTCAATAACTCCTACGACGTGGCGTTATTGCTTTCGAGCGACGGCGACCACATTCCGGCAATCAAAACGATCCAAGATCGTCTTAACAAACAAATAATTCATGTCGGATTTAAGCGTGGTGGCTCAGAGGTCCGCAGCGCGGCTTGGAGTCACATTTTGCTCGACGGCGCGCTTAGTCAGCGGTTAGTCGAGGGCGGCGGTTCCGCTTAAGTGCCTCTGCCAGTAGCCGGTGAAATCCACACTCGGCTTTTGCGCCAGCGCCAGCCCTGTCAGGCGGCTCACCTGTTCGCCATTCGATGACCGGCGGTTATCTTCCCGCCATGACGCCTCTTGCGCATAGCGGAGCAAATACGCGCCCGCGATGTGGTGGTGGTGCCCGATTTCCGCGCGGCGCATGCGCGAGAAAAATTCCTCCGCCCAATTCGTGCAAGCGCCGTCGAGGCTGTACGCTTCCTCATGATTGATCCGCTTCATTTCAAAGCGAGCGTGCAGCTCGTTCCAGTTGGCGCTTTCGTCGGCGTTGACGACTGTGCCCTTGGCGATCCGCGAGCGGATGAAATTCAACGCCTGCCCTTCGGTGCGGAATACGGCGGGAAGCGAATTGCCGTTGCGCTCGCGAATGATGACTACTGCCTTGCGCTTGCCGGACTGGTTTTGAGCGAAGCGACGATCCTTGCGTTTCTCGGCAAGATTTGCGGGGCGGACGTAGCCGCCGAAGTAGCCGCTATCGACTTCCGCGACCTTGCCATCGCCGCCGATCACGCGGCCACGCATTTCCGCCGCCATTGCTTCCCGCAGCTTGTGTAGCAACACAAACGCACACTTGTACGACACGTTCAGGTCGCGCGAGAGCGCCAGCGCGGACTTGCCCTTTACCTCATTGCAGAAAATCGCAATGGCGGCGAGATAGCAGCGCAGCGGCAGCTTGTGCGAGGCGAACAGCGTGCCGCTGGTCAGCGTGAAGTCCTTTTTGCAGGCGCGGCAGCGGAAGCGCGGGGCACCCTTCAACCGGCGGCAGTCATAAGCATCGACGCCGCCACAATGGCTGCAAACCGGCTCGCCATCGGTATCGGCCCAGCGGATACGGCGAAATGCCATTTCCGCGTCGGCATCCTTCATCGTGAAAACAGCGGCCAATGAGAGGGTTTTGGCGGCTTTGGAAAGGAGGAAATGTTGGGCCATAAATCACCTATCAGGTATGCGAGCTATCATATCCGATAGGCATTGACAGTCAAGCGCAAAATATCATATGTGATAGCCTATCGCATGCGATAGGGCATAGCTCCGGTGAACATCAAATCCGAAGAGGAATGGGCCAAACGGGCCGCCGCCTTCCTCAAGCACAAGCTACGGGATTGCGAAGTGACCTATGCTGAGCTGGCAAAGCGGCTCAAAAAACACGGTTTCAAAACCGAGAGTGAGGCGAGCGTCACGAATAAACTGGCGCGGGGGACATTTCCGGCAACGTGGTTCTTAGCGTGTCTGGCGGCACTGGAATTGGATGGTGTGGCGCTAGAGGAAATCTAATGCTTGCGATGAAACCAATAGTAATCGTTGCCTCGTATTTCGAGGAACATTCCGGCTTCGCGGTAGTAAGCAATAAGGTTTCCAGTCTGGAGGGCGTCCAAAGAATTAAGCGTATAGATAAAAACGCGACCAGAGAAATTCATATCTTTACCGTATGTCGTGGCTACCCCGGGTGAGCTTGCGCCGACCTCTACTTTTTTCAGATCATCTCGATGTTTTGGAATTTGATCGCGCAGTAAATGGATGACCGCCTCTGCACTCAATCGTGCGTCGTTAATCGTTGGGATGTAGAGGGAAAGAAAATCTATATTGGCCCTGAAGTCGTAGTGAATACGAAAACGGATATTGATTGTTGTATCTAATCCATTTGCCGGATTTGCTATGTGAAACGCGAGATTGCTTTCGGAGTTGAGTAGGTCCGTAAAATCGTTTGCGTACATGCTCTCAAATTCTGCGGAAATATCTGGCGGCTTTGGTGTCGGGAGAAAATACCACGCCGCTAGACTACCAGCGGCAAGGATGGCGAAAGCAATACTCCCAAACAAAAGGATAATTGGCATCGATTTGAGCTTCCGTTCCCATAGGAACCAAACAATTAGTCCCCAAAGAGCTGCCGCCATCAAGACAATCCCGACGCCCCGGATCACATCGGTTGAATAGGTGCTCAAATAAGCCCCCGCGCCAAGCACGAAGGCCGCCACAAGCACCGCGAACACATCAGAGCGTTTAAGCATTGGTGACTCCTATCATGTTCGGCATAGGTGCGTTTGCTACCCAATGCCGGTAGACCCGCTCCTGTGCGGGCGCCGATAGGAGGTGTTGAGGCGAGAGCGATCACGGCCGATCACCGGCCGATAGGTAAGCGTAGCTTACCGAACCGCTTGTGGCGTTTGCGCCATAATACCGCGCTATCCCGCTTACAGCGTGTCGCTCGCGGGCTTCGTCGAGCTGCGCGAGGAGAGCCAGAAAACCGACCGTTTCGTGTTGCGGCTTGCGCGCATCGACGGTAACCGCATCGTCGACAAGCCGCAGCGCGTGCGGCTTTCCGTGCGGCGCGGCACGGCGCCGCCCGCCGGCGCCTTCATCGAGACGAAAGCGCAGCTCAACCCGCCGCTGCAACCGCTGCGGCCGGGCAGCTACGACTTCGCGCGCGACCTTTATTTCCAGCGCATCGGCGCCTCCGGCTTCGTCCACGGCGCGGTCAGGACCATCACGCCGCCGGAGACGGCGAGCCTGCGCATGCGGGCGAACGCGTTCGTGCAAGGCGTGCGCGATGCGATCGATATTCGCATCCGCTCCGTGCTCGCGGGCGACGTCGGCTCCATTGCCTCGGCGCTGATCACCGGCAAGCGCGACGCCATTTCGCCAACCGTCTACGACGCGATGTTCGTCTCCGGCATCGGCCACGTGCTGTCGATCTCCGGCTATCACATGGCGGTGGTCGCCGGCATCGTGTTCTTCATCCTGCGCGCGGTGCTGGCGCTGATCCCCGGGCTTGCCGACCGCGCGCCGGTCAAGAAGTGGGCGGCCTTCGCCGCGCTCGTGGTCACCGCGTTCTATCTCGTTCTATCCGGCGCCGAAGTTGCCACCCAGCGCTCGTTCATCATGATCGCGGTCGTGCTCATCGGCGTCATGCTCGACCGCCCGATCCTGACGCTGCGCACGGTAACGATCGCGGCGCTGATCGTGCTGCTCTTTGCGCCGGAAGCGGTGGTGCATCCGAGCTTTCAGATGTCGTTTGCGGCGACGCTTTCACTCATCGCCGGTTATGAGCGCGGCATCCCCTGGGCGCGGGCGGGAGCCGATACGTCGTTGGGCGCGCGGGTCGCGCTTTGGGGCGTGCGCGAAACCGCCGGTCTCATCTTTGCGTCGCTGCTTGCCGGCTTCGCCACGACGCCCTACGCAGCCTTTCACTTCCACCGGATCGCGCCCTACGGCGTGCTCGCCAACCTGCTCGCCATGCCGATCGTATCCGGCTGGGTGATGCCGATGGGCATTCTCGGCGTAGTCGCCATTCCCTTCGGCTTCGACGCGCTGTTCTGGCGGCAAATGGGCTACGGCATCGAGTGGATGGATGCGGTCGCGCTCTGGGTGGCGAGCCTGCCCGGCGCGTTCGGCCGCGTTACCGCTTTCGGCACCGGACCGCTGCTGCTGGCGACGGCCGGCTTGCTTCTGATCTGCCTTTTCAAAACACCGCTGCGCTGGAGCGGGATCGCTTTCATCGTGCTGGCGAGCATTTTTGCCGCGCGCACGTCGCTGCCCGACGTTCTCGTCGCTGCCGACGGGCGGACGTTCGCGATGCGCGGCGCCGACGGCCGGCTTTCCTTCCACCATAGCGGCGGCGACGCGTTTGCGATGCACGAATGGCTCGCCGCCGACGCCGACGGCCGCGACGTCAAAGATCCGCATCTCGGCGACGGCATCGCCTGCGATCCTTCCGGCTGCATCGGCAGGCTCGCCGGCGGGCGACTGGTATCCCAGGTGCTGGCGCCGGACGCCTTCGAAGAGGATTGTCGACGCGCCGCGATCGTCGTGGCGACGCGGGACGCGCCCTCCGACTGCGCCGCGACGGTGATCGGGCGAACGCTGTGGCGCGAACGCGGGGCGCTCACGCTCCACGACAACGGCTCGGGTTTTGTCGTCGATTCGGCGCGGCCGCCGAACTACGACCGGCCGTGGGCGCCACGACCGGCGCGGGCTGCCAGCGCCGCCACGCCGGACGAGGGAACCCGTCCATCCGCCGAGCGCAATGCGCTGCCGCGCGACGCCACGCCGCAGCCGGACGATTTGCAAGCGGACGATTGAGGACCGCGTCAATAACGCCGGAACAGACCGACCAGCTTGCCCTGAATGCGCACGCGGTTGGGCGGCAGGATGCGCACCTCGTAGGCGGCATTGGCCGGCTCGAGCGCGATCGAGGCGCCGCGGCGGCGGAAACGCTTCAGCGTCGCTTCCTCGTCGTCGATCAGGGCGACGACGATGTCGCCGGTATCGGCGGCGTCGCAGCGCTTCAAGAGCGCAATGTCGCCGTCGAGAATTCCCGCCTCGATCATCGAATCGCCGCGCACCTCCAGCGCAAAATGCTCGCCGGTGCTGAGAAGGTCGGACGGCATGTTGATGGTATGGCTGCGGGTCTGGATCGCCTCGACGGGCGTGCCGGCGGCGATACGGCCCATCACCGGCACCGCGACCGGCCGGCCGCCTTCGTCCTCCGAAGCCGTGCGCACGCGGCCGAGATGACCTTCGATGACGCTCGGGGTGAAGCCGCGGGAGCGGCTCGAAGCCATGCCATGGGCGACCGACTCGGGCAGCTTGATGACTTCGATGGCGCGCGCCCGATTCGGCAGACGGCGGATGAAGCCGCGTTCCTCGAGCGCCGTGATCAGCCGGTGAATGCCGGACTTCGAGCGCAGGTCGAGCGCGTCCTTCATCTCGTCGAAGGACGGCGGCACTCCCGCCTCTTTGAGGCGCTCATGGATAAACCGTAACAGCTCAGCTTGCTTGCGCGTCAGCATCGGCGCTTCCCCATTTTGGCCGTCCGGCAGTCGAAACAAATCATGAACGGACACTATCCGTTCCATATGTGTTCTGCAACCATTTAATTTGAAGTGAAGAAAGCGGCGGTAGCGCCAAACCGGCGCTTAACGCTCGAATTTAACGATCCGGCATGGGCCTCCGGCCTTCGCCGCCGGCGCGAAAGGCTCGCGAATGACGAGGCAGTCGGCCTTGGCCAGCGGCACCATCATGGAGGAGTCCTGGATCGGGAAGGGGATGGCGACCGGCCCCTGCGGACCCTCCTGCAAGCTCGCGCGCAGATAGTCGGCGCGCTCGTCGTTTTCCGGCAGCTCGCAGCCGAGCAGCGCCGAATCAGTCGGCGGCGCAAGATCGGTGCGCCCGGAAAGCCGACGGATGAGCGGAACGAGGAACAGAAAGCCGCAGATGAAGGCCGAAACCGGATTGCCGGGAACGCCGAGCACCTGCATGGCGCCGAGGCGGCCGTGCATCAGCGGACGGCCGGGGCGCAGCGCCAATCGCCAGAACGACAAGCTCATGCCCTCGGCGACGAACGCCTTCTGCATCAGGTCATAATCGCCGACCGAGGCGCCGCCGCTGGTGACCAGGACGTCGGCGCCGCGTTGGCGCGCGCGCCGCACCGCCGCGATCGTGTCGTCCAGACGATCGCCGACGATGCCGAGATCCTCGACGGCGGCGCCTTCGGCGCGCGCGAGCGCCGCGAGCGCAAAGGTGTTGGAGGAGATGATCTGGCCTGGTCCCGGCTCGACGCCGGGGGCCAGCAGCTCGTCGCCGGTCGCGAGCAGCGTGACCTTCGGCCGCCGGTGCACCGGCACGAGCGGATGATTCATGGCGGCTGCGAGCGCAAGGTCGCGTGCGTTGAGCCGGCGGCCCGCGGCAAGCAGCGCATCGCCGGTCTTGAAGTCGAGCCCCTGCACGCGGATATGGCGGCCTTTCGCGCTCGGCCGCTCGATCTCGACGCTGTCGCCGTCGCGCTTGGCGTGTTCCTGAATAACGACGGTATCGGCGCCGTCCGGCATCAAACCGCCGGTGAAGATGCGGGCCGCCTCACCGGGGCCGACTGCACGGGTAAAGGGTCGGCCGGCGGCGACTTCGCCGATGACCTTCAGGCGCACCGGGACGTTGGCCACGTCGGCTGCGCGCACGGCGTAACCGTCCATGGCCGAGACGTCGGCCGGCGGCTGCGTTCGCCGCGCCTTCAATCCGTACGCAAGCACGCGGCCGGCGGCGTCAGCCAATGGCGCCTCTTCGGCCGGCAAGGGCGCGGCGTGTTCGAGCACGCGGGCGAGTGCGTCAGCGACCGACAGCAGCGCCACGGGTTTTATTCCTCCGCGCGATAATGGCCGCTGCGGCCGCCGCGCTTCTGCATGAGCCGGATGCCGTCGATGCGCATGCCGCGGTCGACCGCCTTCACCATGTCGTAGATCGTCAGGCAGGCGACGGCGACGGCGGTGAGCGCCTCCATCTCGACGCCGGTCTGTCCCGCGACCTTGACGCGCGCCGTCACTTTCAGCCCCGGCAGCTTCGTATCGGCAAGGACTTCCACCTCGATCTGCGAGAGCGCAAGCGGATGGCACAGCGGGATCAATTGGTGTGTGCGCTTGGCCGCCATGATGCCGGCGATGCGCGCCGCACTAAATACGTCTCCTTTTTTCGAATCACCCCTGCGCACGAGCGCGAGCGTTGCCGGTTGCATCAGCACGCTGCCTTCGGCCAAGGCCTCGCGCTCGGTCGCCGGCTTTTCCGAAACGTCCACCATGTGCACCTCGCCGCGGGCGTTGAGATGCGTAAGCTTCCTCTTCCGACGCGCCACGGTGTTTACCGGGCGGGAGCGAGCGCGGCGTTGCGCGCGATCAGCGCACGCGTCGCCGCGGCGACGTCATCCTGGCGCATCAGGCTTTCGCCGACCAGGAATGTGGCGATGCCGGCTCCGGCAAGGCGCGCGAGATCGGCCGGCGCGAATATGCCGCTCTCGCCGACCGCGATACGGCCGGGCGGAATGAGCCGCGCCAGCCGCTCGCAGGTCGCAAGCGTCGTTTGGAACGTCTTCAAGTTCCGATTGTTGATGCCGATGAGCCGCGTTTGCAGGCGCAGCGCCCGTTCCAGCTCGTGCTCGTCGTGCACCTCGACGAGCACGTCCATCCCGAGCGCAAACGCCGCCGCCTCAAGTTCGGCCGCGCCGGTATCCTCGACCGCCGCCATGATGACGAGGATGCAGTCGGCGCCGGCGGCGCGCGCTTCCGTCACCTGGTAGGGGTCGTACATGAAGTCCTTGCGCAGCACCGGCAAGGCGCAGGCCGCGCGCGCCGCCCGCAGATGATCGAGCGAACCCTCGAAGGAGGGTGAATCCGTCAACACGGATAGACAGGTCGCGCCGCCGGCCGCATAGGCGGCGGCGAGCGCCGGAGGATCGAAACGCTCCCGGATCAGCCCGCGCGAGGGGCTCGCCTTCTTGATTTCGGCGATCAGCGCATAGTCGCCGGCGGCGAGCCGGCGCTCGATGGCGGCCAAAAATCCGCGCGGCGGGCTTGCCGCCTTCGCCTCCCGCTCAAGCGCCGCGAGCGGGTGCTGGCGCTTGGCGGTCGCGATCTCCACGCGCTTATAGGCGGCGATTTTGGCAAGGATGTCGGTCATTGGTTCGAAACCGCGATCAGGCGGTCGAGCCGCCCCTCGGCTTCGCCGGAATCGACGGAATGGGTGGCAAGATTTAAGCCATCCTTGAGCGTCTTGGCCTTTCCCGCTACGACCAGCGCGGCGGCCGCGTTGAAGAGCGCGACATCGCGAAACGCCGACGGCTTGCCTTCAAGAACGCCCAGCACCGCTTTTGCGTTCGCCGCCGCGTCGCCGCCGCGCAACGCTTCCGGCTTGACCTTGCGCAGGCCGAACGCCTCGGGGGAGATCTCGAACGTCTTGATGACGCCGTCCTGCAACGCGGCGACGCTGGTCGCTCCGGCGGTGGTGATCTCGTCAAGCCCGTCGGAGCCGTGCACCACCCAGGCGCGCTCGGAGCCGAGATTTTTCAACACCTGCGCCAGCGGCTGCGTCCATTGCTTGGAGAACACCCCGACCATCTGCCGGTGTACGCCCGCCGGGTTGGAAAGCGGCCCGAGCAGGTTGAAGATCGTGCGGGTGCCGAGTTCGACCCGCGTCGCCCCTACGTTCTTCATGGCCGGATGGTGCGCGGGCGCGAACATGAAGCCGATGCCGGCCTCGGCGATGCAGTGCCCGATCGCTTCCGGCGTCAGGTCGATCTTGACGCCGAGCTCGGCGAGCACGTCGGCGGCGCCCGAGCGCGAGGACAGCGCGCGATTGCCGTGCTTGGCGACGGGTACGCCGGCGCCGGCGACGATGAGCGCCGCGCAGGTGGAAATGTTGAACGAGCCCGAGGCGTCGCCGCCAGTGCCGACGACGTCGATCGCGTCCGGCGGCGCGGCCACCCGCAGCATTTTGGTGCGCATGGCGGAGACCGCGCCGGTGATCTCATCGACCGTCTCGCCACGCACCCGCAGCGCCATCAAAAGTCCGCCCATCTGCGAGGGCGTCGCCTCGCCCGACATCATCTGCTCGAAGGCGTCGGCCGCCTCCTCGCGCGTAAGCGTCGCGCCGGTCGCGACTTTGCCGATGAGGCCCTTGAATGCGTCGGTCACGATTGCGCTCTCAATTCACCGTCGCCGGCCGCTTCGGCGCGGCGCCTTGCGCGCCCGGCCGCCGGTCGCGCGCCGCGTTCCAGGACGCCGCGATATCGAGAAAGTTCTTCAGCATCAGGTGGCCGTGGTCGGAGGCAATGCTTTCGGGATGAAATTGCACGCCGTGCACCGGCAGCCGCCGATGCGCGAGCCCCATGACGACGCCGTCCTCGGTATCGGCGGTCACATCCAGTTCGGCCGGCAGGCTTACGCGCTCGACGACGAGCGAGTGATAACGCGTCGCCTGGAACGGCGCGTTGATGCCGCGGAACATGCCGGCACCATTGTGGCGGATCGTGGAAACCTTGCCATGCACCAGCGTCGGCGCGCGCACGACCTTGCCGCCGAAGGCATCGCCAATCGCCTGGTGACCGAGGCAGACACCGAGGATCGGGATACTGCCGCAAGCGGCCGCGATGAGGTCGAGACAGATGCCGGCTTCTTTCGGCGTGCAAGGGCCGGGCGAGAGCACGATGGCATCCGGGTCGGCGGCGATCACCGCGGCGCTCGTGATCTTGTCGTTGCGATGCACGCGCACCTGCGCGCCCAGTTCACCGAGGAAGTGCACCAGGTTGAAGGTGAAGCTGTCGTAGTTGTCGATGAGACAAATCACCGAAAAAGCCTTCAATTTCCGCGTCGCGGCCGGGCCACGCCGCCTTTACGCTTTACCGCGATCGTGACGAGGCCGCTAGGCCCACAATGTCGGTCGAAAAGCGGGTGCAGGTGCGGGGTCGGGGCAGCCGCAGCGGCAGCCGTGCGCGAACGGCTCGGGCCGCTTGGCGCGAAGACCCAAACTTCCGTGAAATGGGCTGCCTAGGGCGCAGTCGCTTCAGATTGAATCGATTGTCGCTCTAACATTTTGGGGGAGCATGATCTTTTCGGAAAACCGGTTTCGATCCCGGATCAAGTCCGGGGGCGGGCTTTTCCGGATCATGCTCTAACGGAATACAAAAGATCAACGCGAACCGGCAGCTCAGCGCGCGGGGCTGAGGCGATCCGTCGAAACGAATCGGACAGAGCGCACTTGGCCGAACGAGTTGCGCATGTCGCGCAGGCAGGTAGCCTCGAAATACGGCCATGCGTTCTGTGAACAGTCCCGCGCGAGCGGCCGGGTGTCGGCGCGGTCGGCCTTGGCGCCCGGCGCCGACCCGTGCGCTTCCACTTGCGCGGACAGGCTTAAAATTGCGACAAACGCGCCCGCCACGATCGCGGCGGCGGCGATGGCGTAAACGGTCCTGAGCATGGCACGTTCCCTGTTGCTGTCGTCGCGCCCTTTTGGCGTGGGCTGCTGTTTGATTGACATGCATTCTCGCTGCGGCAAGCGATGCCTTCTTTGACGTACGTCACAATTTTGCGCTTTGGATAGCGCTTTGAAATTCAACGCGAATCCGCAGAAACGCCGCCTCGGGCGCCGGCGTTATTCGCTGCGCCGCGCGCGATAACGCGAGGCGGGCTGCGCGCCGGCGGAACGAATCCCGTTCTGTCGCAACCGCCTTGCGATTGATCCGCACGCGGGCTAGACCCGCGCCATGCCGCGCGTCGCGCTCTTTGCCGGATCGTTCGATCCGATCACCAACGGTCATCTCGACGTAGTGGCGAGCGCCGTGCGCCTCGCCGATCGTCTGGTGCTGGCGATCGGCGTCCATCCGGGCAAGGCGCCGCTGTTCTCGGTTGAAGAACGGCTGGCCATGCTCGAAGAGATTTGCGGCCCGGTGGGGCGCAAGGCGGGCTGCGAAATCTCCTGCACGACGTTCAACGATCTCGTCGTCTCCGCGGCACGGCGCGCGGGAGCGACGATCCTCATCCGCGGCCTGCGCGATGCGGCGGATTTCGACTACGAGATGCAAATGGCCGGCATGAATGCGGCCATGGCACCGGAAGTGCAGACCGTGTTTCTGCCCGCTTCGCCCGCCGTGCGGCCGATCACCGCCACGTTGGTGCGCCAGATTGCCGGCATGGGCGGCGACGTTTCGGCTTTCGTGCCGGTTGCGGTGTCGGCGCGGCTTAACAAGAAATTCGCGAAGGCCTGAAAAAACTCATCGGGGAGATGACATGACCCGTGTCCTTGCCGTAGTGTTCGCCATCATGTGTGCCGCTTCAGTCGCTGCCCAACCGCTTCCTGCCGGTCTTGATCCGCAAAACACCCTTTATCTCGACACCAAATACGGCCGGGTCGTCATCAAGCTCTACAACGACATCGCGCCGCTGCATGCCGAGCGGCTCAAGCAGCTCGCGCGCGATCATTTTTACGACAATGTGCCGTTTCATCGCGTCATCGACGGCTTCATGGCGCAGACCGGCGACGGCCAATACGGCAACGGTACCGGCGGCTCGAAATATCCGAATCTGAAGGCCGAGTTCTCGCAGGTGCCGTTCAAACGCGGGATCGTCGGCATGGCGCGCACCAGCAATCCGAACTCGGCCAACAGCCAGTTCTTCATCATGTTCGCCGATGGCTCGTTCCTCAACGGCCAATACACCGTGGTCGGCGAGGTGGTGCGCGGCATGGACGCCATCGACAAGCTCAAGCGCGGCGAACCGCCGGCCGATCCCGACCGCATCATCCACATGCAAGTGGCGGCCGACGTCAAACAATAGGCATTCATACGCGCGGTCGGGCCGGTGGTCGCGGCCCTCTGCGCAGCGGCTCAGCGCGACGATCGGCGCCGATTTCGGCACATCATGCGCACAGATTTGCATGCGCACGGACCTGTTCGATTTTGCCTTGCCTGAAGAGCGCATCGCGCTGCGGCCCGCTTCGCCTCGCGACGCGGCGCGGCTGCTTGTGGTGCGTCCCGACCATGCGGCTGAGCTCGAAGACCGCACGATGCGCGATTTGCCGGAACTGTTGCGGGCGGGCGATGCGCTCGTCGTCAACGACACCAAGGTCATTGCCGCAAGCCTTCACGGCCGCCGCATCGGCCGCGGCGATCGCGAGCCGGCGATCGCCGCGACGTTGATCAAACGGCTCGACGGCTCGCGCTGGAAAGCGCTGGTCAAACCGGGCAAGCGGCTCACCGTCGGCGACGTCGTGCGCTTCGGCAGCGAAGGCCGGGTGTGCTTCCTCGGGCAGCTTGACGCCACCGTCGAGGCTAAAGGCGAGGGCGGTGAAGTCACGCTTGCTTTCGCCTTTCACGGCGCCGTGCTCGATCAGGCGCTGGCCGAACGCGGCGACATGCCGCTGCCGCCCTACATCGCCGGCCGTCGCCCTGCCGACGAGCAAGATCGAAGCGACTACCAGACCATGTTCGCGCAGGAGGAGGGCTCGGTGGCGGCGCCGACCGCGGGCCTGCATTTCACGGAAAACCTGGTCGGCCGTTTGCACGAGCGCGGTATCGCGCTGCAGCGCGTCACTCTCCATGTCGGTCCCGGCACCTTCCTGCCGGTCAAGGCGGAAGACACCTCCGCTCACCGCATGCAGCCGGAATGGGGCAACGTGAGCGCGGAAACCGCCGCGGCGCTCAATGCGGCGCGGTGCGGCGGCGGGCGCATCGTCGCCGTCGGCTCGACGGCGCTGCGCCTTCTCGAAAGTGCCGCGGCCGCGGACGGCACGCTCGCGCCGTTTTCGGGCGAGACCGCACTCTTCGTCACGCCGGGCTATCATTTCCGCGCCGTCGACGTGATGCTGACCAACTTCCATCTGCCGCGCTCGACCTTGTTCATGCTGGCATGCGCCTTTTGTGGGCTTGAGACCATGCGGCGCGCCTATGCGCGCGCCATCGCGGGCGGCTATCGGTTCTATTCCTACGGCGACGCGTGCCTCTTGTTTCGCGCATCCCAGACACGCTAGACACATGGCCGGACCTTTCTCCTTCCGCTTGACCGCCACCGATGGCGCCGCGCGCAGCGGCGAAATGACGACGGCGCACGGCATCGTGCATACGCCGGCCTTCATGCCGGTCGGCACGCAGGCCGCGATCAAGGGCGTGCATCATGCCGACGTGCAGGCGTCGGGCGCCGAGATTCTGCTCGGCAACACCTATCATCTGATGTTGCGACCTTCGGCGGAGCGCGTGGCGGCGCTCGGCGGGCTGCACGAATTCATGCGCTGGCCATATCCGATCCTCACCGACTCCGGCGGCTTTCAGGTGATGTCGCTGGCGCCGCTGCGGAAGGTTACCGAGCAGGGCGTGGTTTTCCGCTCCCACCTCGACGGCGCGCTGGTCGAGCTTACGCCCGAGCGCGCCATCGAGGTGCAGATTTTGCTCGGCTCCGATATCGCCATGCAGCTCGACGAGTGCGTACGGCTGCCGGCCGAAGGAAGCGAGATCGAGCGCGCCATGAAGCTCTCGCTGCGCTGGGCCGAGCGATGCAAACGCGCCTTCGAAGCCGCGCCGCCGGACCGTGCGCTGTTCGGCATCGTGCAGGGCGGCGATGACCCAAAGCTGCGGGCGCAAAGCGCGCGCGAGCTTACCGATATCGGCTTTCCCGGCTACGCCATCGGCGGGCTCGCGGTCGGCGAAACCCAGGAGGTGATGCTCGGCGTGGTCGACGAAACCGCCGCAGCGCTGCCGAAAGAGCGGCCGCGCTATCTCATGGGCGTCGGCACGCCGGCAGACATTCTCGAAGCGGTCGGGCGCGGCATCGATATGTTCGATTGCGTGCTGCCGACGCGCAACGGCCGCCATGGCCTTGCCTTCACGCGCTTCGGTCCGATCAACATCAAGAACGCGCATCACGCCGACGACAAACGCCCGCTCGATGCGGAAAGCCGCTGCCCGGCAGCATGCGATTTTTCGCGTGCCTATCTGCATCATCTGTTCCGCAGCGGCGAGGCGCTCGGCGGCACGCTCCTCTCCATCATCAATCTGTTCTACTACCAGGACCTGCTGGTCGGCGCCCGCGCCGCCATCGGTGCCGGCCGCTTTGCCGACTATATCGGTGAAACGAAGGAACAGTGGACGGCCCGGCGCGACCTTCGCGCGAGCGAAACCTGAAAAAGAGAACCCGCCGGCCGCAGGGTACGCGGGGCCGGCGGGTCATGTCACATCGCACTTTCAACTGATGCAACAAGCCGCGCGATTACATCTTTGCCAAACGCAGTGGTCGCCACCTTCGTCGCAACCATCGTTGCGGTTCCCCGGGCTTAAGGCGCGGCGGCACCTCTTGCTCGCCGGGCGTCCAGCATGCGGCGCGCGATTTGGGCGACCACGACGCAACCAACGCAACGCGAATAGGTCTAACGCGGCCACAAGGCGATCGAGGTCACGAATTTGTGCGCGCAATCGTCGCACGACCAGATGTGACGAATATGTCCTTTGACGTCGAACTCGGATTCTTCGGCAATCAACAGCACGCTCCCGCAGCGCGGGCACTTGGGTCGGCCAAGATCGTGCGTCACCGCCTCTTGGACGTTGCAGGCCAACTGGATGCTCATCGTCGATCCTCCTCGACGCGCAGACACCGCACCCCGATCTGACCCGATAATGATTGATGTTGCGCGCAGTCTGTGGCGCCGCTGCGACGCCATTATGAAACTCTCGTGGCCGTTGCGGCACGGAAAATTCAAATCAAAACGCCGACTTTACCGGGCGCCAAAGCCCGCCGCCGCCATCGGCCCCTACAAAAGCTCGCCGCCGCAATCGCTTCCGCTCGCCTCTTGTGCGAACATCGGTCCAATGGGACGGCCGTCGCGTCCATCGCGCCGCGACGGGCATCGCAAACGCTGACGGCCCAAAAGGATGGCCCAAAAAGGAGATGGCCCAAAAGGAGGGAAGGGTGGACCGATCGGAGAAGAACAACTGGCGGGCGTTTCTGTTCGGCACCCACGCGTCGGGCTGGTCGATCCTCGTCCGCCTGCTCGTCGGTCTCGTGGTCTTCTTCCCGGAAGGCATGCAAAAATTGGCGTTCCCGGATCTTCTCGGCGCCGGGCGCTTTGCCAATATCGGCATTCCCTATCCCGAGCTGATGGGGCCGTTTGTCGGCATGGTCGAGATCATCTGCGGCGCGTTGATTGTGCTTGGGCTTCTGACCAGGCTTGCCGCGATCCCGCTCATCGTCATTATGATCGTCGCGATCGTTTCGACCAAAATCCCGATCCTGCTCGGGCATGATCTCTGGATGTTTCATGTGCCCAAGATGGCGCGCTACGGCTTCTGGAGCATGCTGCATGAGGCACGCGCGGATTTAGATATGCTGCTCGGATCGCTCTATCTCTTGATCGAGGGCGGCGGAGCATGGTCGCTCGACGCACTGTTGAGCCGCGCTCCTCCGCGATGACCGGTCGGACAAAACGGACGAGCGAAAAGATGGGATCGGCGGCAAGCTGAACGACGCGTGATGAATCAAATCGCCGACAAAGCGGCTGATGGAACGAATGCTGCGGTCGTGGATCGGGCTGCGTCGGGCAACCGCCACATGGGCCCGCCGCTCGAAGTGTTGCGCGTGTTCCTCAAGCTCGGCGTGAGCTCCTTCGGCGGGCCGATCGCCCATGTCGGTTATTTCCACGAGGAGTTTGTCGTCCGCCGGCGCTGGCTCGACGAACAGGCTTACGTCGATCTCGTCGCGCTTTGCCAGTTTTTGCCGGGGCCGGCGTCGAGCCAAGTCGGCTTTTCGATCGGACTTTTGCGCGCCGGCTACCGCGGCGCGCTGGCGGCATGGACCGGCTTCACGCTACCCTCGGCGATCGCGCTCCTGCTGTTCGCCTATGGCGCGACCGCGCTCCGCGGCGCCGCCGGAACGGGCCTGCTGCATGGTCTCAAGCTCGTCGCCGTCGCCATCGTCGCACAGGCGGTCTGGGGCATGGCGCGCACGCTCTGCGCGGACCGCGAGCGGGCGTCGATTGCCGTTGCCGCCGCATTGATCATTTTGTTCGGCGCCTCCTCGGTCGCCCAGATCGGAACGATCGTGCTCGGCGGCGTTGCCGGGCTGTGGCTTTGCCGCGCCGCGCCGCCGCCGGCGGTCGGCCATATCGTCTTGCCGGTGTCGCGCAGGGCGGGGCTCGTGGCGTTGACGATCTTTTTCGCCTTGCTGGCAGGCCTGCCGATCCTGCAAAGCGTCGAACGCGCGCCGGCCGTCGCGCTTTTCGACGCATTTTATCGCTCGGGCGCGCTGGTCTTCGGCGGCGGCCATGTGGTGCTGCCGCTGCTGCGCGAGGCGTTCGTGACGCCGGGCTGGGTCAGCGACGACGCGTTTCTCGCCGGCTACGGCGCGGCACAGGCGGTGCCCGGCCCGCTGTTTACCTTCGCCGCCTATCTCGGCGCCGTCGTCGGCCCGTCGCCGCACGGCTTGGTCGGCGCCGTGCTGGGGCTCGTCGGCATTTTCATACCCGGCATGCTGATCCTCATCGGCGTGTTGCCGTTCTGGGACAGTTTTCGCAAACGCGCGGATGCGCAGGCCGCGATGCGCGGC
>Ga0187784_10000570_pt1 | contig 27297 bp, 25 predicted proteins | sample 1015_SJ02_MP15_2_FD_132964 | JGI IMG/M metagenome (GOLD analysis project Ga0187784, IMG submission 132964) | Tropical peat soil microbial communities from peatlands in Department of Meta, Colombia - 1015_SJ02_MP15_20_MG | ecosystem: Environmental > Terrestrial > Soil > Wetlands > Peat | place... | reverse complement strand
TTTTGGATTACCAGGCGCAGGCGAGTGACGTGGCGTCGCTTGTCGCGTCCACGATAAGGACTGCCGTGCTGGATTCCAGGGGCGAGCGGCAAATTGTGATGGCGCGTGCGGTGTCCGAGAATTACTTTTCGGTTCTGGGAGTTAAGGCGATGGCGGGGCGGGCTCTGGCGGAGAGCGACGCGAGTTTCGAGGGTCAGCCCCCGGCCATGATCAGTTATTCCTTGTGGCAGCGGCAGCTCGGAGGGGCCGCCGACGCCGTCGGGAAGACGCTCCTTCTGGACAGTCGCGCCTTCTCGCTGGTGGGAATCGTCCCGCGCGGATTCCACGAGCCCGGTTTTGATATTCCTATGGACGTATGGATCCCCTTTAGTTCCCTTCCGACAGGCGAACATCTTAATCTCATGCGGCGAGGGGCCTCCTTTATTGGCATCCTGGTGGTTCTGCGAAACGGTGTGGACAAGGCGCGGGCCGAAGCAGTGATGACTGCGGTGGCAAAGAGGCTCGCCAGCCAGTTTCCGGACGCGTACAAAGGGAGAACGGTCAGCCTTCAAGACCCTGAAAAGGGCTTGGCCTTGTTTGGCACAATTGTCCTTTTGCTCGCCGGATTGGGCGTGCTGATCGCGTGCGCCAACATCGCGGGCATTTTGATGGCCCAGGGCGAGGCGCGTCAGCACGAGTTCGCCGTGCGCGCGGCTATGGGCGCCTCTCGCCGCCGGCTGGTGCGACAGTTGACCGCGGAAAGCCTGACGCTTTCGTTGATGGCTGTCGGTTTGGGACTCTTGACGGCGGGTTTGCTGATTCGGGCCCTGCCGGCGGTTCGGCCGCTCTGGATTTTCTCCTTGGACTTCGACCTCCGAGTGGACAGCAGGGTGCTTGCCTACGCGCTGGCAATCACCCTTGCGACGACCTTGGCGGCCGGGCTGATGCCTTCCCTGAGAGCTTCTCGGCCCGATCTGGTTGCCACGCTCAAGGGCGATGCCCCCACAGGGGGAGGGCGGTCGAGGTTACGTGGCCCATTGGTGATCGCGCAGATCGCCATCTCGCAGTTCCTGCTGGTGGGCGCCGGACTGCTGTTCCGAAGTTACCAGGAAGCCCAGCGGATACGGCCCGGATTCGACCCTGGGCGAAAGGTGCTGGCGGCCTTCCTTATGCCCTCCGCGGAAGACAAGACCGTGGACTTTCCTCGGCTAGCTGACCGGCTTCGTGAGGTTCCCGGAGTGCTGCGCGTAACCTATACGAGTTCTCTTCCTCTCAGCGGCCTAGGAGGAAAAAGGCGGGTATTGATTCCGGGGGTAACCCCGGAACCCGTGGGAATCGGGTGGACGTCCGCAGGCGCCGATTACTTTGCAGTCATGGGCACCCGGCTTCTGCGTGGACGGGATTTCGACCGTAGCGACACTAGGGGTGTTGTCGTGGTCAATGAGACCATGGCGCGCCAGTTCTGGGGCAGTCCCGACGCGGCCATGGGCAAGGTCTTTCTTATGGATGGGGTTGATAGCCAAGTTGTGGGTGTGGTGGAGAACGGCAAGTACGGGTCTCTTCTTGAACCGCCCATGCCCTTCGTGTTCGCTGCGAAGCCGCTCGCCAAGGGCAGTGGAGGCACGCTGCTGATCGAGACTGCTGCCCCGCCCTTGGCCATGGCTGGAGCCATTCGCAAGGCAATTCACGAGACTGATTCCGACGCGCTGGTCGCCAGCTTGCTCACCTTGCGGCAGAGCATGCAACTCTCTCTCTTCCCGTACCGCATCGCAGCGGGCCTGATAGGGACCATCGCGATGCTGGGGATTCTTCTGGCCGGTGTCGGGCTGTACGGGCTTGTTTCCTACAGTGTCAGTCGGCGCACGCGCGAAATCGGAGTTCGACTGGCGATGGGAGCGACGCGAGGGAAGGTGCTGTTACTCGTAATGCGGGAAGCGCTGCCGAGGGTGGGCATCGGGGCGGGGATCGGATTCCTTTTGGCCCTGGGGGCGGCGCAGGTCATCAGGCGGTTGCTCTATGGAGTGAGCCCGGTCGATCCGGCCGGGCTTGGGGCGGCCATGGCAGTGGTAACCGTAATTACCGTGCTCGCCACCTGCGTTCCAGCGTACCGCGCGTCGCGGGTAGACACGGCTAGCCTCCTACGATATGAGTAACCATTGACTCTCCGATGGGCTGCGCCCACCCGCGCATCTCGCAAGCCTGTCCTTAGGGCGTTCGGCCCGCGAAACTTGAGGAAAATCAGGGGTGGCGCAGGCGCGCCGTAGTTTGGCATGTCTGTCGTCATGGGCCTCCGGCCCGCGAAAGTTCATGAAAAACGGTTATGATGACCAACTCTCTCGCCAATTTGAGCTATCCCCTTTATTTTCAGCACGTGGTTTTTCGACCCTGCGCCCCTTTCGAGAGGGCGCATACATCCCGCCAAAGAACAGCGGGACGTATAATGGCGCCACCCTGGTTTTTCGACCTTGCGCCTGTCAAAGATTCACGAGCGTAACTAGTCCTTAACCAGGATCGCCAAATCGAATCCGTCGACGATCAAGCTGTGGACGGAAGTTTCATCGAGGCCCCTGACTTCCAGGATGTGCGGCCCAGGATGCGGTGGCCGGCTTGTATCCACCAAATATTCGAGGCGGTAACCTGCGCCCTGGTACTTCGCCCGGGATAAGCCGAATGCCAAGTCCCGGTTGGGATAGATCTGGTCGGCAATCAGGTCAGGTCTTCGCGACAAGGTGTAGTCAGGATCGAACTTGAGGTGGCCGGGCGCGAATAAGCCATTCGCCACGGGCCGGTGAGCGATGACGGGATCCGCAAGTCCCATCATGTCATGGGCATACAAGCCCGAGAAGAACGGCATCTTGCCCAGGGCGGCAACCGCCAGGGTTCTGCCCGGATATTTCTCTCCCAAAAACTTCCCCGTCTCAATCCAGCTATCGAACGCCTTGGAACGGAAATCAAAGCGAGGGTCAGTTAAGCAGGGCGACATCACCTGGAGAGCGGCGAGCAGGACGAGCCCATAGACCCCCATCTGGGGGTTGGGGATCCTCTCGTAGCAAGAGAGCAAAGCGAAGATTCCCAGCGGGAAGAGGATGACCAGAAACCTGTCCCAGAAGTGGTCACCGCCAATGTAAAACCAATAGGCTATCCACAGGGGACCGAAAAGGATCTCGAAACGGAATGGACAGACGAATTCGGGCAGGCGCCTGTAAAGGCGATGAAGCGATTCGATCGCCAACAGGAGCAGGATGAGAAGGGAAGGCAACAATCCCTCGAGGATGGCGATGTTGCTGAATTCGACCCCGGCATAGCTCAGCCGCGCAAGGATGGGGCCCGCAACCTTAACGTAATAGCTGGTGGGAAGCAGTGCGCCATAATAGGCCAGCCTACAAAGTTCGTAGAGCCCCTGAGCTGCCACGAGCGCCAGCGCGCAGACCACGGCAGGTCGGATGCGGCGTTTCAGAAACAAGTATAGAATGGCGATTCCTGGGATGAGGAATCCATCGACCCGCGCCAGAAGCGAGAGCACGGTTAAAACAGCGAGCGTAAGAGTGTTCCCGCGAGTGGGGTTCGCGACGACACGCTCAACACACACCCAGATGGCCATGCTGATGAGCAGGACCAAGCAGGTTTCGAGCCCAGAGGCCGCGGCGGCCCACAGGGGAAGGCACAGTGCGAAAAGCAGAGACCCCGCCAGCGCGGCGCGCGCTCCCAGGCTGCGGCGAATATGATCGTTGAAGAGCAGGAGGGCGCCGAGGGCGCAGAATATGTTCAACAGGACGGAGAAGAAGTACACACCGTCCCGGTCGGTCACCCAGAAGGCGGGCGCCACCGCCAGCACATAAAGAAAATTGGAGTAGCCTTCCACGCGCTCGCCGTGGTTGAAAACCAGCCCCTCTCCGTGCACCAGGTTTTCGGCGTAGCGATAGGAAATGTAGGCGTCGTCCAGTCCCCACGCGGCCGTGGACCCCTTTTGCGGAAAGGATAAGCCGCGGAGCATCTGAAGGACTATTCCGGCAAGGAGGATCAGGACACACAAGGCCACGCCGGCTTTGTAGAAGCTGGAAGGCATAAGGGGTCTGCAATTCCGCCCCCATTTTAACCCAAGTGAAAGACGATTAAAAACCGCCGAATGGGCTCGGTCAGATAGCGGTTACGCGAACGACCTGTTCTTTTCGAGAGGGCCAATCCCAAATCACACAGACACGCGACCGCGGGGCAACTGACAACTGAAAACGGACCACAGACGAATCTTTCTATTCCCGCTTTGTTTTGTCTGCCGGTCCCAAAAGACGAATCTCCTGCAAGGTCATTCCGTAGCCGCTGCCGGGTGGATCGTCGCGGTAATTCGTATGCAAATAGCCGTTGGTGAAGTTCGCGGCGTAGCACAGCCATGCGGAACGGCCATCCGCGCCGATGAACTTCGAGGGGAAGTTAACGAAGTACCCTTGCTCGCCGAAATGGCGCATGTAGACCACGAGTTTCCACGGCCCGGTGATGTGGCCGGACTCCAGAATGTAAGTGTTGAACCTTGAAATCGTGTTACCACCATCCGTAATCACCAGCAGGTATATCCTCAAAGGCGCATCGTAGGTCATGGTGACGCAGCCCGTGTTATTGTTCCAATCCACCAGCGGCTTAATCCTGGAAAAATCCCGCGTCCAGATGGGTTGCCCGGAAGCATCGAGGCCGCCGAAGAATTCATACTTCGTGAAGTCGTTCATGTTCTGGATGCTAGGTGTAACCCGCGCCATGTAGATTTGGTCGCCTGTAATCCAACTGAGGTTGGCATCTCTTGGCTTGGGATCGGGGTCCACGGCCCCGTGGCCTACCAGATAGGCCTTGCCGTCCGGCGAGTACTGCATGTTTTTGCCAAAGTCCACGAAGTGCGGCGCGCCCATTTTCACTTTACCGCCCGGCTTCTCCGGCTCACCGAAGAGCGGCCGAGAAGGCGTATGCGGCGTATCGTGCCAGGTCTTGCCGAAATCGGTCGAGTATCGGAAACCCACGAAAGGGCCGAGCACATCCCAGTTAAGCCCTTTGCCCGGGGTCTCGAGGAGGCAATACGTGCCGTAGTACCACACCCCGTTGTAGACGAGGCTGCCGCAGGGATAGCGCCCTCCGTACGGCGCCGGGTTGCCGGCATAGACGCCCGCATTGATGATCTTGAGGTTCAGCGGATCGTCGCCTACGACGGTAGCGTAGCCGGTCGTCGCTTTCTCGCCCCCGGAACTCGAACTGACGTCGCCGACACTGCCGTCGGTCCAGGGTGAGTACATGTTTCCGTCGGAGGCCCACGACGGATACCAAGTGTCCGCGTTGGCGTAGCGAATGTGGCGGCCCGTGAAGGCAATGCCCACAATGGAGGGCGAAGGTTCGAAGGGACAGTCTGAGGGCGGCTGGGAAGGCCAAACGCGGTAAGTTGTCTCGGCTCCTGCCGCCAGCCCAAGCCCCACCATCACCGCCATCAATAATTTTGCGCGCATGCTCGTACCTCGCTGTAGGCAATGAATCCGCAGGGCGCCATAAAAACCAATGAATGCGCCACCTAACGAAACTCAGTGTTTTCTCAGTCGTGAGCGCCCGGCTTTTTCATCAAGTCCAGCACGGCGCCGCTCATGGCTTTAACTCCCGTGCGTAGCGTCGGCTCAGGAACCGGCGCCCACAAGCTCGAGTGCAGTCCCGGCAGCGGAACGCCTGTGCGTTGGCTCTCCGCCAACTTCGCCGCGTCCACCGCGCCCAGGCTGAACTGGCAAATTGGGATTTGGTGATTGTCCAGCCCAAACACGCCAAAATCCTCGCTGCTCATCACGGGTGGCGTCTCGACCACGTTTGGCGGCCCCAAGGCCTTCTTGAAAACTTCGGCCAAACGCAGTGTCAGTTGCGGATCGTTGTAGGTTGCCGGGGTATATTCATCCTCGCTCGCCTCTACGATCGGGGCGCGCGAGGCAGGGACGCCGTCCGCCGCCGCAATTCCCTGAGCCATGCGCTCGAGCGCGGCGATAATATGCTGCCGCACTTCCTCCTTATAGGTGCGGACGGTGAGCTGCAAATGCACCTCATCGGGGATGATGTTGTACCTCGTGCCGCCGTGAATCGAGCCTACCGTGACTACGGCAGGATCGAAGGGCGAATTCTCCCGGCTCACAATGGTTTGAATGGCCAGGATGAATTCCGCTGCTTCCACCACGGGGTCCTTGGCGACTTGCGGAGCGGAACCGTGGCCGCCCACACCGCGCAGGATCACGTCGACGGAAGTGGAACCGGCCATCGCGTAACCCGGCGTGTATCCGACCATCCCCGCCGCTATGTAGGGAGTGTCGTGCAAGGCTATCACGTAGTCGGGCCGTGGGAAGCGGGTGTAGAGGCCGTCTTCGAGCATCGCTTCCGCCCCGCTGATGGCTTCCTCCGCCGGCTGCGCCAGCATTACCAGCGTGCCCTGCCACTGGTTTTTCAGTTCCAGCAGCAGTTTTGCTGTGCCTAAGAATGAAGTGATGTGAATGTCGTGGCCGCAGGCGTGCATCACGCCCACTTCACGCCCAGAGTCGTCTTTCGCCCGAACTGTGCTGGCATAGGGCAATCCGGTCTTCTCCTCTATCGGAAGCGCGTCCAGTTCCGTGCGCACGTACACCGTTGGCCCCGCGCCATTCTTATACACGCCCACCACGCCGTAGCTGACCCACTCGGGATGCGTGACGTATTTGCCCACCCGCTCGGTGACGTCGAATCCCAAGCCGCGTAATTCCTGCGCCACCAGGGCGGACGTTTTCACTTCGTGATGGGAAAGCTCGGGAGCCGCGTGCAATGCCTTGTACGTCGAGACTAGCCTCGGCATTTCGCGGTCGATCAGGCTATCGAGATCAGCCTGCTGGCTTCGCGCGGCGGGGAGGCTCAAGAAAAACAGAATGAGAAAGAGCAGCACAACTCGATGGGTCATAGATTCCTCTTTAGGTTCAGTGTAAAACACCAGAGGCCGAACTGCCCGGCTTCTCCAAATCAACGTAACTATCGATCTCACCTGTCAACCGTAGTTTGGCCAACTCGTGATCGCCGATTTTCACGTACACTCGCCCGTCCGTGACCGCAATGTTGGAACTAATTCCACCTTTGAGCTTAGCCCTCCAGCGCAATCTTCCCGAGGGAAGTTCGCGTGCCTCGACAGTTCGGCTGCCACGGCTGAAAAATACAAGGTCGTTCGCGACAGCCACGGGGACGGAGGGTATCGGGAGCGCATCGCTGAACACTGTTTTGCCGGTTCGAAGGTCAACCACCCAAAGCGATCCGGCACCCGCGACGAACAGATCGTCCTGAATAACGGGAGTATACCGGCAAATGTCATCTGGAACCGACGCGGACCAAAGCTGAACTCCGTCCTGTATCCGGATGGCCTTCAACGACGTGCCTATCAATCTGTCATAACCCGAGAGAATCAAGGAGTTCCCCCACCGGAGGACAGGGGTGCGAGAGGCGCCATCAACCTGCACCGGTAGGGCACTGTGCGGCTGCCCATTTCCGCAGGAGACGGCGATCAGCCTCTGGATACTTTCGGGTTCTTTCTTGTCAAAGACTAAGAAAAAACCAGTACTGTCGACAACGGCTGGGGGGAAGATGAACATGAACGGGAGCGAATGGGTGTTCCAATCGCTTCTGCCGGTCGCCGCGCTGTAAGCGTATACGCCCCCATGCCACCAGTCGCCCACAAGCACCTCTTCTCCGCATAAGACAGGGGAAGCGTTGCCCCCCGGCTCCGCAATGGGGGCATGCCAGTCTGCCTTCCCGCTGGCCAAGTTCAGCCGGATCAATTCTGAATTTGAGTCGGAGCCCAGTCCCGCAACAAAGAGCGCGTTCGGCCTGAACGCGGCCGTTGTAAGGACGGACAGGTTCTCGCTCCGAAAATCCCAGAGCACCGAACCAGCCTTGCCATCAACAGCCACGAGGCGACCTGGGCCGGCATCAGCGTAGACCTTCCCATCATCCGCACTAATAAAGGCAAAAGAAGCGCCACCTTGGCCAGCAAGATAACGCACGTCTACGCAGGCGGTAATAACCACAAGCGCGGCAATACCGCATAGAATCGACTTGCGCACCTTTGAGTTCTCCGGGATCATGGAACCTCCTGACCCTAAGCACGTACAATCTCGTAGTTCAGAAAGGCAGTAAAGCTTCGATGTCGCCATTGGGGACTCAGGTAAGTTTTTCATGCTCGCAGGCACCATCGGCAGATCAGCACCAGAACCACCACCACGCCAACACCTTCTGCCAGAACTTATCTCCCCATCGTGCGGCGGCGAGGCCACACGCGATTGCGAGCCCTAGTGTGATAACGGCCGAAACGCGCGGGTGCTCAAAGTAAATCAGAAACAGCTTAAGGCTGATGAATACACCCGACACCGCTCCGAATGCAAAACGTACCCAGAACTCGAGACGGTCGGTTATCGGCAGCATGTCTTGATCCACCCTTTTCATCTTCATCGGGTCAACCTCAGCCTGCCGAGCGCGCGGCCTTTGATCCCTCTTTCCCTGGGCCTTGGGATAGCTTTCAATGTGGTAGCGCAGCGGAGCGTGCGCGATTCTGGAGTACGCACCATTTATTTGCTTCATCATGTAAGTCGCTTCGGCATGAGCGGGCGTCCCGTTCGGGTAGAGGTCCGGATGCCATCTCTTGATCAGGCGGTGATAGGCCCGCTTAATCGAGAGTGCAGAGGAGGCAACCGGAACTCCGAGCACTTGGTAGGCCTGCTTCAGTTCCGCAATGTCACACTCCGCTATCGGCATATCGCGCATCATCCAGGCAACTCAGAAGTCTATCGTGACGCTGTAGGAATTGAGGAAGTGGTCGTAATCAGGGCGGACCATGGCGGTCGCGGACCTCAGGGGCAGGGGATGCCAGTGGAGCGACCACCTCGATGTTGCGCGATCGAGCATACCGCCTTACCTCATTGACTATTCCCTCTGGTGGGTACGCAAGGGCCTCGCTGCCTTTGGCTTTCGCTCCGTTAAAGGTCAGTTGGTCAAACCAGACGACGTGCGATCCCCTTGGTATTACTGATAGTCGCACTTTAAGATTGTCCACCCCCCTCAAAACTCGCCGCTTATTGAAGACCTCTTTGACCGTCTTATTCCGATTAGTATTGTAAAGAAGTGAGAAGTTCCATTCCCCAGTCTTTGAGTCTTTCCAGCTATAGAGTTCGTAGTAGATCGGCGGTGGACTCTCTTGTCCAGCCCCTGGCGGGGGGCATGGAGCAAGCACCATTACGCAAACCAATACTGCATTGAGGGCGGTAGGTCTCATCCTAGGCAAGCCCACCGACACAGATCCAGTCATCGAAACCAAGTCATTCCGCGCGTCACCAGTGTAGGTGTGCATTCCATTACTTGTTCGGCGAGTGCTCATGTCTTTCTCATAGGCTTGGTGGACGACTTCAGGGTCTCGATTATCCTGATCGCGTCGTTTGACCTTAGTACCTGCCACACTCGGTCCCGCAACTGTGTAAACGCTTTCGAGTCGGGCTTTTGAAATAAACGCTTAAACAAATTCAGCTTGGCGTCATGATTCACCGAGATCACCCACTGAGGCGGAGGCTCCTGCGGTCCGTCGCCGACGTAGGAGAACGCCACCCAGAAGGAGTCCCTCCCGCGCGAAGCCCAAAAACCCCAGCCGTAATCCTCCTGAACGATCCCTGAAAGCTCGAAACCCAAGTCTGCGGAATGCAAGAGTTCTTGTTTCAACCAAGTGGCAAAATCCTCTCCAAAACAACAGGGATTGATGAAGTGCGGTTTCACCTGCCGGTGCTCGAACAAATCGGTTTCCACCGTTATTGACTCACTCATAATTGCCCGCAGCCTTCCTCGCCGAACCATTGGCAAGCGAGCTTCCGTCCCGACATTGCAGATGCTCCCCAAATCCTGCGCCATCAACAGGCCTCGTAAACCCAGGAAATTCCGGGAACTTGCTCGAGCGCCGGATTCGCTTTGGCGCAAGGTGACCACATCTCAAGCCACCGCAGGCCGCAGTGTCGTTTTCACGCTCGCAATCGCTAGTGTTGCCGGCTCCAGCCCTGGGGAGGAAGCTTCGAGCCGGATTTCGCCCGGTTCCTTGGCAGACTGTACAATGACCATACAAAGCCCATTAAACGCCCGGCGTTTCTGGGCCTTATCCGGCTCATGGCTGCTCGGATCGCCGTTGCCCACTCCGATGATTTTCGCCGGACCCGAAAGCTGAAATACGATTTCGTTGTCGGCCACCGGCACGATGCGGCCTTCTTTGTCCAGCACCTGAACTTCGACCAGCGAAACGTCCTGCCCATCCGCCTGGAACTGCGGCCGGTCAGGCCGCAAGAGGATCTTGGCCGCCTCCCCGGTCGTTTCCCGTCTGGCCACCAACGCCTGTTGGCCGCCTTTGTAGCCCCGAGCCTCAAGCGTACCCGGCTTGTAGCTGACCTTCCAGGCCAGGTGCGAATTGCGCGGCACCTCCTTGACCCCCAGACTCGCGCCGTTCAAGAACAGTTCGACTTTTTCGAGATTGCTGTGGCACCAGACGTCGATTTCCTGCCCCTCTTTGCCCGGCCAGTTCCAGTGAGGGAACAGGTGCAGCACCTGCTTATCGCTCCACCACGCCTGATAGTAATAGTAGTTGTCCTTCGGGAAGCCGCAGGTATCCATAATCCCAAAATGGGAGTTGATGCACGGCCAGCCATAGGGCGTGGGTTCGCCCCGATAGTCGAAGCCGGTCCAGACGAAGCCTCCGGATAAGAAACGCCGCTCGGCATAAATCTTCCACCACTCCTCCGCCGTGGCCGCCCATTCAGGAAAGTTCACATCGTAAGCACTCACATACCCTTTCTCTTTATCGTTGGCGTAGATTCCGCGGGTCGAGACCGTGCTCCCGACTTCCGTGCCGATGGTAGGCTGCTTTGGAAATCTTCTGTGGAAATCGTCAATTTGCTTGCCGTGCTTGTAATTGAAACCTTGAACATCGACGATTGCGGAAACCCCCTGGCCCCACGCGTCGTCCATGGCAGTGGTGACGGGGCGGGACGGGTCGAGACGTTGCACGAGGCGCTTCATGCTCGCCACAATGCGCGCGGCGCGCGCGGTCCCTTGCTCCGGCTCCTCGTTGGCAAGCGACCAGAGAATCACGCTCGGGTGATTGCGGTCGCGGCGAACCAATTTCTCCAGATCGCTCAAGGCCTCCGAATCCGATGACATTCTCCGCGTCTCGTCCATCACCAGCATCCCCAGCTCATCGCAGGCGTCCAGCAACTCGGGTGTGGGCGGGTTGTGCGAGGTGCGATAGCCGTTCACCCCCATTTCTTTCAGCTTCTCGATGCGGTAGTACTGGATGCGGTCCGGCAGGGCTGAACCCACACCGGCATGATCCTGATGGTTGCAGGTCCCTTTGATTTTCACTGGCTTGCCATTCAAGAAAAAGCCTTCATTGGGGTCGAATTCAATGGTGCGAATGCCAAAAGTAGTCGCGTGCTGGTCAGTTGTTCTGCCACTATACGCGTCCTGTACAGTGCCCGCGACGCGATATAGATTCGGCCCTTCGAAGGACCACAAGAGTGGATGCTGGACCTCAGTCTCGGTCACCAGCGTCAGACTTGTCCCTGGATCGACCCACATGGAGTGCGTCTCAACCGTGGCCACCACATTAGCGTTCTTGTCCACGATACGCGAGACGAGATTGATGGTCCTCCGTTCCGCGCCCTGGTTCTCAACCTCGGTGCTGATTGTTACCGTCGCGGCGGCGGCGTGGACTCGCGATTGCACAAAAGTCCCCCAATGCGCGATGTGGAGCGGGTCGGTCTTGAGCAGCCACACGTGCCGGTAGATGCCCGCGCCCTCATAAAACCAACCTTCGCCCTGCGTCGCGTCCACCCGCACCACCAGGATATTCTGGGCTCCATAGTTAAGGAAGTCCGTCACGTCGTAGCTGAAAGGAGCATACCCGCTCATATTCCGTCCCAGGAAATGGCCGTTGAGGGCCACCATGCAGTCGCGGAAGACCCCGTCGAACTCGATGGACAGCCGCTTGCCGAGGTCGGTCTCGGAAATCTCGAATACTCGCCGGTACCACCCGATGCTTGTCGCCGGGTAACTCCGATCCAGCGGCTTGAAGCCGTGATTGACTACCCCAGGATCGTTTTCAAATTGCAGTTCCACGGCCCAGTCGTGCGGGAGGTCGATGGCGCGCCACTTGCTGTCGTCGAACTTCAGGTAAGAAGGTTCGAAGAGTTCTCCGGATTTGGAGAATACCCCATCGCCTCCGTACCCGAAGTCTTGGGCCGGGTCACAGGCGTGCCCGAGATGGAACCGCCAGCCAAAATCCAGCAAAAGCCGTTCTCGGGTGCTGCTGGGGTTGCCTCCGGGCTGTGCGGCCGCCACAGCCTGCCTGGGTAATGTTGCGGCCATTGCTGGGATTGCTGATTTGATTCCGGCCGAAACCGCCACACCGCTCTTCAAAACCTCACGCCTGGTCCATTGACGCATCTCTCGCCTCCTCCATTCACGCAAATTTGTTTGGTAACAGCGGTGAGTATTATACGCTCTGCCGGCGGGAAGTCAGTTTGGTTTTGTAGCGGCGAGTTTACCTCGCCATTGGTTTCGTAGCGGCGATCCCGCGTCTGCGGGATCGCCAAATGGCGGCGTAAAGCCGCCGCTACGTCAGAGTGCCCCGCTACCCTACTAGGGATTATTCTTGGTTCCAAGATCAGGGGTGGGTTGGGCGGTGGGTTCGGGTGTTGGCATGTGGCACTGGCCGTCGAAAAAGCCTCCGGGATCAACGACAAGGCAAGGGGTGTAAATGTCGCCGAGGACTACACCGTGTTCTTTGATCTCCAGCGACTCGGAGGCGTGGATGGTTCCTTTTATTTTCCCGGTAACGCTGATGATGCGCGTGTGGATTTCCCCATCCACTTCACCTTGATCGTGCACCACCACTGTGCCTTCGCATCTAATCTCACCCTTGAAGTGGGCGTTGACGCGAATCAGGCCGGAGGTGACCTTCATCTTCCCCTCAACCTCCACACCAGGCTCGAGCCACCCGACCCAGTCATCGGGGAGATCGGCCAATCTACGCCGCCGCCTGGACTTTCCAAAGCCGAATGGCATTGTTGCCTCCAACCGCGATCATTATTTACTGCCTGACAATCAAGTCGTAAATCCTGTTCAAATCCTGGGCCGAGAAATAGCTGATTTCTATTTTCCCCCGGCGCCCGTCGCCGAGGATTTTGACGCGCGTCCCCAGTGTTCGTTCAAGCTCCAGTGCGGCAGCGCGAACGTTGGGATCCATGGGACCCTTGGGCGCGGTTTTCTTCGCCGCTGGCTTCACTCCCCGAGACGCCACCATGTCTTCAGCCTGGCGCACGGAAAGGCCCCGCTTGGCGATCATCGAGGCGAGCTGCATTTGCGCAGCTTCAGAGTCCAGACCCAGGATCGCCCGCGCGTGGCCGTAAGAGATTTCATCCTTAGAGAGCATTTCCTGGACGGCCGCCGGAAGCCGCAGCAAACGCAATGTGTTCGTGACCGAAGATCGATTGATGCCCAGCCGCTCTGCAACCTGCTCGTGGCTGAGATGGTACTTTTCCTGGAGCGCCTGATAAGCGCGCGCCACCTCGAGCGGGTTCAGGTCCTTACGGAGCAGGTTCTCGGTTAGAGCGAGTTCAAGGGAGTCCTGGTCGGTAAGCTCGCGGATAATGGCAGGAACGGTTTCGAGGCCGGCAAGGCGTGCCGCGCGCCATCGACGTTCACCCACGACGAGCTGATAACGACCCTCCGCCACGGCGCTCCGGCGCACCAGGATGGGTTGGACAACGCCACTCGCCTGGAGGGAATCGGCAAGCTCTTTCAGCGACTCTTCAGGAAAAGCGCGCCGGGGCTGGAACGGGCTGGGGTCGATGTGGTCGAGCGGCACCTGCTCGAGGCCGGCGGTGGTGGACTCAATTGTCTGGAGCAGGGCGTTCAGCCCGCGACCCAACGCCTTTCTGGTCATGGTTGACGACCTCCTGTGCCAATTCAAGATAACTGGCGGCTCCCTTGCAATCCGGGTCGTAGAGGAAAATGGGTTTGCCGAAGCTGGGCGCTTCGGCCAGCCGGACGTTCCTGGGTATCACTGTGGAGAAAACCTGGTCACCAAAGAAATCCCGCAGATCGTCGCGGACTTGGTGGGAGAGATTAGTGCGCTCGTCGAACATAGTAAGGAGGATTCCCTCCACCGCCAGGTTGTGGTTATGGGCGCGCCGAATGCGAATCAGTGTGTCGAAAAGCTCGGAGACCCCCTCCAGCGCGAAGTATTCGCACTGCACCGGTACGATAACGGAATCCGCCGCTACCAGCGCGTTCAGCGTGAGCAGGTCAAGGGCTGGAGGACAGTCCAGCAGGATGTAGTTAAACTCGTCGCGGAACCTCTCCATCTTTCTGCGCAAGGTTTTTTCGCGGTCGGGCCGGTCGACAAGCTCGATCGTCGCTCCAACCAGATTCTTGTCGGAGGGGATGAGGTGGAGCCCCTCGAGGGCGGATTTCTGCACGAGTTCCTTGAGGGGCACATCGAGCATCAGCGCGTGGTACAGGGTCCGGCGAGATGGATCTCGAAGGAAGCCCAGGCCCCCGGTGGTGTTGGCCTGAGGGTCGCAATCGATGATCAAAGTCCACATGTCGCGGCTGGCCAAAGCGGCCCCCAGATTGATGGCAGTGGTGGTCTTTCCGACACCGCCCTTTTGATTGGCAATGGCGATGACTCGTCCCAAAGGCTCCAACCCGAAGAAACTCAAGGCGAATCTATCAAAGGCCGGGAAGATAAGCAAGCGAAACGCCTCGGGGGGGCTTGGAGGCATTTTGGACGAGCTCCCTCCCCCAACGCGCGTCATTCCCGCGAAAGCGGGAATCCAGTCTTGCGGCGGCGAATATCGAAAAGTCGCGGGAGTGGATTCCCGCTTTCGCGGGAATGACTGCGGCGCCGGGGGCCCATAGTTCGCAAAGGGTGCATCACGGGGCTGCGTGTTTCACGTGGAACATAAGGCAGTGCGACTCTTGCAAGCCAACGCCTCGGGGGTCTTGGAGCCGTTTTGGACGAGCTCCCTCCCCCAACGCGTGTCATTCCCGCGAAAGCGGGAATCCAGTCTTGGGGCGGGGAATATCGAAAGGTCGGGGGAGTGGATTCCCGCTTTCGCGGGAATGACTGCGGCGCCGGGGGCCCATACTTCGCAAAGGGTGCGGCAGGGGGCTGCGTGTTTCACGTGGAACATAAGGCGGTGCAACTCCTGGAAGCCCTTCTAGCCCCCCTGTACTTGCCCGCCGGCTGCTGAATGGCGACTCGCGATTTCTACCATGATGGCGCACAAAAGGCGGGTTTTTACCCCATTTTTAGGGTTCAAATGGTGTTCGTTTGCACCCAAAAACCAGTTCGTTTTTAGCATTAGGAAAAGTTAAGTCCTTTGTTTACAACAGATGGCTGGGTCAGTTCCGTCAGATTAGTATCTTTTTGCCATTTTCTCGCTTCTTTCCCCCTGCCCAGTCCATTCGCCGTTCCTCGCCCTCCGCTTGCCGGCGCTCCCTTGCGACAACTCTAATAGGCTACCATGAATCGGTCCCCGCGCCAAGAGGAAAGCGTAGTATATCCTTATCCCGATTTCTTGCCCCACCAGATTTCCCCCTGCTCTCCGCCGGGCACCGGCAGCCGTCGCACTTCTTTCATCGCGCCTTCAATGTAGCCTATCTCTCTAGCTTGCCGGCGGCTCAGCCAGAGAAAAAGCTCGCCCCCGGCCTTCAGGCAGCGCGCGGCCAGGGGGACGAGCTCCTCCAAGTGCCCCACCGCGCGCGCCGTGGCTGCATCATAGGGCGAAAGCGACGACCCACCAGCGAAATCCTCCAGGCGCTCCCTGCGCACTTCAACCAAACTCATTCCGCAAACCCGCGCCGCCTCTTTCAGGAACGCGCGCTTCTTGGCCACGGGCTCGAGCAGTGTCACCGACAAATCCGGAAAGATGATTTTCAAACACAAGCCCGGAAAACCCGCTCCGCTTCCAATATCCAATAGCCTGCCGCTCAGCCCCACCCAACGGCCCAGATAAAGGCTTTCCCCAAAATGCCGGGGCACACAAGTTTCGGCGTCACGAATGCTCGTCAAGTTGATCTTCTTGTTCCAGCCCAGGAGCAATTCGAGATAGGCAATCACTTGGCCGACTTGCCCGGTACTCAGGCCGAGCCCGTACGGTTCGAGCAACAGGCGAACGGTGGCTTCATCCATCATCGCGCACCGATTCTAGAGGGTTTGCCGAGGCTGCGCAAGGGCAGTGGGCGCAAGCGGGCGCGATGGAATCCCGATAGCAGGGGTCGGTCTCACTTGGGACTGGCCCTACCAGAACCGGTGCCTAGCCTCGGCGGCGCCATTTTCAGTCTCCTGGAACGCTGTGCAAAACGCTTGAAACAGCCCCGAAAACTGTCAAAAAGGAGCGTTTTTTGCTTAAAAAGAGCACTTTCTCAACCCCAGAAGCAGTTCGTTTTTGCAAAACGAACTCGATCCAATCCTGTATTTTCAATGACTTACTGGCTTCCGTCGTCATATTCTAACATCTTTTTCGCATTCTGCGTCTCTTGACCCCAGATAGTGGCCTACCGTTCTTGCCATGGACTCGCGCCGAGTTGAGGCCTCTGGCCACCACGGGGAAACACTGTAGCACAAGCCTAGCCTCTTGTCAAGAGACAAAGTGTCCCCGCTAGAAGTTCGCACGGTGCGGGTTTACTGTCCTGAGTGAGAAGTTCGTTGATGAATTCAGCCCCGACCTGTCAGGGCGGCAGCGTGTGGCCCACGGCGCAAGCCGTAGGTTCTGGGTGCGGCCCTTTGCCCTTCCCCCCTCCCCCGCTTGGCGGGGGAGGGGGGAACAAAAGGGGGTGGGGGGCCATCCTTCCCGGGGCTCCCGATCGAAAGCTCGGGACAAGTTTCGCCCTGGGCTAAGTTATGCCGCCCCTAACGAGCCTGTGTGACAACCCAGGTTTGCGTGTCATTCCGAGGAGGTCGCCGCGGCGACCGACGAGGAATCTCGCAGTGCATTGAGAATACTCAGGGTGAGATTCCTCCTTCCGCTCGGAATGACAGGGTACGCAGGGTTATCACACAGACTCTAACGGGGCTGGTGCGACTTACATCACGAATCACTGGGACGGGACACTAATTCGTCGAGGTTCTCTGGGAATATCGGCGACAAGGTGGCTTCCTGCTGGCGGAGCGGGTGCGATGAACACGCCACACCCGCGATCTGAGCGCGAGAGGCTGCAGAAGCAATAGATCAGTGGGGCTGGGATGTCGAATACTGGGCCTTGACGTTTGGAACGCCGGCGATCTGAAAGATCGTAACGCTCTTGACCTTCTTCCCTTCAACCTTGCGCTCAGTCGTCATGTAGTAGACCTTCAGGCGAGTGCCTGTTGGGATGTCCGAGGGCTTTACCTCGTGCAATGTGGCGTCCTTCCAGCGCGCTGTGTAGCCTTCAGGAATCAAGCCCACAAGCGTCTCTTTTTTGCCGTTTTTCGGATTGGTGTAGGTGAGCGTTATTGAGCGCGAAGCGTCATCTGTTGATGTCACTACACCGGTAAAGGTGTCACCGGTGTAGCCGGGGGGATAGTAGCCGTTCTCAGCCGTTCCATGCTGCGGTTCGGCTAAAGCAATGTCGCAGATCCGCAAGCCAGCCGCCAATACCGCTGCTACGATAAGCCTACGATTCATGGGGCCTCCTGAAGGGCATCACGGTGGCACCGAATTCCATGGTCTGTCAAGTGAATACGCCGGATGGGTCATGGCGTCATTTGATCCCGCGTCCCTCACCAATCACACGTCATTCCCGCGAAGGCGGGAATCCAGTTCGTAACCGGCACCTTCCTACAGGCTTGCAGGGTGGATTCCCGCCATCGCGGGGATGACGTCTGGGCCGGGGCGCACCTACTGTGCAAATGACGCCACTCCCCGCCGGGTGAATACGCCGGGACCGTGCACTTGACGAAGTAGTTGACGAAATGCGGGTAGTCGGCGGGAAGGCGAGGCACGCGACGCAACTGCTTTGCCGAACGCCGTAGAAGGTAGAAAAGCAGGATTGCGATGCGAGCTTTTTCACCGCTGACGCCCAGGACCGGCCAGGGAGTTTCATGCCGGTCCGTCCCTCTTGGGCAGGGATAAGCTCGTTTGAACTCTTTGCAGATTTCGGTCGCAGGGCTTCGGTCTGTCCCAGCCGGCAGTCACTTGCCTTCTGGCTGCCGGGCTCGACGGTCCAAGGCGCTGTGGCTGAGGTCGAGCGTTTGCACCACCGGCTCCGGCTCTTCTTCGAACACAAGCGGAATTCCCTGCCTCAGGAAGCGGTGGTTGTAGACTCTCAGCCAACTCAGTCCAGCTAGGAGGAACGCCAGCGAAACCACAAGTTCCGTGGGATGGCGCAAGGCCCAGGCTTCCGCGCGGGCCAAGGTGTAGGCGTAACTCGAGAAAATCAACCAGCATGCAATCCATACGGCGCGGTTCCCGGACTTGCTGGCGAGGTACGAACAAGTGAAGGGGACTTTGCGGAAGCGGAGCAACATGAGTTCGATGAGGATCAGGGAAAGGATGCAATCCAGCAAGAAGCCGGCGACGGCCTCTCCGTAACTCATGTGCAGGGCGTAGATCGGAAATACAAGTGTCAAGATGGGAATCATACCCAAAATGATCATGGCCTTGCGGACTCCGGAGAGGAGTTCGGGACTGGTTCGCTGTTCGGTGAGTTGGAAAATCCAGTTCGCGCGGACTTCTGCCGGTATCTCAAAAATGAGCCGCATTCCCGAAAGCGCGAAAAACGAGAGGATGAGTGGGATAGAGAGGAGAATGGCAGCGCGCTCCGGCGGAGTAACCGCAGCGCCACGCGACAGGAGTGCGGCAAGGCTTTCGAGCGCCAGCGCCATCCCTACCCCGGTGTAGGCGGAAAAGAGGAGGCGATGGCGCCGGCCCCCCAGCATGGTCTTGAACACAAAGCTGAAGTTGGCGCGCTCCAGCGGTTCCCGCAAGAATACCTGCTGCGCGAGGCGGCGGAGCACTCGCCCGACACGCCAGGGTTCCGAGGGCGATTCTACGCCAGCCTCGAGGGCGCGTCTCAGATGCCTGCGGTAGCTCGCCAGATAGGTCGCGATTGAAATCCCTAAAACGACCGCCAACCCCAGCAGCGCTCTGTGTGCCAGAGGGAGGTAGGCAGGGCCAGAATATCGGAGCATCGCCCGGTAAAGCCCCAGGAACCACAATGGAGGGAGCCAGCGGGTAAGTGGGCCATGGTTACGAACCAGCGCGGGGAGATTGTCCATTACCTTCGACACGAGCAGGGAGAGCACCAGCAGGGAAGCAATCAAGAGCCCTTGAATATAGGCGGATACTCTCTCGAACCACCGATAACTCAACACCGTCAAAAGCATGCCTTCGAGCGCGACGAAAAAGAAAAAACTGAAAACGCTCGCGGCGCCGACGCTCAGGCCGTGAACCACCATCCACCCGCAAAGGCCACCGGTGGTGAGGTGCGTCCCCCCGGACGCCGCGAGCGGAAACAGGAACGAAGAGGGGCCACCGACCGCGGTAGCAAACAGGAAAAGGAACCAAACCAGGGCAGCGGTTTTCGCAAGAAAGATGTTCCGGGCGTGGAGCGGAAGCGGTATGAGCGTAAGGAAGTCCGGCCGGTCGGGAAAGAAGGCGTCCCATTCGAGCAGAGCCAAGAGTCCGATCACCAGCATGGAGAGGCACACGAAACCCAATTCATCCCGCATCGAAGTCAGGTCGAAGAGGTCGGGACGGAGCTTCGCCATGTCCGCGTAGGCCGTATACACGAAGAAGAAGTAGAAAACACCAGGCAGTCCCAGGAGGATGAGGAACTGCGCAACGCCCAGGGTGGATTCTCCCTTTTGCGAAACGAATTCGTTGTCAAAGAATCGTGCGAAGAAATGCCTGGTCAGCTCAACCAAGTGCGTCTCGTCGTCGCGGAGGAGCCGGCGAAGGGCCTGGAATCGGGGCATGGCAGTCCTAATAGGTAAGCTTCATGGCTTCGACCATCTGTTGTGCCGTGGCCTCCGCATCACCCTGCGGGACGAGTTGGGAAAAGATGCCCTCCAGCGTGGGAACTTTGGTGAGGTCACGCAAGCGTTCAACGGAGTCGTCAGCCACGACACGCCCCTGGTGCAGGATGATCACACGCGTAGCGACCCGTTCAACAACTTCCAGGAGGTGAGAGCTGTACAAGATGGTTTTCCCTTGTGCTGCCAGGAGCCTGAGCAGGTCACGGAACACCAGCGTCGCGCTCACATCGAGGCCGGAAAGCGGCTCGTCGAAAATCAAAACCTCGGGGTCATGGAGAAGCGCGGCGGAAATCAGGATTTTCTGCCGCATTCCGCGGGAGTAGGAAGAGCTGAGCGCGTGGCGGTGCCGATGCATTGAAAAAAGACGCAGCAGCCGCTCAATCTTCTCCTCCAGCAGCGATTCCGGAATGGAGCGTAAACGTCCGACCAGGAGAAGGTAGTCCCATCCCGAGAGGTAAGGATAGAGATAGGGTTCCTCCGGGACGTACCCCAGCCGGCGTTTGAACCCCAGGAGTTGGGTCCGGACGTCCCGGTCATTGTAGAGAATGCTCCCATGTGTGGGCTCGAGCAGGCCCACGATCATCTTCATAGTCGTGGTCTTACCTGAGCCGTTGGGGCCGAGGTAAGCAGTGATTTCCCCGGGGCGCACCGAGAACGTGACGGCATCCACCGCCGGCAACCGCGTGTAGCACTTCGTCAGGCCTTTGACTTCCAACATGGGCGTGGTCCGGAGACAAGCACTGCAAGACGCAACTGCGCCGCCAAGTGTACAACGTTTGATGGGCCGCTGCACTCTCAAGTTGTATTCGTCTGGCGCGCTCTTGGCGACGAAGACCCTCAGCAGCTATCTTTTCGGTATCACCCCGAGCGATCCTTCAACCTTTGCTTTAGTCACGCTAGTGTTCTTGCTCGTCGCGTTTCTGGCCTGCTATCTGCCAGCGCGCCGGGCAATGAAGGTCGATCCCACGGTGGCCCTGAGGGACGAGTGATGGTCGATTTTCGATAAAGCCTAAGGAAAGAATGGTGCGGAGGGCCGGAATCGAACCGGCACGTCCCGTGCGGGACAAGGGATTTGAAGAGTGTCCCTCAATCCGAGAAAGTCCAGGAGGTAGGGGTCGCGGAAGACCAAATCCGGGCTCACACGATCCTCATCGCGCAGGGCATCGAGCTCCTTGCGGGCCAGGTGGGCGGGTTTTCTGCTGATCGCCGTTCTCTCGTAGAGCATTCCCTGAATCATGTCCTGGAGCGTCCTGGTGCTCCAGCGTTCAATCCGGCACATCCGGGTGTAGAACTCCCGCTGGAGCGGGTCGTCGAGGTAAATGATCTGCCTGAGGTGAGTCCAGGGTAATTGTTCACTCAGTGCGTGAACAATTCGACTGTCAGGGAAGGTCTCGGCAAAGCGGATCATATAAAACAGGTTGGTGCGACCGAAGCCCAGACCGTACTCTTCGCTCAATTGTCTACTCAGTGCGTGGACAATCTGCTCACCGTAAGCAGCTCGCTCGTACGCGAGAATGTCCTTGCGAATCCTCTCCCCGATCGACCAGTAAAGCCTGACCATCTCGGAGTTCACGGCCGCAGCCGCACGGCCGCGCGCACCCTCGATAAGTTGTCTTACATCTTTCAATAGAGCAGGCGGCAAAAGTCGCGCAAAGGTACGCACATTTGAGTGGGGAAAACCTTGGCGCCGCCATGCAGCGGATCGAGCGGCTTTTACCAAAATCATTACCAAGCAGTGTCGAAGAGCATGGAAATGGACCCGGGCAGGGGCCTGCAAGTATAAGAAAAGGTTGGTGCGGAGGGCCGGAATCGAACCGGCACGTCCCGTGAGGGACAAGGGATTTTAAGTCCCTTGCGTCTACCAGTTCCGCCACCCCCGCACATTGGGTGAACGACAAGCCGTGACGCCTGCGCCATTGACCCAAGCCCTTGGTAACTGTTCGTGCGCAAAGCCGCAGCCTTTGCGGAAGCGCTACCTATGTGATGTCCTAATGGCTCAGCCGGTTTTCTGCTTTCCTCCTGGCGCGTGATCGAGCCATCCTCGCCTTGACTATTATCGAGGCGTACGCTACGGCAAGTTCGATGCCGCCTGGACGGTCCGACAATTCCAGTATGTGCTTGCCAATGGTCGCCGGGTCGAAGTCTGATCTTATGGCTTCGTCGCTAAGTTCATCTAATGACTTGATGAGTGACGGTTCGGCCGGAGCGTCAGCGCCTGGCGTAAATAGGTGCGGCTGTTTGGATGATGGCACAAGTTTGTCGCGTGCCACACGCGGGGTAATGTTACCAGTAGCTTGATGAACGGGTGCGTTCGGGATGCTAGTGTACGGGAGCTGCGCAACCTTTGCCCGTCTCTTGGCCACAATCGACTGTCCGAAATCAAGCCGGAGCCACTGCCAGACAGTATCCCACTCGTCTCTGCTACGGCTCCGATATTCCTTTCCGAAGGGCTCGGCAAAGCCCAAGCCCGACACAACCCATTTGTGATTGTCGTCGACCCACCCGACCGAATCGACCTGCCTGTATGGGGCCCTCCACTGGCCTAGATCGGGATATCCGAAACTTGTGGTTTTGTTCCCGCAGGCGATCTCGTAGATGCGCGTTGCTTCGGCCTCGATGTATGCGCGATCCAGGATGTCGTTGACCGGAGATTTGTCAGAGACCGCACCCAGCTGCGCCCCGCACATTGTGCCGATGGTGTCTGTATCGCTTAAGAGGAGATTGGCTGCTGTTTGCAGAGCTTCAGCGGGATCAGCGTCCCGATACATGAAGCTCAGGGCTGCAGCTATCAGTGCTGTCTTCGTCCCGGAGCCGCGTGTCTCAGCAGAAAGGCCGCCTAATGCCTGGACCATGTCTTTGTAATCTTGAGGCGAGCGGAAAGCGTAACCAGCGGCAATCTGAATATCGGCAACGCATTCCCTTCTAACCTCTTCGAACGCTTCTTCGATACTTGTCCCAATCCGCTCCTCCCACACAGGCAGCCAAAATGTGGACAGGTCTCCATCGCTACGGATGGCCGCAGCTGCGTGCCGGAAGTACTCCAGTGCTTCTACCCAGAAATCCGGGGGGGGAACCTTATGTAGGTCGAATGTCGCAGCAAGGCAGACAGAATGGAATACGGCTCCGAGAATCCCGCGAGGATGCCCGTGAGTGCACACGGCGTTCCGAATCACGCTCCCAATGAAACTCCTCGGCTCCGCGCGCTCGCGCGATGACCAGACGTGCGGCTGCGCTCGCATTGCGGCTCCGTTTCCGCCGTTCCGCATGTAGGTCCCATCCTGGGAGTCAAAGAAGTTGCTGAACCAGTTGACATCTTGTCGGGTGAGCGCAACCGCCGCGGCTTTTGTGCCTTTCCCAGCCCCAAGGGAGTAGCATCGCCAAACTGGCAGCTCTACCTTGGCAAAGGCCTCGGCATCGAAGTGACCGTCGCCCTGGATAGCGCGTGATGTGGCGAGTCGTAATTGGGTGTCGTCCGAGTAGGTGCCCGCTGGGAGGTCGACAGGCGTCCCGAATCGGCCTCCGACGACCCGCTGCCAGGGGACTGTTACGGTGACCCTTGGAGCCTTGATTCTCCTCCATACGCCCTGATCGTCGCGGAACTCGCTGATGAATCCGAGCGCATCGCCATAGGCGGCCCATAGCGCCGAGTTCTTAACGGATCTTAGTGTGCGATCTTCCATCGGCATCAATAGAAAACGGATTGGAACCTTGCTGGATCGATCACCACTTCGATGGGTGGATGGTGGACAGCCGAGAACTGACCATGGGCTTCGTCCTGATGATCGCCCTCTTTAACGTAAGCGCGTTGGATGAATTCAGTCGCTAGTTCTCCAGGGTACAACACCTCAGCCTGCTCGCACGTTGTAAAGTTCGCCGGCATGTTGGCATAGCGCGTGACGGTTGTGCCGCTCTCGTACTCAGTGACCGTGGCGGCGAACAACCGCTCGAGTCCCGACGGTCCTGTTCCCCTCACAGCCACATTGTACTTGTTGTTGGTCGTCGTGAAAAGTACGCCAGGGTGTGTCAGGATCTCTGGACGGAACGACAAAACACACCACCAGATATCACGGGTGCGATGCCAGCGGCTCGAGGCGGCGAAAAACTGGCCGTTGATGCGGGAGAGGGAGAGACTCACGTGATCCAACCACTTGACGTCTTTCCGAAAAGGAGCATTTGGCTTGAATACGAATTCCAGTCGCTTGTCCTCCGGTAGCCGAGCTGTCGGCTTAACTGCTCGGGAGTCTAAGATGCCGAGAAGCCCATGATTTGTTGTGAAGTGGAGCACTTCCGTTATACCTCGGGCCTCGATGATCTCTTCGACCGTCAAACCGGTATCTCCTCGTAGGTCGATGGATCGAGATATTGTATCAACCGGCTAGCGTCCTCGGGTTTGTAACCGACGACAACTGAGTTGCGCGCCCGCCCGATCCCCATGGCCAGCAAACGGCGAAGTTTGGCGAGGCGGTCGTCCTCCTCTTCCCCGCCGTGGGGCGTGACCTCGGCATTTAGCCCGATGATGATCACGTGATCGAACTCTAAGCCCTTCGCAGAGTGAAGTGTGCTCAAGGCAATGTTCTCGGGACCGCTTGGCCAGTCTGATTCCCGTGTTATCTCCGCGAAACCCAGGTGCGCTGCCTGGAGAGCCCCGCGGGTATAACCGAACCAGCGTCCCCCGAGCGGATGGAGAATGGCCACAGACTCATTCTTCAGATCGACAGTCCTGCGCAAATACTGAGCGATGTACCATACCTGCTTGCTGAACCTGCCTTTGAGGACGACCGGGACCGGCCCATGCCTCTCGCACTTGGAGAAATCAGGGATCGTCCCGTCATCATCAATAGGAATTCCCTCGATTAGCGGCATCGCAAAGCGCGCGATCTCCACGGTGTTCCGATAATTGCGCTCCAGCCTCCGCGTGTTCTCTGGTCGAACAGCGATGCCGGCCTCCTGCCAGGTGAAACCTCGCGGGTAAATTCGCTGTGCGCTGTCTATCACGAGCGTCAAGGAGTGAGCTGGCTGCAGATGATTCTTGATCGCCCGGATCTGGTTAGCGGAGAAGTCCTGTGTTTCATCAGCAATGATGATGTCATAGCCGGGGGACGACTGCTTCTGAGACAGTGCTACTGCTAGATCGTTCCAGTCCGAAATCCCTTTCTGTTCCTTCCAGATGCAATACGGTTTAATTACCTCCTCTAAGATTCGCTCGCGCGTTGCCTGGTCCACCCTCGGAGTTGCACCGCGCCCGTGTCGTCGCGTAGTGATGTAATCCTCTATGTTCTCCGGCAGAAACCGCCCAAGCACGTAGTCAACCTCTTCCACCAAGAAGTCTTTGGGCAGGTCTATTGTTTCTCCAAGGGTTCTAATCTTCCAAGCCCGGTCTCTCTCGGAAATCATTTTCGGGTTTCCCAGGAGGGCCCAGGCCCACTTGCCAAAGGTCGAGATTTGCAGCTCCAAGCTCTCGGTTTCCAGAGCTTGTCGTCTCGCAAGTGCGTCGATATAACCCCGCAGAGTCCGGTTGTACGTAAGTACAAGCACACGGACGGGTTCGCCCACCTCCTGCCGTTTCTTCCGGCTAACAAACATCCCGATCAAGGAGCGCAGACGGAGGAGAGCGGTGGTGGTCTTGCCACTACCAGCAGCCCCTCGGATGACCTCCGTGCCGGGTCTGTTGCGAGAGACGATGGCAAGCTGCTCCGGCGTCGGCCTTACATCTGCGAGGACGCGCATTGTTTCGCACCCCGAGGGGTCTGGGCTCGACCAGAAGTATAGACTCGAATACACCCTTTGCGCAAATCAAGGATGAGCACACGGACAGAGTAGACTGTAACGGAAAATGTAGCGGGCACCCACTTGGATGGTCTGGCCTCAGCGAGCATCGAAAAGGACCCGGCTCCTACTTTCCAATCAATTACCAAGCGCGGCCAAACCATCCGAGGGGCGAGGTGAGATCTCAAGTCCCTTGCGTCTACCAGTTCCGCCACCCCCGCACACACCACAGAAAGAACTTAGCACGCTACGCTCTCCTCACTCAAGCTTTGCGAACTTGATGATCCCAAACGATGCCGGTTGGTGGAAGGACTTGTTGGGGCCGGGGGGTAATGCGCTCCAACACATGAAGCGTCTCTGCGTGTCGTCGCCAGGGCCGTCGGCGCGGTAGAGATTCAAGCGCCATTCATCTCCTGCCCCGATGGCGTCCACCCGCATGGATCGGACGGGGATGCGCATCTCCACCGTCCAGAGTTTGTGCTCAGCGTCGATTTTTGTGGCATGCTCGAAGTGAGAGTCCCACCCGGCGTCATTCATCGGCGTTTTGCTTAGGTCGATTTCCAGGTCGATCCACTGATTGTTGGGCGCCACTTCGAACTCGTAGTAGTGCAGAAAACGCTCCGGCTGAGGATTGATAAAGGCTTCCACCACGTCACGGTTCCAGAGTTCCCAACGCTCTTTGGCGGGGTCTTCGCCGGCGTAAATGTTCAGGGATCGGTATCGGCACCAGTAGGCGAAGTACACGTAATCATGGGTCCAGAGACTTGCCACCTGCACTTCAGAATCCGGGAAATGGATGGTGCCGAAGCGGTCCTGATCGAAAGTTATGCGGGGAACATTCAGCCAGACGTGCTTCGAGAGGTTACCGTCCGGAGCAAAATCGCCGGCCAGAAACCTCGAGGTCATCGTGAGATCCCGAATGTATTCGCTCTTATCCGCCACGAGCGCACCCCCTTTCCCGTGCAAGAAGTGCGAAGATGCGAGCACCAACAAGGACGCGATCAATAAGTGAAGCAAGTATCTCACTGTGGCTCTCCCCTGAACATGCGACTCCATTCGAAACGCTAGTCACTCCCGCGAAAGCGGGAATGCACGACGATGGCAATGGACCCCCGCTTACGCGGGGGTGACTCTGTAGGGGCGAGGCGGCCCTACAATGGACTCCCGCTTTCGCGGGAATGACAGCGACAAGGCAATATACCAGCGTGGGGCGAAAAACACTATTGCATACGGCGGGGATTTTTCCCCCGCCGAAAAGCGCGCAGGTCTCTCCCAAAGGTCGCTGGACTGCGCGTTTCGTTTAAGCGATGTAGGCCGCGCGCGAGTCGAGTCAATGGCCGTTGGGCTGTCCGCCGTTGAGGGTGGGGCAAGCCCCAATACTGTTCACTTAACTAAATCCGTGGTATCCTCATCTCATTAACTTTGAGAGGAGGACCACAATGGCCCGTACCATGGCTGAACTTCCAAAGGGTACCCGAATTACGGAT
>Ga0187784_10000569_pt1 | contig 27306 bp, 25 predicted proteins | sample 1015_SJ02_MP15_2_FD_132964 | JGI IMG/M metagenome (GOLD analysis project Ga0187784, IMG submission 132964) | Tropical peat soil microbial communities from peatlands in Department of Meta, Colombia - 1015_SJ02_MP15_20_MG | ecosystem: Environmental > Terrestrial > Soil > Wetlands > Peat | place... | reverse complement strand
TCTCCTCGATGCTTGGAGCGAGGCCTATCCTCGACTCCGCTACACCATCAGTGTGAGGGACGACCGCCTTCCTGCCCAGCAGCCTTGGACCCGGAAGGCTCGGGGCCCGTTACCCCATCTACAAGAGTTGTCGTGCTTCCCACTCCGGACGCAGCAGCGCCATCACGAGCTCGTCGCGATGCACGCCGCCGAAGAACGCGCTGCCGCGCGCGACCCCTTCGGGCGCAAAACCGACGGCCGCGTAGGATCGCTGCGCGCGGATATTGTCGGGAAACACCCCGAGCCAGAGCCGCCATACGCGCGTCTCGCTGAAGGCGGCATCGACCACGGTTGCGAGCAGCGCGCGGCCGTGGCCCCGGCCCGGATGGCCGACCGCGATGCGCTTCACGAGCGTGACGCGCTCGGCTGAGTCCCAGTCGCGCAGGATCGCAAAGCCGACCGGCGCGCCATGCTGTTGTGCGAGGAAGTAGACGTGCCGCCCATCACCGAGCGCCGCGCGATGCTTCGCCTCGTCCCAGCGCCCGACGAATTGCTCAAACCCGGCGGTTCGCTCCGTCGCCATGATGAAGGGGATGGCGGAGGCGTCGGCGCGGGTGACGGTAAGGGGCGCGGCCGCCGTCACCGCACCAGCTCCCGCATCGCGCGGTTGTTTTTCATTCTCACTCGGCTGCTTCGGCTTTGACGCGGAAAGGGACTGCCGCCACGACAACGTCGCCGGCTTGAGCCTGAAACTCATGGTCTGAGCGCAGCTCATCGATCGTTCTTGGGGCAGGAAATCGCTCGCCCTTCAGCTCTACCCAATCCTCCGCCGCGAATTCGAGCACTTCGGCTGCCTGCTGCAAGGCCTCGTCGATTGACTCGCCAGCCCTGGTGACGCCGGGCAGATCGGGGAAGGAGACCCCGTAGCAGCTGTCCCGCTCCTTATGGATGAGGGCGATATAATAGGCCATCGGAGCATCCAACGCGCTCACCGCACCAGCTCCCGCATCGCCTTGTCCAGGCCGGCAAGCGTGAGCGGATACATGCGGTTGCCCATCAGCTGGCGGATCATGCGGATCGAGTAGGTGTACTCCCACTGCTCCTCCGGCACCGGGTTGAGCCAGATGCAGGCCGGATAGGTGCGTGTGACGCGCTCGAGCCACACCGCGCCCGGCTCCTCGTTGAAGTGCTCGACCGAGCCGCCTGGCGCCGTGATCTCGTAAGGCGACATCGAGGCGTCGCCGACGATCACTACCTTGTAGTCGTGCGGGTACTTGTGCAGCACGTCGAAGGTCGGCGTCGTCTCCTGGTAGCGGCGGCGGTTCTCCTTCCAGACTTTCTCGTACAGGCAGTTGTGGAAGTAGAAATGCGCGAGGTGCTTGAACTCCGCGCGCGCAGCGGAGAACAGCTCCTCGACCAGCTTGATGTGCCAGTCCATCGAGCCGCCGATGTCGAACAGCGCCAGCACCTTGATGGTGTTGTGCCGCTCCGGGCGCATGTGGATGTCGAGATAGCCCTTGTGCGCGGTGCCCTTGATGGTGTTGTCGAGGTCGAACTCGTCGGGCGCGCCGGTGCGCGCGAACTTGCGCAGGCGGCGCAGCGCGATCTTGATGTTGCGCGTGCCGAGCTCGACCTGGTCGTCGAGGTCCTTGAACTCGCGTTTGTCCCACACCTTCACGGCGCGGAAGTTGCGGTTGCCGTCCTGGCCGATGCGGACGCCTTCCGGGTTGTAGCCATAGGCGCCGAACGGCGAGGTCCCGGCAGTGCCGATCCATTTCTTGCCGCCCTGATGGCGGCCCTTCTGCTCCGCGAGACGCTTCCTCAAGGTCTCGAGCAGCTTGTCGAGGCCGCCCATCGCCTCGATCTGTTTCTTCTCCTCCTCGGTGAGGTACTTCTCGGCGAGCTTCTTCAGCCACTCGGCCGGGATTTCGGCGGTCAGTGCCTGCTCGATGAGGTCGAGGCCCTTGAACACGTGACTGAACACGCGGTCGAACTTGTCGAGGTTGCGCTCGTCCTTCACCAGCGCGGCGCGCGACAGATAGTAGAAGTCCTCGACTCTGCGCCCGGCGAGGTCCTGCTCCATCGCCTCCATCAAGGTCAGGTATTCGCGCAGCGTGACCGGCACGCCGGCTTGCTTCAGCTCGGTGAAGAAGGTGACGAACATGCGCGAAGTCTAGCCGAACGCCGTAGGGCGGGCAAAGCGAGCCCCGCGCAGCGGGGAGCGCGTGCCCGCCGCGGCAAAACCGGCGGGCACACTTGCCCGCGCGTTGCGCGCGCAAGCTTTGCCCGCCCTACGAGCCCGGCTTGCCAAAGCGCTTCTCCAGAAACTTCAGCACGTCATCGGCGCAGCGGTCCGGCACGCTGTCGCAGATGTTATGCGGCAGTCCCTCATAGGCGATCATCTCGACGTCCGGGATGCGGTCGCGCATGGCGTCGTAGTTGTGCGTCGAGCCGACTGTCTCGGCGCCCGGATAGACGACGAGCGTCGGACACTTGATCCGGTTGAGCTGATCCGACCATTCGAGCGAGGACATCAGGCCGACGAAGCGCGCGATATAGCCGGTGTCGTTCTTTGCCGCCTCGTCGAGGAACCATTCGATGTGGCGCGGATCGGTGCGCGCGACCGGGAAGCGATCGGAGATCGTGTCGGCAAGGAATTTGCGCAGGCCATCCTTGGCGACGCGCGGGATCCAGCTCGCCGCCTGGCTGTTCCTCAGCCCCGGGGTCGAGCCGAACAGCATCAGGCTCGCGACGCGCTCGGGCGAGTTCATCGCAAGCTGCTGGCCGATATAGCCGCCGGCCGAGTTGCCGACGACGTGCGCGCTTTTCAGGCCGAGGTGATCGAGCGTCTCGCGCGTATCCTGCACCAGCCGCTCCATCGTGAGCGGCGGCTCTGCCGGCGGGACGGCCGACTCGCCGTGTCCGCGCAGATCCATGCGCACGACGCGATAGTGACGCGACAGTAGCGGCACCCACGCGTAATAGCGGCGCGAATGGCCCATCGCGGCATGCAGCAGCAGAAGCGTCGGCGGCTTGAGCCATGGGTCGGTGAAGTCGTCGATGCTGTAGGCGAGCTTCAGTCCGTCGCTCGCATTGAAGAACCGCACGGGGCGCACCTTGTGATGTGTTGTTGGCGTCAGCGGCGCCGATGATACCATTCTGCCGCGCGCTGCAAATGTCGCGGTGCCGCGGGAGAAGAGATGAAGCTTGTCAAAGTGGCGCTCGCCATCCTGCTCGCGTCTGTCGGTGCGGGAGCAGCGCTCGCGCAGTCCTATCCGACCCGTCCGATCCGCCTGATCGTGCCGTTTGGCGCCGGCGGCGGCACCGACAATCTCGCGCGCATTGCCGAGCCGGTCGTCAGCCGAACGCTCGGCCAGCCGCTGGTGATCGAGAACCGGCCGGGCGGCGGCAGCGTCATCGGCATGGATATCGTCGCGAAGGCGCCGGGCGACGGCTACACCCTGGTGATGGTCGACAGCACGATCGCCGTGAACCCCGCGCTCAAGCCGCTGCCCTACGACACGCTGAAGGACTTCGCGCCGGTGAGCCTCCTCGCGACCGCGCCGGTCATCCTGCTGGCGCATCCGAAGGTGCCGGCCAAGACCCTGGCTGAGCTCGTTGCGCTCGCGAAGGCGAACCCCGGCAAGCTCAACTATGCCTCGGGTGGCAACGGCTCATCGACCCATCTCGGCGGCGAGCTGCTCAAGCTCGTCGCCGGCATCGACATCGTGCATGTGCCCTACAAGGGGACCGGGCCCGCGATGAGCGATCTGATCGGCGGCCATGTCGACGTGATGTTCTCCGGGATCTCGTCGGCGAAGCCGTTCATGGATTCGGGCGCGTTGCGCGCCTATGCGGTCACGGGCGAGACGCGCAACGGCGCGGTGCCGGATGTCCCGACCTTCGCGGAGGTCGGGCTTGGCGGCGTGACGGCCTCGACCTATTGGGGCGTGCTGGCGCCGAGAGGCACGCCGCCGGAGATCGTCGAGAAGCTGAGCGCGGCCTTCGCGCGCGCGCTGAAGGATCCCGCCACCGCGGCGCGCCTTGCCGCGCTCGGCTATTCGCCGATCGTCGGCGGACCGGCCGACTACGCCGACAACCTGCGCGGCGAGATCGAGAAGTGGGGCAGGGTCGTGCGCAGCGCCAACATCAAGGTGGAATGATTTTCGCGGCGCATGTCGACCGGCCGCATCGCGGTGCGTTTCGGCACCCTCGGTGCGCCGACGGCCGCGGAGGATCAGCAGGCGGAGGCGCGTATCACGGAATATCCGTTCTGGGTCGGCAGGCCGGAGGAGATTGCGAACGTCGCGCTGTTCTTCGCGTCAGACTTGTCGCGCATGATCACCGGCGCCGCGATCCCGGCCGCCGGCTGATCACTTCGCCCGCCGCCGCGGCGCCCGGGTCTTGCCCTGATCTTGCCCCGGTCCTAGGAGAGGGATGACCATAGGGTTGTTATGCCTCGCTTTCTCCCAGCATCTGCTGTGCTCGTCCTCGGCTTGGCGTGTGTTGCGCTGCCGGCGGCCGCCCAGACCGCTCGCCTGCCTCCGATATCGCAGGCTCCGTTGCCTCCACCGAGCGGCGCACCGACGGCAATCCCGCGGGCGCCCGCGGCTCCCGCCGGCGCGCCGCTGCAGATCCAGCCGCCGACCGTGTCGCAGGACCTGCGGATCGTCTGGGAGGTGAAAAATCGCTTCCGACTGTTTCGACGCGAGGCGGACTTTTTGCGTCAGGTTGCGGCGCAAAGCCTCAAGACCGTGCTCCAGGCCGAGCAGCTGATGGAGGCCGAGACCGACGGACGCGGCTGGGCCGCGCGCGTGCTCGCCAATCTTTGCGTCGACCCGATGGGCGGCGTGATGAATACCTGCGAGCGCGACGGCACGCGCGAGTCCTACCTCGCGCCGACCGATCACCGCGTCGAGATGCGAGTGGTCGGCGCGGCGGCGGGAACGACCTGCGCCTGGGTGTTCGATGAAGGCGACGGGCAGCCGCGCACCTATAACGGGCCCTGCAGCGAGGAGGTGCGCATCCGTCTGGTCTACGGCAAGCCGACCAACGTGACGGTCGACGTCGCGATGCCGGCTGCGCCGGCGCTGCGGGCGCAGACCGAGATCATGGTGCGCGATCTTCTGATCGCCGGAATGGGCGACTCGGTCGCGGCCGGCGAGGGAAACCCGGATCGCCCGGTCGCGCTGTCGGACGAAGGCTTCTGTTTCCGCCGCTTCGGCACCGGAACCGAGTATTACCGCCCCGGACGCGCGACCTTCACCGGCGACCGTACCTGCGAGACCTCGCCGAACACCGCGAGCCAATTCGCCGACTGGGCGAGGCTCGGCGCACGCTGGCTCGGCCAGGCCTGCCACCGCTCGCTCTACGGCTATCAGCTGCGCACCGCGCTCGCGCTTGCAATCGAGAACCCGCACGTCGCGGTAACGTTCCTCCCGCTCGCCTGCACCGGCGCCAGGGTCGATTACGGCATGCTCACAGCGCAGAACGCGCGCGAGCTCAACTGCACGCCGAACCAGCAATGTCCGCGTACCGTACCGGCGCAGATCGAGACGCTGCAGTCTTACCTGACCGCCGCGCGGCGCGGCCACCCCAACCGCACGCTCGACCTCGTGCTGCTCACCGTCGGGGCCAACGATGTCGACTTCTCCGGGCTGGTTGCGGACGTGATCATCGATGCGAGCCGCGAGCGCGTCCTGTTCAGCAGCCTGATCTCGTCGGTCGATGCCGCCGAGCGGGCGCTGACGCGTGATCTCCCCGGCGCGTTCAACCGGCTGCGCGCCGCGCTGCGACCGCTGGTCGGCGGCGATCTCTCGCGCGTCGTCTACGTCACCTATGGCAATCCCGCGCTGCGCGCCGACGGCACACCCTGCGGCGGCGGACAGACCGGCTTCGACGTGCATCCCGCGTTCCGGGTCGATGGCGAGCGGATGCGCCGGGTTGCGGATTTCGTCGGTGGGCGTTTTCTCCCGGCGCTGAAGGCGATCGTGCAGTGCGCCAGCGGGTCGGGCTGCGCCAACCCGGCGGCCGATCGAATGACCTTCGTCGATGCGCATCAGCAGGCGTTCGTCGCCCACGGTGTCTGCGCCCGATCGGATCAGGATCCCGAGTTCGATCGGACCTGCTTCCTGCCCGACGGCAAGACCTTCACGAGCAGCGCGGTCGAGGGCGCGAGCGAGCCGCTCACCTGCGGGCTGTCGGCGTCGGAGTATCGCGCCTATGCGCCGCGCGCGCGCTGGATCCGCACCGCCAATGACAGCTACTTCGCCGCCATGAGCTACCCGGAAGGCTTGCCGCTGACGCAGCAACCGGTCGACATTCACGATGCCACATGGGGAGTCGCGAGCACGGTCATGGGCGGCGCGGTGCATCCGACCGCGGAAGGGCATGCCGCGATGGCGGATGCCGCGCTCGCGGCCGCCCGACAGGTGCTCAATCTTGGCGCCGGGATCTCCGGATCATCGGTCAGCAGCCAGCCGCTCGCACCACCGAATCAGCAGTAGTGCATGATCCCGAAAAGTGGAGACCGGTTTTCGGAAAGAGATCATGCATCACAGAAAAACAACGCCGAGTCTGATTCGACTTCGTCGAACCAGACTCTAGTGGAGCTCGACATGGCAGACGACAGAAGGCGACCGACCAGCACGCGCGAGATGGCGGAAGCGGCATTCAAGAAGGTGACGACCAAGCCTGCCGACCTGCCGCCGCCGAAGCCCGCGGTTCCGCAGGCCAAGGAGATGGTCTCGTTGCGCCTCGATCGCGATGTGCTGGATCACTTCCAGCAGGGAGGACCCGGCTGGCAGGACCGCATCAACGAGGCGCTGCGCACGTTCCTGAAGAACTAGTGCCGTCAGTGCGCCGCCGCCTTACGCGACACCGAGCTTCTTCTGCAGGCTGGTCGAGGAGGTCGTGTACTGGAACACCAGCCGCTTGTCCGGGTAGACGTAGCGGTGCGCCTTCTGCGACATCAGCGCGACCTCGTGGAAGCCGGACAGGATCAGCTTCAGCTTGCCCGGATAGGTGTTGATGTCGCCGACCGCGAAGACGCCCGGGATGTTGGTCTCGAACGTCTCGGTGCCGACCGGGATGAGATTGTCTTTCAGGTCGATCCCCCAGTTGGCGAGCGGACCAAGCTTCATCGTCAGTCCGAAGAACGGCAGGATCGCGTCGCAGGCGATTTCGCAGCTCGATCCGTCATTGCGTTTCACGATCGCCTTCTCGACCTGGCCGTCCTTGCCCTCGAGCCCGGTCGCCTGGCCGACGACGAGATCGATCTTTCCTTCGCCGGCGAGCTTCATCATCTTGTTGACGCTGTCGGGCGCGGCGCGGAATTCCTGGCGCCGATGCAACAGCGTCAGGTGGCTCGCGAGCGGTGCGAGGTTGAGCGTCCAGTCGAGCGCGGAATCACCGCCGCCCGCGATCAGCAGCTTCTTGCCGCGGAACGCCTCCATCTGGCGCACCGCGTAGAACACCGATTTCGTCTCGTAGGGCTCGATGCCGGGAATCGGCGGGCGCTTGGGCTGGAACGAGCCGCCGCCGGCTGCGATCACGATGACCTTCGCCTCGAACACCTTGCCGGCGTCGGTGGTGACGCGAAACAAGGGATCGCCGATCTTCTCGACGTTCTCGACCATCTCGTTCAGATGGAAGGTCGGATGGAACGGCTTGATCTGCTCCATCAGCGCCGCCGTCAGGCCCTGGCCGGAAATCTCCGGAATGCCCGGAATGTCGTAGATCGGCTTCTCCGGGTAGAGCTCGGCGCACTGCCCGCCCACCTTGTCGAGGATGTCGACCAGATGCGCCTTGATGTCGAGCAGCCCGAGCTCGAACACGGCGAAAAGGCCGACCGGGCCGGCGCCGATGATGAGCGCGTCAGTCGTGATCACGTCAGTCTTCGTCAGCACGGCGGAAACACCCTTTGGTATCTTTGCGGAAGGTGGCGATCGTCTGCATCGGGCGACTGTCTAGCCCGCAATGCCGGGAGGGGGAAGCCGAAATGCGGGATCTGGCGAATAGTGAGTAGCGAATGGCGAATAGTCAGAAAGATCAATCAAGTATTCGCCATTCGCTCGCTTACGCCTGCCGCTCCGGGATCCGCACCGTGAGCCCGTCGAGCGCGTCGGTGATCTTGATCTGGCAGGAGAGGCGCGAGTTCGGCCGCACGTCGTAGCCGAAGTCGAGCATGTCCTCTTCCATCGGGGAGGGGCCGCCGACCGTCTCGCGCCACGCGTCCTCGATGTAGACGTGGCAGGTCGCGCACGCACAGGCTCCGCCGCACTCCGCCTCGATGCCGGGGATCGCGTTCTTGATCGCGGTTTCCATCACGGTCGCGCCGACCTCGCCGTCGACAGTGTGCGCGGTGCCATTGGATTCGATGTAGGTGATTTTGGCCATGCGAACCGGACAAGAAGACAAGAAGGGAAGAAAACAGGCGGCGCCGTGGTGGCGGGCGGCCTCCTATAACGGCTCGCGTGCCGGGGAGCAAATCCCGGTGGGACGCGGCGACGCGTCAGTTCGCCTTGAGCAGATCGGCGATGATGGCGCGTGCCTCATCGGTGGCGGCGGCGAGCGCTTCGAGCGCACCCTCGGCCTGCGCGCCCTCGGCAAGCTCGACCGCCTCGGCGGCGCGTGCGACGCGCCAGGCGCCGATGCCGCGCGCCGAGCCCTTCAGCGTGTGCGCAAGCGTGCTGACGCCGCCCGGCGCGGCGGCGCGCATCCGCTCGAGCAGCAAGGTCGACTGGCGGTCGAACAGCTGCAGCACCTCGCGCTCGAGGCTGCGGTCGCCGAGCGTGGTGCGGGCGAGATGGACGAGATCGATCGGCCGGTCGTCCGGCGCGAGCGATGGCGTGTCGGTGGAATCGATGGCGCGCAAGGCTTCCAACTGCATGATGGCCGTCCCCGGATTGTTCGGCCCGCCCCCGGACCGTTGTTGATCGAAACTGGCACAGCGGCGGCCAACGTCCGGTAAATGCGGCGGCCGATTGCCGGTCCCTCGGGCAGCCGATCACGGCAAGGGTTAACGCGCGTTAAAGGCGCCCCGGCCGCGCTCCAACGGCGTTCCCGATTGTCCACAGCCGGTCAGGGGTTGTGCGGCATCCGGGCACCACCGTTAACGATGATTAAAAGAGCGTTACCAATCCCAGTTTCATTCGCTGCCTGAGGGCGTTAGGATGTCCTCGACGGCGGCTCGCGACCCTCGTGGCGCGTATCGGCCTGGGTTTGGGGAGATTTTGCTGCTCGCGCACAACCTGAGTGCAGCCCGAGGGTTGGACCGGTCCGGGCAGCGATCCCTTGTAATGCGTTTGAGGACGCGGACGGTCTGCCATGGCGAATAATCCGAGACGAATGCAGGACCCAACGGAAGCCGCGATGTCGGCCATCCAGGAGGCCCTCAATCTGCGCGAGGAGCCGCCGGCCCCGCCCGCGCCGCCCCCGCGTGCCCCGGAGGCCGCGCCGCCCACGGCGCCTGACCCCTTCGCCAACATGACAGCCGGGCTCGACCTTGCGGCCGAGCGCCCGGCGCGCCGCCGGCCGTCGCGCAGCCCGCCGCCGATCGACGAGGACCTGTTCCTGCAGGACACGCGCGAGCCGGCGCCGCGCGAAGGAGCCGCGCGCGATCCGTTCGCCCGTCCGCCGACGCCGGCTGATCTCGAGGACGTCAAGCCGATCCAGCGCGCCGCCAATGACGATCGCCAAGCGGTCGGACAGGTGCTGCAGTCGCTGCAGCGCCGGCCCTCGCGCGCGCCGTATTTTGCCGCCTTCCTGCTGTCGATCGCCTGGGTGGCGCTCGGCCTGTTCATCGGGGTCGCGTATTTCGGCGGCGATTTCCGCGCGCTGACCCAGCAGGGCGCGCATCCCGCGCTGTTCGCGCTCGCTGCCGGCATCGTGCTGCCGGTGCTGCTGTTCTACGTGCTGGCGCACATGATCCGCCGCGCGCAGGAGCTGCGCCTGATCGCGCGCTCGATGACCGAGGCCGCAATGCGGCTCGCCGAGCCGGAGACGATCGCGCGCGAGTCGATCGTGTCGGTCGGGCAGGCGATCCGGCGCGAGGTCGCCGCGATGGGCGACGGCGTCGAGCGCGCGCTCGCGCGCGCCGCCGAGCTCGAGGCGCTGGTGCACAACGAGGTGGCCGCGCTCGAGCGCGCCTACAACGACAACGAGCTGCGCATCCGTGGCCTGATCGAGGACCTCGCGAACCAGCGCGACAGCCTGGTCGGGCAGGCCGAGCAGGTGCGCAACGCCATCACCGGCGTGCATCTCGGCCTGACGCAGGACATCGCCTCGGTGAGCGAGATGGTTGCGGCGAGCGTCAACGATGCCGCGCAGCGCGTCACGCGCACCCTCGCCGAGAAGGGCGAGCATATCACGCTCGCGCTCGGACGCGCCGGCGACAACATGATCGAGGCGATCGGCGAGCGCGGCGGCGACCTGCTCGAGCAGATGACGCGCACCGCCGACGACGTCGCCCGCACGCTCGAGACCGCGAGCGACAAGATGACGTCGAACATCGACGTCAAATCCGATCATCTCTCGGCGCAGATCGCCGACCTCACGGTCAAGCTCGCGCAGATGCTGTCCTCGCGGCTCGACCACGTGACCGACAGCGTCTCGCAGCGCACGCTCGCGATCGCCGAAACGCTGATGCGCCGCACCGACGAGATCACCACCAGCCTGACGCGCACGACCGAGCAGATCACCGACCAGATGACCGGCCGCGCGCAGGAGCTGACCGACACGATGGTCGACGTCGGCAACCGCCTCGCCGAGACGATCGCGACGCGCGCCGACGACGTCAACAGCACGCTGAAGTCGACCGGCGAGTCGCTCGTGCTCGACCTGACGCTGCGCGGCGGCGACGTCGTGGGCAAGCTCGAGGAGACCGGCTCGCGCATCACCGAGACGATCGTGACGCGCGGCGGCAAGGTCGCCGACACTTTCCGCGAAGCCGCCGAGACGCTGGAAACGACCATCCACGCCAAGGGCGACTCGGTGCGCGAGATGCTTGCCTCGCGCCTGCAGACGTTCGAGGAGATGTTCACGCATGGCGGCGCGGACCTCGCCGAGAAGATCTCGCGCGACTCCAAGGCGCTCGGGACCTTGATCACGCAGCATCTCGCCGAGTTCGACCGCACCGTGAAGGTCTATGGCGGCGAGCTGGTGGAGCGGCTGTCGCAGCGCACCACCGACGTGACCGACTCGATGCGCTCGCATGTCGACAGCTTCGAGAATCGCGTCGGCGCGCGCACCACCGAGGCCGCGACCGTGATGGACGAGCGCATCAACCGGCTCGGCGAGGCGCTCGACGGGCGCATTGCCTCGCTCAACGACGCGCTCGGCGCGCGGATGATGGAGATCGCGAAATCGCTCGCCGACGGCGGCAAGGAAGTGGTCGGCGCGCTGGAGAAGCGTATCGATGCGGCGAGCGACACGATCGATGACCGCGGTGCGAAGCTCGCCGACACGCTGAGCGCGCGCGCCGAGGACATCGACAAGGCGATGCACGCCAAGATCGACCAGATCGACACGACGCTGCAGGCGCGCGCCGACGAGATCAGCAAGGCGATGCACGAGCGGGTGGAGCAGATCGACCGGACGCTCGGGTCGCGCGTCGACGACGTCGACACCAAGCTCGGCGCCCGCGCGCTCGACATTTCCAACACGCTCGACACCCGCATCAACCGGTTCCAAGAGCTGCTGGTCGGGCGGGTCGAGACGGTGGCCTCGCAGATCGAGGTGCGCGGCCAGTCGGTCAGCAACGCGATCGCGTCGCGCATGGAGCAGCTCAGCCAGGTGATCCGCGGCAATGCCGGCGAGGCCGAGCGCTCGCTGGCGCAGCTTGCCGCGAATACCGTCGAGGCGATCCGCGCGACGGCGCACGACGCCGAGCGCACGATCACCGGCGCGTCGTCGAACGTATCGGGCGCGCTGAAGCAGAATGCGAGCGATGTCGAGCGCCTGCTGACGCAGACCTCGACCGGCATCAGCTCGACGCTGCGCCAGGACTCCGAGGACGTCGAGCGCGCGCTCAACACCGTATCCTCGCGCCTCTCCTCGGCCCTGAAGCAGGACGCCGGCCAGGTCGAGCAGGGGCTCAACGCGCTGGCGCTCAGCGTCAGCGCCGGCCTGAAGCAGAACGCCGACGAGGCCGAGCGCACGCTGCTGGGCGCCGCGTCGCGCATCACCGGCACGCTGAAGCAGGAGGCGGAGGACTCCGAGCGCACGCTGCTCGCCGCATCGACCCGCGTCAGCAGCACGATCAAGCAGGATACCGCCGAGGCCGAGCGGGCGATGTCGGCGGCGTCGTCGAACCTGACGACGCGGATGCGCATCGATGCCGAGGACCTGCAGCGCTCGATCTCGACGCTGTCGACCGACATCAATGCATCGCTGAAGCAGGATGCCGCCGACGTCGAGCGCACGCTGACCGCCGCGTCGACCGGCATGAGCGCGTTGATGAAGCAGGACACCGCCGAGGTGCATGCCTCGCTCGGCGGACTTGCCTCGTCGATCTCGGACGCGATGCGTGCGAGCTCGCAGGAGATCGAGCATTCGCTCAGCAACCTGTCGTCCGCGACCCTGCAGGCGATCCGCGCCAGCGCGCAGGATGCCGAGCGTACCCTGACCGCGACCTCCACCGACGTCGCCGCCGCCATCAAGCGCGGCGCCGGCGATGCCGAGCGCTCGCTGACGACGGTCGCGACCGGCGTCGCAGCGGCGCTGAAGCAGAATTCCGGCGAGGTCGAGCGCACGCTGCTCGGCGTCAGCGCCGAGGTGGCGCGCGGCCTTACCACCAAGGCGGAGGAGCTGACCGCGAACATCAACCAGCGCGGCAACGAGCTCAAGCGCGTGCTGGACGAGAAGACCGGCGTTTTCCTCTCGACCTTCGGTGCTCAGGGCCAGAAGTTCTCCGGCGAGATCGAGCGCATCACGCAATCCGCGGTGCAGTCGATCGATCAGAAGGGGCAGACCTTCGCCAAGACGATCGTCCAGAACAGCGACCAGATCGCCGCGACGATCAACGACGCGAGCGCCGCGGCTGCGACGTCCATCACGCGCACGATCGGCGAGCTCGAAACCACCGCGCGCGGCGCGATCGAGCGGTCGCAGAAGGCCGCCTCGGCGGCCGTGACCGAGATGATGGAAACGCACGGCATGCTGCGCAACGACACCTCGGCGCTGTTCGAGCGGCTGCGCGAGGCGAACGTGCTGCTGCAGGAGGTGCTCGGCGGCGCGACCGAGAATCTCGGCAAGATCGAGACCACGCTGTCGGGCCGTGTCGCCTCGTTCGTCACCGCGATGAACGATATCGGGCAGCGCAGCGGCGTCGCGAGCGAGCGGTTCGAGACGCAGATGAAGGCGTTTCTCACCGGCACCAGCGAGGTGCTGCAGGGCATCGCGCATGCGGCGGAGCGGTTCGACACCCAGGGCAAGGCGCTGGCCGCGGCGGCGAGCCAGATCGACGCGAGCAATAAGCGCACCGAGGAGGTCGTGACCGACCGGCGCGAGGCGCTGGACTCGGTCGTGAACCAGCTCGACAGCAAGGCCGGCGACCTCGACCAGCGCCTGAAGCGCTTCTCGGCGCTGATGACCGAGACGTTCGAGGCCGCGGAAGGGCGCGCGCGCGATATCGCGCGCGTGCTCGCCGAATCCTCGACCGAGGGCACCAAGGCGATCGCCAATCAATACGAGCTGGTGCGCGCGACCAGCGACGAGGAGCGGCGGCGCACCAGCGAGGCGCTGAACGCGATCTACGAGCAGGCGACCGGCGAGACCTCGCAGATGTTCCGCCAGGTGAGCGAGCGCTTTGTCGAGATCGTGCGTCAGATGCGCGAGATGAGCGCCGCGATGCAGCGCGAGATGGAGACCACGCGGGCGGAGCTGCGCCGCGGCATCCTGGAGCTGCCGCAGGAGACCGCCGAAAGCGCCGCGCAGATGCGCCGCGTGATCGTCGAGCAGATCGACGCCCTGGCGGAGCTCAACCGCATCGTCGCGCGGCACAACCGCGACACGATCGAGCCGGCGCGGCGCGCCGAGCCGGCGGCGGTGGCGGGCGGGCGCGGCGATGTCCGGCCGATGCGGGCGGAGCGGCCCGAGCCGGTGGCGCCGCAGCGCCGGCAGGATGTCGGACGCCAGGAGCCATCGCGGCGGGCGGCGGCGGAGCCACCACCGGCGCCGGAAGGCCGCGGCTGGCTCTCGGACCTGCTGGCGCGATCGGGCCGCGATGACGGCGGCCCTGCGCCGAGCGAGAATCGCCAGACGCGACAGGCGATCGAGTCGCTCGACTCGCTCTCCGTCGACATCGCGCGCATGATCGACCATGACGCGGCAGCCGAGCTGTGGGATCGCTACAAGCGCGGCGAGCGCAATGTGTTCACGCGGCGCCTCTACACCATGCAGGGGCAGCGGACCTTCGAGGAGATCCGCAAGCGCTATCGCGGCGACCGCGAGTTCAGGCAGACCGTCGACCGTTATATCGGCGAGTTCGAGCGCCTGCTCGAGGAGGTCTCGCAGGGCGAGCGCGGCCAGGCGCAGGCGCGCAGCTATCTCACCTCCGACACCGGCAAGGTCTACACCATGCTGGCGCACGCGGCCGGGCGGTTCGAGGGCAGCTGAGCCTCAGCGCATATCCCGGATATGCGCCAGCGCAAGAATGCAGAGCGCGTCCCGATTCCTTCTAATCGGGATGCGCTCCAGCGCGCGACCGGGCGTCGAGAACGCACTCCCTCCCGGCGACGGGAGGGAGTTTTCGCGCAGCATCACGCGTGGGAAGGATTTCGCCTGACACGACGGTTCGGCGCGGACGGCGGTCTCGGCGTTCTCCGCGGGATGAGAACGGCCGCCGCCGCCCGCGCCAACTGAAAATATCGCTTGCACCGGCGCTGCTACGCGCAAGGGGCGCGACTTCCTTCGCGACGACGCTGCGCAACGGACCCGCTCAGCGCGCGCGCCTTGGCACCAGCGCGCTGCGCCCTTCCGGCGAGATGTGCGCGACCGCGTCGAGGAACACGTCGAGGCTGAGATCGGACAGGCGCAGCCGCTGGTCGCGCGCCTCCTTGACGGCCGCGCGGAAGTCGGCCTCGTTGAAGTCCGGGCGCCGCAGGCTCGCGATTGCGGCGCGCATCGCCTTCTGGGCGTCGGCCTGGGCGGCGGTAAGCTCACCTTCCTTCTTCTTTACTGCCTCATCGAGGATCGGCTTGTCGGCGGCGGGCAGGCGCCAGCGCACCAGGCGCAGAAAACCCGGCGGCGTCGCGCCCGCGGCCGCAATCTCATAGCGTCGCCAGGCGTGCACGCCGAGAAACCCGACGAGTACCGCATTGAGGGCAAGCGAGGCGATCAGGACAGCGGTGCCGAGGCGGCGGCCGCTTCTGAACGAAAACATCATAGAACGAACCCCTGGCCAACCGAGGTCATGTCGAAGATCATCGTCAGCACGCCGTGGGCGTCGTCCGGGCTGGTATCGGCGAGCGGACCGACCGTGGCAGCAAGCGCGCCGATACCAACCGCGCAGGCGAGCCCGGCGGTTGGGATCAGCCAGCGCGACAGCGCTCCGGTGAACCGGCCCCGTGGCTTTTCCGCGGCCAGCACGGTGACAACGCGATTGATCGCGCGATCGACCCGTGCCGGCGCAACCGCGCGTGGCGCCTCGCGCAGCATCGCGTCGAGCGCGCGCTGATGCGTGAGGATGATCTCGGCCTCGGGCGAGGCGGCAAGGCGTGCGCCTTCGGCGCGCATACCCTCCGGCCAGCGTGCGATGTCGGCGCCCCAGCTTTCCGCGTATCGGGTGAACTCGTGCAACGTCATGGTCGCCTCCCCGTGTTGTTCAGCGTCGTCAGCACCCGCTGTCTGAGCGCGCTGCGCGCGCGCGTCAACAGTGACTCGAAAGCGGATTCGCTCAGGTTCATTGCGAGCGCGCTGTCGCGCCCGCTCAGGCCTTCGAAATGAAACAGCGCGATCGCGGCACGCTGCCGGTCGGGCAGCTCGCCGAGCGCCTCCTGCAGCGCGGCCTGCTGCTCGGAAGCGAGCAGGCCATCGAGCGCGCTCTCCCGGCTGTCGGCAAGGTCCTCGGGGACCGGAGCGTGGCCGGTGCCGTTGCGGCGTTTGCGGTCGATCGAGAGGTTCACGACAATCCGATGCATCCAGGTTGTGAAACGCGCCACGCTTGGGTCGAAGCCCGACGCGTTGCGCCAGATCCGGATGAACGCCTCCTGCGCAATGTCATCTGCCTCGGCGCTCCCGCGCACGACCGTCTCGGCGACGCGGATCGCCCGACCCATATGCCGCGCCATGAGACGACGGAATGCGACATTGTCGCCGGCCGCGACCAGCGCCATGAGCTCCTCGTCGCTGTCGCCATCGACCATGCCGGGACCGGTGCCGCCGATCTGAAGTTCCTGCATCGCCCGCCGCACACTCGTACAGGAATTTCAGTTCGGAAAGCGGCACTGGAATGATTTCCTTAGGCCGTGCCCCTTGCTTTCGAAGTCCGCCCCGGTGGAGCCAGACGAGGCTTGGCGAGCCTCGGAAGCGGGCACCCGTCCCCCGAGCCCTCCAACCTATGTCCATGATACGCCCTTGATCGCAAAAGTCTTCGCAGGTGCGCCTTCGGTGAATCTGGTATGCGGGGCGGCATGGCGCTGTCGCTTGCCGTCCGTACCGAAAGCTGGCCGATCGCGGGAGCCTTCACGATCGCCCGGGGGGCGAAAACCGAGGTGGTGGTGGTGGTCGCGACCCTGTCAGGTCAGGGTTTTTCCGGACAAGGCGAGTGCGTCCCGTACGGGCGCTACGGGGAGACGGTCGAAGGGGTCGTGGCCGCCATCGAGGCGATGCGCGCGCCGCTTGCCGCCGGACTCGACCGCGCCGCGCTGCAGGAGGCGATGCCGGCGGGGGCGGCGCGCAACGCGCTCGACTGCGCGCTCTGGGACCATGAGGCGAAGGCGAGCGGAGAGCCGGCCTATGCGCGCGCTTCGCTCCCGCCCCCGCGCCCACTCACGACCGCCTATACGATCTCGCTCGCCTCGCCCGACGCGATGGCGCGCGCCGCCGCCACGGCCGCGGCACGCAAGCTCCTCAAGGTCAAGCTCGGCGCCGACGGCGATGCGGCGCGCATCCGCGCGGTGCGTGCGGCAGCGCCCGCGGCCGAGCTGATCGTCGATGCCAACGAGGCCTGGCGTGCGGACAATCTCGCCGCGAACCTTGCCGCTTGCGCGGAGGCCGGCGTAACGCTGGTCGAGCAGCCCTTGCCCGCCGGCGATGACGCCGCGCTCGCCGGCATCGCGCGTCGGATCCCGGTCTGCGCGGATGAGAGCGTGCACGATCGCGCTTCGCTCGCCGCCCTCGTCGGCAAGTACGACGCGGTCAACATCAAGCTCGACAAGACCGGCGGCCTGACCGAGGCGCTGTTGTTGGCGCGCGAGGCCGAGCGCCTCGGCTTTGCGCTGATGGTCGGCTGCATGGTGGCAACCTCGCTCTCGATGGCGCCGGCGCTCTTGGTCGCGCAGCGGGCGGCGTTCGTCGATCTCGACGGGCCGCTGTTGCTGGCGCGCGACCGCGCGCCTGCGCTGCGCTACCAGGCGAGCCTGGTCTATCCGGCGGAGCCGGCGCTGTGGGGGTGATCAGTCGCAGAAGATCAAACGCGGTATCTTGCTTTTGTCCGGATCATCGCTGCTCGCGAAGAAAACGAAGTTGCCGGAATTGTTTACTGACCTGATTTGGAAGCCATAATTTTCCGATTTGCGGTCGAGCCACTCGTGAACGAGCGCAGTCAGCTCGATGATGTACCATTGCTTCGTTCTCGGGGCCGGCAGCCTCTCCTCCGACGGATCGACATACCAAAGATTCGAACCCGCCGCTTGGCCGGCGGGCCGGTCCCTCCACCAGAGTGTGCCGCCCTTTGGGAAGTCCCACGGGGCCGTGATCTTGTCGACGAAAAGCTCGACGCTCGGCCGGTCGTACGGTCTGGCGTAGAGCGCGATTGCGGCGTATCGGGGCTTCCGCGCCAAGCGGGTGAGATCGAATCGGATGAGCGAGAAATACCAATCACCCCATCCACCGACCTTCAGGAACTCGTCATCTTTTCCGCCACCCGGGCCGCCTCCACCGGGCCCAAACGAATAGACGCTCGTCGTCCAGATGTCCTTCCATTGCAGCGACGGCCGGTCAGAAGGGACGACCTGGGCGGCCTTGCAGGTCTTGAGCCCTTCGATGGCCTCGGGCGACCCGAATGCGCCGCCGGCCTGGGCACACGACAGTGCAAGGCTTCTGTTGCAAGCTTCAACCGCCTGCGCCTCCGTTGGTGCGGGCGGTGCAGAAAGCATCGGGGCGAAAAACACGACCCAGGCGAAAAACAACAGCAGGCTGCCGATCGCCGCGGCCGAGCCGTACCAGATGAACCGCGTCTTTCGCTTGATGAGCGCCCCTATCTCGCGGGTCAGATGCTCCAGGTCGCGGTCGAGATGGCGACGCTCAGACCCAATGTCGATCGCGTGGCGGTATGAGAACGGCAGCAGGCTCTCCGGGAGGCTTCCTGCCGTCGGCATTTTGGCCTGATCGATCGTCACAGGAATAATCGGAACCTTGCTCTTGAGAGCGGTCTCGATCTCGATTCTTATCCAGTCGTCGCGATCGAAAATTCCCAATCGATGGAGCGCATCTGCGCCCGCCCAGTGCGGCCCGACGATCGCGACGACGATCTTGCAGTGTTTGAGCGCCACCCTGATGCGGTCAGGGAAGTCCGCCCCTCCTGGGATTGTTTCATCGTCAAGGAATACCGAGGATTTCCCGAAAGCCTGAATGATGCGGTCGATAACGTGCGCTGCAGTGCCGGGCGCGTCCACGTGCCGATAGGAAATGAAAATCGCAGGAGAGCGCCGTAGAAATCCCCAAAACATGAGAGGTCACGCGAGGTGGCATGGCCTTGGAGTAGATGCAACCATATGCTGAAATGGCGAGATATGAAAGCTGTCATCGTGTGCGCGCAACGACGACAATGCACGCGCCGCCGGCAACCGCCAGCGCCGCCATCGCCAGATAGGCGAAGCTTCCGCCGACGCCGTAGAGCGCGCCCGCCAGCGCGGTCGCTGCCGCCATCACCAGGGTGTTGGCGGTCGCGATGTCGCCTTGCGCGGCGGCGCGGCCGCCCTCGGGCGCCGACTGCATCAGAAACAGCATCGTGCCAAGATGCGTCGCGCCGAACGAGAGCGCGTGCATGAGCTGGAGCGGCGCGAGCAGGACGAGCGGCGGGTCGAAGGCGGTCGCAATCCAGCGCAGCGCCGCCCCGGCAGCGCCGATCAGGATCAGCAAGGCCGGGTCGATCGACCGCGGCAGGCGTGCGCTCAGCGCGAACAGCACGATCTCGGCCGCGACGCCGAGCGCCCAGAGCAGGCCGATGGTGATGCCGGCATAGCCCTTCGCGGTCCAGTCGAGCGTCGCGAAGCCGTAATAGACCGCGTGACTCGCCTGGATCAGGCTGGCGGCGGCGGCGATTGCCAGAAAGCTCGGCTGGCGCAGATGGCTGTGGGTGGTCGCCGGCGCGGCGCGCGCGTCGCGCGGGACGCGCACGAGCATGATCGCGGCGGCAACGACCAGGCATTGGCCGACGAGCATCAGCCAGATGAGATGCGGTCTTGCGAGGATGCCGAGGAGCAACCCGCCGGTCAGGTTCGCCAACAGAAAGGCGACCGACCCCCACAGCCGCACCGGCCCGTAGCTCTTCGCGCGCTGCCGCAGGCCTATCAGGCCGTAGGCGTCGATCAGCGGCAGGAGCGGGGCGGAGGCGAAGCCGAACAACAGAGCGGCCGCCAGAATGAGCGCAAAGCCGCTCGCCGCGGCGAGCAGGGCCACGGCGCAGACCGTTGCGGACGCCGCCACGATGATCGCGTCATTGAGCGCGCCGTGCCGGTCCGCGAGCCGCGTTCCGGCCGGGATCGCCACGATCCGGATACCCTGATAGGCGGCGAGCACCAGGCCGATCGCCGCGGAATCGAGCCCGCGCGCCGAAAGCCACACCGGGAACAGCGGCAGCTGCCAGCCGGAGCTCAGAAAAAAGCCCGTATAAACAAGGGCAAGGCGAATCGCGAAGCGATCGTTAACGATTGTCGAGGCGGGATGTGCCATTAAACTGATCGTGACGATTCGTAAGGTACCTGTCGCCTTCCCAATCGTACAAGCGGACCCGATCGGATCATGGCCAATCTCCCCGTTCCATCGCCTCTGACCGAGGCCGACTACGAGGCGATCGAGGGCGCCGTGATGGAGACCGCGCGCGGGCGCTGGTTTCTCGCCGAATATGCGCGCCGCAATCGCAACGCCGACACCACGATGCTGCTGAAGGCGCTCGATCGCATCGAGGCCGCGATCGGGGCGAAGCGCTCGGTCGAGCCGGTGGATCGCATCCGGTTCGACCTCGTCGAGATGTCGAAGGCGATCGCGCGCACCAAGGCCGAGATCGCGTCGATCAAGCCGGACGCCGATGATCATGGCAAGTTCGGCGAGGCGAGCGAGGAGCTCGACTCGGTCGTGCAGGCGACCGAGAGCGCGACCTCCGACATCCTGGCCTGCGCCGAGCGCATCCAGGAGATGGCCTGGACGTTGCGCGAGCAGGGCGTCGAGAGCGAGGTCTGCGACCTGCTCGATGCCAATGCGACCGAGGTCTACACCGCGTGCTCGTTCCAGGACATCACCGGGCAGCGCACCCGCAAGGTGATCCAGGTGCTGCGCTATCTGGAGGAGCGCATCAATGCCATGATCGGCATTTGGGGCCTCGACGGCGCGATGGCGGCGGAGGCGGCCGAGCAGCGCGCGGTCGACGAGGACAAGGCGCTGCTCAACGGGCCGGCGAGGCCGGGCACCGGGCTCGATCAGGCCGATGTCGACATGGTCATGGGTCCCGCCGCCGGGAGGCGGCCTGCGGCGCCGCCGCTCGCGCCGTCACATGCGCCGCACCGCCACGTCGGAGCGCCGGTGATCGAGGCGCGCGCGATCGAGCCTCGGGTTGTCGAAGCGCAGGCGGTCGAGATGCAAGGGGTCGAAGCCCAAGTGGTGGAAGCGCAAGCGGTCGAAGCGCAAGCGGTCGGGGCCTATGTGGCCGAAGCCGACGTGATCGAAGCGGAGCCGGTGACTGGTGAGGCGCCGGAGGCTGCGGCGCGCGAGGATGAGGCGATCGAGGCTCCCGTGATCGAGATGCCTGTGGCGGCGCAAGCGTCGCGCCCGGCTTCCGATCCGCTCGCGCCGATCATGGCGCTCTCGGCCGAAGAGAAGATCGCGCTGTTCAGCTGAACGGCTGGGCCTACGCCACGAGCTTGCTGAACAGCTCCGGGTCGACATTGCCGCCCGACAGCACGGCGACCACCACCTTGCCCTTCACGTCCGGCCGGCCCGCGAGCAGCGCCGCAAGGCCGATCGCGCCGCCCGGCTCGACCACCAGCTTCAATTCGCGGAACGCGAAGGCGACCGCGCGCGCGACCTCCTCGTCGCTTGCCGCGATGCCTTCGCCGATCAGCTCGCGGGTGATCTCGAAGGTGATCTTGCCCGGCGTGTTCGACATCAGCGCGTCGCAGATCGAGCCGGAGCGGCGCGCATTGTGCTCGTGCTTGCCCGACCGGAACGAGCGCGCGGTGTCGTCGAAGCCTTCCGGCTCGGCGGTGTAGATTTTCACGCTCGGCACGCGCGCCTTCAGCGCGAGCGAGATGCCGGCCGCAAGCCCGCCGCCGGACGTGCCGATCACCGCGACGTCGGGCTTCACGCCCTGCGCGGTCAGATCCTCCATGATCTCGCAGCCGGCGGTGCCCTGGCCGGCGATGATGAAGGGATCATCATAGGGAGGAACCAGGGTCGCGCCGCGCTGCTCGGCGATCGCACGCGCGATCGCCTCGCGATCCCCCTTCTCGCGGTCGTAGAGCACCACCTCGGCGCCGAAGGCCTCCGTGCGCTCGCGCTTGGGCTTCGGCGCGTCGGAGGGCATCACGATCACGGACGGCATCTCAAGCAGCTTGGCCGCATGGGCGACGCCCTGCGCGTGATTGCCGGAGGAGAACGCCACCACCCCGCCGGCGCGCTTCTCGGCCGGAATCGAGGAAAGCTTGTTGAAAGCGCCGCGGAACTTGAATGAGCCGGTCCGCTGCAAGGTCTCGGCTTTCAGGAACACGCGCGCACCGGTCAGCGCGTCGAGCACCGGTGAGCAGATCAGCGGCGTGCGCAAGGCGACGCCGGCGAGCCGCCGTACTGCGGAATCGACATCCGCGGCCGTCGGAGGCACGACTTCGCGATTTTCCGCCATGCGGGAACGTAACGCCGCAAAGCCGGCCGAAGCAAGGCCGGGTCGGCGTCAGGCGCAAGGATTTTGAGCGCAAAACTTAAGCAGCGCGCGACGTCATCGCCGCCGGAACCATCTCGGCGCCCATTGCCTCGGTCCAGGTGATGATTTCGAACCGGCCGTCGGGATGCTCGACGATTGCGGTGCAGCTTTCGACCCAATCGCCGCAATTGATGTAGCGCACGCCGAAATCATAGTGATCCGCCGCGTGATGGATGTGGCCGCAGATCACGCCGTCGACGTGGAAGCGCTCCGCCTCGGCGGCGAGCGCCTTCTCGAAGGCGCCGATGTAGTTCACCGCGTTCTTGACCTTGAGTTTCGCCCACTTGGAGAGGGACCAGTAGGGAAGGCCGAGGGTGCGGCGGATCGCACTGAAGATGCGGTTCACGTGGATCGCGAAGTCATACGCCTTGTCGCCGAGCAGCGCGAGCCAGCGTGCGTTCTGCACCACGAGATCGAACTGGTCGCCATGCGTGACCAGATAGCGCTTGCCGTCGGCGCCGTCGTGCAGCGCGTATTTGACGACCTCGATGCCGCCGAAATGCGTGCCATAGAAGTCGCGCAGGACTTCGTCGTGGTTGCCGGGCACGTAGATGATGCGCGCACCCTTGCGCGCCTTGCGCAGCAGCTTCTGCACCACGTCGTTGTGCGGCTGCGGCCAGTACCAGCCGCTCTTCAGCGCCCACCCGTCCACGATGTCGCCGACCAGATAGATCGTCTCGGCATCATAGTCGCGCAGGAAGTCGAGCAACCGTTCCGCCTGGCATCCTCTGGTGCCGAGATGTACGTCCGAGATGAAGAGTGCGCGATAGGATCGCGAGCCGTCGCTGTCCTTCACCATCACTTCCCGCTGCAATGCTGCATGCGGTCTGTTGACTGATTTTCATTGCGATTAGATGACACGCCGTGCGTTAACGATTTGGCAACGGCTCGGCCAAAGCGCGGCCGGCGATGCTACGCGGCGTTGGCGCCGCGCGAGGGAAACTCGATATCGTCGTCGTCGTTCACCGCCAGCCGATTGGCCTCCATCTGAGCCCGCAGCAGATCCGACTGCAGCTGGTCGCGCTCGCGGCGCGTCGACTCCAGCGCCCCCTCGGTCACCTCGTGGTCGAGCCGCTCGCGCTCCAAGAGCGACACCAGCTCCTGGATTCGGCGCTGGAACGCCTCCGCGTTTTCGCGCAGCTCGATCTCGAGACGGGTGATCTTCTCGCCGGCGGTCTTGGCGGCCTCCTCGGAGCGTTGCAGCTGCGTCTCGCGCGTTCGCAGCGCGTTGACCACGACGGCGGACTTTTCGATGATCTTGTCGCGTCCGGTCTTGACCTCTGCCAGCTCGCTCTGCAGCTTTTCGACCGCAGTTTCGAGCTCGGCGATCCGCTTGGAGGCCTTCTCGCGGACATAGTCGGCCTCGCCGACCTTCTGGTCGAGGGTGCGCATCTCCTCGCCGCGCTGCGCGAGCAGCGCCCGCGCCTCGGTCAAGAGCTTCTCGGCTGCCCCCGCGCGCGAGCGGACCGCGTCGACCTGCATCTGCACGCGTTCCTGCTCGCCGGCGTGGCGGGTATTGTTCGCCTCCAGCGTCGTGCGCAGCCGGTCGCGCTCCTGCACGAGCTCGTTGTTCGACGCCTCGAGCACGAGGATCCTCTTCTTGGCGCCGGTCAACGCCGTCTCGCTGTCGGTGAACCGGCGCGACGCATGGGTCGCCTGCTCGGAGACCTGATCCAGCGACTTCTGCAGCGACAGCACCTCGCCTTCGAGGAAGTTGATCTTGTCGCCGGCAGCGCTTACCTCGGCGGCGAGGCGGCTCGCCTTGGCTTCCGCCGCAACGGTCTCGTCGCGAAGCCGCTGGTTGTCGTCGCTCAAGGTGTTGACGCGCGACACCTCGAGCGCGAGCAGGCGCTCCAGATTGGAGACGGCGTTGCGCTTGACGATATTTTCGTTCGCGAACTCGGCGCGGCTGCGCTCTGCGTCGCGCGCCTCCAGCCGCGCCAGGTCGAGTTCCTGGCGCAGCTTCTCGTTTTCGCTGACCAAGATCGCGTGCCGTGTCTCGAGGTCGTGTGCGCGCGCGCGCGATTCGTCGCCGCGCGCGTTCGCCTGCTCGAGCTTGCGTCGCAGGTCGATATTGTTGGTTTTTTCGGTCTCGAGCGTGCGCAGGGCCGCCGTCGCAGGCTCGATCAGCTTGCCGAAGAAGGTCTTGTATTCGTCGAACTGCCGGATCTTCATGCCGGCATCGACCAGGAGATTGCGCAGCGCCTCGTTCTCTTCGCCGATCTTGGTGCCGGATGTGTCGTCGCGCGGATCGCTGCGCCGCTCTTTCCTGCTCTCTTCCTGGTCTTCTTCGAGCTTGATCGATTCCGTGCGCTGATCGCGCGGTCCGAAGCCGTCAGGGGCAGGCGTCGAGGGCGTCACCTCGCTGCCTTCGTTGTCGCGCCGACCGAAAATCTCCGAGAGCTTCGACATGAGTCCGCCCTAGCCACCCCACAACAGGGTATGGGTTCCGCTTGCTACGTCAAATTGCCTGTGCGCCGATATCCCCTTATTTGTCACAATCCCCTTATTTGTCACACTCCGCCATGCCATGGCGTCTGGCTACCATCCCGCCGTACCGTTGACGCTGCGGCATCGGTCGTAGCACGTCGTGTTTAATCAGCAGGAGAAACTCACCATGGATCTCGGCATCGCCGGCCGCAAGGCCATCGTCTGCGCCTCGAGCCGCGGGCTGGGCCGTGCCTGTGCGCTGCGCCTGGCGGAGGCCGGGTGTGAGGTCGTGGTGAACGGGCGCGATAAGGCCAGGACCGAAGGCACGGCCGCCGAGATCGCCAAGGCAACCGGCGCCAAGGTCATCCCGGTGGTCGCGGATGTCGCCAGTGCGGCCGGTCAGGCGGCGCTGTTTGCCGCGATGCCGGAGCCGGACATTCTGGTCAACAACAATGCCGGCCCGCCGTTTCGCGATTTCCGCGAGCTCGACCGGCAGAAGATGATCGACGGCTTGATCGGCAATATGATCGTCGCGATCGAGCTGATCCAGAAGGTGATCGACCCGATGTCGAAGCGGAAATTCGGCCGCATCGTGAACATCACCTCGGGCTCGGTGAGGATGCCGCTCGGTGGGCTCGACCTGTCATCCGGCGCGCGCGCCGGCCTGACCGCCTTCTTGGCGGGGGTGGCGCGGCAGGTTGCGGCCAACAATGTGACCATCAACTTCCTGCTGCCGGGAAGCTTCGAGACCGACCGGCTCGAATCGAACATGCAGAGCGTGGCAAAGAACCAGGGCATCACGGTGGAGCAGGCGAAGGCGGCACGCACCGCGACCGTGCCGGCCAAGCGCTTCGGCTATCCGGACGAGTTCGGCGCAGCCTGCGCGTTCCTTTGCTCGGCCCATGCCGGCTACATCACCGGGCAGAACCTGCTGATCGACGGCGGCGTGTTTCCCGGCGCGTTCTGATCGGGACGTCCTGCCGGCCTCTCCGGCGCTGGTTCGTGAAAAAACGGAGCCCGATGCGAGGCATCGGGCTCAAGTCTGGAGGTTGGAGAGAGTGAAGTTTGGTCGGGTACGCGGTGCTGAGCAGGATCAGGAGCGGCGCTCGGCGGTCCAGGTGCCGGAGCATTCGCCCGAAGCAGCAGTCCAGGTGCCGGATCCATCGGTGCCGGACATGTGGCCGGTGCCGGTCGCGCGCTTGTCGCCGCGCGACACCGTCACCGTCACGGCGCCATTCGGACCGACCTTGCCGGTCACGTTAAAGGAGGCGCTACCCGCGTACCCGACGGTGCCGTTCTCGATCCTGACCGGATAACGATAGGCGCGGTCGCAGGTGCCCTTTTCGGTGACGATCAGGACGCTCCAGCCACCATCGTAGGATTTCGGCGAGGCGATGGGCGCCGCAAGGGCCGGCGCGATCGAGGCCGTCAGAGCCGCAAAGGCGGCGAACGCGGTGGCGGTCCTGCGGAGCGTGCTCATCTTGTGTCCCCTGCGAGTCCGAATTGCGTGGGCATGAGAGTTAACCCAGGCCTGTTTCGGCCGGATGTTGGGTCTGTTTCGTCTGTGTCGTGCGTTCGCACGATTGTTTCGCAGTTGGGCGCCGCCGGGCAGAAACGCAAGAACCCGGCACGGGGCGCCGGGTTCAAGAATTCTTGAAGCTTGTGTGAGGCTTAGAGCCTGATTCGACGGTGTCGAATCAGGCTCTAAGCTTTTCTTTTCGCGGTGCGTGATCTGGCCCGAAAACCGGTGGCCACTTTTCGGAACTAAGAAGTGCGGCGCTCGGCCGTCCAGGTCCCGGAGCACTCGCCGGAGGCGGCGGTCCAGATGCCAGAGCCGTCGTTGGCCGACATGTGGCCCGTTCCGGTTGCGCGCTTGTCGCCGTGCGACACGGTGACGGTCACGGCGCCGTTGTCTCCGACCTTGCCGGTCACGTTGAAGGAGGCTTCGCCCGCATAGCCGACGCTGCCGTTATTGATCTTGACCGGGTAGCGATAGGCGCGGTCGCAGGTGCCCTTCTGGGTCACGATCAGGACGCTCCAGTGGCCATCGAAATTCGACTTGGCAACGGCCGGGGCGGACGCGGGCAGCACGCTGGCGGTGATGATCGCGACGGCAGACAGGGCCGGAATCGCGCGAGAAATCAGGGTCATGGCAGCCTCCTGAAATTTTGTTTCGTGGTCAACGCCATTGCTCATGGCGGTTTTCAGTCGTTTTTTGACCGGATCGCTGGGAAGTCGATTTTCGGTAAGTCACTACGCGCCCGGCCCTTCATTCGTTTCGTCGCGCGAGCGTTAACTATGGTTCAAAATCGCCGTGCGTCGTCGGAGCGCGCCCGGCTGCCCGAAAAGCGCCCCCGGTGGCCTGAAGCGGACACTGGGCTGCCATTAACGGCCGCACCGGTTGAATAAGACTAAATTCCGACCGAGCGGACGACGGCACGGCTGCCTCGTCCGCGGTATGTAGTTAATCAGGGGTGTTTGCGGCGCTACTTGCCGGCCGCCAGCGAGCCGCGCAGCGCCTCGCCGATCTCGCGAACGAACGG